>Ga0209611_10000158_pt1 | contig 83843 bp, 65 predicted proteins | sample S1TSphgellanicum_3_FD_187693 | JGI IMG/M metagenome (GOLD analysis project Ga0209611, IMG submission 187693) | Host-associated microbial communities from peat moss isolated from Minnesota, USA - S1T2_Fc - Sphagnum magellanicum MG (SPAdes) (version 2) | ecosystem: Host-associated > Plants > Peat... | reverse complement strand
CTCATCCTTTTCACTCCAAGGATTTGTAGCATGGAAATTTCTACCAATTTGACAACTTTGGAAAGGAGGAAGAGAGCACTTGGATGTTAAAAGACTGCACTAGAGGCCCATCAAAGGATTTGCATCTTGTGGTTTAACCATGACATCACTCACATTTGACTTCATGACCAATGTGAACATGGATTGTTGAATGTCAATGGAAGTTGTTGACAACACTTCATGTGCAACCCATACATTATTAATACCCAATTTCTTAGGGTGGAAATATGTAACCTTAATCATATTTGAATACTTGTTGAAGCTTTCTTTTGCATTAGATTACATCCAACATTGTGGATGTATGTGCCACACTTAAATTGTTGATGATGCCATGAATAAGGCTCAATTTCTCTTGCAATTTTGTAACAAGGTAATTTGTAACTATTATAATTCACATGTAAATACCCACATTGCATCACATGGTTAGATTCAATGCAAAACATAATCTAAATAAGGGGTCAAAAAAAATTATAAACTAAAAAGAAGGGGGTTATACTAAAAGACAACTTATGTAGTTTGTTTCCACTAGTGTGATGGGTGCAACACAAACCTCCTTTGTCACATATGAAAGTTTACCAATGTGCAAATTAAAAATGAATAGCTTAAATATGTTGTTGGTTCACATCAAATGCCAGACATGTTTCACACCAACATTCAAATCTATAATCCAACACATGACTTTAAAATCATGTTTAACACACAATGTAACCTTGTAACCTTCAAATGCATCAAATTTGAACATGTGTTTAGGCATGTGTACAATGCATAAATCTTTTCATTGAGGTTGACACATTTTCATTGCTACCACAAAATCATGAATGAAAATGTCCTTCAATCAACTAAATTTGATAAAATTGTGGATTGAATATAACAAAAGGAATATGGTAGTAATCAATCCCCAACAAAATTTGCACATCACAAACCTGAGATTGAAATTCACTTTCACCTTGTCATTCTTAGGGTTGTAAATAGCCATCTTTGCCAACAAATTTTCTTACTTTCCCATAACATGTCTTGAAGGGGACAACATAAATAATTGTTAAATTATCATTAGGTCTATCAACATTAGCTTTATCACATCACATTAGTCACATCAATTTTGATGCCAACATATATTAATGTCATGTTGATTTAAGGCCAACCTAGGTAAAAATAATAATTTTTTTGTAGGGTCACATTAATTAAGCAAATGACAACTGAAATTCAACCGCCAATTTATTTTTTTGATTTAGGTGGATTGGATCCTAGCCTCATTGTGACAATTAAAATCCAGTTACCACATTTTAAGGATCTAAGTTTTTTTCCCCGTCAAAACAAGGTGGATTAGTTGGACCATAGAAGACTTGGGCCTTTGGTCCCCTATGGTGATGGATTGAGTTTACTGTGGTGGACTTGTGTCCCAATCTCTTAGAAGGATTGAAATGTAGTTTCTTCAAAAAAAAATAAAATGTAGATTGTCAAGATGTGGAAATTGAATTTTGGTTATCATCTTAATAATGTGATTTTCTTTTTCTTGATAAGGTGGAATGATCACCTTGGGTCTCGGTCCTTATGGTGATAAAAATTTAGTCCAAACACCCCCCCCCTTAAACCATCAAAATATGGCAACTAAATCTTGGTTGTTTGATTTTTTTTCATTGGGTGGATGAGGAACATAGGGGTGGACTTGGGTCTTGGTCCCTTATGGAGATTGAAAATGTTAATTTTTTTGTTAGAAAAGGTGGATTAAGTCCTAAACCCATTATGGCAAACAAAATCTAATCCTAAACAAAAAAGATTATCAAGAAGGCAATTGACATCTGATCACCACATCTTAATGGTCTTAATTTTTTCTGTTTTCTTTTTCTAGACAAGGTGAATAGGGTGGACCTATCAGGTCCCAATCTTATGGTGTCTAAATGTTTTATTTTTAATCAAAAAAATAGTTTGCCAAATTGATGTGATTGAATTTCAATTGCCATCTTGATAGTTTTTATGCCTAGGTGGATCAAATAGATTGTGTCTTGATCCCTTAGTGGCTACTGAAATTTCATTTCAAAAAAAAATTGCAAATTCAAATTTTGAAACAAAGAACTTTGGAAGTGTTGGTCAACATTGGGTGGTTGATTGATAAACTAATGTGTGAGACATGACGTTAGCATGATGATTAATGTAAATTTGGCGCATTGTGTCAATTTTGACAACCTTGATTTTCACAATTTCCAAAATTTTTGTCTCTTTCATTTCCATGGGCTTGATGAAATCAAAAACTCCAAATATTTTAAAGTGTTCTTAAAAAATATATATTTAGTAAGCCATCTTACGAGCTCCCATGGATTGCAAAACCCACTTATTAGAAATCTGTCCAACATTTCTTAACATAGTGCCCTTGAGAATATAAACCTCATTTGCATCGAATATCATTATCTTGTTAATCACATCTTTCACGAAACCTCATTCCAGCATCAAGGCTCACATAAACACTTGAATGAGGTTATCAACATCTAATATAACCACCACATGCTCAAGGGAAAAAAGGATTGACATTTACAACCAATCTTGCACCACATAAGTACAAACTAACAACTAGGTTAGTTATCATAATATTCAGTTCATCATAAATGAAATATATTGGGCTATTGCAACAATAAATTTGATTGTGTCCGACATGATGTAATACATTTTAAAGTTCAGTCCTCTTCAAGATTCAGAAAAGCGAACACCTTGTAAGCCTTGCACCCGCACAGTGGCCTGCCATGTTCCAATGTGTGGAATAATGTGGCAAACCAAATCAATACTTTACATTTCTCATTAGCAATTTGTTACAAAATAGATTCCCTCCCTTTGAAAGCATACAATCTCTATTATGCTCACAATCCTTGCCAATATACCAATCATGCTTTCACCTCTCTCATAAGTTTGTTAACCTTTCTACAATTGACATATTTTTGGAATGAATGCCATTTTGGAGCTAACAACTTGTTTTTAAGCTCAAGAACATTTTGAAACTTCATAATGTGCACAAAACCATCAAACCTGACTTGCAGTTCAGCCTAAGGCAAGTTGGTTACCAAGGAAACTTGAAATTTCCATTTCAACTCATAAGTATGTTTGTTGTTAGCCTTTGGTGGAAATAACTTCTGATCCAAAGCATCCAAAACCTTAGCCGGTGAATCAAAGCAAGGAGATTTTGTACATAAATCAAAAGACTCAAACAAATGATGAGCAAATACCTTTAGAGGTAGCAAGCTCATGCAAGGTGAATGCTTGAGTCTAACTCCTACAACTAGAATCCACATCACCAAACAACAAAAGGGATACCATCACAAAGGTTGCAAGAGGTGTAAAATTACTTGAACTTGAAGTTTGGGGGCTATTTAAGGGGCAATATCTTCTCATAAGAAGAATAAAGGAAATCAGAATTAGGCTCCAAAACGGTGAACCCACAAAAACAACAAACTTAGTAACTAGCAGCAACAAGCAAGTTGTAACTTGCACTGTCTTGTGTCTTGACAGCTCACCCCCCTGCTCAAAATCAAACTACAGTTACGAACACTCAAAATTGAAAACCTACTACCTGCAAATGGCTAGAGTGCACACAGAAGGCGAAGTAAAAGTTAAAAATTCAAGCAATTTCTAAATCCCAAATTTTTCAAATGTATGACGTTCATATGCCATATGCAAAGGGTGGTGACATCACATACCTAAACAAGGTGTGATGCTCATAAGAAGCATTCACTTCTTGTGGTGTGGTGGGGCTCAACAGGTTGTAACCACTTTGTTGACAATCAAATCCAAGCTCCACCACAAGAAATCCATCATCCATGACTTTTCACCCACAAGTGTTCAATTTTGCCACAACTCCACTATGACTCAATCTGCTGCCAATAGTGCTTGTAGATAAATACATAGTAATCTGCCCAAGACTCAGTCACTTATTGGTTAGCACTAATTAAAAAAGTTAGTAGTGTCCTCATTCAAAAAGCTTGTGAGGGTAAAAGCTTCATTTCATTTTAGCTTGTCCCTGTACAAGTAAGCATCTAAGCCGAAGGCATAGAGCAACCTAGATAGAGGGTAGTGTTTGAGGCCACCAGCACCCTGAACACATCCTTTAAGCCACTACTATGCTTAGAAATCCAGGAACAGGAGATAAGGTCAGTTTTCCACAGCACAATATGACAACATACAGTGATGATACATGAAGAAGTTTTGCACTGAAGGGACAGTACACTTGAAGGCACAAAATTAGTTTGGCAGACACATGAACACATAGACCAAGCAAAGATGATTAAGAATATGACCAATTTCTAGAAATCTTCCTGAAAAGAGAAGTATAACCGGGCTGTCATAGATGTCAGAGCCTTCCAATTTCAAGCACTGTAACGCTTCAAGACCTTACTGAGGGCTGGCATCACATTATAAGCCATAAATGACCTTCGCAACTCTATGATTGATCCAACCTGCAATCCACATAGTCAAGTTTGTCATGAACTACGAACAAAACAGATTTTGGACCTGCAGGAACTCCTCATATCATTAAATTCACATCATTCAAATTTGGTCTACATTGAACTAGCTGCAATCCCCTCAGAAATAATCACATAGATATGAAACTAGAAATGCCATAAGATGACATAAATCTAAAACTGGATTAAATCACACTGGAAGGTTGCAGCACTCCCTGTCAACTCCTCCCTACATGTCTACTATATACATCACAGGGGTAGACAATAAATGCTGATCATTGACAAGTTGAATTCCTGCAATGGCATAATTTTTTTGGCCTTTGTTGAACTTACAATGATAAGCATGGAAGTGAAGCCGATGCTGCCACCTTGATGAACAGCCCTAAATCTGTAATCCACTACTGTTGAAACTGTGGCAAGCAGTGCCAATAAGAGTCCACCTAAATCATGGACCAAACATGTATGGAGCTCAGAAGGGAAGTTCAGTAATAAGCCCTCATAACTAGAATGTACATTGGACAAGTACAGAGGACCATATAAGTTGCCATGCAACTGAATCCAGATCCATCATGCTAACATTCAATGATCAAGAACTCAGTGGTGAAAATTCCCATCTGAAAATCTAGAGGCAGATTTCACTTCTTAGAAATTAGAACACAGAAACTTGACAGAAACAGACTCATCATAGTGAGCTACACACTACTTGTGAACAGGGCAAGGGAGACTCTAGATAAGATCATGTGAAAGTCTCCAACCCAACTGTCAGTAATATCAATGTGATTGCAGAGAGAAACTCCACAAAAGCATGTAAGGTGACCAAACAGATGTAGTGTCAGGTCCAGTCAAACCAAACACATGACAAGAATGAGTTTGGTCATAACCCTTGTGCCTACCAATCAAAATATATCATACCATCATCCTAATCATTACACCCCCACCTGATAATAACTGTCAAATGCATACTGAAAGGCCAAAAGATTACAACTGTGATGAGAAAAGGGAAGAGAATTCACCCCAGAAACGAGTGGATGACTGTATTTTGCGAAGGTACTCAATAGTTTGACGCCCAGGCTTGATGTCTGGTATCCGTGCTCCAGTTTTCATCATATACTCAGTGACCTCCTTTGGTGTGTCTACCTGCAAAAAATCATCTCAAGTTGTTACTCCAATAAGCCTCTCTTGCACATTCAAAAATAATCTGTACTATTTAACTGTGGTCATTTGAAGACGTTGAATTTCATGAAGGCCTTCACACAAGGGTGCAAAACTACTGTCATTATTTATCACAGATCACCACTTGTAGCAAATAGTCAATCAAACAATCTGACACCGACTCACTGCATCTAAGAATGCTGTTTGTTTGGTGAATGGCCTTTGTTGTTGAAGGCCAGAGTTGATGAACATAATCAAAACATAGAAGAACATAAGGAAGCAAGACTGGCCACAAGAGGATTACATGGGAAAGAGTGAAGCCCTACAATGTCCAAGATGTTGAAGATAAATATGAGCATAGCATTGATGGTGTAATAATGCCATGGCTGTGCGCCTGAAGCAGATGGGTTCAACATATCTCTCAGTTGATGCCAGAAACCGCCATTGACAGTGAAGCTGTGTATACAACAACTCAAACCATCACTAAGCCAGGTATGACTGACAAAACAGATGTCATTGCATGATGAAGTCAATGGATTCATGACATGCCTAGCTGGACCATAATGGTGCATTTCTCAGCATGGTTCTGCCAATTGCAATTATCAGTACACAGAAGAGCTGAAACATAATGCACAAATACAACTAACAATTGAATCAAGGGCACTAGATTAAATCATGACCAAGTGAAGGGGAGGCCTACAGAGAACCCATACTTGGCCACAAGTGATGGCAGAGCCATGAGGTAAGTGGTTGTGAGCACAGGTTGCATTCCAGTTGGATTTATATTGAATGGAACATATGGCTCTACATCTGGTAAAGATGCACCCACTCTGGCCCAAGGTGAAGTCATGTTAGGTACATTTTCACACATTCTGTACAAACACTGGAGTAGGATCTATGGAAACAGTCTTCAGAAATAACCAAGAGACAAATAAAGTGTTTATCCAGATGTACAAAGAAAAACTTGCAAGGAACCTTAACACAGCAGTATAACCTATAGAGGGTCCACCATACTACAAAATGGATTTTAGCAATTCACTCTGTTCAATGCAATCCTATTCAAAACCTAGCATCTCCAGCCTTAGTTTATAGCAACTCTTCCATAATGTCTTTTCACAACCTGATGGCAAGACTCAAGCAAGATTCAAACAGGTTAACAACAAAGTTCCACAAGTGTTCCCAGCACATTGTTAGTTTGAGCAAAAACCAGTCTAAAGAGCAATGACTATTTGAAAAAAAAGCCTTAATGCCAGAAACCAGTGTTCTTCAACTTCTGACTAACCAGGAAAAGATGGTAGAAAGAGTTACCTTGTGCTAGGTGCCAGCTCAAAGTTGTAGTACAACATTTTGACTTTGCGATGACCCTCAGTCACCAGCACTGCCCACATGGTTATGAGAAGAAAGACACCTAGGAATACCATCACAGGTCCCCAGCTTGCAGTTCCCACTGTCATCAAATCAATTTTCACAAACAGCTTTGAGTACACATTCACCTAAACACTTTGTCAAAAATATCCAGAGCAAGTTCACTTCCCATAGATGTGTTGAAAATGTTGCCTAAAAACATTCCATCTGATGGCTGATGGTACAAGTTGACTTCCTGACATGACCCACTGTGTTATGGTTACGAAAATCTAGTCCAATATGATAACCTTGACATGCACAAGATCTTGGAACAATTTCATGGATTTCAGATGCACCACAGCTGTCCTGTGATGAAGTAATAGACAGGGTTGGTACAGGAAAGTACATGAAATATCAGACACCATTCGGTAGAGTGAGTCTGAGTAGCCTGTTAGAATGCTGATGCAAATGATGAGAGAAGAGCCTTGACCTGCAATGCAAATTTGTTGAATATCCTTTTATCAGAAACTCACTTGCTCCTTCAAACCGGTGTTTGAACAAGTGTCCCAGATGTTTTGATGGAGAATGACACAGCATTCAATATGAGGATTTTGTGTGCGCTTGCACATAGAGCATACAATTGCTGTGCAGCTCTCTGAGCTCTAAGGAAACTGATGGTCTTTGTAAACTCATAACAGGCAGAAATGCATAACAAAAACACTCCACAATCTTAAGGTGACAGAAAAAAGGAGTTGAGTAGAGGAGAGAGGCATAAATGCAAAGATACAAAATACTTCAAGAAAGGAAAACCAAAGGAAAACAGAGAGGAGGAAGCAAAGGGAAAAAGAAAAGGGAAGATGGAGTCTAAGGGGAAAACCCAAGGGGAAATCCCAACTGCAAAGGTGGTAACAAGAGCAACAGCAACCATACAAGTAATATGGATAGTACAAGGCACAAGATACTTCAACACTGCAATAATCATCCAATTACCACAAGTCAAATGCTGAGACTCCCACTGAGTTTATACAGCCTACTTTGTTTCTCCTACTTGACCAATAATACACAGGGAAAACACAGCACAGAGGAAGTTCTAGCAGTGCACATGACAAAACCAAGAACCCAGTAAACAGGAAAACATTGAAAAGACTCCCCCCATGAAGCTCATTGATTTGAATACAACACAAAGGCACACATTGCATAAGAAAGATTTCAACTGCAAAGCACTTAGCAATGAAGACAATTCTGCAAGTAACTTTTGTTCATTGATAATAGAACAGGTTGCTAAGTAAAGCTCACCTTAGAACTGCAGAGGCTCAAAACTCCATCTAGTCCTAAAGGGTGAAAAGTTGAGGCTTACTCACCAAAGCCAGCCTCCGTAATTTTCTCACAAATCCAGTTGATTGACATTGCCCCAGCTGATAGAAGTCCTGTTGTTACCACCAAATACCAAAATCTGGCAACACAGGACAATAAGAGTCAGCATCAGTTGTTCCCTCTGGATTACTATAAGCTTCAGCATCTAGCAGGCACATGAGAACATAACAGCTTCTTTTGGGTAAAATTCTACATTCAGAGTGCTACAAAGGTCTGTCAAATTTACAATCATGTGTTACTTTAACCAAACTTTGACAAGCTAGAAAGATTTCAGTGGCAAGAAGGACACCATCTCTGTGTCAATAAAGCCCTATCTATGCTGCACTTTTTGCAGGGGTGGGAATCTACAAAGGCCTGCAACATCCACTGAGTTGGGCATGAACTGCTTATTTACCTGCTTTGATTAGCAGCAACAGAGTAGGGAAGAGAATGTATGGCAACTATGAGGGATTCCACAAGTGCAACACCCAGTGCCAACCACCACCTGTAGCAGAAGTCATTGCCCCTATTGGTCACTCAAGGCATGAAGAAAGATGTTTTCATGTCATTGTTGGTGGCATTCCAAATGGCTGAAACATGAAGTCAAGTAGCAGAATTGGGTGCCCAAAAGTATATGAAAGAAGCATTTTTAGAAAGGTTCAACAACTACGTGTATTTCTTTATACGCTCGTTGCCATCAATGCCTTCCTTCCGTAGCTTCACAAGAGCTGGAATTAAGTGGCAAGATACCTAGGCACACACATCAATACAGAGTCCATGGGTCAAGTGAGTTCATCAGCAAACCATCAATGGGAAAATCACACACGTATTCGGAATTCCCTTAACCTCTTGCCTGCATAATTATCTAAAATATGATTCCTCACCTACCTATTTTGTGCTTCTCATACTATAGGAGGGTATGAATCAAACCAACCAATGGATGCACAAATGAGGGACAACAGCCCAAAGTTTGAAAATCATTAGCAGTATGTGCTTATGCGATACAGTTTGGACATAAAACTAGTAAAGAAGATGCAATTAAGTTTTGTCTCAGGTCAAAACATAATGCTATTTGTAAATAGCCTTACAAATAGCATTAGCAAGATTGACAGGAAACATCCACAAAAAAGGGGGCTACCTGCATGACAATGGAAGCAAAAATGTAGGGGCTGATTCCCAGCTGAAATAAAGCCAACTTCAACTCTGAAACAAGGTCTCCCAGCTCCTCTATCCAGATTGATCACACAAGCACATTAGCAAGACAAATGTCTCATACCGACCCAAAAATGAAGACCTTCCTACATGAGACTTATGAGTATCCCTCTCATTCTCCTCACTCAATGTGCACATATGAATGCAGCAATGACTTGGTGTCCAGAGGCAGCAGAGATGTCAGAACATGAGGGAATTTCCAGCCAGCCATGGGAAAAAGGAAGAGTTAGAATTTTTCTCAGTGCTCACCTACAGCTCCAGAAACAAAGCCCAGATAATTGCCAGGCATGAAGCGGCGATCGAACCCTGGCAGAGGAATGAAGTATCCAGCTCGGCTAGCCATGAGGAGTGCCACAGTAACACATATTCGCCTCCGCACCTCACTCTTAAAAAAGGCGCCTGCTGCATCATTTGCCGTTGTGCCCAGCTTCACCAAGCTGAGGAACTGATTCTTGAAGCTCTTTGGTCGAGGATAGGAGCCTGACCAATTCTCCTCTATTGGAGACAGGGCACTAATTTTGATTGGTGTAACTGCATCCAGAGGTAAGGAATTATCTGCAGGAACCGAGTTATCCGAGAAATGTCGCTCAGATTCTTCAATTTCACTGCCTAGAGAGGTCCCTTGAAGCAATGAGGATTCCGCCTGGTCTTCTTTCCTGGAACATCTGACACACATTCGGGCTGTGCGTCGTACGAACAAACAATCCTTCATCTCCGCTTCTCTCCAGTTCTGATTGCTCCATTCCCCACTCCGTCTCCGGAACTGATCAACTATACAAAGGCGCTCCAACCGCAACCCTGACTTCTTCCCTATTCGCAGTTTTCCACGGCACACCCTTACGTTTTTAGCTAAACCGGCTCCGCAAACAGAGCTGCGCAAGGAATCGACAGCCTTCCTCGCCCCGATGAAACTTCTACCCATGTTTACCAAATTGGTACCGTCCAGCGACGCGCCAACAGACGCCATATATACACCTGGACTACCTTCCTACCAATATAACTGATTCTTGGCCAGACCTACACCCTCTCCTGCCCATAGGCTTGGAGCAATTATCCGAAAGCATTCGAGGAGGAGAAGCGGTTGGATTTGAACCCTAAGTCTCCGACATTAAGTGCCCATTTTCACCAAACAATGAGAGACACACACAGTAAGCATTCTACCTACAACAGACTTTGCAATTTGGAGCTGGAAAGCTTGTTCCAACAGAAAAAAGGCACGAAGAGGAGAAAAATCAGATGCAGAAGTGAGCAAGTAAGTAGAGGAGGAGTGCTGCTAGAAGAATCGGCCAAGACCAGGTAAGCCCTTGACCAGCCCAGACGGCGGCAACGGCAGCCAGCAAATGGACGGCACGCGCATCGTCCACCACGAGCATCACCTCCTTCCACCGCATTCCTGCAGCTTAAGCCCTCACCCCGAACGTCTTCTCACTTCTTCCACCGTGCATTCGCAAACGAAAACAGGGTAGGGTTTAGGGTTCAAACTTGCCCGACAAACAAAAAGCCAAAAAAATTTAGGTTGATAGGTTTTAATGGAGAGGTGAGATGTGTTTTGGTGAGGGTATGAGATTTTGGGGCTCTTTCAACTTTCTTGGTGCCCTTGGGTGAACTATTATCACCTGGGTACCCGCGACCTTCGGGCGCAGTGAAGTCCTCGGTTTCTTTAAACTTGGTTCATGTTTTAATTTTTTTTAGAAATTTTTATCTTTTTTATTTTTTATCCCAAATGAGGGGAGGGATGATGGGACAAATGACAATGGATGACAAAATAGATGGATGAAAAGAATGATCGAACATCACCGTAAGCTGACAAAACCAAGGATTATATAAGTAGATATTGATACATAGGCGGTCGATGAGTGAACATTTGAGAATACAATGGAAGTTGAATTCTCACACATTGTTTCTCTGGTTTTGAATTTCAAAGAACATTTGTACCCCTTCAGCTAGCGCTTCCGATGCTACAAAAATTGTCCAATTCAATAAAAAAAAAGAGTAAAATATGGGGTGTTTGATGTAAGGGCTCAATGTTTGATGATGAGTCAATTAAAACAAATTAGGATTTCAAATTAAAATTTTTGGCTGGTTGCTTCTAGAATACAAAGAGATTTTGTAAAGCCGTAATTGGGGCACCCATAAAGTTTTAAATCACCCAAAACAGACTCAAAATAAAGAAAACATAAGGTTTGAACTAAAGAAGGGTTTACAGCAAATTATCAATTGTTCTCTTCTTATGTTTTTTGTGTCACTCTTTTACTTTTGACACTCGAAGAACATTTATAGGCCTCTAGTTTACAGGTCCAACTAACAACACATGAATCGCCCAATTTGGTTAAGGAATGAAAAAATATTGAAAATCGTTTGATGATAAGTACATGTCCATTGATGAACGATCCTTCCTTACCATAAAAACCCCAAAAAGAAATTTAGTTGTTTTTAAATGTTTTAACCAATGTTGTGTGGGTATATATATATATTTTATATATTTTTAAATAAATAGATATATATTTTACATATCCTAGGGCACGAGCATATTAACATTCATTTTTTCCTCATCAGATTAAATTAGATTAAGTCCTAGATATAAAACATTATAATATTTGATATATGGTTAGGGTGTGGATAATCCCCATCATATACCCAAGGTTGAGGTAAGAAACCAAGTATTTATTTTTAATTTGCTCACACTTTGAAAATTTGAAATTATTAGGACAATTTCAAATATAATGGATATTTATTTACTTATTCTTTAATCATATGAATATATTTTACATATATCCAATGGTATCAATTGGATATAATTTTTCCAAATGTATATATTTTGGATATGCACTTCATGAAGGTGTATTATTTTTAAGAAAATAAATTAAGATAAAAGATATATTTTCAAATCATAAACTTAACATCTTATGATTTAATAATGAAAATCGTGCGAAATTTGTTCATTCATAATTTGTACGTTTCACACATTGATATCATGCATTGAAAACATATTTGAAACACAAATTTATATAAATATGCGAAATTTATGTGACATTCATTGATTCATAAGTTCATATTTCAACTATCAACACACTTATTTGTGTGTCAAACATGTTTTCAACATATGATATTCATGTGTATAATGTATGAACTTATGAATGAAAATTTTTTTTGCACAATTTTCAGTATTAATTCATCACATGCCAAATTTGTGAGACTTACCCATATTTGGTGAATATATTTTGGTAAAAACTATATTTACACAATGTTGATTCTAATCATTTTATCTTAAATATGGGTTTTAAAGTTCAAATTTAACATAATCATTGTGAAATACACACATTATTTGTCAGTTCACACTTCATGATAAACTATTTCAATAATAAGTTGTAGTGTAAAAATACCTTTCAAACCTCATTCACAATATCTAACCCATGATCATTAATCAAAGTTTTCATTAACACATGTGGTTAAATTAATTTGAATCAATGTTATTAATGATTTCATAATTATTTCTTGGCATGACTTGTTTGTGGTTATTAATGTTTTTTTAACGAATTTTTGTTTGTAACCAAAGTGGTTATCATCCATAGGAAGATATAGAAAAAATGGTGACCATTTTTTGGAAGATTTAGCCAAATCTAACTATAAATAAAAAATAAAGAACAAATTTTTAATCATCCTACTATATTTTTTACTACATAATGAGAATTAAATATACAAATATGGTGATTTTAACATTTTTTTTCCACTTCTGATGATTGAAAGTCTTAAAATCACTTTTTTTTAAATTTTGAATTTATCTTTTCGACCAAATTAGCTAGTAAAAAAACATTGGTTGTTAGTGGACAAACTTGAAGAGTTTTCAACACCAATGATACAATGTATTTATCAAGTATGATGTTTTTTGATGTGGGTGCAATCATAATCAAACCAACCAAAAAACACATTGGGTAACTCCCAAAACTTTATAAAAACTATAATTTTGTTATATATATTTCTGTGGTGCCACTTTAATGCCATGCTAATCATGGAATGTAGTGTTAAATGACTAATATGAATGTTGAAGAATTCAAAAAAATATATTCTGGGTTTTGGTTTTTATAAAGGACCTTTGAACTTGAACAACAATTACATCAAAAGTAGCTCAATTTTGCAAATTACTAAACTAAAAAATTTCTTTATAAAGAAATTTTGATGAGAAAAAAATTGAGATGATGTTAATTGATTATTCACACTCAAATATTCACAATTTGAAAATTGTGAATTTTTTTAATTTAAAAAATTAAAAACCTATTAAACAGAATTATAAAATTTCAAGAGTCTTTTACCACAAATAAATGGGGTGTAATGTACATGACATCTAAAACAAAGTTGTAGTTTATGAAACAATAAAATAAAACATTAAATGATTAACATATTTTCATACAATTTGAAATTAAGATAATTTTTCAAAACAAAACGTAAAATTTGATAAAATCCATATACTTTTTGAAAATTCATAATTATTTATGAAAATTTAATATAAAAAATGTGATGTATTGAAAAAATCATATGTATTTTTAGTAACATATTACAAAAGATTTCATCCCAAAAGTCCTTTATATGAGAAAGTGAAAATGACCACAAAAAGACTGTAGTCCTTGAGTCCTTCGTCATCGTTAGTTCATTTGATTGTGATTGCACCCATGTTGATAATATAATGTTGCTTCATCATTTTGTAGTGTTTTCATTTGGTGATGTGCCTATTACAATGTCTTCTTATTCATTGTGTTATGTTGCATTTTATTCAATGTGTTTAGTTATAATGTTTTAATTTGTATTGGTTTCATCATGATTTGTTATGTAGTTGCATTTGCATCAATGTTTTATTGTAGCGTTTTTGTTCATGTGGACATCTTTGTATGTTGTGTCTTCATGTTGAATGGAAATTCGTTTATTTGGGGTGCATAGTTAACAAAGGTGCACCAAGGGGGGTTTCGATCAAATAGGGGTTCACAATGTGTTTTGTTCAACTACTTTAATTGCATCAATGTTTTTGTTGTTGTAGCATTTCATAATTTATCATGTTTTGTTATAATGTCTTTATAAATGTGTTAGTTTCATTTGTTGTAAGGTTTGTTTTTATTCAACACGTTCACCATTTTTTATTGCAATGGATATTCATGTAGTTTATATCATTTCATGTTTTAATTTTGGAGCATTTTTTAATTTTTTATTATAGAACATACATCGAAAACTTAACATCTCACGACTTAATAATGAAAATCATGCAAAATTCGTTCATTCATAATTCGTACGTTTCTCTCATTAATATTGTGCTTTGAAAACAATTTTGAAACACAAATTTATAAGATGTAAAATTTGTGTGATATTCATTCATTTATAGATTCGTACTTCATCTATCAATACATTGATTCATGTGTTAAACGTGTTTTCAACACATGATATTTATGTTAAAATATATAAACCTATGAATGAACAAATTTTGCACAATTTTCATTATTAATTGGTCACATGTTAAATTTGTGATGTATGCAAATTTTGGATTGTTAATTCCCATTCCCACACCTTTTAAAGTATCAAATGAAATCAATATGTGAAAACATTCATCTTAATGAAATCGTGACACACAACAACATTTGAGTTTGATAACACATGCACCTTGCTTTTACACATCTTGTGCACTTTCTTGTATCTCAATTTGAGGTAGAAGTCCATGTAAACACATTGTGCTATTTCTTGCAAATTTGATTTTAATCTTGTTTTGTAACTTTTTAACAAAATTGGTGAATGTTACACAATAGGGATCATGTGTGTGTTGATGACCTCCTTGGAAGTTTTTTTTTTGGGTAACTTCACACAAAAAAGAGCATTAACAATTTGTTTTTTTCACAATTGCCATGTCTTTATTAAGGAAATGCAACTTTTCCCTTATTATGCCCTATCTACCATCACTTCAACCTCTTCTTTGACCAGCTATTCACCAACGTGTGCTTGCCAACTAGCTTGTGTTAACTTATGAACTTGCAATTTATGTAGTTTGCTTACAAATTTGCACAAAAATTTGAATTAGTTGTAATAGAACTTATTTATTACAAAGTTATGGAACTATCACCATATTACTAATTAACATGTTATTTTATCACATCAATTTTTTGAATTAGTAGTTTATTACTATTCATGACATGGGTTCAAAATAGCAAGAACCTAGGATTTTGACCACATTTAATCATCACACCTTTTTCCTAGCATTTTGTTAGATACATAATGATGAACCCAACATAAGTTTGTCACATAGGAAATACATGTCCACTATCTTACAACAAACAAACAAATAAATAAATAACATTATGATTATGAATTGTCAATATCAATATCCTTAGGCCATAAATTCATTCAAAAAGATGAGTGTATTAGCATAATAGTTTTTGGTTTACCATAGCTTTTCTTGGTGCACCATGCAATGATGTTACAAATTGTATTAAGGAACCTAGCCAAAATTCACACATTTAAAAAGTAATTAACTTGTTGGTTGTGATACAATGTTTAAGTTAGCCCTATATGTGTGCAACTAATCCATCTTATGGTTTTATTGGTTTTTGTAATGTGTCTAAATTGACTTTATATGTTTATCTATATTTCATATTGTTTTAAAGGTTTAAACATTTCAACTTTAATGATTGATTAAGGGCAATCCCCAAAGCATATTGGCACAAAATGATCTTAAGTGAACATTTTCGTTTGGAATCACAATCATGTTCAACTTCATGTTGAAACTTTTAATTCAAAAGTACAAATGAATGAGTAATTGAAATGAAACTAGAGAAAAATGAAAGAAATATAACTGGCAAATAGACATGGTTCTTTCAAAATAAGATTGGACAAATCATTAAAAAATTTAGTTTGTAGATTTATTGATATGATGAATTCTTTGAAAGTCCCAAGTTGTGTTTTCAAAATGTTGTTATATTAATTTTTTTCAATTCAAGCTTTCCTTGGTCCTAATCTAATGTTTAATGTGGGCATATATCTATGCCTTCATTCCATTTTTAAAAAAGGATTTGTAATTTTTGTCCTATGTTTGATGTGCACACACATGCTTGCATCAATCAATCTTAGGGTGTTTTGGCCTTGGTTCAAAGTTTTAAATGATCATGAATGGGAATTAATTTTGAAATATTATAAAATGGGCAATTTGAAGTTCCATTATTGGACAACCCAATTGCAAAGGATTAGATCTATGATATCATTAGAATCCTTTTTCATGCTTGGCAATAATTGAATTATTTTTGAAAATGTCAATTTTTTTTAAAAAAAATATTTTTAAGTGCAAAAATATTGAAATTATTACCATAGATGGTGAAATTTTGGGAACTAGGCCAATTTTCTATGGTGCTTAAATTTTGTATCACACCATTTGATTTTTTTCATCTTCACAATGATTTAGGTTTGGGGATTGTAATTGTAATGTTTTGCATGAGGGAGATGTAGTGAAAATTGAAAAAACAGGCCTTTAAGGGGAGTCTTTTAAGAAAGTTATACAAGTGGAGCTTGAGAAGAAAGTTTTAGAAGTTGATGCAAACAAAACAAAATTTCAAAATACAGGTTTTTCAAGTGGAAACAACTAAATCCATTGTGAACATGAAGGTGAAAGGAATAGATAACCTTGAGTTAAAATTGATAACATTGAAAATAGAAAAATAAAAAAACCACAAAAGTACAACAATATCAATGAAGGACAAAATGCAAAAATTGGCGGAAACCTAGCAAGACTTTCTTGCTTTAGGAGATCCACCATTGGAGAACAAGTATCCAATAGTTGAAAAGAATTATCTATCCTATAAATTGATGGAATATTTTCACTTGCCATTTTTGCAAAAATAAAATAAAAAAATGAATTGTTAAGGTTTCATTTTCTAGAGGTTTAGAGTCCCAAAAACCCACCAAAAAAATTACCTATATTTATTGCCAAAAATTATATAATTTTTTTATTAGTGATTTGTCTTTTGAAAAATAAAATAATTATTTGACATTTGAGTGCCAAATGTGAAAAGGTACTACATTAGTATGAAATAAATTGAGATAATAAAATGAATTATGATGTCAAGTTTAAGGTCCCTTGGTATATAAAATTGAAAACCTTGTAATTAAACAATCAAACATTTTTTCCATTTAATGAAGTTTATACTTAAAGATGAACATTTTTTGGGGGTTTTTTTAGTAACACCTTTGATTGGGAAAAATATGTGATTTTTTGACTAAGTTACTGTAAAACAATTCAATTGATTTCCATATATTAAAGGTTTATCTTGAATATAACACCTTTGAAATTTTTTGTACCATACTTTCAATTTAGCTTTTCATCCTTCTAACATTATTTAAAATGGCAAATGGGTTTCAAGATAGACCTTTATCCTATACTAAACATGGTGTCAAGCTATAAAAAAATAATAACTCTTCCTTTCTTCCCATTCCTAGATCACAAAAGATTGGCATGACTACAATGAATACAATAAAATCAAAATTGGATAAAAGTACTTCATGAATTAACATGGCCTTTGCATATATCATCAATATTATTCACCATACAAGGTTCATGATGTGGGTTAAAGTGAACTAGCTTCGATGACTACACCAATTGGCTATTATGTCCATAGGATGGGTTTTTTTTTCATTCGGCTTTTAATCCTCTATTAACCAACATTAGTACATTACAAATCAACTATTTTTGGTTGTTGACCTTTGGTTTATTTTATTTTTCTTGGCCTTTTCCCCCTAACCTTAACCTCCATACTACTTTTCAAGCTAGCTATCATATTAACTTAGCTACCCTATTCACCTACATCTTGGCAGGCTTACTTGTTAACTACAACCAACCCCCCTACCTACTTATTTTCTATCCTTTCTTGGCTTATTTATTTCTTGACAAAATTTCTATTTTTTCTTAGCTAAACCCTTACCTTTTGGCAAAACTTTTACGTTTGGGCACCTAGTTTCTATGACCTTTGTTGCATGGTGATGGGTATAAAGTTGTTTATGTTGAAATGTGAATTTGACTACATCCACCACAAAGCCCTCCTTTGTGGTATTTTGAAGTGTGGTGACAAAAAAATTAGTATCATGATTCAAATGCATGATGGAAAAACAATGATGTTCAACAATTTGTCAAAGGTTAATCTTACCAATAAAGGTTGTCAAACCTTTTCAAAACATTGTGTTTCAATTTAAAGTTGATCCCATTCGACTTCATTTTTTTTTTAATTCGATCAATTGCCTTATTTTCATTATGAATTTGTTGTGTTTGTGAGCTGTTCAAAGTGTGAACATTCATTGCTTAATTTTTCCAAAATTAAAGATTTAGCTGAAAAACAAAAAGGTTTTATTTTTGCTAAGATACAAAAAAGTTATTTCAAAAGGTAAAAATTTAACCTTTTTTTTTTTTCTTTGCCAAGAGGTAGAAGTTTAGTTTTTAAAAAAAGAGGTCAAAAGGCTAAGGTTTAATTTAAAAAAGATAAAATTTTTACTAAGCGATAGAGGTTTAACCAAGAAAAGACAAGTTTTGTTGAAGAGTAAATATTTAACCAAGAAAACATAAATGTTTTATCAAAAAATAAAGCTTTAGCCAAGAGGTTTTGTCGAAAGGCAAATGGTTAGTCAAAAAGAAATATAAGTTTGCCAAACGATAAAAGTTTAACCAAAAAGAGATATAGGTTTTGTTGAAAGATAGAGGTTTAACTAGGAAAATATAAAAATTTTGTCAAAAAGTATAGATTTAACCAAGGAATAGAAAGGTTTTGCCAAGTAATAGAGGTTTAGCCAAAAAAAGAGAGGATTAGCTAAGAAAAGAAAGGATTAACTTGGAAGATATAAAGGTTTCACTAAGAAATAAAGGTTTAGCCAAAGATAGAAAGGTTTTGTTAGAAGATAAAAGTTTTGCCAAAAAAAAAAAAAAATTTTGCCAAGAGATAGAAGTTTAACCAAGAAGGAACAAGGTGATAATAAGCTTGGTAGGTGAAGATAGATGGGCTAGGTGTAGGTAAGTAGATGGATGTGATAGGTAAATAACTTGGGTGGGCGAGGTGGGTAAATGGGCAAATTTTTTTTAATGAATACGTATGTGAAGGAAACAAAAAAACCCAACCTCAATGCCTACAACATGTCCAATAACTTGGACAGACTCAATTTTATTCAAAATGGAACTAATGCACTCATGGAGGTTGGGTCACTGAGGCCCATGATGTGTAAGAAGGTATAGGTAATAAATATCAAAATCCTCAAGAAGTTCCTCTCATAAGTTTGATGTAAATGAAATTGAATAGCAAAGGTCAGTTAACGTTTATACAAAAGTGTAGTGATTCAAGGTTCATGACAATGGGTGAATCAATCTCATTGAATAGCTCAAAACTTTAGGTCACAAGTGTATTAGACAAAGACTTCATTTTCAAATATTTTAATACTTGGGCCAGTTAGACATTAATTACATAATGTGTGAATTTTTTGATAAACATTTAGTTTGAATGCTTGTTAAAATTTTCAAGGTTTAAGCATTTGGAATCTGGGGATGTTGCAAAATCCAAGAAATTGCAAGAGAACTAAATTAAACTGACAAAAGGAGTTAGGGTATGATCCATGGACACTTCAGTCTTTTGTTTACATACATGAAGTGTAGAGATGGGTATCCCATAATTATCAGATCATTTAGAAATCCTCTTACTAAGGACAATGTAGACCAAAAAAAACTGTACAATTACTCAACTTCATAATATAATCCAAAAGATTGAAGCCCCATACAAAGACAGAAGTTAGCTAAAGAGATTGCACATCTAGTACACCCATTGGGATACCTATTGCCTGCTCAGAGACTCCTTAACCAGACACTCAATAAAGAAATACACAAAACAACCCTTAACATGACCAGGGGGAATGTGATACATAAAGCAAAATCTCCTTTATTGCATCCATTGATGAGCAAGCATTCAACTTGACTTGCTACAGTCCAAGAATTGCATGGCACAGATGGGATACTTGTACAAATAAAATACCAACAATTTGAATCCCTACATTTGCGATTCTATGTCTAGAAAGAGAGAAAAAAACAGAGCTCAAGTTTAAAATTTTGCACCAAATGGGTCTTTTGTAGAGGGGCTCAGCTCTTCCCCAGGTTTAGGGACAGCATTTTTGCCCCTCTCAGATCTGGAGTTGGCAGCAAATTTTAGGCTTGAGGTGTGTAAGCCCTTCTCCTTCTCAGGCTCACTCCACTCAGACGCGTAGTAGTCTTCCTCGGTTGCATGAGATGCAGGGAAGACCATGCCACCCCATTGAGGAAAGTGGACAAGCCACACCAGCATTGTACAGCAGATTATCATGACCCCCATAAGTGTGATGCCATCCTGTGTCACATACGTTGTGCCTCTGAAGAAGATTACTTGTGTCAAGATTGAGCCCACATTACCACCAGCCCCTGTGAATCCAGAGATCACCCCAAGTGATCGCCGAGAAATGAAGGGGATGATTCCAAAGGTTGCCCCACAAGCTGCTTGGACAAAGAAGGAGAAGATGAGCATGATAACAATGGTCGAACTCAGGTTTCCAAGACGACCCAAAGTCACACAAAGCACACCTCCAGTCGTTTGTATCAACCACAGGTTCCATAGCCTTCCCCGCATTCCAAAGTGTTTCGCCACCACATCTGAAAGAATTCCTCCCAATGGTCGAGAGATGAAATTCATGAGACCAAAAGTTGCTGCAATAGTGCCAGCTTTTGCCAGGTTCAGGTTGAACCGATCATAGAAGTATTGTGCAATGATGTTGTCAATAGTCAACTCCACCCCAAAGCAGTAGCCATATGTAATTGCAAAGATCCATGTTCTGTAATTTGTGACTGCGTACAGGAACACCTGCATGATATTTGTGTGTGCATATTATCAGCACTTTTATCTGCCTGACATCATGCTTTTAAGCCTATACTTGATGAACTTGGTAAAATCTAACATTGGAGTTCAGTTGATTGTACTGGAAACTCGGGTTGCCACTAAGCCCCCCCAATACTGCGTGGTGCAACTTTACAACCCAAGAGATGGAAGAGATTGAAATCACAAATGGATTCAAGGTCTGATCCTGATTTGATATTTCCCATTAAACCCACAGCTAATAATCCTTCTTCAGCTAGATGGGGATACCAATTGACTCCTAGGAGAAAATCAAGCCTGGTTGAAATGAGAAAATATAATATACAGCTTAGAACACTATGGATTATGATGTAGATAGGTACTAGTGAAATTGCCATATTATGACTATACCTTTTTGAAACTGTCCTTTGCCTTCGCACCTTTTTCCTTCAAGGCTCTATAGTTGCCGTCCGGCAGATCTTGTCCCAAAGACAAGACTGCCAATCCCATGATAATGTGCATAAAGCCAGGCAGAAAGAAAGCAAGACGCCATGCAGTGAAGTTTGTTGAGTGGAATCTGGGAAAGGCAGAAGAGAATTAATTTTGGAGCACTTTCAAAGATCACAATATGTCAGCCTTAGGCTGAAGAAACATTGATCTAAGCCAGACAACTCTTCTTGCACAAAATGAGGAAGGTGAACAAAGTGTAACAGCACATACTACTGCAACCACAACCCATTGACAGGGACACTTAACCCATTGACAGGTACACTTGGAGAGCCTTACTTGCTCCTGATCAAGTCATATACGAGGGGCATGATGAGCTGCGTCGCACCCCCACCAAGGTTACCCCATCCTGCTGCTGTCCCGTTCACGAGCCCAATTATCTTGCTATTGAACATCGTGCTCATCCAGAACTGGCAAGAGACGAATGTTGCAAGTGAGAAACCAATGAAGAACCGGACCAGAATGAATCCAGAGATGGTCGACACTGACGCCATGGAGAAGACGGCGGGCGCTGCCAACATGATTAGGAACGCGCACCCGTAGCGTGGTCCCACGAGGTCGCACAGGGGACCCATGAGCAGTCGAGAAAGAACCGAACCTGACATTAGCACCCGACAACGTCTGTCAATGTCCGCTTCCTTGCATCACTTTGGTTACATGGGAAAGGAAGACCTTACCCCGATATAGCACACGAGCACACACGAAAATACTCTTTCTTTCTAATGGAGACAGTGCAGCCCAAGAGGCGTGTACACACAAGAAAATATTCAAGCACTAAGGGGACTCTACTTTGCTACCGTCTTTCTTTCATTTTCTTTCTTCTTCAAACTCTAATCAGTTGGCCAGAGCTGCAGCAAGGGGGACAGACCATCAAGCTAATTCAACGCCCATGGAATCCACGTCTGTCCAACTGAAGACCTTCTCTGAGATTCTGCAATTTCTCTAAACTAGCTGGACATTTCCGAACTCCCTTCCGAGCTCACATATACACAGAATTAAGCGAGCTCATGATCCATTTTTGAAGACCGACACTTTTTTTCACACCATACAGTGATCCTGTAGGTTATTAGTGAATGCATTTCTTGTCAACCAGCTAGGAAGCTACCATTTCCCACACATCATACTGATCAGCATACAACAGGAGAACTCGGAACTCCAAATTACAGTCATGGTTGCAACACTGTATTGATCATATTCTGCGGGAGTGTTATTATATTACCTGACACCGAAGCGATTCCCGCATTGCCAATGTCATTGGCCGTCAAGTTGAGGTTGTCGCGAATGATGGGAATCAAAGGAGGTGCCGCGAAGGTGGAGAGGAAGCAAGTGAAGAAGGAAATCCATGAGAGATGGAATGCGCGCATGTGCGGCTGTCCGAACTGCCACACCTTCAGAGTCGTGGCCTTGTGTTCGGAGTCCACGGGAAGCGAGAAGTTTAGCTTTGGGTCGGCGCTGTCGACCATACCCGAGACATGAAGAGCATAAACAGGCTCCCTGCCCGTCACCCCGTGCATTGAACTTCCAGGGCCCCCCTTCTCGTCCGCCCCATTCCCCACCCCCGAAGTCGTCTGATCTGCCATTGATCAAATCCAAAAAATGAAAAAGAAAAGTTGGGGATGAACCTGCAGTGATCGAGCCCCCAAATTTCGCCTCTATTCTTTAAGACTCATTTTCCGCATATCTCCTATGTTTCCAACAATATGCAGACTTGCTTCCTTGTCTTCCCCATCATACTTCCCTTCTAGCTTCTACACTTGCTGTCAAGCAATTCTAGCAATTTGTAAGGGAAACCATGCACTTCTCACGAGTGCCCAACAAATTTTTGAACGAATGTGGACATTACTATTGAGAAACCATTCGAGAAATTAAAAAACGGTGGGTATCTCACAAGGCAAGCGGGATCTGAGAGAGACAGAGAGACAGAAACATAGCTAGCAGCACAAAGACGCAAGGAAAAGCAGATGACAAGAGAGTTCTTGCGGTGTTTGCGTGGAGAACCCAATACACAACCAGCAGAGGAATGATGCCAGGTTACCTGCCAAAGACCGAGAGTATTTATAAGCTACGCACGCCAGCCTCCCCATCCGCCGCAGTTGCGAGCGCGTCAGGTCTTGTATACATGCCTCCTTACCCCCTTCCAACGCTCCACGCAGCGACAGAATGCTGCGCCGGGATGAAATCCAGCCCAAACTCTCAATTGTGAGCGCGGACCCAATACGAGTGCACGAGCCAGATGCGGGCAATGCCTGTTCGGGGAAATTTTCAAGATATGCATCGGGCTGCCACACTCCCGTGCTCCGGAGTCCGGCCCCATGCCTAACTTGCACGTTAAACTCTAAGCCAGATCCCAAGGGCCGTCTAAAAGTACCTAAACAGGTACGCAGAATTCTGTTGTTGCCGCATCGAGCTCTGTGCGACGCGGCCGACTGGCCGCCGGGCCGCTTGGTTTCAAGCCGCCGCACGCCGTGGGCCCCGTGTATCGTACCCAAAAGGTTCTGGCTCCACGCCTGTGGACCAACCCTGGCACATTACACGTTTTTTCACGGACGGAAAATACCCTTTGCGGTAGGACTTCAGAATGAGCGATCCTTGTAGGAGTTCAGTGGCCAGCCCTAGGCTCAAGAAGAGTCGGTTGGATATGAGTGGGGATAGTTAGCAAGTCCAGGAAATTAGTGTGGTTCATTAGGGTAAAACTGCCCATCACTAATCTCTACCCTATCACAAAACATTTGTTTAGATCTTTGTCATCTGTGCTTTATTTTGAGCAATTTAAAATGTTATGGGAGTGCGCTTCGTCAAGCTCTAGAAAACATCTTTGAAGTGCAAATGAAAAGGAGTAATGAAAAAATAGCAAGAAGAGAAATAAGCTTTCCAACTTACAAAGTTTGTGTGTGTGTGTGTTTTTCCTTCTCTTTGGACCCCTCTTACTTTCAAAGCTTATAACTTTCTTATTTCTTGTCCATTTAAAATGATTTAAAGTTCTATAGGAGTACGACCTTGAGTTCTACACTTCATCTTTGACCTCTAATAGTAACAGAGCAACACGCAAGGAAATTTTGGGGTGTTTGGGAATCGGCTTTGTTGCGTTTGGTGGTTTGTTTTTTTTTGTGAGTTCTTGATTCCTCTACTTGGGGGGGGGAGGGGGTTTGTAAATTTCTCAATTCTTATTGGTTTTTGATGATTTTTAGTGTGCCAAATGTACCAATGGAAGGGTTCAAATTTTATTTGGACACCAGAAACAACGGAGCCCTCCCCTTTGATCCAGACTGCCCTGAGTGCTTAAGTGTTCGCTCACCAGACACTCTGCCCTATGAGCCTGTAATCACATGGGCTTGTGAAGTAGTAGTATAGGAATTCATTCTACAGAAATTTGGGTTATTTATTTTGACTCGGCCAATTCTGCCACCAAAATTGGCCCAGTAACAATTACGACGAGATGTGCTTGGTATATAGGAATCATGAACATTTGGTAAATTAGTAAATAATTTGGGATTACATACACATGAGAACAGAAACCAAAACTGGATGAAGGGGATTTCAGAGGTCAAAATGAAGATGCGATTCTGAACTTCTAGAGATTTTCAGTTGTGCATAATTATATGATTGTATCTGTTCAAAATCCATAGCTTTGTTGCTTCTTGCTAGGAAAGGACTTGATTTCGCACCTTGTTTGTTGGATTGCTTGCCCACCTGCCTTTGCACACGGCGTATACAAAGGGCGTGGTCGATGCACCCTTTTTCATACAAACATATCGTACTCACGCCTGCAATTCAACCTCATGCGTCTCAATAGCTTTGCCTGAGTTTCTAAATCACATATAAAAAAATTAGGATGTATAAAAAAATTCAATAGGCCTTAATTCAGGCTTCTATTTCTGAAGGGTCAAATTTTGAACTTTCACCATTAGGATGTTGGACTTGGACTTCACCTAAGTCTTGGAAACAAGTTTCAATTATTTTGGTTGTCCATGTTTGAATTATTTTGTGATTACTGCTTTGTAAGCCACATGTGTATTACCAACACTTTTGCTAGGACAAAAATTGGCAATACTTGAATGTGAAGGATTTTGTGAAGGATCTTAAAGTTAGGGTAACTCCAACTATGCATTGTATTTAGGCTCATGTATTAAAATGTCAAGAGTGGCATGAGATGGTGAACAAAAGAATTGGGATTGTCTCTACCAACTCATGTGTGGGAGAGTGTGCAACTTAGTAAATAGGGTGGCATAAGTATCAGTGAGCTTCTTTTCAAGTTGTAACTTTTTTGCACTCCCTCAATTCAAAATAGCTAGGCAGTGTGGAAAAGAGTTGTCATAATTGCTAGTGACTTGTTTTCAAGAGAGCTTCGCTGAGCTCAATCTCCTACACACAAAAGTCAATGCTCAAAGGTCTAGTTGAGCATACAGACTCAATATTTTATTATGAGTTGGGCTTCCAATTTGGCATTTTGTAGCCACTGTATCCAAGTTTTATTGTCAGCGCATCAACTAGTGCCTGATGCTAAGTTGCTCTTACATGATGGACATTAATTCCATGATTTCAAAAAAGCAAATACCCTACTTACTACCTTGGCAGCTTTGACACTAATTATATTATTTTCAAAAAAATTGACAATTAAAATTTAAAAAAACTTCAAGTAACAAATGTGTGAAGCAAAATATTGAATCTTCACGAATATTTGATTTGTCTAAATGAGAATTTCGAAATTAATTAAGTATTCCAGATACACATGTGGAGGTAGTAGGGTAATTAGCTTACAAAAATGGCCAACCACTCTTTGGCAATCAAAACAAGTGAAAGGATGAACAGTAGTAGAGAAGAAAGTCACTTTAGCTCACCAGAATGATCCAAAGCCAGGACATCTGCAACATGTTTTCATTACCAGACCCAATGAACCAGCACCTACACTAATTCCTTCACCCTCTCGAGTAAGGCATCTAGTGGCTTAATTAAGATGGGAAATGTTTAAACTTAGACTCAAAGACCCCGATTTAGTCTTACAACAAGATTTCCAGAATGTTTAGAAGCAACCCAAAACTTTTAGGGTATTCTGTATTTGCCATGGTGCTGTGTAGGTGTTGGTTCACCCAGAGGTTTCTTTCAGTCAAATCTGATCTGATGAGCCAACATCCCAAGAGGCAATCCCACTGGGAAAGAACCCAATGGATGGAATCTACTTGATTTCAAAGACCTTTATGAGAGTCTAGTCAGTCTAAAGGTACAATCTCTTGGAACTTTTTCTCCCCCACTGTCAAGTTCAGGTTTGTGGGCTCCATCAAACTTAAAAGTGGAAGCCTTCTGTTACTATTCATAGCTTTCATTTTATAGGGGAAGGTCCCATTCAAGCGTGGTCCGGGTGAACCAGCACCTACTCTGGTACTGGGACTTGTAATTAGGGTTGATGAAACCCTAAGTGGATGAAACAGTACTATCAGCCGCCGAAAGCACAAGGCAACAAAACTTTTGGCAATTGACTATGATGGGTGGAGAGGTCTTGTGTGCAGTGGTCCTGTGGATGGCGAGCTTTGCATTTTGTGGCTTTGTTTTCTTGCAGGTTAAGAGTGATGGTGTTGTTACGTTCATTGCCGGTTTTGATGGCGCTTGGTGTTGCATGGCGTCCTGTTCTTGATTTTTAGTGTGTGTGACTTGTTTTTCATTATGGTTTGGAGGATGTGAATGATGGAGTGCATGGGAGCAACTATATATGAAGGAGTTCTAGGAGCTTTGGATGGACATAGAGTTAAGTTCCCTCTCATGTTTGGTTGTTTTTGGTCTATGGATTTTGTTGGCATCAAATTCTAGTATAAGTGTTAGTCTAGAGTTTTTATGTTGTGTTGGTTGGGGAAGAACCACAAGAACTGCCTTCTTTTTGAAGCTATGTATTTTGATTGTGCTATGAACTTAAGAGGAAAGGATGTAGGTTTAGAAGCCTATCTTAGGGGCCATATTAAAGAAGATGATGAAATAATATAGGGATTTCATGAGTGGTCAGAGCAACAAGTTGCTATTGGGTTTGGAGAAATTGGTAATTTCTGAGGGATATGTTTAGGTTTCATGCTTATGGAAGAGAGTACTTGCATTTATTTGGGAATTCATCAAGAGAAATTGGAATGTTGTAAATAGATCAAGGTGTTTGGGTTGGTTATAAATTTGGATAATGATTTAGTGAGTTCCACTATTTTGACAACCTCATTAACAATTCTTGAATCTATAGCATGTGATTATATATTATTAGACTTTGTACAGATAATAAATATTTCCCTCTTTCTTTTGGTTACAATACGTTCTTGATTGAAGCCTTTGAATGCTTACGTTTAACTTTGGAAACATTAAGTTTGACTAGATTTTCAAAACCCAAAGTCAGAATTGGAATCTCTTTGAGGGGTTGGGGTCGTGAGTTCAACTTGCATGGAGGTGGGTCTCCCAGTAGGACCACCATTTGACATGCCCTTTTGCCTTGATGAGCCTTTTGTTGGGACCACCGCAATGGGGCATTGTGGTAACATGGCACTATTATGGCATGGGTGGCTAATCCAAATCAATGGATTGGGGTTCAACCCCCCAATTTGCCTTATGAACTAAGCGGAGGGCTTACACAATCAAAACTTGGGACAAGTTAAACTTGTTCTGAAACAAATAGGAATTTGTTCTTGGGGCAACATATTGTCATCTTGTGTTGCCTTGAATTATTTTTTGGGGCGTCTTGGTGATGTCCCAAGGCAAAACCAAAACGTTGCATCAGGTTTCCTTTCAGGTCAACCAGAGTGTTATCTCATGAACAACCTAGTGTTATACTAAGTTGTCCATGAAACAACACTTGATGTTGTCTGTTGAAAACCTACATGCCTTAGAATTATCTCAAGAATGACTTTGTGTGAAAATTGCACCTAGCCTAAGTCCTAGTGAGTCTAGATTTAGTTAACAAATTGAATCCAAATTGAATCCAAGAATACTCTGATTAACCCTTTGTGTTGTGGGATGCACAAATCTAATTAGGAGTTAGAAGCAAGGAAGTGTTTAGGAGCTCAAGTGTGTGAGAGTATGAAGATTAAATCAAAAGGGCATTTCAAAGGGGGGTGTGGGGGCGGGGGCCAAAAATAGTGGGAAGTTGGAACCTGCTCAAGTAGTGAGTGGATTTTGGAACTTTTTGCATAAAAGCCCCATCTATTTGGGTGGGGAAACTACAAACAGTGGGCCCATGGGCATTCATGGAAACGTGCCTTATGCCTTCCTACAGCTTAACTGTTGTACAACAATGGGATATTATTCTACTTGGGGAGGTCACAAAAATAATAAGCCCAAGAAAATGTTGACCTCCTATTGAAGATTAAAATAAGCAAAATATTTATTTATTTATAATCAATAGTCCACATTAAAACTTTTTTTTTTATTGGTTGTTGCATGGAATCTAATTTTTTCAAGTCATTAATGAACCCTAGGAACAATGTCCAAGCTTGGTATCCACATTTCAATAGGTGTTCTTAAGTTTCCTTCTAGGTTGCAACCATTATTACAAAATGTAAGTGTAATTTGTTAATTCCCATTCAATGGATCAGTGAATTCACTACATCCCCATTAGGTCTCATTCAGTGAACTGATGAATTCTCTACATTTTCATTAGGTCTTGTTTAGGAAATTAGTGAATTCACTCAAAATCCATACATTTTCGTTAGGTCTCGTTTAGGAAATTAGTGAATTCACTCAAAATCCATACATTTTCGTTAGGTCTCGTTTAGGAAATTAGTGAATTCACTCAAAATCCATACATTTTTATTAGGTCTCATTTAGGGAACTAGTGAATTCACTCAAAAATCCAGAAAAATCAGTTGGTGAATAAAAATGCATTTTGTTATAATGAATGAATATTATTATGTGATTTGAGGGAAACAAGGTTGAGACAAATTGGTAGGTTTCAAAAGCCTAGATGAATGACTTTGTATGTGCTACCATGGTGGAAGAGGACAAAATCATGCCACAATTAAGAAACATGTGAGACAACATGGATGTGATGCATATTTCAAATGACATTCATTAAACTTTGACTAAATTTTGCACTTTTGTTTGAACACATAACCCTTTATATCATCAACTATTAACTGTGGAAGTGTACATTGGTTTTGAAATTATTATTGATTCGGGTTTGGTAGTCTAGTTGTAAGTTTGCATAGAGACTAGTAGTCGAAAATGCACCAAGGACTATTGAATGCATAGACCCAACAAAATTTGATTTGGCTGATCTTCCTACACTTGACCTAGAAATTCAAGTGCATAAAATAGTTGTCAAAGCATTTGCCTCTTATGATGAATTACAACAAGCAATGAGTGAAGAGAAAAACCCATTTGAAGGTGACCCCTCTGAGAATGTCACAAATAACATTGAAATCCTTAGGAACCAACCACAACATGAAACATTGATGCAAGCAATGATGACAAAAGCTTCAACACCCTTATATGAGGGTTCTTCTACAAGCATATTGCTAGCAATATTGTTGTTGAATTTAAGGATGGTGCATGGGGTTAGCAATGTTTTCATAGATGAGTTGTTCTCATTATTGCAAAGGAGTTGTTGACCAGATGAAACACCTTCAGCTGCAGGTTGATCTTGTTGCAGCAGTGGCAGGTTTATTGCTACAGGGTCTGAACTTCTTGAAGATGGCAAACACTTCCTCATACAACTCTGCACCAACAGCAATTTCTCTAACTGTTGGGCCATCAAAGTTGTCCAACCTCTACTTTGATAGTCATGAGAATGAGCAAGTTTGGGGTTGCCAATGAATTCAGAGTTCTGAAGGAAAATCTCTTCAAGATCTCAATGAGCTCATGGGGCAAATCTGCCATTATGAACGCTGACAATGGCTGAAACCTGCTCTAGGTTCTTCCTGCTTGAAGCTTGAACAACGAGTTCTTGTTCATTATATCAACAAGTTCATCACGACATAGGCCACACTCATATGCAACAAACTGCAGGAGTGGGGTCCTGCTCAAAGTACTTGCCCGCAACACAGGAGTCATAGTAAGGACTGGAGGTTCGAAAGTGCTCTGGATTGTTGTTGGTATCAATGATACTTTTTCAAAGACCATTGTGCACGTGCACATCTTCACTCCCTTTACTCACCAGATGTTCCAAAAATTGTGTCAGGAAACTCAGTCAGTTGCACTTCTCACATTCATCAACAAGAGGCTCCACTGGCAGTTGAGACCTGACTGTCAAGATCAGACCCCTGATGAAGTCTTCTGGGTATCCATCATCTATTAGTTGGCCCACAGCCGAAGGAGCATTCTATGGATTGAGCTTTTGGACATAGCCATCAATGTACTGAACCATGTTGCTGGAATCATGATAATGGGTGAGATCAGGCACCGATCCATGATGGTCACAGACATTGATATGCCGCGCATCTGGTAGCTTTGACTCCATCAAGAAGTGTTTTCTCTGGAAGGTAGAAGACATTTCAGGGTCTTTACTGGAACTCAGGTATGCCCCAAGGAAGAAATAGAGCCCCTCATCTGACTTGAACTGTTTGAACAGTTTCACACATGAATCCACACCCAGCTCTCCACATATTGACATACTCATTAACCACCTGAACAATGATCTGCAGATTTCCTTGCACATTGACCACCAGAAGCTCCTTTATACAACCCAAGCCCATTCTCTAGACAGAGCTCTGAAAAATTCCAGAAAAGCCAGAGGTTCAATGCCATGATGGTTGATAACAACCTGCTTAATGTCATTCAGCTCTGTGTAATGCTGAAGAGACCACATGTAAAGACCAGTTTTTCCACAAAGCTGTGAAACTCAAGGATGGTCATAGTGGCTGAACATTCCATTTGAGAGCGTGTCTTCTGCTAACTATTTTGATCTCCAGCAGGTTCTTCTTGTTCTGGTCCACAACTAAGTGGGAAAGCTCCAAAGACTCAAAATCATTTAACTTCCTCTTTGTCAATAGAGTCCTCAAATACTGCAGCAGAGGTGAGGTCTGTTTTGGCTCCACAGGGACACTCTGGAATTTGGCAACAATGTCTGGTGTCTGCAGAATACCTTGGGGTGAATCTGCTAAAAGATCTGCAGCTTCCTTGTACTTCACATGGGAGAACAACTCTTGGAACTGTTGTACCACCTGAATGAACCAGAACCCATATATCCATATGACTTAAAATGTGTGACATTGATAATGCAAATGGCAGGAGAAGAAAAAAGGTGTGAGAGGCATTAGGTTGTGCTCATGGTTTCCAATGGTGGTTGCTCTGTTTAATATCCCTTTGCCTAGCATCTCTGCCAGTTTCACTTGATTCCTAATCCTAAAATCACACTGTCAGAAAAATCTGTGTCTGAAGGCTTCTCCCATGTGTGCAGAGATGAAGGATGGAATTTCAAGTAGAGATGATGCACTGACCTCACAGTACACTGCTTGGGATTTGAAGCCAGACATTGGCAGATCAACAGGTTTTCCTTGGGCTTGAGGAAGTTGTTGCTGTGTACTGCTGAACCAAGTGCTCCTAAACCAGCACTTGCCTTAATCACCTGAACAAAAGTGAATTGTTGGGACTCATTCCTTCTCCTTGCATTTGTTGGAAAAGTTGCATTGCCTTCTCAGGTTGCCCATCCTTCATGTCTTCTGTAAGCATCTGATTCCATGCAAAAATGTTCAATTCCACTATGCCTGATGCCATTGCAGCCATTTATGCTTCCCCCCCATGGCAGGTTTTGTCAGTTCTCAAGCAGAGTGCTTCCTGTGTCTTCTTGTGTTTGAAATCCAGACACCTTTCATTTGTCTTTAACCAGAAATCCAGATCAAGCTCATCAGCCATGTATTCTCCACATCCCAAGCATAAATCACATCAAAAGAACGAAGAGAGCCACACTGACCTTCTCCATCAACATATTGCATTTACCTACCTTCTCCAGCCTACTACTACAATCCCACTAGTGCAAAGGACCTGAAAAGAATTTTTGCCAAGTTTAGACCAGGGCAAGATAGCAACCAAGAGAGAGGTTAGCAAAAAAACACTGCCTTGGAAGCTAACACTCATGTTTAAAAAGTTTAATCTCACAGTATAGTTATTGGCCATCATAAGGCAGATAAATAAGCCTAAGTAGGTACCCAATTCCTGAAATCAATAGTTCAATAACCCAATACACTATTGTACATTTACCTACTTTTTCACTTGATGAATTAAACCTGGATATGCTGGAAACAAAAGGACCAATCAACAAACTTAAGAAATATTCAATAAAGAAAATATTGAATGTATGTACCCTGGACCATGCATGAGCCCTGACAATCTCTGCAGTTCTGCATGAATGTCCATCATCTGGGGGTGGCCTTGAACTCTATAACAAACGCATGCACCTCAGTGTTCACTTCAGTCCATGTATTACCCAGCTGTTTCTCTGCACTTTTTTCCTTTCTCTGCCGTTCAACATTCTCACAGAAATGTGTGTACGCAGCGGCACATAACCAGCAACATTGTAATGCTCCATTTCAAGAATTTGTTTGGCAATGCATTCTGTCATCTCCACATTACCGTGATTTCTGCAAGCACTGAGCAAAGCCATCCATGCAGTCACATGTGGTTTACAGGACATTGGCATGACCATATCCTCTGCCTCCTGTGGATGGCCAGCATGGCCAATAAGGTCAACCATACAGGTGTAATGTTGCAATTTTGCACAACAACCTATGACTATTGAAGCATAACAGCGCACATCTTCATCCACCAGACCTGCATGGCTACAAGCTGACATACAACAAGTAAAAGTGATATCATTTGGCTGTACACCTTCTTCACACATCTGTTCAAAATGTTTAAGAGCTTTTTACCATGCCCATGCATCACACATCCTCCAAGTGTGGAATTGCAACAAAAGTATTGTTAGACTTTTTACATGTGCATAACTTAACAATTAGCAGCCCCGCAAAAGTAGCAGAAAAGGGTTGCACACATTCAAGAATTGCGCTTGTTGAAACAGTTCAGTGCCTTTTGCCTCTACCCACATTGCACTTGTCCCAAGTGGCTAAGTCTAGCAAGGCATCTTGTTAAACAATCTTGAAACAACTTGAATGCCCATACATGACCATGTATCCACCAATGTTGGGTGGCTCTTAGAATGAATGATCAATTTAAATATATATTCACTTATTTGTTGGTTTTCAAAATTTTCAAATATTTTAGGTCAAATCATATCAATACAAGTCATTGGAGCCTCCTAAATCATGTTGTGATAGTGTTTTTTGGGTGCGAGTACAGATATAGGAGCCCAAACCTATGTCAGATAGTGATGAAAACTATGAACCTTTTACATATGTTTTTTTTGAAAAACATTTTAAAATTATGTTAATCATTCCAAGTTGTCGTAAATGGCTAATATGAAAGTTGAGGATTTCAAATTAAAAATTTATTAAACTAAATTTTGGGTTATGGTTTTTAAAAAAGATGTTTGAACTTGAATAGGTGTTGCGTCAGATGTGGTTAATCTTACAAAAGACTAGGTAAAGGACTATTGTAATAACATAATTTTGATAGTAGAAAATTTTGATGATAGCAACCTACTACCCAAGTTCAAAAAAAACTCACAATTTAAGAGATATGGAATTTTAAAATTTTAAAAATTCAAAGTATTTTTCAAATTTTTAAATTTTCAAAAGACTTTTACCACATGTAAATGGGGTGTAATGTGCATGACATACAAAACAAAGTTGTAATTTATGATATAAAAAATAAAATCCTAAAGTAGTTAACATATTTTGGTATGATTCAAAATTATGATAAAATTTCAAGATGAAATGCAGAATCTAGAAAAATTTACGCACTTTGAAAAATTCATATTTATTCAACAATGATTAACATAAGACATGTGATCTATTGGGGAAAATATATGCATTTTTAATATCAAGTTCAAAAAATATTTCATTAAAAAATTCTTTCATATGAAAAAGTGAAAAAAGACTAAAAAAGATTGATAGTCCTTCTGTAAAGTAATCCCACTGGCTCCTATCTATGTACTTGCACCCTTTTATATTATTTCATTATACTTAAACAATGCTTAAACAACTTTTTACATTGTAATTTCTAAGCACAAAAAACATTAGTTAAATTTTTTCTTTTATGTGTTAAAATATATTTTATATTATTGGATTATTAAATTCGACAAGCTTATCTTGATGTTGGATTGATATATTAAAAAGGTAAGTATACAAATACAACAGACAATTTTAACATTATATTAGTTTATGAATCTTTAAAAATATAAAAAACTAATTAATTACATTCAAGGTGGATCCTATTAACATGGTTTGACCCTTTTAATATATATTCAATTGTGGTTCTCAAAAAAATCAAATCAAATAACCAACCAAAGAATCATGGATTTTTTCATGAAATTTTTTTTTTTGAGGTTTTTAAAACAAAAAAAATTGGCAATTCTTTGATTCTATTTTTTTTTTCAAAGAACCAAAATTGGAAATATTTTAATTTGAAATATTTAAAAAACCAGAAAAGGCAATTTTTAAAAAGTTCAAAAACTGCCCAACATTATTATGCACATGCACAAGAGACATTATTGGCCATTTCCATGGCATAATGCATGCATGTCAACTAAAATTATTTTCAATTACATGCCTTTAAAGTTTAAAACCCATAAATAGTGTGAGAACACAATGGTGATCCAACTCATTTTTTCATACAACACTCTTTTATATGTATAGGAAAATGCCAAGTTGCAAGTTGTTACATTTGGAGCACATGTATACCTTATGATAAATTCACACATATTGATAAATTGTCGATAAGTCAATGATACAACATTATGATTTTTTAGAGGATTCACATATATGATGTTAGCTACCATCAATGCTTATATGGAATCCTACATATCAACTAGTGTTAAACTAATGTTAACGGGTTTGCTATGTAACATTGAATCTATAAGAAACATAAATTTCAACAAGTGCAAATTGATGTTATGTAAAATCAAATGTGAGGGTTTTGTAAATTGATGTTATGATATGCCATGCAATTCATGAGACCACAGATGCAAAAGATGTTAAGGAAACATGTGCTTGCAAGAATTGTTTAAATTCAAGAGAATCGCATAATGCTATAGCAATGTGCAAGATTGATGTGATCAGCAAGAAAGATGCACAAATGTGAAAGTTCCGTGTCCAATTTCAAAATTAAAAAACAATTGTGATTCATATATAGATGTGATAATTGTGATTCATAATGTTAATAGGATCAACATGAAATTTTTGGCAACTATGAAAAAGACCAAAGTGAAGACAAAATTCCAAGAGAAGACCATAAGTTCAAAATCTCAACTATCAACGAGGCTATCGAATTTTAATATTATTGATTATTAATTGTCAATTATTTATTAATATAAATAATAATAATTAATGAATTAGTAAATAAATTAGTTATTAATTATTAATTAACATTTGATTCATGAGTAATTAATTAATTAAGTAAAATAGTAATATTAAATTTTCAATTTTAATTATTAATTATTAATTATTCAATAATTAGTGTACTAAACCTAGGTACTTACATGTGGCTAAAAGTAACATGTAAAAAGCCTATTAAACCTTATAAGTACCTATTAAATGTAATATGTTGAACCTAAATTAGTTGTGAACTTAGGTTAAGTATATACCCTAGGCAAAACAAATTTATAAGTTAAATAACCAAATTAATATGGTTGATTTGATTAAGGGTCAAATCAAAATGGCCAATTTGATTAAGTCCTAGCCATTGAATATGGTCAATTTGACTAGGTTTTGGTCATCTTCATAGACCTCTATCGTTTTTTATTAGATGTTTGGTTTGTTAGGTGGTCACAAAAGTCATTTTAAACAATTATTTCAATTAAAGGTAACTCATGTTTTTCATGTCTTAAGCGTTTAATCAAAATGGTCATCCCTTTTGGTCAATATGAACATTTTAGTCAAGTTGGACCTCCTAAAAGACCACATTCTCTTGTAGTGAATAATCATTTTGAATTTTTAAATTGATGCTTTAAAGTATCAATTATATTTGGATGTTTTAGCAAATTGTGAAATTCCAATATGTAAAACAACATAGGGTTTCAATGCAAGTTTGATTAAAATTTGTAAATAGGAGAATTTCATTATGATTGTGTCTTAAATTTCACCTTTTTGCTTGAATTATTTAATTTTACTCTAAATCCTCTAGCAAATTGTGAAACTCCAATCTAATACAATGTGGGGTTATTAATTCACACAAGTCATCATTCACGAAAATAAAAATGGAAAGATTTCACACATGAATTTGTTCATTATTTTTACCCTTTTGACAATGTATACAGGGATGTCACAATACAATGGCATTAAAATTGGCCTTCCAAAGAAAAAATTCAAAGGGAAAAAACTAACAACTCCAACTTCACTATGGACATCCAATCAAGGAAACCATTATAGCCCAACTATAGGAACACATAGAAGTTTTGGCCTTGATTAAAGCCAAAATAAAAAAACACTTACAACTCTTGATAAGGTGGATGGTTACAACAATTTTCAAACCAATGTTATGAAATGGAAGAAAGTATCATTTGTTGTGATGAGTACATGTTCACAACATTTGAAAAGCACCTTAACACCTAAAAATCATGAACACTACCAAAAAAAACCAACAAATAGGTTAGTGAATTGTTTATTGTAATCAACTTTTATTTGTACAGCAATGTTACAACCACCTAATTCATGATAGTAATAATCTTCAAGAAAAGGTCCTAAAGGTTTAACTATGGATATATATGTTCTATCAATGGCACCATGCATAAAAGATAGGCCACATTAGTTCTAGAAACCTAACATCACTTGTTGCATTTCATCTCCATGTGGCCATGAAATCAAATTTTAAAATTTGTGTTGATAGTGATGACAACTTCATGAAACACAATTGACACTATAAATTTGGCAACAACAAATGGTTAAGAACAAATGAAGAAATTCATGCCTTGTGCCAATTTGTAAGTCATGCACATTATTTTGATTTCCACAAGAATTAATTTCTTGTACGTTGTATATTGTCTTACAATTTGAGACCTCAAATGATTAATAATGTAAAACAACATACCTTTGGTCATCTTAAAGTTTTGAACACAATGTTTGTCATCGTATTCAACCATTAAAAACCTTGAGAACTAAGTGGTGGATTGAGGTTTCGCCCACTTCAACAAAAGGTGACCCTATATGCCAAATGTTTTCACTAGATTTTGAGTGAATTCATTGGTCCCAGTGAATGGAAACTAGTGGGGTGGCAGTGAAGTCATTGTTCCACTAAATAAGGACTGGTGAACTGCACCTACATTTTGTAATAGTGACCCAAGTTTGTAGGTAAGTTATTTAACACACTTCCAATTTGGTATTTGTGTAGAATTCCAACAACAAAACACAGAGTTGTTAATGTTTTCTCCTTTATAAATCAAACCAATAGTTGTAGTAGGAGACTCCACATGTTGAACAATAATCCTTTCCAATATCTTCAACAACAATTAATGATAACAACTATGTCAAACTATGCTTTGTCCATTGTGATTTTGTGCAAGGAAGAAAGTTCAAAATTGACACAATGATGGAATAAAGAAATGAAAAGAAAATGATAGGTTTGCACGAGGAAAAAGGTTTAAAGTCAACACAACAATGGAACAAATAGATGAAAAATAAATAACAAAACAAATAAGGAAAATGGTGCAAATTCAAGATAATGATGGAGTAGTGACAGGAAAAATAGACAATGCAAGCTATGTAGAGATCACAAGATGCATATAGAACATGCAGGTGAAGAGAAAAGCTTATGAAGAAATGCAAAGGTGAATGCAAGGTATGGTGGCTCATTTTTGGAATCATAATAACAATTTTTGCAAGGTGGTTTGTGTTTAAATGCTTATGGTGAATAATTTAATCTTAATTACAGTAAATGATAATTTATTTTAAATTAACAACTTGATTATGAAGACATTTGCACAATTATTTTTGAAAATGTTGCATTGAATTATCAATAGTGGACTTTTGAAGTCAAAAGTATGGACTAATCAATTGACCGGTTTGGTAAGAAATTCAATAATTTATGTAATCCAAGCATTAACCCTAATGTTAGTCTAATTCAATAGCCAACATTTAACAATAGGTGTGAATCCAACATTAATGGGTGCAAAATATCTTGTATTGATAATAAGAATAATTTATTATGTGTGAATGGGTACACATATGGAATGATATTGATAGTGGACAAACATGGAAAGGTCATTAGAACATTTTTATGGTTTGAAAATGAAGTGTTTTTATCAAATATTTAAAACATCAAAAAATGAAATTATATTTATTGTTGTGTTGAGTCCCTTCTATTCAACTTCCTCATAGATTGAAAATAAAACTTCATCTAGCAATTTAACTCCACCTGGGCCCATAATGAACACTCTTGATAAAGACTATTCATTGGTTTTTTCTTCTCTTTCACCATGCTGCAACACAAACATTTAACAATAAATTACTAGCACCACAAGCTACACTATGCATTAACTTTGATAAATAACACTTTATGACAAGCTACAATGTGTATGCAAAGTGCAAGAAGCTAGGTCAATACTTTCAACTTGCCCAAATGAAAGTTGCAAACTTCAAAAAAAAAAAAAACCTAAACCCACCCCTAATTCAAAAATTTCACCTTTGAAGATATGCACATGCGCAAAAATCAAGGTTTCCTATCCTACTTGCCACAGTATCACTAGGAACCAATGTTTCCATAATAACCACACCACAAAAGGTGTGGGTGATGTTTTTTATGTTTGCACTTGAGAATTACAAGTGCATTACAATTCAAGGCATATTGTGACTTGGTTAATGAATTCAAAAAAATCTAATCATGGGTGCACATGGAAAGAAAATAATGTTGAAAATTTAAAATGTTCAAACCTTTGCTTAAGGTTTAGAACCATGACAAAGGGCATGAACAAAAAATTAATTAAAGAACGAGAGCTTGACAAAATGAAGTGAAGGTTGATGTGCAATAACCATTTGAAACAAAATTCATAACTCTATGAGTCTAGAGGAAGATTACAAATGATGTAATCACCAAATGAAATTATTTCCATCGTGAACTCAAAACATTCAAAGTGTAATTTGCAAAAAATAATCATGTTAGATTTGGGTTATCTTTTGTCAACAAGGGCTAATGGGGTCGCATGAATCAAATACATAAGGTTTAAAAATATGATGAACATTTTAGGTTCCACAATGTTTGTACATTTAAATTCAAGTGACAAGATTTTCCATGATAAACTTGTAATTTGAAAATTGGTTGTATGATCTTAATGCAAGGTGTAATTGCAACCTTAACCTTGGGATCACAACCGAGGTTTGGGGGGCATGACAAGGGAAATGAATCAAAAATGAGGTCAACAAATCTTCATTCAAACACACAAACACACAAATATGTGAAAATGCAATAAAACAAACCCCAACACTTTCAAATGGATTCTCACTTGGGAGTAATCCATGGGCATTAAAGGTTCTCATTTGGTTTGTGCAATTTGAAACGATCATGAGATCAACTTAAGGAGCTAACCCCATCTTAGACCTTAGACACCCCTTTCTTGTCAGGATATAAGGAGCACATTCTAGATTAGTATTCCATTACAAATTATGAAACAATAAATTATTTTGCCAGTGATTCCACTTGACAAACCAAAGAATGCATCACAAGGGCCCTAAAAAGTTAGAATTTTGCTTTTCTCGAGAGCTTGATCCAGGATGAATTTGTGATCAATGATTCCATTAGTTCTAAGTTTTTTTCCTATTTGCATTGAATTGGTGACAAAATTAAAAGTCATTGTTAATGAAATTACATGCTTTCAATGAAGGCCCACCAAAACAACCTCCTACTACGGGGACATACTTGAAATACCTATCATTACACTTGCAACAACATGAAATATTTTTTTAGAGTGAGAACAAACACAAATTTGACAATTTGCTTTCACACTAAAATCATCACAAATGATATCATAAAGCATAAGCATGTGTGTACTAAGCATAGTCTGCAAAATCCTTTCCATGCTAGGTTTTTGCAATATCCATCTTGAAGCCAAAGCAACAGGCTCTCAGCCATGCTTGTTGCTTAGAGCTCAAAGGAAAATTTTCGCCCAGATTCCACCCACAAGTGAGTCTTATATGTTCCAGCATAGCCTAGTTGCCAATATTCCTTTTGCAGACATTTCAATTGCACTTTTCAGTTTTCTTACACATGACATCAGAGCTAGGATGGAGTGGCTGTTTAGCTTTACTCCTCAAATCAATACCTATAACTTCACAGTTATCCTGAAAGTCACCTTGTCTTTGGGCCCTAGTTTGGTCCTGCAATCCCTATTTCATGGCCAATTTGAGTGTAGCCATAGAGTGAGAAAAACTGGACACCATTTAATGAAATTGGGTATCAGTTCACAAGATTCACAATATTTTATTCTAAAAAGACTTGATTTAATGAAGAATACCTATAAGAGGCAGTGAAGGTGCAGGAAAGGCAAATCCAAAACTAGGGGTTAAACTCCTTGAGGACCAATTCAGGTGAGAAACCCAGATTGTCCCCCTCCTCCTCCTCCTCCTCTTCTTTTTCTTTCATCCTGACTCTTTACTTCATCCCCAGTGCAAAACTGGGGAACTCTGTTCATCCTGACCTTTTATTTCGTCCCCAGATTTTGCAAAACTGGGGTCCAGTATGAGTTTGGGTAACTCATATAGCAAGAAAAAGAACCAGACACGAGAACCCTAGATAGATACGTGCTTGAGTCGAGACCTCATTTTGGGACCCCAATTTTCACTTGGATTTACTTATGAATTTTAGTGGGCGCACGGTTGCGCAGAGAGTTTTCTTCGTTGCAGTGATGGCTGGAGCCACCCGGGCAATGACTTGCCATCGTCTCTGCTTACTCTCTCACCCTTCCGAGCTAGTCATCGGCACGGCCAAAACATTCTTCACCGTGCAATCATTCCAAGCCAAGTTTTTCAGGAAATGGTCAAGTATAGGATCCATAAGAGCTTTCGGCTGTGGCGGAGCTGGAGCTTCTCGAGCTTGTCCGGATGGAATTCTTAGAATACCTAATTATGATTCTCTACCCCAATTTCCTTCTTTTAGATTTTCGGTTCTCGACAAGAGACCACGGGGATTGTGCGATTTGCATTTGGCTAGGGCACAGGTGAGCGTGGAAGAAAGGGAGATTGAAACGGAGTACGTTTCACGCAATGTGGTGGATATCCTGCAAGAGAGAGGTCTAATAGAGTCTATTACGGACGAAGAGCTTCGGTCTGTTTGTACGAAGCAGCGTTTGAAAGTATATTGCGGGTTCGACCCTACGGCCGAGTCCCTTCACCTGGGCAACTTGTTGGCAATTATCGTCCTCTCATGGTTTCAGAGGTACATCTTTCTATCTGGTCGAGATGCGTGCGTGGTATAAAGTGTGATATTCTGTGGTCTATTTAGGGGGGTGTGTTGTGCCTTTTGCAACAACAGCAATTCTATGTCTTGCAGTGATTATGAGGACGCCGTACAAGGCCCTTGACTAGAATACGGTATCTCAGGTTTCTAATCCAAAGGGGATATCAATGAGCACGAGCTGAAGTTCATCTGCTCAGCTGAGGATAATGCATGCAGATTCATGGTAGAACTGCAATTAGGGTTTCAGTAACATGCAAATATGGAAAATTTGCAAATTTCTACAGTATCCTTTGACGAAGTTGTTTGGTGCTATTGTGTACCAGATGTGGTCATATACCAGTTGCCTTGCTAGGAGGTGCCACTGCGAGGGTTGGTGATCCATCAGGGAAGAGTATGGAAAGGCCCGTGATGGATGACCAAACAATTGCTAGGAACTTGAAAGGCATCCATGGTGTCCTCAGTCAGATCTTGAAGGTAGCTCAAAAATACTCTTAATATTGCAGCTAGAATTGCAGTGCATTGAGGGGTTTAGGGTGGAAATGCTCAGGGTTTAGGTCCTTCTAATCATACAGTCAAAGGCCTCGCAAATAGCTTCCATGTGATGACCTAATTGTTGCCAAAATGGCTAGATGGATGGGGTAACATATAGAACCAGTTCTAAATTGGTTCTGTTTTTCTGCAATCAGGTGGAGGATGTTTCAGGAGACAAGAGCACAGGGAGGTTATTATCAGCAGAGGGAGCATCAGGGATCAGCAGATCAGAACAGCTCACAAGGGAAAAACATTCACCTCTTATTTTGAATAACTACGATTGGTGGAAGGAGTTTAGTCTTTTGAACTTCTTGCGAGATGTGGGAAAGTATGCAAGAGTTGGGACAATGATGGCAAAAGAAAGTGTGAAAAAGAGACTGAATTCTGAAGAGGGCATGAGTTATACAGAGTTTACATATCAACTGCTTCAGGGCTATGACTTTGTGCACCTGTTCAAGGTATGAAAGAAACTATTCTCGTGAGATTGCAGCATTGCTGAAGCTCACACATTATGCACCCTAAGTCTTTCCACTCTTGCCTCTCTTATGTGTGTGCAACCATGGATACAGGAAGAAGGGATCTCAGTCCAAATAGGTGGGAGTGATCAATGGGGGAACATCACAGCAGGGACAGACTTGATACGAAAATTGCTACAACAAGAAGGAGCATATGGACTGACATTTCCTCTCTTACTCAAGAGTGATGGCAGCAAATTTGGAAAATCAGTTGGAGGAGCAATATGGCTCTCTCGTTCTCTTCTCTCTCCTTACAAATTCTACCAATATTTGTTTGCAACTCCTGATTCAGATGTCATCAAGTTCATGAAGATTCTCACATTTCTAGATCTTGAAGAGATTCAATCTTTGGAAGCAACTATGGGGAAAGAAGGCTATGTTCCAAATTCAGTCCAGAGGAGGCTGGCAGAAGAAGTCACACTCTTTGTCCATGGTGAGGAAGGATTGACAGAGGCTCTAAATGCAACTCAGGCATTAGCTCCCGGTGGAGCCACCCAGCTGGACTGGAAAACTCTAGAGGCCATAACAGAAGATGTACCATCATGCTCTGTTGCTCAGGCTTCTCTGTTAGGTTCATCTTTGGTGGATTTGTGTGTCTCCACAGGGCTCCTTCAGAGTAAGACTGCAGTTCGCCGCATGATCAAGCAGGTTAGTACTATTGAGCTAGCAAATATAAAGTGCATATGATCAATTGGTGGAGGCCAGTTCTCAAGTTTAGAGCTCATGCTTCTTGTCTAAATTTCTGAGTGCCAGTATCTTTGCAGTTGTCTCCTGCTTAATTTCTGATGCATGTCCCTTTGATACTAGCAGGGTGGACTCTACCTCAACAATGAAAAGGTGGAAGATGAGGGGAAGACTATGGTTGCTGATGACATTGTAGATGGAAAGATGCTACTTTTATCTGCTGGCAAGAAAAACAAAATAGTTGTTCGAATGACTTGATCCTATGGGAGTTATGGAGATAGAATGGTAATTGTGTCAGCTATACCATGTAAGCAGTAATCACATTCTGATTAGCTGCTTGATTGAGCACTTTTTTTTCCATTAAAACACATGACTAGTGAGTTTTCATTTTACGACAATCATGGAGGTTTATTTGTGTTTCCCTTCTCATGTCTAGCTAGAGTCTTTATTGTTACTGGTCCTCCTATTTGTAGAACCTATGAGAAGGAAACTTGGCCACAATTTACAATTTTAAAAAAGGACCCTGCATGTATTCCACTGTTTTGAAGAAGGGTGATATAGGCAGGAGAATTTGCCTATTCTCAGCAAGGCATCAATCTGTGTACTGTAACTGCTGTATTTTGCCTGAAAGTCCTTATAGAAATAACCCTTTTCTGTCCAGTATAAGGATATCAACATTCTTTGCTTAATTGTGTTGCCTGTGCCCCATTTCTGTTTTCAGAACTGCAAGAAATTGGAAATGGAGGGAACAAGCATCCATCTACACATTGCATGTCAGTTCTACTCCCTGGAGTGTCTCAGAACGAGCTAAACATACAAGATCTCTTCAGCAACTGCTCTTGAATGTTAGAGAGGCTAAACTTGCATTGCATAGCTTTTTGGTCAAAGTGCCTGTTTACTGGCTTGGGGCAAATGGTTGAACTGGGAATGTCACCAAGACCAGCATAACTCTTGAAGTGAATCTTGCCTGTGGGAGGTTCGTCAACTGAGATATCACCAACGGGCCCAGAAGAAAAACTCCTTTGCATGCACACCTGACAGATTCTTGATGTGATTTGGTAGTAAGTAGCCCTTGACCTCTTCAGCATAGCTTACGAGTCTGCAAGAGCAAATTTGTGGGTGGTTTTTGCTTTCTGTTTTACATTGAAATAGCCAGTCTTTGTATCATATGTCACTTCCTCAATGTCCTCCAGTGGCAGCAAACCACCTGCATTACAGCCACAATGCCTCCTCTTCAAAACACAAATGTAGTGTAAACAAACATCTGGGGGGTTGTTCCATTGGAGGCCCTTATGAAACTTCAATTCTCGAACAAAGTAACAGTATACTGCAGGTGGTGCCCTTTGAGTTGTGAGTACAGGGAAAGAAGCAACTACTCTATTAGAACTGTGTATCTACTAGCTCCAGCATCAAGAGCAAAAGCTTTCCACATGTTTCTTTGGCACAAGGATTTGGTATGAGGTCCAATTACAATTTAGGCTACTTCCTCTTCACTGGTATCTGCAGCCACAACAGTAGAACGATTTATTTGGCAATGTTGCCACAATCATGAGGAGGCTAAAGTCTGGCATCTAGCCGGGCTTACATCATAAATTGCTCTGCTTTAGGAGCTGGAAACTTGCAGGAGGGTGTATGTTCTTTTGTCTCCTCCTTCACACTCTCTTTATTGACCTTCTGTATGCTCAGATCCTGCCGTGCTTTTTCCAGCCGTACTGTATATTCCTCTTTCCTACAACAAACTCTTAGGCAATTAGAATGAGATAATCTTCCTTTGGTGTGTAAGGGGCATTCCGAGGGCGTTGCGTGTAGGAAATACCTCAGTCCGTTTCAACGACGGTACTGTAAAGTGCTCCAAGCTACAATGTTATATAGGGGAATGAAGTTTTCGTTTCACCTTCATTGCATGTCGGATGTAACGAGATCCTCAAAGGATTGAGATAGGTGGTGAAGGAGTTGGATCTTCCCGGTTCAAAGCCACCGGTTTTTGGAAAAGGTGTCATAGGGGCAAAAGGAGAAACACAGACAGAGACAGTGATAGAGTACCAGACGTACCAGGCAAGTTGAATTTTTCGATCAGTTCCTTGGCTCTTGCAAAGCACTCATCGTGACCCTTGACCACCAAAGTTTTCTCCGACAATTGGACCGCCATTCTGGTGATATCGGCTCAAACAAGAAGAAGAAAGATAAAATTTCAACAAATCGTTTTAGACACCTGGATCAGACAGCACTTCCCCATTAGGCTCTCTCCAAACGTCTGATCTTCAGAAGGAAACAGAATTCGACAACCGCAATACACTGCAACGAACTCAGAACTCGAGTTCTGGGAGGCCATGAGCGAAACGGAAACTCAAGAATTCCGACTGTAATCAAAATGTGGATTCTCTGCATCCAGAATCTTCGTCTTCACCTCCTCAAAACCTGACCAAGAGATTGCGCAGAATTTTATTTGAGAGAGTTTGGAGCAACACGCCCAACTCCAGGGTAAAGGACCTGCAAGGTATCACCTCAAAATCCCAGCTCTGGATTCCCTCACCACCTTGAAAGAAGTTTTCAGAAGAGACGCAAATTCTGATTCAGGCCCTTGGAGTTTTTTGGGAGGCAAACTCGGCGGCGCTAGGCAACGCGTGCGAGCCAACGAAGAACGCCGGCTATGAAGCTTAGTATCTGGCCGTTGAGTATACCAATCTTGAGATCTGAGCAGTAGATTGCTTCTCTTGCGAGGTTTCTCAATTTGTACGTGGGGATCTCTTGTTGGATGTAAAGTGAGGCTTTCAATGGATAGTGTACCTATATAACACACTTTTCTCTTTTGTTGGCCTTGCTTACAAAGGCAAGGATATTGTGTTTAGATTCACTATAGAGTATAGTAGCTTAATGGATTTTGGCCCCTAGGTAATAATAATAGGTCTATTTTGATATGAGGATTTTTGAAAGATGATATTTTGGCTTGTGTTGAAACTTGAGATTAATTACAGAGTTATGATATCTTGAAGGATTTTGGTTTCTTTTAGAGGAGTTTTGAAAGATTATATTTTCTGCATGGTGAAATATTTGAGTTTCCATAATTCTTCTTCTGCCTTCAGATACTTTTTAATGTAAACGGCAAGGCCACAGTGTAACACACCCCTTGTTTTGTTAACCCTGAAAAGTCTAAAACCACCTTTTAATGCTAAGTTGCATGGAGGTGTAATTGACAACTTTTCTTCTGTTGCCATTGATGATGATTTTTTTCTAGCTTTTTTGCTATTGCCATGGGTGTTGCATCCTTTTATGGGTCTCTATTGTAATGTTATCATGGGAGATCCCCCTCATCCCAAGATTTTGTTCTTTAGCCTGAGGTGTTTTAACTTTGGCACTCAATTGGCATTCTGGGTGTCCACCTTTTTGTTGTTACACTTGTATTCCTGCATGTACCAATCCGGGTAGATATTTGTGAAAATTGTATTTGAAAGCAATCCTAGACTTTCCATAACTTGTAGGTACTTAGGAGCATACACTCTGGACTCTGGAGTTGTTCAATAACATAAAACTAGAGAAAAGTTAGATATAGCATGGGGGGTTCAATCTTTGAGGCTCTGTTAATAGTGGGTAATGCTACATAGGAGCCTTACAAAGGTGGCAATGGCATTGGTTTCTAGTTTAGTGGTGTCTCATAAGAAGCTTGAAGGTTAAGGTGGTGGTGCACATGAGAACAATTTGCCAAAAAAGGAGTCGTGGTCATTGGATACAAGGCATCCCCCAAAGTTACATTAGTCACTTAGTGTGAGAACATTCTCTTCTTGAAAAAATTTGTCAAAATTTTTGCAAGTCTAGAAAGTTTGCTCCTTTCATTTCATTTGTTGAAGCTTTGTGTGTCTCTCTCTTTGACAATTTCTATTGTTATTATTGAGTCTCTTAACATTAAAATATTTTTCAAGCAAGGAGGCATTGGCAACTTGCTATAAATGGTTTCTTAAGGTTTTTAGGGTTTAGGTGACACTATCCACATATTGTTGCAATTTTCTAAAGTTTTCAGATTCTAAAATGGTTGTTCCTAAATTTTGATTTTTGCATTTTGATTATTCAATGTTGAATGCTTTCTATTGAACCCAAAGTCCTAATTCAAGATGTTATAAATTTCCAAATCCATATATTGTGGGTGAAACATAACCCACATCCTAAAGGTACAAAAGCTCTAAAACACCATGTTGATCATGCTTAATAAATTACATTTGGATTTTGAGATTGTACGTTGTCATATGTTGTAAATTTACATGTTCTAGACTCCAACTTCCAAGCTCTCAATTCCTAAATCCTAATTCTAATTTGTTATGAATTTTTTGATCTTGCTTGCTCAATGATTCATATATTCATTCATGATGCTCATTTATTTTTGATTGCATAGTGGTTTAGCATTCATTGAATCCAAAATCCAATGAGTTTTGAATGGACTTGATCATGATTTGTTGTTTCCTTGCATTTAATTTTGAAGGCTTCATCTTTCAAAGTTTTGTACCTAATTTCTAACAAACTAAAATATTTTAGAATCCAAACTATTGAGTCTAGCCTACTACTTCTCATGTTGTTGCAAATTCCTTGATCCTCGTTTATCTATTGTCATAGCATAAACATTGCATTGTTATACATAACAACAAATAATACCATGTCTTGATTACTTTCTATGCACTAGGAAATGCACCAAAAAAACCCTTGTCGTTGCTATATGGTGTTCAAGTAAATATTTGTGATTTTGCAAGAATTTGCTTCAGAAACTTAATTCTTAAAAGATCCAGAACCTTTTGAGTCTTCAATCCTTATTGTTGATTATCATTGTGATAATATCCTTCACCATCTCAATGTCTTGCATGTTGATTCTTGAATCTTGATGCTCATTGCTTGCATTTTGTTTTAACATATTTAGATTTTGGACTATAGGATTTGGGTATTTTTATTTTTTGAAAGCTTCACCTTTTGTACCTAATTCCTAAAAGTTTTAAAATTAAACTTTCAAGTTTTAAGTATTTCAATCTTTTATCATTTAAGGGCATATGCTTTCAAAACTTGATGATTGATCTTTCTTTATTGAAATGTATAGCCACCATGGCCCCTTTGCAAATGTCCAAAAATTTCAAGTTCAAGCCAATCTATCCATGTTTTGTATCATGTTTCAAGGATAGAGTTTTGGTTAGTAGTTTAGATATCATTTCCACTATGTTTCTAAATTTTAATAGGTTGAACAAAAAAAATATTTGTAAGTTGCACATAATCTTTCATGTGCTTGGTTTTCATAATTTTGGATTTGGTCAATTTGAGGTTTTCAACCATTTGAGATTTGTGTGACTTGAATTTAGTGAGGAAATCTAATGGGAAGGAGCTATTTGATAGATTATGTTAGAACAACAAAATATAGAAACATTTTCATAAACATTGTAGAATGGTGGAGAATTAGGAGAAAAAACAAGAGTCTTGCAAGCTCCTCTTCACCCCCATTTCTTTCTTGGGAGTTGGGAATGTGCCTTGGGTTTGTGTTTTGTTGTAAACTTGAGAATTGATAGATTTTTTTACCCCCAATATCACTTGACAAACTAAGGGGTGTATCCATTTTTAACATGATCAACAGAACTCTCCTTTGGTGGGTGTATCAATTTTTAACATGATCAACAAAACTCTCCTTTGGTTTGTAGGGATCAAAATGTTTAATGAACTACATAGATTATATGTTACAAAATGTTGCAAGCAAAGTTGTAACAAATAAAAATTTATTCATGAAAACCATAACAAGCAACAAATTAAATAGTAGACTCTTGCAATAAACAAAGGCTTGTTTGCGAAGAGAAAGAAAACACAAAAGAACAAAACTTACCATTTCTTCTTTGATGCTTACAACATTTGTAGGGCAAGAAGCCTGCCAATCCATGGTAGGGATCTGAAATTTTCTGCAGAACATAATTAAGTTCCAAAGCTTGCCATCTTGCCAAACAAGTTGAGGTGAGATACAAGATGAAAATGATGTACACCATAGGATTGGTCAAGGCTTGTCCCACACCAAAAGCCATGATGATGCTCCATATATTTTGCAACCTAGAGATTTGAAACAAAACACACAATGTAAAGTTGCAACGTAATGAGTTAAGTCATGTTGCTCTCCCTTCAAAGTCCAAATGATGGAGGCAAATGCTTCAATCAATGTTGCAGCAGACACTAACAAAGACATTACTAAGGGAAAATGTTAAATTTGCATTGTCACATCTAATGATGGCACCACACACTCAAAGCAAAGCAAATCAAATCTCACTATGCCACCGAAAGCTAAAAGCAAGCACAAAACACAAGACATACATGAAAGATGAAAAAACCAGCACCTTCTGGAAATGGCCATGAGTTCAGGCAAGGGGATACGTACCCAAGTAAATAACCGTCGGGTATCTGTCCTATTTCCCATAGCTGCTCAACACTGAGAATTACCCTCAAGGATGGCAAGCATCATCAGGTTCTTCCTTTTCTTGGGTGTGTTGTCAAGGTTTTACTTGATCTGGGTATGCTGGAAGTTCGGCATGGCGCGGATGGATGTCGCAAACTGAGCAGTCACGGCGCTATTCCGTTCAAGTAACTCCTTTTTTTCGTTTTCTGTGAGGTGACCCAGATCGAAGAACGTGAGCTCACGTGAAAACGAGGATGGGGGGGGAAGAACAAAACAGCTCTGAACTCTCGCAGACTCTGCATTATTCAAACGCGCTACAGCAACACAAGCTCTCACAACAGATGTAGTGTGCCGATGAGAGATGGTGCAACCCAGTTGTTGCGTTGCTGCCGTCGTTGAGTAGAAATAGAGTGGGGAGAGGACGGGGGAGAGTGACTGGGGATACAGAAGAGAGGGTGGTTTAGGATTTAAAGATGGCTGCGCTTGAGGAAACTTCTGCGTCTCGGTATGTGAAGCTGGGGAAGGAGCAAGACGCGCCGGTCGAGGACATTCGGCCGGGAGAGCTCAATCAGCCAGTTCATGTGCCCCAGGTTGTTGAGCAGTTCTCTTCTGTTAGATCTGGATTTTTGTGGATCTTGTTTTTTCCCCCCGATCTTTACTACGGTTTTGATCTGTCACAAGTTCTGTCGCTTGGGTTAGTTTTATGGATCCATCCAGATCTTTTATGGATTTGGATCTTCTCTTGTTCCTATTTAGATTTTTGGGGTCGGGGTCTGATTTGGATGAGAGTGAGAGCAATGCATTATACAGCCGCTGCGTGAAGTTCAGAAAGAGAATGACCCGGTAAAAACTCTTTAAAGATCGACGTTGCAAGGATTAGTAGTCATTTGTTGACCAAACATAGTTTTACACAAAGGTATGTTTGAATCCTTATCAAATTGTAACTATCAATTAGACATTTCATAATTGTACCATTTGCACAAAGTTTGGAGCAGAATACTGAAATACAACAACCAGGGGAAAGTCTCATTGTCTGCAAAAGCAATGTGCCAGCTTACAAGCCTCATACAGAAGAGGGAGCACAATCTCCTTGTCTGCAAAAGCAATTTGCAGGCTCACAAGTCTCATAGAGAAGAGGGATCAAGTCAATCAGGACATAGATGTGACTAACCAGAAAGCAGAACATATTTCCTTGTTTGTCTTGGTTCAGACAGTTCCTCCTCCTGCAAGTATATCCAAAGAAATGATTGCTGTCAGTGTCTAAACTGATGTATTACTAGTCTCGACCAATGCTTGAGTTGGTACAGAGGTGTTAGGGTTTTAAGGGTTGGAGACAGTGTTGTTGCTTTTCCTTTCTTACCTGAGGCTCCCTCAAAAATTGAGACTTTATCCATCAGTACGAGCAGGTTTGTCTTACTTTGAATGAGTATTGTATTCATTTTACTTTTTTTTGAAATTGGGCAGGAGTAGAGACTTCAGATAGGCAAGAAACAGGTTTAAGGTCATTATATTGTTTTGTGTGATTTCTGGTGACCATAGAAGTTAATGATTGTTGGTGTGGTTGTTGGTGATAGCTGGTGGTGCACAGGTGTGCAGAATGTGGGCAGCCTCTACCTGAGAGTTATGAACCCCCTAGCAATGAACCTTGGACAACAGGGATATTTGGATGTGGTCAAGACATGGATTCTTGTGAGCTTTCCTGTGCCAATAACAAATCATCACCTCTCCATCCCAATATGAAAATTTATGTAGTGCTGTGTCCTCAAGTCCATGGACTTATCTGTGCTTATGGCTGGTGATTCAGGATAACTGGAAGTAGAAATTTTGGAAGTTTTGGTCCAACACCCTGCTGATGAGTACATGTCCAAACCATAGCACACTTTCAAAAGACACATAGCAAAGTTGATGTATTTTCTTCTTGATCAAGCCACCAGAGAACATTATGTACATAAGTCACTCTTCATCTGATTTCACCTTGTTGTTATGCCTCTATCTGAGAAAATAGGATTTAGGAAAGAAAAAATAGGATTTAGAAACTGCTTTCTCAAATTTTTCTCAAGTACATCTGCATTGTGTCAAACTGATGGTGAAGGTGGTGTGGTTATTGTCTTCATTTTCTCTGTTTTCCTTCACCCTTTCCCATCATCTCTCAGAACTTGAAGCTTTCTATCTGGCCTTGGCTGTCCAGCTTCTTTCTGTTCCTGGCCTTTTCTTTGAGAAGTAATCCTTTGAGCCTGTTGAGCTTAGTGTCTGCTGGCTTATGGGAGAGCAGCAACTATAAAGGTTCAGAGTTTGTGTGGAACACTCAGATTTCAATGCTGAAGGATACTCCCTGAAAAGCTCACAATATCCTAAGAGTTGAGATGGAGGAAATTTGACATTGGAGCTGATATTCCAACAATTGTTTGTTCCAGTGATATCCCTTACTTCTGACAGTAGATCTAGGAACATGAGCAGGAGATTGATGGGATGTGGAAGGTTTTGGGTACAGTTTGGAGGGGCTGCTTTTGCCCTTGTGTTTTGTTTGGGCACAATGTTGAGAAGATGAAGGATGATGTGCAGTGGACTACACCATGCATATGCCATGCCATCTTTGTGGAGGGAGGCATTGCATTGGGATGTGCCACCTTGGCACTTCATGGATTCAATCCAAAAGCAGTGTTTCTTATAGGGGAGGGACTGATCTTTGCTTGGTGGATGTGTGGTGTCTATACTGGCCTCTTTAGACAGGAGCTCCAGAGAAAATACCACCTCCAGGTGATTATCACCTTCTCATTTTGCTTCAATCTGAAACAACTCCTGTTTGTGTGATAAATAATTGTTCAATGGACAGTTGACCAGAAAGATGACAGAAGTGGTTGTGTGGCTGCAGAACTCACCTTGTGACCCATGCATGGTACACTGTTGTCTGCACTGGTGTGCATTGTGTCAAGAGCACCGTGAAATGCAAGGTCGCCTCTCTGACAACTTGGTCATGCCAATGACTATCATCAATCCCCCTGACCCTCAAGAAATGGGCAGTCAGGATACCACTGCTGTGGACCACAAGGAGCATACAGAAATTCAGCTGTCAGAAATTGACAACATTTGATTAGTAGAATTTTAAGGTGGGTCATACCCACTCCAGACCAAATGTCTTCCTGGGCTGGCTGATGTTTCATAGCTGTAGCTCAGAGGAGTGTTATAGAATTTGGCATCATATTTTGCTTTGATGCATGTAAATGACAAAGGGCTGTAGAGAAACATGTTTAGTATAGCATATTGGATACTTTGTTTCATCATGCAACAATGACTAGCTTTTGGTAATCTTCAAGCTGCAAATTGACAGTCTTTCCAGTCTATCAGGTAGCATAGTATGTACAATCTGATATGTGACTAATGTTGCAACAGTGTCAAAATGGAGACTCATTATTATGCTTTGGGCATGGGTGCAGGAATGCTTGATGAGAATGGCGTATGGGATTGCATCATAATATTCTGTCTATCTTGCAGTGGTTTGGGGGCTTTTCAGTCAGTTTGAGGGTTGTTTCCCTCTTTCTTCAAGACAGATGATCCAGTTTGGAGGAAGACTATCTCCAAGCTTGGCTAGGATTATGCATACAAATTGTCTTATTATTTCTGCTTAGTCAATTGCATTGATGGGGGGTTATAGCCACAATTGTTCAGCACTGGAAGAAGAGATTTTTCTGCCATCTGGCTATGGTGGGCCATTTTATTCCAAATCCTTCTATCATTATAAGGTGGATATCAAGGATACTCCAACTACTAGGAAGATTTAGAGGGTGTCTGTACAGTCAATCAATTCATTGCATGCATAGGGGAAGTATGAGCTCAAATATTACTGAGAATTATTTAGGGTGCAATGAATTGTGGAGCTTTACTGTATGGTCACCAACTGTATGCTCATTGAAGGACTCTGCAAACAGGTTCAGAATGCCCTCAAACTAATTGATCAGAATTTACAGAGGTTATCTGTAGGGAAATGTAGTAACATCATGAACTTGCAACTGCAACACCTTGTCCTTTGAACAAAATTGAATGGGAACTGCAACAAACAGCAGTTTTATGAATTCCAGTATGGTTATTTTTTAACAGATTTAAGTACAGGATGTTCTACACTCTGTTTTTTGGAATAATTTTTCAGTTGCATGAACCTATAAGGTGGTTGTGGGTTGTTAGCATCCATCCAGAATACACTTTCCACTGACTATGTGAGGACATTCAGGATGGCATATTGTCAATAGTTTATTCTCACTGTGGGCTTTACTGAGCATCTCCTAGATGGCAGCACCAACCTCCTCTTTGTTGAGAATTTGACAGCATGGGGCCTGGTGACATCTCTTCCAGACAGACTTTGATCAAAGTTTATTCCTTATTGAAAAAGAAATGCTAATATGCAAAGATACCATAAATACAAATTTGTGTATGCCTGCTATGACCACTGAAATCACCTAAAGCCTCTGCATTCTACAAGTATCTGGTATTCCAAAGTGTTTGTTGTGTTTCTTCTGCTCAATCCTCCATTTGTCATTGTGAAGTTTGTAATGGAGCACCTGTTCTCATGCAACAGACCAAAAAATGTACTTAATTCTAAAACATAATGCCAAAAAAATGTAAGGTTTTTGGACTGCTCACATCTCTTGGTGAATGTTACTATCTGATCTGTCCTGTAAACCTATAGTTACTACTTGATGGACAATGGAGGCAGATATAATAGGACAGGATAGGTTTGTCAAGTATGAAATACCTGAATTAACGTGGAGAAGGCATCATCATCTGTAAGTGAGGAGTAATAAGTGGCCCACTCTTCTGTATAATTGTACTGCTGCTTTTGGCGCTCAGCCTCTTGCTTGATAGCCTGATGATAGGTGAAGCGTTGCCACATGCCACGCACTGCTGCCAACTTTGCATCCACCTCTGTATCATTTATAGCCTGCCCAATCAAGATTGCACATATTGGCATACTCTTGTAGAATGAACTACAGATATGAGCAGAAATTGAGTACATGATCTAAAGCATTTCCAATACTGTTCGATCCACCAGTAATCATAAAGAGATTACCAAAAAATTTAACTGCAAGATTAGAAGGTGGATGACTATGCTGTGATTGTAACTATTAGAGCCCAGATTGCCACTTCTAAATAGCAGACTAATACCTGAAGGATGGAGACAAGATTTGGCAACTTTTCTTCTGCTATGCGGACAGAAAAGCTGTCATAGTGGAGCACATTCTCAAATGGTAAATGGATTCCATCCTGCATAAATGCATGCATCTGTCAGTCAACTCTGCTACTTAATGGTCCAGATCATCTCAATGACTTACCTTAGTCATGCATTGGGGACCTCTGCTCCATGATGAAGGAGACTGTTGGAGTGCTTTGAATGTAAACAAAATCTACAGTACACAAAAAAGCATTGAACTTAATTGCTGTGGAAAGGAATTTATGTAAAGTTTGCAAGCAGAGCAGGTGCCTGAATTATGACGGGTATGCACCCATGGAGCACACTGTCTTCAAGACGGCCACTCCACCCATCCCCAGGAAATACTCCACAAAAGCGTGACTTTGAGAGATCCAGACTATAATCTGGAGTTCGTTCAGCCAGCACAAGTACATCTTGTGTTGCTTGACGGCCTAACTTCCCTGCCTTGTTTGGCTTCGACCCAAACTCGGATGCAAACTTCTGTCTTATGCCCATGCTATACCTGTGTTTATCCAGAGCCTCTCTTTCAGATCCATGTGCATCTTTAAAACTAAGTGAGTCACTCTGACTTGCGATAGAACCAAAACAAGAGACAGCCACACATCTGTATAGGTTGAGTGAGGTTTGCATTGCAGAGGGATATCACTAGTGAGCTGTGGGATATAATGTTGTTGTATCTGGGCTTTTAAGGTGTCTGAAGGTTTTGAGCTTCTTGCAGCTTTATGTGGTCCTTTTTAAAGTCCATTTCAGGTTCAAAATAAAGGCATGTGCATTCTTCCAAATACAAATGCCAAGCAAGATGTCAATGCCCAAATTTTCCAAGGCAGTCTACTTACGTGGCTTCAGGGCGTCCACCATAAGCCTCACCAAGGTTGCCATTAAAGTAAAACAAAGTGGGTCGTTCTTCTTGAGGCCTGCACCATGTTGTTGCAACTTAGAATCCACTCCTGAACATAAGGACCAAGTGATCATGCTACATCTCAGAACTAAACATAACATATTGATTGGGAATGAAAAGTCATGTGTACCTGGCCCGGAATTGTTCTAATACGGGATAAGGATCTGGTACTTTCCATGAAGGTAGCACAATATCTTTAAGTGGGTCATAACAGGGATGGTCACCACGCCACTCTTTTGGAATGTCATTCCAATTGTCAGCTAGGTATGCTGTAGTAGAGCCTTTGTGCTTACTATTTGTGTTGCCCCAGTGGACAAGAATGGTGCTGTTCCATATCTCTTTGGGTGCTGCACATGCTCCTTCATCCCATGGAAAAAACTGCTCCCTCCCCATCTCATGTCAGTTGAAAACATCAAGTGGTTCAGAAATGACTCTTGGCACCTTTTGGTTTTGAATTTGTACAGGTGAAGGAAATGGTAAGAACCAGAGTCTGAGGATAGAGGGAAAATATAGTCTGAGGGCTAATGGAGTGATTACAGTAGTGCATTAACTCTGTTGACTTCCAAAGGTGCATGATCTCAAACAATAGAAGTGTAGTAAGGCCCTAGGAATGGGGCATTCCCCAAGTGAGAGCTGATGCAAGATGAGAGCCAAGCTTGGACCTGAATTTTGGGAATGTATCACTCTGAGGGCCTTACCAAGTATAAAAACTAAGGCCATCATTTCTAACAATGCCTTGCATAAAAAAGACCTGGTTAAAAAAACAAGGCAATCATTTATGATCATACGTTACACCAAAATGCTCTAGGCAACTAAATCTTACACCAAAAAGCCCTAAGTTAGTAATTCTTATGAATTAAATGCCATGCAAAGCATTCTTTCATGCAACCTTGCCCTGTGATTACACTACAAAAATGATGGCCATGTTTTCACAACCTCCAAAATCTTCTGGTCCTCCTGGCTTAATATTTTGCATATCGTTGAGTTGCACTTACTTGGGGCAGCAATTTTGTCCCTGATCCATGAAAAACTTCTCATGAAAAGTAGCAGACATTCAGGTAATTGCTAATGACAGGTACATGGGTAGACCATGTACTTACCCAGATGTGGTCATGGCCTGAGGTGCGATTCCAGAAAGGGAAGTTGTCCCGAATATGGATGTAGGCTCGCTTGTTGAAATCTCCAGCATAATATTGTCTCAACCCCATGTATTCCCTCTGCATAACCAGCCATTGACGTTTAGAATCATGTTTTCAGTCCCTAAAATGCAAGAAGGCAATGTACATCCCTGAGAGATATGACAGTTGTATCACTCTTGCAAATAAATGTATCCATATTTGCAATTTATCTGTTCTATTGGATAAGTGATTCTGATGAGGAAGATAATCATGGGATCAAAATAATAGCTCAAATCCTTTGTAGACTAACTAAACTCAGATTGCTTATCAGTTCTTGTTCACATTGACCCAATGAGAATCACATTGTTCATGATGAAGGGTGGAAAGGAAATGGATGGAATGATGTGGTCAGGTTACCTGAATATCCATATGTGGAGCAGCATCTGCTTGTGTAATGGCACAGGCACTCAATACAGGCACATAGAAGAAATCGGCTTCATTCCCATTGGTTGTTCGATGCTCACTTGCCAAGAGGCTCTCATACAGGGCTATCTATGTTACCAGACCTTTGTCAGACATACTCAAGAACCCATACAGAGGGGATAATACAAGCAGAATTTTGACCTTAGTCACAATGTAATAGCATACTATGAATCTCACCAAAAAAATCCTGGCAAGGAATAAGTGGCAAACTGGAGAAAAAATGTTCACACCTCAGCACCATAGAGCTGATCACTCCAAAAAGTGTGATTATCTGCATCATACACTCGGTTCACACAGTGAAACTTGAAGTGACGACCCTGCATATTCAAGAGCCCCATCAGCTTTATGCACATAATCAGATCACAATCTATCAGCCTAAACTGGGATTCAATGTGCACCACTGAAAAACAAGGGTAGAACAGGAAATATGTGAACTCTGAGAATTCTGTTCAATTCTGAGAATGCCATATTGGAATTACAGCTTGTGGACATTGTGCTTCCCACTATCATTGCATTTGTTCTCTTGAGTATGACACAGCTTGTTGGATGTCAATGTGAGAGTATGACCTGTAACATGTGGGCATTGAACTCAGGAGGAAGGTCATATATGTAGATTAGAGGCCGCTTTTTCTCAACAACTGCTGTTACCATGTCATCTTCTACATTCTCTGTTGTTATGTTGAGGGTTGAAGGGCGCAACCATCTGGGCCAGTGTCTTGGTGAAGGGAGTGAGGAGGGCACACTGCAGTCCACACCGTACCAGCCTTTGTTGCACTGCAAGTTGCCCAGTGACAGGATCAATACACAACTCTACAAATATTATGGAACAAGCAACTGCACTGTTGTACAAAAAGTTGCACTGATTCAATCTGCTGCACCATGCATCAATCAAACCACATGATGTGAGGGAATTTACTGCACAGAAGCCGTTTTGACAGAACCCGTTGTTTGAGCACTGGTTGATGCAGCTGCATTCGGTTGGTTGCTCACAGAGAGACCCCACAACACCATCATACCTGCAGTCACAGTAGGGGGTCTTCAATGGCACTTTTGCTTCATAGACATCCTCTGCATCCAAATTACACCACCCTTTGTAGCTTGCATTCCCATATACATTGTCATTGTCCAGTTTTGTCAAATCCTCCAGTCCGTCCCTGCCAATTAACCCAAATGAAATTTCAGGTATTTGATTTTGTTTTGCTGTCTCCATTGATCATTTGCAAGCTGATTGTGTCATTGAGGCAAGAAATTTGACTAGTTTCTTTTGCTCTGCATTTGTAGTAGCAAGCACGTACTTGATGACAAAGCCACAAGCTTCACTAACTTGGCGCTGTGGGTATTGGGTGCCATTGCCACACAGACACCATGACCTGCTCTTGTCACAGAAGCTGGCACACCTTGACACCCGCCAAATACCAAAGGGTTCTTCCTTTGACACCCCATCATTGCATTCCAGAGTCTGCAGCTCTTCACATGCCGCACCTAGCCCACACTTCCAATCCAGACGAATCAGAATTACATCCCAATGCATCAAGGCAAAGTCCTGGATATGGGCTCATTGCTAACTTGCATCTGATTGTGGGCTCAAACCTTGCACACCTGTGAATGGAAAAGCCATTATATCAATGTTGGACTTATTTTGAGATTGTGAAGAAAGAAGATTGTGCACAAACCTGAGAAGCCAAGGAAGCAGCGGCAGTGTCCAAGCTCCTCATTGCAAACTCCATGCTCCTTGCATCCCTGATCACAGGATTTCCCTCCAAGAACCTCTGGAACAGGAAAGGAGGAAGTATGTGCATGGCATTGGTTAAGCCAGCAACCCACCTCTGCTTTCCAACTTGCATTCTGGAACACCACTGCTCCCTGATTCATCCGGTGGCATGCTGCAAGGTGGTGGTCTTCTGCAGCCAGTCCTATGAGATTCAAGTCGGCTGCAAGTTTGAGGTTCTGCAAGGACTCAAGAGTAGATGAGAAAGGCACAAAGATGATGTGGAGCATGAGGCCACAAACAACAGCCCCCAAGCCTATTGCTTGCCACCCACCACCAGTGGGTCCTTTGCATGTTGCCCTCAGCCTCCTCCACATTATTCACCTCAATACTAAATTTGAACCTCAAATCCCTTTGATGTGCTCGTAATGGAACAATGAATAATCTGCCTCCACAATTGCTAAAACCAGGCAAATAATGACATGTCTGTTGATAAATGTAGTATGTGACCAACTGTGTTCTCACCCGTCATGCTATTGCTTCCTTTCCTTTTGGAAGTTGTAAATGCTAGACACTGACTTTCTGAATTGAGTAAGAACCTGCAGTGTGTAGGTAGCATGTGACCCTCTGGTTTGTCTGATGAGAAAGAGATGGGAAATATACAAATATCTCTACTCCAACCCTGATCACTTCCATATCTCTATTCCTCCCTTCAAAATGGGTACCATAGAGCTCATTACACACTGAGAAAAAGAAGCTCCCAGAGAACTCCTAAACAGAACTGAACAGAAAAGAGCACTCCATGCACCTGAGAATCAGAAGAATGGATTAAAAAACCACACAAAACAAAACAAAACAAAAATACAGAGAACAGAGGATGCAACAAGAAATTGGGCTCACATACTATGGCAGCTGGACTTGGGATCTTGATGAACCTTGGCAATCTGGCCCATGGAAGAAAGAAGAGAAAACAATCACACACAAAATCCTGAAAAAGTGAAACACCAGCACACAAAAGCAGAACAGAAACCAAAAAAAACGAACAGTTTGACACGAGAAAACAGGGATCCTGGAACTAGCTAACATACGAACCTGCGTCAAATGCAAAAACAATTGGGGGGAGGTGGGAAAGACAAAAGCACCTGGACTCAAGACCTTGAACTAGTCTCGATCAAGCAGCCTGACACTAGGACTCACCTTCCTGAACGCTGCTTGTTAATCTGGCAATGGGTTGCATCATGCAGTTTCGACCGTGCGCGACGTGCAGGCGGCCAGAATAATCCAGAAACTGCTGAACTTGTATCGTTCAAGCACGTTGTAAGTACAACACTTGCTGTAGTCACTTGTGGATCACGTCTGTATCATCTCCTGCGCTGAAGTTTGCGCCAGTTGCAGCATGCACTTGCGGAGAGAAACAGAGAGTGTGCCCAGCCGACTCTCAAGTACGTAGACGGGATGCAATCCTTTTGAATCTCGAACGTCATCCCTTTGATGGTCTTCACACAATGTTAGCATAGCACGTCTCTTAGAGTCTGTTGCGACGTGGGCGGGGGCCGAGCGGGCGTCGGGGCTCGATATCACCATATCTACCCAAAAATAGCTGAGGAGCATCATCATGAAGCAGTAGACGACAGTGGCAGGTCGGCGTTTCTGGTTATAAAGGGAAAGTCGAAGTTCAAACGCCGGCGAAGGTGGAGGACGTGTAGTTTGGATTACATTCGGAGTTTGTCAATGCTTGTATATCGAATGTCAGGAAGAAAGTCAGACTTTTTGTGAACACTTCGACTGTCTACAAGGTCCCTCCAGCAGCTTTCAGCAAGGTCCAGAAAGTCTTCACTCCGGTGTCAGCAATGTGCCTGTTCCAAAAAGACAAGATTCTTACATCCTTGCGTCCAAGATCCAAACCTTCGTGATGAAAAATGTCTGGGAAGGGACCCAGGCTTTGACTAAGCTCCGACATGTTCGAAGTATTCGCGAGCCCAGTTTCTGCTCAGTAGTATTGACAAGCTCGGAAGGCGTGTTTCTTGCCAGTGCTTCACCATAGCTGTTTAGCAGCTAGGAGCATGATCCTCAAATGTCAAGCTGACGTTGCCTCTTTCCTGTGCATCCTCTGATCTCTACTCCTGTTCGACAAACCCGACTCATGGAGGCTCCTGAGTCCAGTCTCTGTTTCTGTAGCGTCTCTAAAACTGCATATCAATGGAAGCAATCGTCATTGCACTGCACCCTCAAAAGACGATCGGGCACCATCTGTGCCAGCTCTGATTCCTTAATCAGAATCTGCACCTCTCCATTTTCGTACAACAGGAGCTCAATCGGTTGGTGTGCTCCAAGTTGTAGAGCATTTTGTTTTTCCTTTTCTAGATCTGCAGGTGGGTGGAAAGTTGTCGTATTTGGATCCTTTTGTACGTTTCTGATCTCTTACAAACTTCTCTCGGAATTGTGATCTTCTTCAAGATCCGAAATGCTTTTCGACCTTCCCTCCTAGTCTGTGCTAAATTGTCAGTCCTTGGCTCTGATTATTCTAGGGGTCCGCAGTTCTCTTTTATCTGACTCTTCTCATGCTCCTAACTTGGTTTGTGGGATCACATCTGATTTGGTTGAGAGTGATCAAGCCAGAACATCATGGTACACTATTCAAGCACGCTTAGATTGATTGCAAACATGATTTGCAAACATGCAGAGGACACACGCCCAAAGCACCCGAGAAGGTTGGAAGCCAAGTTTATGAATGACAATAGAAATAGAGGAGAGTGACGGATATAAGAAGATCTTATGATATGCACAGGATATTCATAATAGTTCTTTGTCTTCTGTTTTCTTTGGTCAGCATTTTTGTCATCTGTACTTTTAGATTTCCTTGACCTGAAACAATTAAACACTGGAACTGAATTTTTCCAACACTTACACTGTTCAATGCAAATAACTCATATATATTTCATATAATCAACAATCTGCAACCTTTGAACCCACACCTTTAAGTATCTTTGATTACTACAGAAGCTCATCCCGTTAATATCCTAGTTACTTCATCATTGTCACAAACTCCCTCTTGTTTGCAGCAAGAGGATCAAGTGCTGCGAAAATTCAGATGCAATTATCAACATAAACTTTGTTACTGATGTATGTTGTCTTCTTGCAGCTTAGTGACTGAGAAAATGATTTGAAAATCTGATTATGCAGAGGGAGTGCTGTAAAGGGGGTTGAGAATTGAGACACTGTCATTCCTGTCCCCTTGGGAGATACAAAAAAACTGTGAGCACAAAATGCTTTACTGCAGCTCACAAAGAGCTCACAATTAAGAGTGGCATTCCAAGAGAGTGGTAGGATGACTGTCCCTACTATCAGCAACTTAAAGATATTGCGCCAACTGCCTGGAGATTAACAGAGCCTTATCCGCGGTATACCAAAAACTATGCACCAAGTACACAGAACTTTCTGTTCCTGATCAATGTGTTATGCATAGTTCTTAGATGTTTATTTGTGTGTGATATGTATGCATACTCAGTTGCTCTATTGTGTCCATGAGTAGGTTCTAAGTTGCATTAACATGATGCTTGGCTTCAGGAAGAACCACCCATTTTGTTTTACTTACTCATTTAAGATAGTTTTTGGTTGGCTGCTCAGCAAACCAACCAAAGGCAAGAAAGTAAAAACAATGGACAAATGAACTTGGCCATAGCACAATACTTGTGAACAAAATGTACAAACATTCTGTCCTTGCATAATAGTTTAAGCAACAAAAACAGAAATGTCAATTGCAATAAGAATCACAAACTAAATACAGACATCAAAACATTTTCACCTGGTGTTTTGGTGAAGTTGCATGAGGTGAAATTGTTTCATGGTGTTTCAATGCTCTCATCATGCTACCCCACCAAAACATCATCAAAAACTTAAAACACCATGATTAGTGTAGCAATGAATTAATAAACGAACAAGTGACCATAACAAATCCATCTCATGTTTTTTCTTCAACATACTTCCCTTGCTAATAGCTCCCCTCTTGTGTTTTACCCCCAGCAAGGCCCATGATTGAAGGCATTCCCTCATCATTGGGACTTTCCTCACTGACCCAAGGGACTGCCCTCAACTGTAGGCCTGACACATAATGGCCTATAATATATGGGTGAATTTAAACCTTGTTATCTCATGGAAAACATCAGTGTTGGGCTGGCACATTGATGAGAAGCTAGTTTCAAATATTGGTATATATATTGGTATAAGGTACTAGACAAGTCTAGTATCAGCTTGTGCCATTACCTAGTGTATTGACCTAGTATTGTATTTACGAATACTCTGAGTGATATCCTACGAATTGAACCTAATCACCACCAAATTTCATGGGGTAAACAATAAACAATAATAATTAATTAAATGCAACTCAATCTCCAACACAAAAGTACACATGCTCCCCCAACAATGTTGCTAGTACCATTTACCCAACAATCACAAATTAAACTAATGCGATTGTTGAATATCACATGAGAAAAAATTACTAGCTTTAGACTTATATTAAATATTCTTTTGAGAATTTTATTTTTTATATCTTTGATTTTTTTATCAAAGTATTAATGCATAATTATATACATGTGAAAAATCACCATCATCATATGAATTATCATAACTTAAATTATTCAATATTTCAGACTTAAATTGATTCCATATATATATTGTATTTACTAGATATGAAAAATAAAATCTTTGGATCTTAAATCTAAAAAGTTACCAATTTTTTTTTTTTTTGTTGATTGCATGTTTACATCTTATTTATTATAAAATAAACTAAGGTAAGTTAACTTAAAATCAATATTTAGTGTGCAAAATATAATCTTAAGTTATGTGATCTCAAATCATCACAAGTAATACACAACTTGAGATTATATTTACATATTAAATATCTAGAATCACATTTACACTAAAACCAATTCCAAACTAACTTACTCCAATTTTCCTACAAGAACTAACATGTAAACATGTAACCAATATAAAACCCTTGCCAACTACGTGGGCACCTAAGCCTCATTCCTTAATTCTCCTAGAGCTAAGCAAAGCCGTGTAAGCCTCCATTAACAATTGTACCTCCTTTGAGAATTGCTTTGTATGTGCCACCATATCATCCTGTCCAACTTCTACAATAACTTCATATTTTTTTTGGTAATTTCATGTCCACATTTAAGTCATGGTAATCTTATAACAAAGTGGAAAACTAGCAATAAAAAATGATGATTTCTACCAATCTCACTACCTAGTGATGATTATCTTCCCTTAAAGAACAACAATAAAAAACATGACACAATAAGTTCTAGTGGCAAAGTCCTGAAATTTGGTGGTTTGTTGTCTTTCATTGGATAAATCTACCCTCTCCTACTTTCATATCCAAAATTTAGTGTCCTTTCATGCTAAATTCCCACCCCAATGTCCACTTTATACCCTTCCCTCATCTAAGTGGTGTTTAATGCTACTTATAGACTTGCTTTGTAAAATATCTCTCACAATTGTTGTTTTTCATTGCAATACCGTCACAACTTTGGATTTTGTTTTAATAGGCCTTTTCAAAACAAATGTTTGTTGTTGCAGCACCACCATAGTCATTGTTTTTGTGTGAAATTATCATCTACACTTGTTGTTTTCTAAAAACGAAAACCACAACTTTGCAAACTTTTTTTTTCATATGCTCCTCCCTAAAACTCACAACACCAAAACATGACACACAAAAAATCCCAACCAATGTTATACCACCTTTTACAACTCAACAAGTACCAACAACTAATGGAAGAATTTACTTGCTGAGAAAACAAGATATTAAATAATAATAATAATAAATGACAAAAGAAATGGGATCGGAAGTCTCAGCACAAAAAAAACAACAAAAAATTAGATTGATAATTACCTTTTTGAAATTTTTAGATAAAATTTCTACTGCCTATAACAAATTCAAAAAAATACATAAAGAACCAAAAAAAAAGTGTCCTATGTACTACTCCTGCCCTATATACCCGCTTGCAGACTACCACTAGCCTTCCTACACTCTTGCAACATCATTTCTAGGCCATCAGAAGGTTGTTAACTTTCCAATAGCACATTTCCAAAGAACAATAAGAAACTTTTGGCACAACTAGCCTATCTAGACATTTAAAAACATAAAAATATATGAAAGTACAGGAGGTAATCTTCACAAAACCAAACACATTTTCTTCATTTCCTAAGCTTTAAAAAGTACATAGAAGTTCTTCCCTCTTTCTTGAAGCTTCTTCTAACCCCTCTTTCAAAAAAGAACCACATAAGAATGATGGAGAAAGGGTAATCTCTAGAGGATTCCCACCCACCACCCAACTAGTTTTTTTTTTTGGGAAAATTTCGCCAAATTTTGACTTAAAAAATATGATCTCAACCTATACAAAATATTTTCATTAAAAAAATGGCCCAAGTTTACCAGATTTAAAAAATATATATTTTGAGGTTGTCAAATTTTTATGATAAGTTCTACTAGGTAGCCGAACATAGAAGTCTTGTTTTTTTTTTTTTTTTTTTTTTTTTTTTTTCATATTTAGTTTAGAGTCAAATTTGGCTAAATCATATTATGGATGATCACCATTTCAACTACATCACAAAATTGAAAAAAAAAACTTACAACCATATTTTGTATTACTTTTTTCCATTTATCCTAACCTTTTCTTAAGTTAACTCAAGGGAGATGACAAGGTAATGCAATTTCCCCTTTTAAAACTAATTAAATCTACTAATTTCACTACCTAAGCAACTAAAAATTGTAAATGCCTTCATCTACCATTAGTAATTAGAGATTATTGGGATACCATTTAGGTTTACTAATGTTATATATATTAACCTACCCACTAACAATATTAAGAAAGCTTGAATGTTGTTGGGTCATTGAGTCTTATTGTTTATTGCAATCAATATATGTTAATTAATATGATTGAATGATTTTTTAAGTGAATTGATTTGATTCCATTTTGAAACAAAAGTATTTAGGGGCCTGCTTATGCATTTTTGGATGGGTAATGAGTAAATTTAGTGCTTCAATAGAAATGTTCACAAATTAAAGCATGGAATTTTGATGAAAATTTTAAAAATTGCATGAGCAAGCTTTGAGCAAGCTTTGATCAACCATAGGATTATTTTTCACGATCACCCTAAATTCGATGGCTTGGTTGAAAGGATGTGATAATATAAACAATGAAAAAAGATTTATGAAAATATGGATTAAAAGGGACATATAGGTGATTGGGATATACAATTGCCATGGTTGGCCATGAGATACCAATTGAACATAGAAGCATCGCTAGATTCATTTTTCTTCTTATTTTTCAAGCATGAGTCACAAATATTGGCATCCATTCATAAGGATATGGCCCATGTGATTAATTTATATGACCCCAACATGTGGATTCAAACTTGTGAATAACATAGAGCTTGCCATGTGTACTTAAAGCTTAATAGGTGGGAAAAACTTGACAAAACCAAAAAATCTAAAGCCAAAAAATTGAAGATTCAATTTGCCAAAACATTTGGAAACTAAAAGTGGAATGCCAAAATCATCAACCTTTTAAAAAGTAATAATTTTAACACTTGATTGCCGGATCTAACCCTTGGGTACAATAGTTTGAGGATTTATCATATTGATCCCAATTGAACCAAAAAATAAATCTAATTTTTAAAAAATGAGCAATTTTAGTGATTGGAAACTCCAACTACCCTCACATGTTATTAAAGCAAATGTTTAGTTAATTCAAGGACATGTCATTTTGACCAAATTTAATCAATTATCAACTTTTAAAAAGATAATTTAACTTGTTATGAAATTACATAATTTCATTTATAATCAAAAAAATATTATGTTAATTTCTAAGTTTTGAAAACATTTTGACACCAAAAAATAAAAATTATGTGTTATTATGAAATCTTGAACACGTGAAATTAATGCCCATAATTTTTTTCAAAAATGTCCAATTTGACTAAAAGATTATATTCAAATTTATAGCCCAAAAACTTAAAATTAATGTAATTTTCTTGCATTGGAAATAAATTGTAATTATGAGACTAAAGAACTTTGATAATTTTGGATTTAATCATGAAGTTAAATACATGTGAAATTACACATATGATTTTGTTTCAACCATGACATATATGATGACATCAATTTGGAAATTAATTTCATTTTTAAAATCATTTTATAATAATCTAACCATGTCAATGTACTCATATATGCCATATTATAGAATACAAATCTTGAAAATTCATTTATAACTTATTAGTTTGTGGATTGGTGAAAGAGAAATAAGTGCACTCATGCGCAATTTTTTCATGTGTTACATTATGTAACCAATGTTTAAGAATATTGATTTTAATAAAACATTATCCTCACTTTTACACAAATGGAATGAGATGTGATTGTACTCATAATCATTCAAATCTCTAGGTGAATCACATGAATATTAAATTAAAAAATTAAATAAAGATTTTTTTGGGAAGAGATATACATGCAATAGGCAAAGGTTTTGTTGTTAAAGATAAGAAAATTGTAGGAGGCTACTTAACTTAGACTAATTGGAGTAGATTAAAAATAAACGTCAAACCCTTAACCCAAGAAGCTTGGATTAAAATACATAATTTAAGTCAGATGACTTAAATATTATAGGTTGCAAGAATAAGGAATTGAACTTCTCGCTTTTATTTTGAGATTGAAAAGCCGGTTATAAATTGTCACCTATTTCAATGCTTACGATTGGCACAACTAACTAGATATCTACATTTCTTTCATGTAGCATCATTTTGATACCATTACTGACCACCACATATGTAAGTACTTTTTGTCCATAGCCTCACATTTATGTAAGGCTCACATTATGTGAGGTCACACTTCTAATTTCATCCTCAAGTTGTTTGATTCTGTTCTTGAAAATATTGTTAGGCTAGTTGGATTTAGTGCTTGATTTTGTTGAAAATATTGTAAGTTGGTTTTGGTGTTGGAAGTATTGTTAGTACTTACTAGTGGTTTTTTTTTCTTTTTGTTTTTCCAAAAATTGTGAGGTAGGTGGGTTGATGATTATCCAAAAGAGGACTCAGCTAAATTTTGGTTATAAGTTAGGGAGGAAAGTAGAAAAGTTTAGGAGTTGTGCTATAGTTTGTTGACATGCTAGAACTTAATATTTTTAATATGGTTGCTAGGATGCAAAATTTTGCCAAAAACAAAAACATAGATTGTTCCCAACTTCATTTTCGTGTTTGATTTTGTTGTTGGAAAGATGTTTAGTTGAAACTTGAATTAAGTGTCAATTCATTTTTGGACCATTTAAGGCCAAAAGGAAAATAAAAACCTTTTGGGTTGTGGATGATAACCCAATGGTTTTGACGTTCCTGCAATTTTCATCCAACAGGACTCTCTCTCTCTCTCTCTCTCTCTTATCTTCTCTCTTTGGCTTTTCTGTCTCACTCGCTCGCTGTGGAGGTGCACAGCACAGTATGCGTAGTATGCACACGCCAATGCCCGTTGTCCCCCGCACATAAGCGCAAATCGGATCCGAAGGCGGCATGAGGGAACTGCGAAAATAAGCGCACATACGCGGAGGCACCACGGAGAACATCCATCGCGGAACAAACGAAGCAGGTAATCCCGGAAACGCAGTCCGATACAAATAGTCCAGATGGAACCTGGGGAGGAGAAAATCAGGTTACTGCGAGTGTGCTGTAGTTCGGCAGCTTTGATACATCACTTGCCAAAAAGAGTTGGTAGGAATTGGCTGTATTAGATGCTCTCAATGATTTGTTTGTCCCCTAGTAAGAACACCTTATTTTCATCGTTTGAGCTTCGAAGAGAACTGGCGAACGAGATCACTCCTGATACCGGATTTGCCAGTTTTGAGAGTTTGGAGAGTCGGTGAGGAATATTTTCCAATTCGCTGTGTTATGTTCTGGTTTTTTTGTCCGTCACTGAGGATGACAAGCGATTCCGAGGATAGTCCGACGCACAAGCGAGGTACATTGGCTGTATTAGATGCTGTCAATGATTTGTTTGTCCCTTAATAAGAACAACTTAGTTTCATCATTTGAGCTTCGAAGAGAACCGGCAAGAGACATCACTCTTGATGCTGGATTTTGCCAGTTTTGAGAGTAGATGAGGAATATTTTCCAAGTCGCTGTGTTATGCTCTGGTTTTTTTTTCCATCACCGAGGATGAGAAACGATTCCGAACATAGTCCGACGCGCAAGCGACGTACACAAAATGCCAATCTACGTTGTTCAAGTTTGCGAATTTCGCGCGCTCTTGGAGATTATCACCGTATCTTGATCATCTGGACGGGCTGACCTCTCAGTTTGTTAATTGCCAAAGAAAGTACGTCATATTAATTTGAAAGCAGAAAACAGTCAGGAGAGACACACTCATCAGCATTCTCAAGTTTGCCGGTGTTTTGAGCATGCTCTCGCTCCGTCCACGAGGGAAGGTCATGTAGCGCGGTTTGTTTTTGAAGATCAGAATCTGCTAGTTTTTGAAGTTATTGTGTTGTTAAAGTTTGTCTCTACAACTCCCTGGAACTTTGATCCTGGGAAGGAGAAATATGCTCATTTTGTTCTCAGATGAATTTTTTGAATCTTGAGAAAAAAGATCTGGATCACTTGAAGTTGAGTAACTTCAATTCTGTTCCTGAGAGAATTTTGTATGTATCCATGTTTTTCTCTGAGGAAAGAGCAAGCAGCAGTATGAATGAAGAATCAATAGAGATCCCTGAGCTTTGCACTGAAATGGCAGAATTGAATGTGGGCAACTTGCTTTGAGATTGAAGGCTGGGAAATTGAGTGGTTTAACTCTTTGAGGACTGTGATTATTTTGAGAGACCAGGGATGGAGGCATGGTATATTGACAGCTCCAAGGAAGATCAACGGCTTCCACATCATCTGGATCCACCACAATATGTTACCAATGAGGAACTTGCAAGTAAATGCCTTTTCTACACTTCTCTCTTATTATGGTGCTTTCGTGTGCCAGATGGATGCAAGATTTTGTACAGAAAATTCTGTGCCCTTTTGTTTGAAACTATTATGGAGAATTCTCTCCCTTCATCTTGGAGTTGTGCATCTTCATCTTTTTCATTTATGGGCTTCATGTCTTGATGTTGGTTGATGGGTGAGGTTTATGAAGGGTTTTTGCTTGGGTGGTAGGGCTGGGCGTGTTGCATTGGGTGCTGGATGCAGATGCTTATGAATCAGACCCAGAGTTGAAACAAATTCGTAAGGAGCGAGGATATGACTATGAGGTTTGTCCTCCTCTTCATGTTTGGACTTTTAATGTATGGTTTAGATTCATTGAAAGTTTAAAATTCACTAGCAAGGATCATCCTCTTCCCATCCATTCTTTGATAGCATTTGTACTGATTTGTTCTAGATATAGGGACAACAAGGGCAATAGGTCTAGAGCCTTTGAAAATCGGCGTTTACAAAGGAAGGAGGGGACAGCAAAATTTACAATCAAATGTTGGACTGGACAGGATATTCTACAGGTATCACCAGAAAAACTTGAAAATTATGAGACAAAAATAAAAAATTTCTATGAGGAGCATATCCACACTGATGAAGAGATTCGGTACTGTTTGGATGGCAGTGGTCAGTTCACCTTCCTCTCCTAGTTGTGGTGCCTTTAACTAGTAGGCCATGGAACGATGGTGGATGTGATTCTAAGGGATATTATCTGTATTCAACATCAGAAGACTTTCAATGTTCAAGTTCTCAAGTTGTATAGAGAGCTGCATAAATTTCTGTAAAATAGGAGGCTTCTTCTGACAGTGGGGTGGGGATGTTTTTGTGGGTGTTGATGACAGGCTATTTTGATGTGCGGGACTCAAAGGATAAGTGGATTCGTGTTTGGGTGAAAAAGGGTGATCTGATTATCTTGCCTGCTGGATGCTATCACCGCTTCACTCTTGACCAATCCAACCACATCAAGGTAACTCCTCATTCTTTGATATAGAGGTTATAAGATTCTGTAAACAAAATATGTCAAGTGTGAGTCCTATTTGGGGTAACCTTCTCTGCGGAAATGTTGGGGATTGAAGAGCCCACACAGAAAACTCTTCCTGAATGCATCACCATAACTCAAATCCTCTCCTTTTCTAGGATTTTTTTGGGTTCTTGCATGTAGGCTTGGTCTTGAATCCTCTGTTCAATGCACAGGTCTGTGAAAACTAAGTGGTAGAAGTGATGAGTGATCATCATATTAGTTGCATATTTTTTTTTTGACTGTTTGTTGAGGTAACTAAAAATTAGGGTTGGCCACTTTTTGCAATTTGAGCTTCCCTACACATTTCCTGTAAATGGCAATCTTCTGTTTTTAGTTTTCCTGCAGGAAATCTGGATTTCTGAATGCATCCCTCTTGCTCCCACCTTTTTATTGCATATAACAAAAGTACTCAAAGACAGTACATGAATGTTCTTTGGTTCACCTATCTTTGGTCTTTTTAACGGCAGGTAATGCGGCTCTTTGTGGGATCCCCAGTTTGGATACCATACAATCGACCTCAAGATGACCATCCCATCAGGTGACCTCTTCAAAAAATGTCTCTATAATGCCTTAATCAATCAGAACTGGTGATGTGAGTGTGAGTATGTTTTGAACTTGTTGGTTGTAATGATGTGTATGCACCATGTTGTGTGGGAATCCAAAGTTTGAAAGGCCCTGTGTTTGGGCAACTAAAGATTTAATGTCGCAGTATCTGCAGTTTCAGTATTTGGAGGTATCCCATCTGATTTCAGACAGTCTGGTTATTAGCAGTTGCACTCTAGCTCTAGCATATTTTATGAGTATTCTGAGCTCATATATACAGGTGCTAGCATGATTCATATGCCTCTTCCTCTTTGCTCTTTCAAGAGTTCATATCAGTATTGACTCATTCAGCAGCCATACAATTGTAATCAGCTTTCCCAAACCAGAAAGTTCCCTGCTTCCTTGTATTGCTCCATGATAATTTAGTAAGGTCATGACATTGAGCACCTATTCAGGGTGCCTAAAATCATAAGTATGGAGTTAACTGGGAAGATATGCTTCTCTTGAGCTGTTGGAATCCAGGTGTTGAAAGTTGTCATCCTTAGGCAGTTGCTTTGACTAAAAATTTAGACCTTTATTTGATATTACCAAAAAAGTTCCTGATTGCTGATTCTTGTATGAACTGTTAACTAAATTCCTATTGACGAGTGAGCCAAGTCCACATTGCCTATTGTTGCTGCCTCTAAGAACCAGTTCTGCATAAACTGAGAAATGTCTTCTGTGGATGTAGGAAGGATTACATTGACCACTTTCTCAGCAAGGAGTTGTCAGGAAACTTGGCCTTCTGATGTTGATACATTGCTTTGTATTGCTTTATAAGCACATAGTGGACAATGATATACACTTTACACACAACTGTAATAGTGTGTATTACAGTTGCACACATGCAATGTTAGGGAATACTGATTGAAAGCAGGCTCCTGTGAGGGTGCATGAAACCCTTAGTTCATGTTATGATTGACAGTCACATCAACATGATCATTTGCTAGCAGTTTTAAAGATATTGTACCACATAAGAGTGAAGCATATTTTGCAGGATGAGTTACTAGGGTTCAAGTCTTTTAGTCTTTTGTCTCCCTTGTTTGGTAGTCTGGTTAGGGTGGTTTTGGACTGCAGGAGCAGCAAGTGGTCCTACAATAACATCCAAAAAGTATCCATCAAGAGATCCAGTAAGTGCTTTCAGACACTCTTTGATTGCCACCTCATGCCAAACTAAAGTAACCCCACAACAATAGTAATGAGTGACCAAGATAGTGAGAAAGAGAGAGCAGAATATACAAAGTACATGTCATTGGCTGTAAACATTTTTTCATGCAACAGAGCAATGTGTTTCAGTGATGCTGAAGATGATGGGTGCTCAATGCCATGACCTGACTAAATTTGAATTGTTTGAAGGAGGAGCAAGGCTGCCAGTGGATGGATTCACTTCATGAGGTCCTTCGCTGAATTTCATCTGAGACTTGTTATTGATCAACTGGTTTTGCTGATCAGATGATGAAATTTCTAGCAGTGGTGTATGGGATCAACACAAAAGCTGTGCAAAACTCAGAGTCTATGATTGCATCCATTTACAGGCTTTTGCAATTGCGGCACAATCTCCACAATATACTGACCATGTCAAAATTTCAACAAAACCAACAACTTGAACCATCTACATCTTCACCATTGCGATTGTGTTTTCAGGCTTGAGAAAGATGGTGAATGTTTGTTAGTTAAAGGTGGGCAGCTGTTCAGTATAGGGTAAGGCACCTTTTTTAGGAGATTATGCTGTGGGACCTGAGGGTGGAGTCCAAGGTCCACAGCATAATCCCCTGACAGAGTTGCCTTGTCAACTGCAGGCACCTTGTGTGGAAAATGCAGATTACAAAAAGATCCCCACTTTCATGGATCTTCCATGGAAGACCCCCCTTCCATGGAACATTTCCTATTCTATCTAACTGCCTCTGATTTGAACTTGCCCTAACTAACAGGCTGCCTGCACAATCATTGCTTGATAAGCCAGCTTGTCCTGTTGGCTCTCTCTTGGAGGGAGTGAGCCATTGCATGGTGAGCATGCTTGTTTTATTGGATCTCTCTTTCTCCACTGACTATATAGGTTTGATTCGGTTGCCCATTTTGAGGAATGTTCACCAGGTGTTACTGTGGCAAAATATGCAAATACCGTATTCGTATTAGTAGGTTTGTCGGGTCTCTACTGAAAATTTCAAGATTCCAAAAAGATGCTTCATTTTCCTCTGCACAACAAAATCTTTGAGAGAAATTTTTTTTGAAAATTCTGGCATGTCTTAAAATAATAGAATTTTTGTTGAACCTGCTTATTCATGTAGGGTATGCAAAGAAATGAGGTTTTTTCTGGAGAAAGTTCATGGAACATTCCCTATTTTTTAAAAACTGTTTGCTGATTGGGACTTGCCATAAGGTGCAGTACCATTGCACGATGAGCCGCTTGCTTTCCGCACGTAGGTATGTTTTGTAACGGTTTCTCTCCCCCGATCGGTCCGTCCCTTACGGATCCCTATGGTAGGAAGAGGTTCTCAAGCAAAGCAGGAAGGAGGGGGCAGTTTCGCCATGCCTTTTGCGTCCGTGTCTTGTTCTCGATGCCCCCATTTCTCTCTGTCACATATCTTAACTAATCTCGGAAGAAATTCCTTGGCTCACGCGAATGAATTCTCCGTCTCTGCTGCTGGTGCCTCAAACTTGGCTGCATAAAAGCATGTCAGCTAGCTCGGAAGAATTTGTTGTTAGCTGATTCGAACGAATTTTTTTGATACTCGGGGTTGGTGTTTTTCCAAAATTGTGTGTGTTGTCAGCTGTGGTGGTGGTGGTGGTGGTGTGGTTTCGATTGCGTAACCAATGGAGGTCTGCTGCACTAATATTCCCGCACTTAAGAGCCTCAACAATGCTCCCCAAATATCGTGTTGGGATTGTGGCCTTTTGTGTAAGCAAACCAGCATCATTCCACAAATACATTACAGTCAGTGGACGATTTCCAATAGATTGTGGATTCGTGTCCACGTTTATAGACAAGCTTTTGAACAAGTTGCATACACACACTCTCTCTCTGCATAACTTGATGATGATGCTCATGATCTGCTATAGCATGAATGAAGGGAGGGAGGGAGAATTTTGGTGAAATCTAACATACAATTTGATTAAACTCGATATGATGCTCATGGTGCTGTAGCAACAATGAAAGGAGGGAGGGAGGGAGAAGAATTGCGCAACATAATCAATAGTTTGGGAGAGATGTCCGCATTTGCGCAGCGTTTGCGCTCTCCGATCACCAGCTTCGATCGCATCCTTGTGGGTTGTCACACCCTGTATCTCTTGACTAGCGGGATTGAAGGAAAATTCAATCAGATACTTGCCAAGGGAATGCTGAAAGTCGGCAAGAAAAACCTCTTCATCAGAAAGGACTCAGGCCATCTGGTGGAGATGGCACCTCTGTGCGTGCTTGACTTCTATGTACATGAGTCTTGTCAAAGGTAAAATATGGATGGAACGCTCATACAATACATTTTGCATCGAGAGACTGAAACGCTCGAGACAGACAGACAGCCAGATAGACAGGCATAGGCAATTGCAAGATTTCGAGTATTTGTTGTTGCGTGCCAATAATGCTGAGCAATCAGCACTTTGCACATACAACTTTTGCATGAAATTGAGGTTCAGATTTTTCAATTGAAATTAGCACAGAACTGATCATAGACCTTAAATGCAACGAGTTGCAGGATGGGGCTAGGTTACCAGCTTTTTGAAGGTATGTTGAAGCATGAGAAGAAGCAAGCCTGTCAACTTGCGTACGACCATATACAATCTTGAATCCCTTCTTGAGCTTTCCATTTTTGTTGCAAATTTTGATATTGATGAGGCAAGGAATTGATTTTGTTTACAACCTGGGAGGGAGTTATTTACAAATATTCCTGGTTTCAAGAGGCAGAAGAGGTTTGTTTGAATTTAGAAAACCAGGTGATATCATGGTACTAAAAAAGCATTTGCTTCTAGTTGTTGAAATTTTTACATGAATTTGTTGAAAATGCAGCGGTGTTTCTTTCTTTCCAAATTCTGGAAACTGACCTTCATCGATCTTTCTGCCATCTGCAGTTATGACAGGCCCTCCAACAAACTATTGATGTTCTTGGCCAAGCATTACAAGCTATACAAATACATAAACCAGGTTTCATTATTTTCTGTCAATTTGATTTTGCACCCATCATGGTGTCCACAATTAGGTGATAGATGATTGGATGAATAGATCAAGATCTCCCTCTCTTGTTATCAATTTTGTTCATGAAAAACCACACAAAACAAAGACTATCTCCATAGTATGAAAAATGAAAAATGATGACCCTTATGCATACTCAAATGAGTTGTGACCTTCTCAAGCAGTCAATTGAAATGAAATCATGACTGTAGTTTTGAGCAAAGTATTTTGCTCACATATAGCCTTAGTCCTAAGTGGTTCTGTCCTTCAGGCATGAGAGTAATGCTTGCAACATTGTGCATCTGTTTCATGCAGGCAAACCAATTTGTAGTATTTGATGACTACTTTGACAATGTGGAAATGGAGGAGGCACCAAAACAAACCCATCATATTGACAAGACCTGCACTTCAGCAGCAGACATGCAGATGGAAGACAAAATGGCTGTTTCACTTAACATGCCTATGAAGGACAAGGTTTTGCACGGCCGCAGAGCAAATGCAGAATTGGATCCACAACCATGTGACATCATGGCCTCAGACAGCACTCTGTCCAGACTTAGGAAGAATGTTATTGCAGCTGCTCTCACAAGTCATGCTACAAGTTATCATAGAGGTAGAAAGAATCACCTACTTGCTGCACAAGGGGACAGAAATTCACAATCTGCAGCTTCATACTTCTCAAATCATGCAGACCAGCCAGGGTCACCTAGTGCAGCAAACAAAACCTTGGATGCCCTCACCGGGCATAGACTCAACTTGCAGGAGCAAAAGGATATTTCCAGAAGGTGCAACAACAACAACAACAGCAACAACAACAACAACAACAACAACAACAACCAGGCACAAACTAGGAAGAGATATGAAGCACTTCTGCCTTGTATCAATTTGTATGGCCAGTATGATGACACCAAGCAGCATGCTGCCAAGGCTCATGGGTTGAGCTATCCTAGCCAGTCCAACATATTGGAGGCACACAGTAAGCAGGCTGAAAAATACAACACTTCTGGGAATCATAGGCAAAAGCCACAATATGGTGGCACAAGGCAAATGGAATCAGGGAGCAACAACTTCCACCAGGCTTGCATCTCAAAGGCACCACCTCTAACATACCCTTTCTGGACTGAAGCAAAAGAATTGTCCAGATCACACTTGCATGACCACTTGGCAGTTGACTACAGCAAAACCAGATCTTGGTACCAGGATAGATTGCTAACTCACAACCCAGTTACGGCTACTTGGATTCTCTGATGACATGGTTCCCAGATACTGCTGGAAGTTGCAGTTCTCCACATTTTAAAATAAGGGCAAAAGTGCTAGTTAATTTGGAACATGCATTTTCATTGTCTCCTCAATAAGTCATTGCATAACCCCTACATCATCTCAGGCATTTCCTATCAGAGTTACTCTATTTTAGTGTCCTGGAATTAGGGTTGCTTTCAGAGAGAAGATATAGATTTGTAGAGCTTAATGCTTCATTCAGAAATTTGGCTAGTTGCTTTAGTGGAGATACTTGAATGTTTGTCGTCTCTTTGCCTTCAAGTTGGCCACCAAACCATCAATTCCATGATGCATGTTGCAAACCAATACCTATCATTTGTTAAACTGAGTCAAAGCTTTAATCCTCCAGAAAGCGTCATCTTTTCACTCATCCAGAGTTTGCAAAGGCTCATGCAGATGATGCTTGAATGGCCCCACATCAAGTTTCACTCTCAATGATGAAAATGCTCAAAGCTGTGGGATGCATTCATGTGACCCTTACTGAACCTTGTTGTGAAATTCGCATATCCAAGCTCAACCAATTCTTCTATAAATCCTTGACTTACTTCCCAAGCAGCGACTGTTTATTCAAACATACTGACTGTGTGAGCACACCAATCAACCTTCTCGTCAAGCACATATATATGATCACTTTTACCTCTTGGCAGTAGAGCATTGCTATTTGGGCTCTGTTTTCAGTTCAAGCTTCACATACCTCCCTTTCCAGACACTCAGCAGGCCACAGGAATTCTGACAGAGATGAATGCATCATGTCGCTCCTTGTGCAAGAGGACCAGTATGGGAGCACAAAAGAGTACATCTATTTGGAGCTACCATTTTTACATCAACACACTTGCACTCCATGTGTTCTAGTAGAATGCACATCTGTGCAAAATTCAGGGCTGAGAATAAGAGAACTACAAGATGAAGAAGACATTGCAACGAAGCAATCTTGACATGTGATAAATGATACCCTGTCCTTTTTCTTCACCACAACCAACATGCTTGCTTTGCCCCTTCCAACAAACACTTCACATCACTATTTGATTCCAGACAGCTATTTCCATCTTCTCTTTATTCACTACTTGTAGTGTGTGAACCAAACACTCACTGAGCAATTCAGAGCACATTCTGTGTAGAAAAGAAAATTCACTGGTGTGAGCAAGTCCTCACATTCCTGACAGTAACAGTTGAACACAGATTAATTACCTATTTGAGGGTATCTCCTCTCTGTTTAGGAGCCAGAGCTTTGAAGAACCAATATCCACACTTGGTTGAAAGACATGCTTCTGCAGCTTGAGCCAGTAATCAATGAATGCCTGGTCAGGCAGGTCAGACTCAGCACTGACAAGAGCCATTGCCACCTCAGCTGGAACCCATTGACCAGCCACATTCTGCTTCAACATTTCCAAATCCTTCCATGCAAGGGCTTGCTGTCTTGACTTATGCCTCTTAACATGGAAGCATTGGCTGCCAATGCAAAGCACATGTCAACAAAGAGAAGAGCATGCCATCCTATAATAATTGCACTGCCAACCACTGATCTACATTAAACTGCTTACCAGACACCAAACAACACATCTCACAACAGGCCTGAAGTCCCTAGTCTCTGCAAATTTTGTGGGGATAGAAAGGTTTATCACTGCCATGTTCATAGTCTGAAAGTCTTTTCACAAGCCAAGTTGCATTATCCTTTCTGTTGGAAACAATGACAGACAACTGCCCCAGGCTTTTCAATTGATTATGCCAAAATTGAAAACCTTGTCTCAGCCTGAATTTTCAGCCAAACTGTCCATCCCTATATGCTCAGAACTCCAGAAAATCCTCTTCACAGTTGCCAGCAGAGCCTAATCTTTTATTCACTTCCATACTATGGAGCCTCTGCATGTGCAAACTTCCCACAAACGTAGCCTCAGTAGAATTCAAGTATGAGCTGTGCTTGTCATTGTTCCATATTGTTGCAACAGAGTCATGCTCCTTTGCCATCTGAAATGTGCAAATGCATACCACAACCAGATCAGGAATGCAAAGTGGACCATGCCAGAGAGTGTATGTATCACAGCCTCCAAAATGATGGGATTGCAGCCATGGTTGATTTGGTCTAGGAAGTTCAGTGTGCTTGCAAAATGTCATAAGATACAGTTGTCCAACGTGGATAGCTGTCTCCCACAACTATTATGACCTAAATCATGCTTGCAGGCTGCAGATTTGATATCTCTTGAAGGTCCAGCATTTGTGATACCAATGAGATATCCTGTTATATCATGTGGTGTTGAGAAAACACTATGTTAGAGGGTAATGTTTGTCTCCATCTGCAGCTTGGAACCCAGCTAACTCCAAGAATCTGGCCTTCGATGCTTAAGAGTTCTAGATGGGTTCCATGCTAGTAGGAAACAATCAATTCACCTAGTTCAAATTTCTGCCATTATATTTGGTCCACCGTTTAATTGTGAGTTGCTCTCGTGGAGATGCCTGCATGAGAGAAGGGGATTTTGTGTCCAAACGCTAATACGCAAAACGTCCTCGATTCACAGGATACATATCACAAAGGCACGCAGCATGCCCACGCTGTAGAAAAACAGTAGAAATAAGGGAAATTTCAGCTCACATTGTTGCAATTTCACAGCAGAACAAGAACAAGAACAAGAACAAGAAAGAGCTTCTGCAATTACTTGCAATCACCAGAAGCAATTTGCACTACCAGATGAAAATTGGTATCAGGCTGTTGGCTAGCAGAAGCCTCATCAGATTCACTCCATCCGTTATCGTCACCACCACTGGGCTCTTCTTCGTTATCCCCACAGCAGCGCCGACCTTCGATCATAGCTACTAGTACCTCTTCCTCTTTGATGTTTCCAGCCTTGACAATTCCGCCGCCTTGGACGAGACCAACCAGCATTGAAATTTTTAAATTTAAATATTTCTATTTCTTCGTCTTCTTCTTCTCTCTCTCTCTCTCTCTCTCTTTCTCGGAATTAAAATCTTTCTCTCTTCTACGATTTCTTCTCTTTTTTCTCTTCTTTCTTATATACACCGTCTAATATGATATCTACGTTTTTCTTTCGTTTTCTTGCTAGCAATTTAAATCTTTCTTCTTCGTCGTCCTCTTCTCTCGCTCGCTCTCTCTGATATCCACCGTCTGAAATGCAATCTACTTTCTTGTTTCTTTTCTTGCGAGCAATGGGAATATGATGCACGAAGAAGAGATAGATCTAGTACATACCAGACCTCCCAAGAATCATAATTCAGACAACAAAACCAAAAAACACCCCCCCAAACCTCACACAACAAACAAACAAAACAAAACAAGCAACGTAACCAACCAACAAAAATCCATGCACAAAAATGCCTGACCCAACGTCTCAACCCAACAAGTGTGTGCATGCGTGCATGCCTTTTGGGATGGATTTCACCTCGGTATTTTGCTTCCTTCCTACTCAAAATATCTTCAGGATATCATGGTGCCATCCTTGGTTATTTGGTTTATTAAAATCCTGTCATATTTCTCTTAGTATTTGTGGAGGACACAGCTTACAATAATGCATAAGGATTTCCCTCCTGGGCTGCTGTTCAGGGCCTTACATGTTTTCGTATGCTCCCATAAAAGCTGGATTTTCAGTAGGAAATGGGGGTCTACATCTTGAATCAGAATCTTCTTGATAGACTCTTCTCCTATACATACTTTAATAGGTTCCTATATACTATTTAGTTGCCCAAAATTATATCTTCAATTGCGGGATTATTCTTGGCTCCTTGTGTCCTCACTTATTTGCCTAAATTGTCTTCTAAATGTGGGATTCTTGGCTCCTGGCCTCCTCACTTACTTGCCCAAATTGTCTTTTAAATGTGGGATTCTTTCCTACATACATGGACTTACTTGCCCTAAATAGCTTCAAATGTGGTATTCCTCGGTAGTAGGGCACTTAATACCTGATACATACTCCATTGATGATTCCTACTTAGTGCTTACTTACACACTCTTGACTTGCGCCAAAAAATATCTTCAGGTGTGACCCTTGGGTACTTGATCAATTCTGTAAAACTATCTTCAGATGTGGGATCCTGGGGTACTTACATAGCTCTTGACTTGCCCAAAATATCTTCAGTAGGATTTCTGAGTACTTGCCTAGTTACTCAAAATATCTTCCCTCGGTTACCCAAAATTGCTTCAGTTGGGCTGTCCTACCGACATTTTAGGTGTCTATCCAGGGCCTGAGAGTTCAAGTTGCAATTGACAGCCTTAAAAGGGAAAGGAACGGGTCACTGGGGTGTATGTGTGTCAACCCAACTAGTAGTAGTTGATACCTCCATGAAAGAAGGGGTACCTCTTAGACTCAAGTTACGTTCACACATACAAGTAAAGTATGTGTAATGATAACCCAAAAATAAAAGTTAGCTATCATCAGAGGTTAAGACTTTTAGGGCTTAGTTGTTTTTAGTTGTTAAGGGTACCTAGGTTAATTATCATTGTAAGACTATCGTTGTTCAAACATTATCTTAAGCTTTCGTCAAAAGTAGTTACTTATTTTTAGCCCATTTTCATTGTTCCAAAAGGTTGAGGATGTAAGAGAGCTCCAAGAATATGATATGAACGTACTCTTTTTACAATTTGGCATTTCTTGCTTTTGAGCTATATCAAGAAAATTGAAAAAGATGCTTTTTTCAATTTTTGTATTTAAGTTATCACAAACTCAATAAAGGTTTGGATGATTTTATATTTCTACTTACAAAGGTCTTTTATTTACATTTTTATGTGTATGTCAAAATTTGTTTCACATGTAAACTAGATTTTGGGCAAACCACTTTTTATATCCACTTTGCTATGTTTTTGCCCCATAGGCTATGAGATTGAATTGAATTCAAACATTCAATTTCCAATTCTGATTCCAAAAGAGAAAATGCATTCTCATACCATGATAAATTTTTTGGTCCTCCATCAATATTGTTTATCTTGCATCTATGTGGTACAAATAAAATAAAGAATTGAAAGTTAATGCCTTATAATGTGGTGGATTCAAAGAATTAAAATGGGGTGAAAGCACATTCCGAGTGAACCACTTTTCACCCAAAAAGGTGATGGATAACAAATCTAATAGGTATGCAATAAGCTAAAATCTTGACGTTAATTAAAATTGACCAAAATGTAACCACTTTATTTGTAACTACATGCAACTATTAGTCATTTACAATTATGTTTGGACATTTTTGCAACTATTTTTGGTTTCATCCTTCCAGATGAACAACATTTAACTTGATTTTCATTGAAGAAAAACAACTTATATCCCATTAATTGAAAATGTGACCAATTTAATTGCACCCCTATCAATATTCAAAATTGTATTTTATGTATTCTAACACATAAAGTTGGATATATTAAAATTTAGAAATGTATATTTTGAATATATATATGAATGACCATATTACAAATATTTCCAAGCTATCTTATTGTACTTCCTAAAATTATTAGAAATGACATTTAATGATATTATATCATTTTTTAATCAATTAATACCTTATGATTAAAAATTTAATATTATCTTTAATTTTAAATTTTAAAATATTATTTTATACAAATGATGATGATGGTGATGATATTAGTATGTCAAGAAAAATATTAAGCTAATTATTGAAATTAAAACCATTATGCTTACTAAATTTATTATTAGATATTGATATTTATAATTGACAAGAATTTCAAAACTTTACAAAGTCATAATTCCAAGATATTGAAACACTTTCAAAGGAAAAGTTGTAACCCTTGAAGGAAAATTTCCCATGTTGTGTTGCATGTTTAGTTCAAAGGTCATTTGACCCATGTTTCTTGGGTTTTATTGGTTGAAAATCAAATTGTCAATTTGATTCTTGATCATGTCTTAAGCTATAACTAGTGTGAACCCGATGCATAAT
>Ga0209611_10000157_pt1 | contig 83910 bp, 75 predicted proteins | sample S1TSphgellanicum_3_FD_187693 | JGI IMG/M metagenome (GOLD analysis project Ga0209611, IMG submission 187693) | Host-associated microbial communities from peat moss isolated from Minnesota, USA - S1T2_Fc - Sphagnum magellanicum MG (SPAdes) (version 2) | ecosystem: Host-associated > Plants > Peat... | reverse complement strand
GGAAGGTCACTGACAAGAAAGACTCTCTCACCTCACAAGGAGTTTCTCCCTCTGTGTGTGTGTGTGTGTGATCCCTGCAGTTCCTCTTGCATGAGTTTGTCAAACTTCTCCCTCGCTCGCTCCTCTGTTTTGCTTGTCGAAGGCCCGAACCCAGCGGCAGCTGCAGCACCGCGGCAAACACGGTGCCCTGCACTGCAGAAATTCGAAAAACGCGGCACAGAAGAGAAGCTGCTCGACTGTTCGTCGACTGTTCCGGGTATAACGATACCAAAGTATATAGACGGTGAAATCCGGGTATAATAATCCCCCACCCACCCCCCCCCATTCCTGTACGCTGGAAAGCAGGCCACTCTGCGGGTATGAAACGTTACCCTGCACTTGTTTTTTGCCCTGTGTAATTTAGGACACTAGACTAGGCCTAGTTTGTGTATGAAATATAGTAATAGTACAGGCCCCAGGGCTTTCGAATTTTCTTTATTTTGTGAAAAATATGTTGAGAAAAACATTCTGTCAGAAATTCACTGTTTTTGCAAAAAAAATAAATTAAAATCCCCAAAAATCCCCACTATTGCCTACTATGTGAAAGGGTATTTAAGATTTTCTTCTTTCATACTTAGAGACTCTTGTTGAAATTCTGGAGTATTCAGATTGGGGCTGCCAGACCCCTTTTTCAAACAAGTAATTATTTCAACAAAATGTGCCGAACATGAGTCATAGGAACAAGATTTTGGTTTTCATTGTGTAGCCAAAAATATAAATGGATTATTCAAGATTTGAATTTTGTTTCTGGTTTATTTCCACATTTGGCTAAATTATTCCGAGAGATGATCGTCACTTTGGCTTTAAAAAAAAACTCCAAATTATTATTTTTTCCTAGGGGCAGCTTCAACACATGTCTCTATCCAAGAATTGATTAATTGAGAAGATTTTATGTCATCCTGAATATTCTGAAAGATTCCTTATTTTCCTTCACAGAATTTTGTTCTTTGAAAAATAATGTTGTTTGAAAATATCAACATGTTTACAAATAATATAATTTGTATACAAATCTGACCAAACATTTGAGGAATGTGCCCCACCCATGGACCTTAAACCACATGGTGAATGGTTATCAGAAAGAATAAAGAGGGGCACCTTACAAAGGGCCTCTTACTTTTACAAGTCCTTTTGCTGGCAACAAGTTTTGTCCTATCATGGAGGAGGCATTGTTGATGTGTATTTGGTGCTCTCAAGGAGCATAAAAACTTTCTCCAAGTGCCTTTCTTTACCTGTGATCTGGCCACTCGGTTTGGAAACTCATTTTGGGAACATCCCTTACCTGTGAGACTTACCTACTGTATGAGGCACAAAGTGAACCTTATCATAAACCTAAACATGCGCTACTTTTTATTGTAAATGGCAAGGCCACAATGTGACACTGCACACCCCTTGTTAAAATTGCATATGCGAATAGAAGGTTTAAAATCGTCTCCTTGCCACTAACTTGCCACCAAGATACCAGTAGAGGCCTAATTACCTTAACTTTTCAAAAAAAAATAAATGTAAGCATGTGCAATTCTAAAGATCTCTTTCCATTAGGTTGTTGTGACCACATTTACACACAATATGATGTGATCACAATAGCATAATGTGAAGCCATTATTCTATGGAGTGTGCTATGTCACAACAGCATAATGCGAAATCATTGTTATGAGGAGTGTGGTAGGATCATAGCAGCATAATGCAAAGACATTGTTTAAAGTGCCTTGTTTTGTGTTGCACAAACAATAGCTTTCCATTGGAGAGTTGTAAGTGCATTGAAAATATGTAATTAATCATGTTAGGCACTCTGAGAACACATGTTTTCATTAAAAAAAGGATAAAAGTCATCATATGGTGACTCAAGATTTGAGTCACAACTCCTGCAATTTGTCCATGCTTGATCGTAGCTAGTGGAAAAAACATAATGGAAAGTGATCATTGTAGCCTAATGAAAATACATGTCCTAAGTTGTGCGATAATAATGCAACAATGCAACGGGCTGTCATTCCACTTCCACTGCTTGAGGACCCCTCACCCATTGCCACCTCTATATATCCTATATATGTTACAAGTAGTTGAAGCTAATTTCTAGTTGGCCCAAGATGGTTGAGATTTTCAACTTAATAATATCCAATAAATTAACTTGGACCATTTCCTTCTTCCACACCTTCATTTTTTTAGAAAACTACAATTTTTTTGGAATAAAGTCTTGCATGTTTCCAATTTACATCATCATTAAAAGATTCTCTTATGATTTGTAGATTGAATGCTAAGATGGGGTGAGAGGCTACCTATTGAATAACATTTTTTGGTAAAAATTGATTCTTAAAATCCAAAAATGGTATTGGAGGATTCAATTTTTTTCCCCATTTGAACTTTTAGCCCAACTGGCATTTTGGGGTAGTTTACAAGGTGTGAGATTGGCCCAAGGCTATAAAAAAAAGGTATTTATAGCTATAGCCATGTGGTTAACTTTTTAAAAGTTTTATTGCTAGTTTTTTTAAAGGTAGTTTGTGAAGGTTATCAAAAGTTTTCTATTATGGAAAAATGAAGGTTATATGTTGATTTTTAAAAATAGAATTCCAAAATTTTATGTGTAGAAAATGGAATAAAACCAACTAGATTTAGCAAGTTGATAATTGTAAAAAATGACTACAATTAAAAAATTCCATTGTCTAGACTTCAAAATCCAATTTTAAAAATAAAAAAGTTGTAATTTTACAATTTCAATTTGCAAACTATGAACAATGCATTATATTAGTGTGACTTATAGAGAAATTGAACTTCTAAATTGCTCATTATGACATAAGTGGCTTACAAAAATTAAACAAAACATTTAATCAACACGTGAGTTGAAACTTGGAAGTTCAAAAGTTAAAATATGCAAAAGATACAAACAATTTTAGAATCCAAATATATTATTGATTCATGAAGAAACAAGATGCAAAATTGAAAATGTAACCTATAATCTATCACAATTTATATAATGCACATAAAAACCCCAAATGCAACAAAAAAATATCAAAAGAATATGGGAGTTTGGAGGCGATGTTGTTTAGGGCATCAAATATGAGATCATGGATGTCACCCTTCAAGTCTAAAGTTTTGAACATAGTAGCCAAAGTTTGGAGTTAAAGTTTCAAGTTTCCAACAACATGAACACTAAACATGTTTACATCATGAAACTTAAAAGATCAATCAACAAAATGTGAAAATTTGAAAGGATACAATAATAAAACTAAGCACCACCATAGTGTTTGCTTTCATGCTTCGAAGACTCAATTACATCCTTGTGAGGGAAGTGAACTAATGTGAAAAATTGTTGCCAAAACATCCTCACAACCATGGGAAGTTCAAGACCCAACATATTATGGAGGTTAAGTTTCTAGAATCAAACTTGAAAAACACCTCTCATCCTACACATTTTCAAGAACAAAAACACTTGTTATTTCAACAAGTTTAAAATATTCAAGTAGATTATGGCATAACATTCTAGAAGATGAAATGGTACACCACAACTAAATGACATGGTTGCCATGAAGGGGAAATCACATGACATTTGTTACTTGACTTTTCATATTGATTTCAAAGAAGCCTTGTTACATGTCAAGTGTCAAACCAAAAAAGATCTCTAGTATTGAAATTGGCACAACATTTTCCTTTTTAGGAAAATACATTGGGTTTCGACAAATTGACATTCCAAAACATCAAAATGTTTCAAGGAATCTTTAGCAACCTATTAAAGCCAATATTAAGGGTACATGATGCTAAATGCATCAAGTATCTCATGTGAAAGAAAACAATTGTGTAATTCTATTAAGAAGGATTTTGCATTTTTTTCCACAATAAAACTAGCCCAAGAAAAACACTAGCAAGTTGCCAACAACCAAACATTCAACAAATAAACCAACCTAAAAAGCTTGGAAGAACAAATAACAAACATTATGCATTCAACACATGCATGTGAAGTGAACCAAAAAAAAAAAAGGGTTAATGAAGCACAAAATATACATCCTAAAAAAATGAAAAATCCAAATTGAGTTTATGGAAAATTTGTAATTGATGTTTCCATTCAATTCACTCACTAGTCTTAGACCTACCAGCTTGTGACATAAATCTTGGACCCCCTTTGTGACATAGACCTTGTCCCTCATCATTTAGTCATTGTAATGACAAAATATTTGAATAAATAAAATTGAGATGTTCAACAAAGGATTTAGAAAGTTAAATCCATAATAGAGCAATATATTCATGAACACATGCCAACAATGAATGGTACACACAAAATGAATTTGGGCCAAATTTGGTGGCATGATCAAACACACAAAGAATACATCCCTATTTGACAAATATTGATTGCAATGATGGATTTGCAAACAAAGATATTTTTTGCTTGTGAAAATTTGATTGAAAGCTATGCATTAATTCTAACATAAAGAAGATATAAAAAAGTGACAACAAAATGTCAAGATCAACTAAAATGTCAAAGTTGGTTACAACTTATGGGCATTTCCAAGCCCATGTTCACCAAAATAGTTTTGTATTTTACCATGACCCTTTAGACTAAATTGAACATCCAAATCCATCTTGTTTTATCATTTTTCAAGAGCTTTAGTTTCCATGATGTTAATCAATTTGGTGAGCTCCAAATGATTTTTTAGACTTTTCAAGAAGTATTGATAGAAAGCTTGAAATAGCCCTTTCAATTGATGCACCAAAGGAAAAATAGACAAGCTCTATATTTCAAAATTGGTGCAATGAGATACACAATGCATACCTAAACTAAAAAAAGCCCATGATTCACAAATTTGGATTGTCACACTAGATTTCAAACCTTGAAAAACATTCACGTCATCTACACCAAAATTAATATTTATTGCTACAAAATTTAGATCCAAACCTCCTTCTCACAACAATGAATGCATTATGCACTTGGTCAAATTATCACCATTGGACCCATTGACCACCTACACAAAAGATAGCAACAAGGGAATGCATCTACCACATAAATGTGGACATATAACCATTGTTGGTTATCAATTGAAGTCATTTCATCATAGGTGATTGAAAAATATTTTACTTTTGTCACTACTACTTTCAAGGCCTTCAAAACTTGTAGGTGAATGTGTTTACCAATTTCCCACCCATAAGCACCACTCCAATGCTTCTTGGGCATGTTTTTCACCTTCAAGTATTCATATAAAAGCTTCAAAGCTTCATATTCAACCATGCTTGCCTATTTTGCAAAATGTGGAAAAGTGTAGCAAATTGCACATTCTTGTGGCAATTTTCCACTGCCATATCATCACTCACATTGTAGAATAGAATGAGGTCGTCAAATAGCAAATAACACCAAGTTCCAACAATGTTTGTTATTTTTCTCATAATAAATTTGATTAAACCTTTAATAGGGACATTGTGTTTTATTTGATGTTTTCCCATGTGCTTCTCCAAGTTGTCTTGATTGGGCAAAATGTGCTTGGCCACATTGGTGATGGTTTTTAAAACAACACATTTCACAAAAACCAGGACCCAATCAACCATTTCCAACTTTGCCCAACTAAACTGAGGCACCCAAAAATCCTACCATTTTTTATTTGCATCATAATTATTTTAAACTTTTTTTGATGGAAGCTCCACAGTAACAGAATCTATGATTCAAATGAAATAAAAAAACAAGGGGATGGTTTGTAGGGGTTCTCCAAGTCAATTGTAATTAAAATTATTTTGCCTTTAATTGAAAGATGAAATATTAGAACCTTCCCCAAATTCCACGGAACCATCATAATCTTATTGCAAAAAATAATGAAACTTGGATCAATGTGAATCTTGGCACTATTATGTGCATTGCAATTGGAAAATAATGTTTTTGCTTTAAAGTTCAAAAATAATTTCATATGCACCATTGTGATTTGAAACTTCAACCACTCAAAACACCTAAAACCCAAAAACCCTAACACCTTCTAAGTTCCAAGTTCCAAACACTCCTAACCTCCAACTTCTTGGATCCCAAGTTCCAAGCACTATGACCCAACATCAAAACATCCAAAACCCCAAAACTATCAAAACTCCCAAGAAATCTAACATCTTTTACATTCTAAACACCTATGACCCAACATCCAAACACTCAAAACATAACACCCCATGTCTTGAAATGAAAACTACAAATATGTAGAACCGTTGCAAAATGAAAACATCTAGAAATTTGAAATGTAACATTCCCATGTTACAAAATCACAAATGCAATACATTGTTTTGTAATAATGCATAGTTACTTGAAACAACATTCTTAATACATACTACCTACATTATCCAATTAGTTGTCATTAAAACTTATAGAATGTAGTTAAATGCAACAAAATCTAGAGTGAATTGCAAGTTCCTAACATCCAAATCTCAATTGAAGCTCCAACAACTTTGCATAAGTTGTAACTATGTGGCTACAAGCCACCGTCATGTTGAGATTACATCATTGCATGCACCATTGCTAATAGCCAACAAATTTGGATTTTGGTTATTAGTATCCTAAGTTACATAATTGTCACAAGCAATGTATTGAGTTTACTAAGCGACTAATCAATGGGCAATAATAATAAGAGCATTTGAAGCTTCTAACTAATGCATTTACTAGTCAGTTGCTATGCTATCAGGGCAAATTGTATAGTGCACATTATACAATCTAGATTCTAGTGTCACTATATTTTGAGGATTTTTATCAAGGAAACACATGGCAACTTGCTAGTGGTTACAAGCCAAATTGTAAGGTAACAACTATAAGCTGCAATTTTAATTTACTATTGCCAATTAATGGCTAGCTCTTTGAGCAAAAGTATTTGCAACATGAAAGGCCAAGATGTAGCCAAATACAAAAGTTGTCATTTTAAGGTCTAATCATGATTAAAGGAATGGCTAGAAATGAACAATCCCATCCCAATGACTATGTAGCCAATGTAGTGTTGTGATTCCTTATGGCCATGGATGTACACTTTCAGATTACACATCCTAAAAAAATTCCCTTTTTTCCTTTTGTACTTGGAGCACACCATTTTTTAATATAGAAACCTGACAATATTCAGCCAGAAAAAAAAAGACTAAACTGGACTGAGACATGGAAGGCTATTAGGGGAAAATAACCTTATGATAGGAAATAAAATACTGATAATTATTACTTGGCATTCTACCTTTTACATATTATAGTAACATTGACAACATTAGACAATATGAGCGTTGACAATTGATAGATCTACATAAGTGAAAATTTGCCAACAGTTATATGATGGTACCAAATTGGAGCTCAAAATACAACAAAAAATAGCCAAGGTGAACCAACACCCACGTTGGTTCCTTTACCTTTTTGAGTGAGGCTTCTTAATGGCCATTTAAAACCCAAAAAATGTTAGATTTGAACTCAAAGACCCTGATTTAGTTGAAGCATGGGATCTTTGAAATATTTAGCAATTATTCAAATGGATTTTGGAATTTTTACCATGGTACCAATGTGGATGCTGGTTCACCCAAGGCGTGAACAAACCCTTTGCCAAAAACAATACTACAACCCCTATATAGTCCAATCATAACCCAAGTGACATCACCTAAGTTACCACAACCACAATCCTCCAGAGATCCTAGGTCTTCAATTTGAAAACAATGATTAATCCTGACTAGTTTAGTGTAGTGTAAGGGTTTAGGTGAAAGCCCAAGGGGTCAAGGTTTGTAGGACTACCCAGGAGGGGGGCCTTTATTCCGATGCAGCCCACTCCCTTGGTTTTAAGTCTTAACACAACATAAAACTTGTTGCAGTTTTTTTCATGTGGTTCCTGGCAAGTATCATAGGAAAAAAATGAAAACCAGCTTTTGGAAATGTAATGCCCAGGGATTAGTCTGGAAATGTGGATTTACACAATTAACATGTGGATTCTAAACAATGGTTAGGTCAGTTAGACCAAGAAGATTTGTCCATTGTGACTTGTAAGACCAAGTCCACACACACCCCATATTTGGGCCTTCATACTTGTTTATCACATCCAACATAGGTGTGTTGATAAGGAACATAATGTTAAATAAGCAAAGGGTTCTTACACATGTTGATGCAACCCATTATAGACTTTGGGTCTTCTTTTGCACATTTTGTGCCTGCAATGTGTGTTTTCAGGTTGTAATAGAATCTATTATTGGCCCAAAGTGTGCATAATAGGACCCAAGTCTATTACAGGCCCAAAATGGGCATTACAGAACCCCAAGTCTATAATGGGGAGGACCAAAATGTCTTTGGACAGCTCCAGACATATCTTGAATGAGCAAATGGACATCTTGGAAAAAGGAGTAGGCATTAATAAAAACCCTTTGCTTAATTACTTGGTCTTCAATGTTGATTGTTTTCCCTGGCCCCACTCATAAACATACAAAATTGGACAGTATAAAGTGAACAACAACCATTTAAATGTTATCACCTGGGGCAATCATTATGACAACCTATTAAATTTGTTTGTTCTAAGCCTTTGTGAAGCCATTGTATCCTATTCCACATACAAGCCCAACGCTCATAGAACAATCAAATTTTAAAATTTGTGATAATAAATTTATTGTAAAATTTTCCTTTTCCCCACCTACATATTATTTGCAACTTGTGAACTGGGCCATTTCCTACATGTTCACACATGAATCAACAATTTCGAATGTTTGTTACTACTTTATATTAATGGTTTTTTGTTAAATTTTAAAAAATAATATCAATATAATTGGATCTATGTATCAAAAAATTAACACATTGCAATCAATCCATTATATTGATGTGAAAAAGCTTCTTATGTTCAATTGTGTTGCATATATTTTGATTATTTCCATTGTGTGGACTTATTTTGAATCTCTTATCTTTTAAAACCTTGTGGTACACTTACAATGCTTATAGAATGTGTTTTCAACATTTCATTACATTGGATAAGAGTCTAATATATAGTTGTTTGTACATAATTTATTTAGTTTTAAAACTTTTGTATTCAATTTTAAATTTTAATAAATGATCCTTAGGAATGGTAAAGCTAATACTATAGTACAACGGCTAATTTGACACTAAATTAAGTTTTTGAAAATTTTGAGAAATATTTCATAATTGTGTCAAAAGTTTTAGAAACCTTAATTGTCATTCATTGAATGTTTTCAAAACCATGCCACCACTTGTCGAATGTTCACGAAGCCCTACTACATATGTTGAAGGTTCATCATGCACTATTTTTCTAGTATGCTCATAGTTTGCTTGTAGGGTTGCAATGAATGTTTTAAAAGAGATGTACCACCATAGTGCTTCCTAATGTTGATGTTCCAAGATTCATACTACCTTTTCTTCTTTCAAATATTTGTAAAAATAGATCTTTGTCGTGCATCATGCAAGTAAACAAGCAATCATTCCTTGCCTAATACAACTCTTTCATGACTTGAAAAAATAATCCTTGTTACAATAACTCCATCATCATCATCATTGCAAAAACCATGATTTGTTGACATTTTGTGCATTTGTAAATGCAAATATCCCACTTGTATCTCCATCATGATCTTTTTTGAAATCCTTGGGTTCTTTGTGTTTTATTGTTTTTGTCACCATAACAAAGTCATGCCTTCTATTTCCCTTTCATATTTCACAACATTCAACTACTTTTAGTTCTTCTTATGTCACATCCCTTCCTATTAATGTTGCAACTTATCTTACATTTCCATCACGACTTGTGTTGACAAAACCCTTGAAGCTTCTTTTTTTGTTTCAAAATTGTAAATGTTGTTGCAAGGTGAAAATATAATTAAGTGGATGATTTGGACTATCACAACCGTAATGTTTTATAGATTGTATATGAATTATTTAAATGTAAAGTCATATTGCACATTAACATTTTCAAATTTTTAGTTATCCATCTTGTAATAAATGTTTTTGGGAATCATATTAAAAATTATTAATGAATTTTAAGGAAAGGATGGACTCATAGTGGACATTTGAACCAAACACATATTTTTTTTCACAAATATTCATATGTGAATTCAAAAGTATGCCATAGAAGGGACAAGTGTTTTTGAAAAAAAATAGGACAACATCAAATGAGATTTTTATGAATAAAATGCATTGAAACTTTCCTTATAGAAAAAAATTTAATATTATATTATCAAGTTTTACTAGTCTCCATTTTTCATTCAAAACTAATGTTTTTACATGGATTTTTACCAAACATATGTTTAGAAATCTACATACTTGGGGTTACCTGACGCGCTCCTAAGCCCCTTGCTAGACCCACTTGAGGGTCCAAGTACGTTGAATTGCGGAAAGTTGAGACTTGAGGGCCACTCCTGATTTCCAGCACTAAAAGGGAGTAGAGGGGTGTGCTAGAAGTCCCGGATTAGATTAGGAAGAAGGACACGTATTATCTCACTCGAATCTGCATCCAAAACCAACCACAAGAGGGTTAGTTTACATTCGAAAACACCCTTGGGTGTTGGGACAAGCCACGGGCACTTGGATTCGCTTGACTCACCACGGCCCGGACTCGGGGGAAGCCATGACCTTCCCCCATATAGTATTCTCTGCAGCTCTCCGCCAAGGCTACATCCGAATGGCACTTTTTCTGGGGACTCCCAAGGAGGAGTCCCAAAACTGTCCCGGGACTTTGGGAACTCATATTTCCCGGCTCCAACCTCCGATTGGAGTGAGGTCTGAACCAAAGTTGTAGCTCTTCTCGAGAGCTTTCCAACGCCATGTCGCATTCCTTCAGCCGACGTCAGGAAGAGGTCGATTCCCGACTTTTAGTGGTCGGGAGTCAAATTGTCAGTTTGACTCCCGGCCTTTCTTTTGCCCATAACTTGAGCTGCAGATGTCCAAATGGTACATACGAGGCCATTTTGGGCATCTACACTTCAAGATCCTTCCATTGATATAAAAAACACATCAATGCGAGGTGTTTTGACCCTTGAACTCGAGCTTTAAGTTTTCGGGAGTCTCGGAGGACTCCAACTTCCCACTTTTGGGGGTGTGAGTTTCATCCTCACACTTATCCCAAAGTGGGGGTGCGACATTACCCGTATTTTTCAATAAAAGCACAAGGAATTACATTGGATGCATAATTTATTAATTATCAAAATGCAAAATATTTAGCTCATGTTAAAAATGAACTCATCGAAGGCCAAAAATGAGCCACCTCACCATGCTTCTACCTTACAACCTGGCTTATAACTCTTTTTCATGTTGTAAATTTTTTCATTTTTAAAAATGTTAACCAATTGTTACAAGATTGTTAAATTTCAAATGTTCTCATTATTGAAGGTGGATTGAACATTGTCACAATAATAACAATGAAAAAGTCAAAATGGAGTTCAAGTTTTTTGCTACTTCTCCAAGCTTCCATTCTTTTATTGTTGCATGCACTCACTCCTACCATAGGTCTTCCATTTTCTATCACAACACACATCTTGGGTTTTGCGATTAAGCTTTGCAACTATGTTATAGTTAGAAAAGACATATGTAACTAATCATTCACAAGTTGCTAAACCCATGTCATTTCACCCATTTAATCACAAAGGACATTTAATTGCAAAACCTAATCATCTTATCGACTAGGGTTTTTTTTTTTTTTGGGCTTAATATTGAAATTCCATGTCATCAATGACCTTGGTATGATATGTAAAGTGCATGCCATTTCAACTTATTCATTTTATTTGACTAAGTATTACAAAAGACACCTTAATGGATGGATGACATGTGTTAAAAATCTATAAACACATTATGAATTATTACACATGACCAAAAGTCAATTTAGTTTACCCCATGTGGTTAATGTAACCAAAAGTCAACCTAGCTTAACCTAGCTTAGCTTGCCTAGCCAAAAGCCAACTTATTTTAACTTAGTTAAGCTAGTTACCTATGTTAAACAACCTAGGCTACCTAATTTAAGTTAAGTGGCCTAAATTAAAAGCAAACATTAAACTCCTAGCCCAAGAAACCTAGACTAGATTACTTAACCTAAACCAAGTGGCCTAGGTATCATAGGTTGCAAGAGTGAGGATTTGAACCCTTCACCTTCACTTTGGGGTTCAAGTCCTCAACCATTGCACAACCATAGTTTTTTATACCAATTATATTTAACACAAAGTTATAAAGCTCAAAATTTTTAACAATGAATTAACCTTGGCCACCCTAGGTTGACCTAGATCAACCTATTTACTACCTACCAATTTAGCTTAGACCTAGACCTCCCTAGGTTGACTTAAGATGAATTAATTTGTCGACTTATACTATTTACTAACCTAGCCTAAGTTAACTTAAGCATTATTAGGTTTAGAAAAAAACCTAAGATAATTATGTCGCATCTAGTTACATCATAGTCGTATTTAGTTGCATCATAGTCGGATTTAGTTGCATCATAGTCGGATTTAATTGAATTTAGTCACATTATAGTTGCATCTAGTTGCACATAAACTTGAGGTGGTTACAAACTTGATAAAATATTTTGTAATGAAGTTATCTAGGTTGATTTGACAAAACCCTAAAGATAGGAACTTAGGCAAGCCTACTTATGTTAATCTATTAATAAGGTAATCTATTTTAGGTATATTTAAACATATTAAATGTAATAAATTTATTATGTCTAGTTAAGTAACTTACAAAATAACCTATATTATGAAGTAGGTTTTTACTAGGTAGCCTACATACATAGGTTAATTTTATAAGTATGTTAACCTAAGTTAGTGTGTTAAATAGTCAAAAAGTCGAGGAATTATGTGTCACCTTTTTCAAAACGATTATTAATACTATACCCATATTACAATTAATAATAGATTGTTTAGTACACATACACATGCATGTGAATCCATGACTTCAAAAACCTCATGGCACACAAAAAAAATGGCATGCATGACAAATATTGGTGCCATAAATTCAAAACACACAAAAACTTACGGTGTCACAAAAAATCATGAATTGCCATGAAAATTTGTGACACCTTGTTATCAAATGTCATGCCATGTCATCATCAAATGGAAGATCAAATCAATATTAATCGTAAAGGATAACAATATTTTCAATTAGGTAATAAATGAAATTAATTTATCAAATCAATGACATGAAAAATGATGTGAAGTTGGTGTCATAAATCATGGGGTGTTGCGATTACTAGCCAACCTTGTTGCCATGTGGCATGCCACATCAGCATCACATGACCATAAGTTGTTATTATTCACCAAAAGTTGCAAGAATGAATGGAATTTGGTTATTACCTAATTTTGGATTATTAAAAATACATTAAAATATATATATTTTTAAATTTTAATATTTGTGTAAAAACCATCAAGTCATGATATAAATTATAATCACAAAATGATAATGCCATGTGGCACCACAATGTCTTTTACAACTATGTACTCATTAACATGAACCTATAGTTATAATTGTAGTAAAAAAAAGACAATAGTCGTTATAGTCATAGGTTGAAAAACCCAAGACATGTTATTGTGTATCCTTTTCAATGTATTTTTTCTTTTTGCTTTTGAATATGTTAAGTTCATCCAAATTTTTTGACTTTCATGATCGACATGATGATCTTTCATTTTTCATCCTTTTTTCAAAGATTTGTTGCTAGGTGACAATGTTCATTCTTTGCAATAGATCACAAGCCAAGTTTTTTCTTCCCTAATTGGTCCCTAGGTTTTTTGACCTATTCATCACTATTTGCAAACTCGCTCACCTAGTGATTTTTTACTTTAGGTTAAATTTAAGGTTTGTGGATGTCCAAGGTTGGGCTTTTTGCTTTTTAAAGCCAATGCACGTTTGGACATTCCAAATTTGTATTATAAGGAAGACATAGTGGGAGTGGAAAAAGTCTTGGATGCATCAATGTAGGTTCTTGAACATCTTCACAAAGTTAACAATTTTTACAAGTTTGTGCACATGTGATTTAGAGTGATTAGTATTTCTAACCCTAAAACCTTGCCTATTATGTTAAATTCTGATATTTTTTTCTTTCTTTTTCCTATTGGATGATTTAGGAATTGCCAATATATGAATTATATACAAATTTGGTTCAGATATGTTGATCATATACAAATTTAAACCTATTATAAAAAAAAGGGAAAGGATTTTTTTTGGATGTTATTTGTAAATTTTTTTCATATGTTATGATAATTAAGCCTTGATTGGTGTTATGGTGGTGTTTGATGATGTATTAGGGTGTAAAAAGAGACAAAATAGACTTCATGGTCTTAAATAAAAGTTCATGTGGACATTTCTTCAAGGAATCAAACAACTATTACAATCTATGGTTTGGGATTCATAAACTCAAGGGCTAGTTGTGGTAATAATTATTGACATCATAAAAAAAAGTTCTAATGTCAACAAATTTATGGAATCATCTTGTGATTAATGGCCAAGTTTGTGTTGTTATTATCAAGCATTGTTCCAAAACCATTACATCCATCTAAGGTTTCATTTCCTTGTTTTGTTGTTGTTGTTGACCATAAAAATCAAATCAAATATGTTTTAAGGGAATGAAATCCCTAAAATTGGCATGTTAAATGAAAAGTCCAAATTTTTGAATTTGAAGTTTTTAGTTGTGTACCTTTGTTGAAGCTATTCATGACTTCAGCAAACATGGTTTGGGGTGAACCCATCCTTGGGTGGTACCACTAGGAACCACCTCAAGGAATGGTTAAGGAACTAAAAACAACCAAATTGTTTTTTTTAGCCCTTTTTGTTAAATATTTTCACAATTATAAATTATTATTTTTTCATGTTTATCAATTGCATGTTCTAATATATGGCTTGAAGTTTATTTGGGAATTTGAGAAACTGGAAATTTTTAAAATTTATATTCTTAATTAAAATGGCCCCTTAAAAAATCAATGGCTTCAACTTTGGAAATTCATAACTAAATCCTATTTAACCAATTAATTTTCAAATAAGAATATAAAAATAAAATGAATTCCAAATTACCTTGGGAAAAAAAATCATAAAAAAATTTATAAATCATGTTCCAAATTTATGTTTCTGACCAAAAAAATTCAAGGAAAAAAAAAGTGTTACGTTCCTGAAACTTTTTTTAAATGCAATGATTAGGAACATCAAAATACATGATATTCTTGATATTATTGAGATTTCAAAATCTATGGAAATTGAGAAATTTATTTAATTTATTTTTTATGAAAATGTTCATTTAAATGTTTTCCTACGATTTTTCAAAGTTCGATGAGTCCAGGAAAATCAAGGTGTGACATTCCTAGTGGTATCACCCAAGGATAGGATTGCCCTTTGGCATTTTTTTGTGGCCTTTTCATTGGTAAATTAGACTTTTACATGTGGTAATGTAATTTTATGTAAGTATTGTATATACAAAAATTGTGGGTTTTAGATTTCAAATAAGATTTTTGACAATTTTATCATGATGAATTTGAGCTCATGGAATTGGGGACATGACATTAAGTAAGAACATTTAATTATTTACCAATTTATATGTTTTGTCTTTATATAGTTTCCTTGCATTATAGAGGTGATTGGAACTTTTCCTCACATTTTTCAACCTTAAACCTTAAATCATGATTACCACTTTGTGCATGGTAAGATTTGGATTTTATATGTGTAGTATCCACATGAAGCAAATTAGCTTAATCACAATTTTTTTTATTATGAAGCTTATTACATATAAATAGAAGTTGAAAAATGTATGGAAGATGAAAATTTCACATAAACAATATAAGTTCATTATTGAATCACACAAATGTCTAGGAGTATCTTGTGCAATTGTTCCATAACACCATTTATAACAAGATGCATAGGTCCAAAAATAATTAGGTTTCCATTTCAAGTCTTGCATCATTTTTTTCACTTGCATGTTTTGTAAAAAAACAAATTGATGTTTCCTATTGGTTCCCAAGTGCAAATTTAGTTATTTTAATATAGTTGAAGTCTTATCATCCATGTTGGATGAATGCCAATCCATGTAAGCACCTTGATGGATGTAATCATTAACCTAGATGGTTGATTTTAAACAATTTGCACATAGTTGCATGTATTTCTTGATTATATATGTCCATGTAGATTTTCATTTATGTTATGACATGTTTAGTGCAATTGATTTAATTCATATGATAATACTTATGGTGTAGGAATACTTAGACTTGCAAATGGTTGCTACAACAAAAAAATCTAGTTACAAGGCAAGTTGGAAAATTCTTTCTTTTTTCATAGTTAAACCATAAGCTAAAAACCCATGTGAAAACTTGATTCACTAACAAGGTTACTTAGTTCTTCTAGAGAGCCTTTGAATACGTCAACACCAACAACATCTATTATTGCTAACAATATGCATTGCAAGGCCACCATTATGATTAATATTTAATTGCAAGATGAATGTAATAATTGACCAACAATAGCCAAACCATTTATACAATGTGGGGATTTTTATTCATAGTTGGAAATTTCTACATTTACATGGTAGCAAAGGTTATGAGTGTAGTACAATCTATTTTTTCATTTGATGTTGAACTTCAAATGGATATGATTCATAACATGTTCGTTCTAAAGCTCAACTTTCAATACAAGAATCTACAATGCATTAAGGATTTTGTGAGCAAGGAGGTAGCCAAGACTTGTCTTTAAGTATGATAAGAAGATCATGATCCCTTTGTTCATAAAGTTTAGTTGATTCCAATTGGTTGCATATAGTTTCGATTGAGTTGTGGATATGATATTTCATTATAGACAGTTGTAGTAAACATAATTTTCCTTAAGATTTGGTTTAGCTTTTAAAATTGTGAGATTAACAAATTTTACTAGTTTTAAATTCATTTTTCTTTATTTATTTATATACTAGCTAAAGGTGGAAGTTCTGAAAATAGAAAAATAATGTTTAACTTGATGCTTACCAAGTGATTCTAGTAATGTACAAAAAACATATTTGAAAGGTTAACAACAATATAACTTAATTTCCATCCAAATATTGCATGGAATGTTTATGCCCATTAATGCATCAACCACAAAAATTAAATCATATTTTGATTGATGGGAAGTGATCACCCAAACAATTAACACACCTTTTGTTTATTTATTGAAAAAAATCAAAAATCAAAATGATGTTTCACACCATTGGTTTCAAATGCCACCTTTATTAATCGTTGTGCATTATGGCTTTATTTTATTATGCATTGCAATTGCCATGGAGTTTGAATTTCATATGTGAAAAATAAGTTGACATTTTCATCTCTATCTTGCCAAAATTTAGTACAAAATTTTCATTCTCCAAAGTTTACATTTTGAATGCACTAGTAGAAAATTTTGTCATTTACAACCAAAAAAACAATGATTAGCTGTCTTGAATGACTCTATCAATGACCACAGTTATATATTACAACTTCATTATCCATGTGGAAATATGAATAATAGATTATTCATTTACATGATTGACGAATGAAAACTTACAAAATAAACATATTTCATCCATTTTCCATCAACCATATTTCACCCATTATGGTTTTCAGGTGTGTGTTAGAGAATAAGACACTAGCGTGGATTATTTAACTATCATTTTTTCAAGTAATGAAATACACAAATTTAGTTTATGACTGAATTTTGATTATTTCAAATGATGTGGAAAATATTGTCATGATGTCATGGCATTTTTAATATTAAATTAATTAAATAATATTTTGCATCATTGGAAAATGGGTCCTATTGTATGTTCTAAACTTTGGAGACTTATAAAATGATTTACATATGATTAAGTAATTATTGCTACATGGACAACATGGCACCTTGTATAACTATAGAATCATTAACCTTAGATGATGTGATACCTTAAGTGGTTGTGAGCCATGGATTACAATACCACAAATTGTTAAGCTTTAGTTCCATAATTTTCCTTAGTATTAATGATTTGAATCTGATAAATCTCCAAGTAATAATTATTAAGAGTTGAATTAGCTTTTGGATAATTTAACATAGAAGACTCTTTTATTTAAATTGATGTAAGACTTAGTTAATTTTAGGACCTAGTAAACCTTTTAAGTGCATGATCCTTTTATGTTGTAGAGAAGGGAAAGGGGATGTAGAATTAGATTTGATTTATTGATATATTGGGAATACAAGCCCATAATTGGCAATAACATCTCGCCATGACAGTAATAGGTTAGTCTGTAAAATAATCTTCAGGCACGAATGATGTACTTGAAGGATTTCTGAGATGCAGTCCTAATACATCTTTATTTAGTTTTCGCTTTTATTAGACTCTAAAATAAAATCAAAATCAAACTTAGGCATTAACATTTCCACCTGAGTGGCCTCAGGTGAATTACAACTTAGTAAATAACTTTAAGGGGATAGATCACAATTGCAAAAACTCCAGAATGCGATGAATGGTGCGAGCTAGGTATTCGGCTCAATTTTCCATGGGAAGGGGATTGATTAGGCCTCGCAGCCAACGATAATGGCCATCATCAGGAACCCAAGTTTGACAATGAAGACAAACATCGTCGTCTTCACATTGACACTCTTCAAACCTTTTTGGTGCGGTTCCACAAGCAGGAACAAATTCTAAAAAGATTGCTAAAACATGTGGGTTAGGAGATAACCGACGATCCCATGCCAAACGATCGACTCGAGTGTGCACCATTCTTCTGGACGGTTTTTATTCGTGCGACCGTTGAGAGTCCTTCACGTCAAGCGGTGCTCCTTCAAACTCTTCTTTTTCTACTAGTGAAACTGGAGGATTCGAGGGTGTAGTGACATCATCCGCCATGACTAAATGCTCACTTGCATCAACAAAAAACCAAGAGGGTAGCAGAGATAATGTGGTACTTGCATTTAGAAGGGGTCGAGGTTCTTTTATTTAACAAATTAGGGTAGGCATAAGGTGTGGGAGTGACGGTGGAACCTCATGGAAACTCGAACATCCTAGATTTAATGGAGTCATCTAACCTTAATTTTGACGGTGGATCTAGAAGTATGTGGGGGTTTTGGTGATGCAATTTTTAATTCCAAGGTACTATGTACTACATAGTTAATTAGTGCATGGAAGAAAAAATAGGTAGGGGATATCAAAAGAGTAAATGGTATGTGGAATTGTTATTTCAACCATTGAATTGATTTAGTCAAGTAAGGTCTCAAGGATGTTTACTTGTTACTACCGATAAATTGTCTTAGTAGTTAGTTACTTGAAATAATTAGGATGAAGAAGTAGGATGTGAGGGTCAACGGATGTAAAGGATAAGGATCAAGCTCAAGAACCTCATCAAGATATCCAAGATAAGGGGAAGGATGAGTCCTCCAATCCCATTAATCATGAGGATTATCATCCTATTTGATTAGAGGATGAAATATTTTTTGTGTCTCATTGGGCCTAAGAATTCTCATCCTAAAATCAATTGGAAGGCAAATCATTCTAAATTCTCATTGGCTCTTGAAGGATGAGGGGGCCATTGATTGGAAGGAAAGATTTTGAAATTTCCATTGGACAAATGAAACAAGTTCAAAGAAAGGTCATGGAGGCTTGCCAAAGGAGAGAGGAGTATTTTGTGTGGGAAGAAGAGGAAAGGAGGAGAATGAATGTGTGAGAAAAATATTAGTTCTTATGTGTGCAAGGGTTGTTCATGGAAAAGATGTGTGCAAGAAATAAGCATGGAAGGAATTCCATGACAAAGCTTCTAGAGTTTTATTTCAAATAGTTGTTTCTCCCAAATCTATCGTTGGATTTGTGTCAAATTTAAAATAGTACTTGTGTAGGAGGTGTAGAAGGTTCTCTCCAATTTTCAGCATCATCGGGGTTATTGTAAGGGAGCTACGCTTTCTGGAAGTAGAGGGTGTTTATAGTGGAGCTCATGGAAGGATTTCCATGACAAAGCCTCTGGAGTTTATTTTCAAATAATTGTTTCTCTCAAATCCATCATTGGATTTGTGTCAAACTTAAAACAATACTTGTGTAGGAGGTGTAGAAGGTTCTTTCCAATTTTTAGCATCATCGGAGTCTTTGTAAGGGTGCTAAACTTGCCGGAAGTAGAGGGGGTTAAAATTGTCTGTTTTTTTTCCCTCAATCTAAGCAAAGTGATTTTTAGTCCCATGCTTAACTCTTGATCAAAAGAATAAAAACTTATAAGATTTTGTACCATGGCTCATTTTTAGATTAGCTTTTCAAAAATCCAATGCATGTTAGATTAGGATGTTATGTGTAGATGTTCGACACAACGCATTAGATTCATAGTGAATTTCATTGCATTACATTGAACCACCATACTTGTTAGACTACAACTACATAGTAGTTTCACTTCCAAGCGGGTTTGTGAATGCATATCTTCATGTTAAGGGTGTGTAAGAATGTGTCATAGTTTGCAACTAGTTTTCAATTATGATTCCCATTGATATAATTAGTATGCCACTAGTGCGCCACTACTAAAGTACTATTGTTCAACTATGTTATGACTATAATACAATTACTTATAACTTAATAAGGATACATATTGATCATTTTTTAATATTTTCATCATATGCGTTTCATTTTGAGTGATTTAAAATGTTATGGGAATGTTACTTCAAATTCTAAAAATCATCTTTGAAGTGCAATTGAAAATGAATTTTGAAAAAATAACAAGAAAAAAAAAGTTTTCCAACTTATAAAACATTTTTCTTTTTCCTTTTTTCTTTCTTGGACCCCTCCTACTTTCAAACCTCATAACTTTCTTATTTTTTATTCATTTTAAACAATCTAAAATGTTATAGGAATGCCACCTGAAGTTTTACAAATCATCTTTGAATTCTAATAGCAATAGAACAACATACAAGGAATTTTGTTAGTGTTTGGGAACCACTCTTTATACATTTGGTGGCTTTGTTTTTGAGTTCTTGACCCCCTATACTTTGAGGGGCCATAATTTTTTCAATTTTATTTCATTTCTTATGAGTTTTAGTGCACCAAATGCTAATAGGTGGGGTTCAAGTTTTGTTTGAACACCAAAAACAATGGAGCCCTCCCCTTGGATTTGGCCTGCCTTGAGCATTTAAATGTTATAATTGCAACTCAATTTGTAACTAATGAACAGCTAAAAGATTTAACCCATATGTTTTGTTTTTGAATCCCATGTTACAAATTATATAAAGAAGGCTTGTTTTCTTATGTTTTCATTTGAAAACACATGTGCCATTTTGGGATGAGCTTTAAAAGCTTAACCAAGAAGCAAAACATAAAATAAAAAATAAAATTTCATGGCTATTGTTTTGTGCACTTAGTCTTGTGTTTTATTACCTACTTACCTACCTAAGTAAGTAAGTTGGTCCTATTTTTTTTACCTACCTATGTAGGTAGGTAGGTCTTAAAAACCTACCAACCTATGGTTATGTACAACCTACCTAGCTATTAAAATATTTATTTATTTATTTATTTATTTCCAAAATACAATTAATATGCCATGTGGCAATTTTTTTATTATGCCATGTGTCATAATCTTGGGCCATAATTAATAATCATAGTGGACAATGGAGATCAACATTTTGAAAAAAATTTATGTTCAAAAATCTTTATAATGCCACGTGTCAAATTTTAATAGATGGATGACAATTAATGCCATCAGCATGACATCATGTGTGTAGTTATAATGGAATTACATAGTAGTTGACAACGAATTGCTTTGATTAAGTTGTAATTGAGTTGTAATGAGTTGCACCATATATATGATGAGTTGCAATTCTGCAATTCATGTAACTTGTTCGTTAGCACTCACAACATATAAATATAATGAATTGCAAGTGTCTTTTGCAACTCAAAAATTGAGTTGCAAGGCTAATTGCAAAACACCCCTTTTTCTCATAATGTATCCCACATAAAAACAGACAATACCATTGATATATTCAGAAGAAGTAAAAGCAAAATGCCTGGAACAACTAATTATAATCCAAATGCGTAGTTGTGAAAAACTCCATTTGGACATAGAACTTTGTTAATTGGAAGGAACAATTTCAAAAGTCCTAAAGTTGGGTTTTCTAAATATTAAACATAGATTGAAGTACTGAAAGCTAAGGCTTGAAACATCATAAAGTTTGTACATGTAGTCAAAATTAAGCCTAGACATCAAAATGGTTATTTTTGGTGTATGTGAACTGTTTTAAATGAACAAAACAATGGAAGTTTTAAACTAACCATAAAACTCCAAGGATGCACCCTAAGGTGGACCAAAAGCGACACATGTGGTTTCCAAAAATTTTCTTTTTCATAATTTTTAATGCAAATATTTGATGTTTTGGGAATGTAATTAGTCCATTTGAAAGTAGGAGGCAAAAAAAAAACATAAACCCTAAACTTACAAGTTTCAAATTATAACACAAGTTCTAATTTGATCAGTTAAGGGAAAAGTTAGAAGAAAAAACATGGGTTTTTTGAAATTTTATAGTTGGCAGATGTTATGTTGGGTAGTAATGTCAATTAATCAATTTTTCCATTTCAATAATTATGAACTTTTTAGATTATTGGTATTCTTGTACTATTTTTAATAAACAAAACTATTAAATTTGAATGGAAATCCTTATTTTAACATTACAATAGCCTCACAATCATACTAGGAAAAAAATTCAACAATTAAAACATGTTTATAAAAGTCTATAACATTTTTTACAGACTATGACAAAAGATTTTACAATATCACTTGAAAAGTTCACCTTGTAATGAAATGATGGCATTTTATTTTTAATTTTATATTTGATTTTTGAAGTGTTATAGTTTAATTAGATGAGTCTTTTTTTAAAAATTCAATCAAATCTCAACACATATTATACCAAATTTAAAGGTAACCCCCCATAGAAACTACCTTTGTGACACCAAAAATGGATTATCTAGTGTGCAACCACTCTTAATCAAAGACAATTAGTTGCATGTAAGCATGCAAAGTTTAGCAAGAATTTATTCATTTATTGTCACAAATTTCTATAGAAGCTCGAACAATGTTCTGAGTTCATTTCATTGCATGTGAAGAACATTGTTCAATGATGGTGAATGGAGGGAACTAGAGTTCCCATGGAAGTAAAAGAGGTATGTGTTAGGCAAATATTTACAAAATTGAATGAGATTCATTCTCAATACAAATTCTTGGAACCAGGGCATGGAACAAACATGAAGATAACATTTCTAGTGGAACTCCACACAAATTGGTATGGAAGGGTTCCAAATACACATCAATGATGGGGGGAAAAAAATGCACTAGTATTCTTTTGATGGTCTTATTTAAAGCACACTAAATTGTGATACAATATGATAATTGTTGCAAGGAGGAGAAGGAATTTTCGTAGTATTGTTTAATATTCAATAATTAGTGCATATTCAAATTTGAGATCTACATTCTTGTATTGGAGTTTGAATTAGGGACATGGAAATTTGCATTACCTGGTATCTTGTAAGATATTGAATGCATCACTAAATGTGGTCCCAAAGAATCAAAGTGAAGGCATGGGGATGCTAACAAATTGATGTAGGAAGATTAGGGAAAAGTCTAGCAAATATTGACATTACCTAAGTAAAAACCATCTACATGTACAAAATTGGTTACCAAGGTGAAATCAAATATTAATTTGTTTGAAGTTCATCCACAATTAAGTAATAACAACCATCTAATGGATGGTGCATTTGTGGGTGTTGGTTTTTTGTGGCCCATCTTTTATGTTTTGAAGATAATGTTTGTGGAAAGGAAAGACAAGAAAAAAAAAACTTTTATTCATGTGAAGTGCAAAAATCATACAATGCATGAGAATTGTTCACTATGAGAAAAAAAGGTGTTTTGCAACTAGCCTTACAACTCAATTTTTGAGTTGCAAAAGACACTTGTAACTCATTTTATTTATACGTCATGATTGTTAATGGTTCATAAGTTGCATGAGTTGTAGAGTTGTAATTCATTATATATATGACGTAACTAATTACAACTCAATTGCAACTCTATCAAAATAATTCATTTTTAACTACTATGCAACTTTGTTATAATTGTACCCATGATGTCATATTGACATTATTGATTGTGATCCATCTATTAAAATTTGACACATGGCACTATGAAGATTTTTTTTGACATAATTTTATTTTTTTCGAAATATTGAATTCCATCGTTCAATATGATTATGAACAATGGTCTGAAATTGTGACATGTGGCACATTAAAAAATTACCACATGGCATATTAATTATATTTTGGAATAATTAGATAAATATAATATCTATTTTAGTAGCTAGGTAGGTTGTACATAATCATAAGTAGGTAGGTTGGTAGGTCTTAAAACCTACTACATGCCTATGTATTTACCTAGGATTTACCTACCTATCTAAAGTCATAGGTAGGTAGAAAAATAGAACAATAGCCATGAAATTTTATTTGTTTATTTTATGTTTTGCCTTTAGGTTAAACATTTTTGAGCTCATCCCAAAATGGCACTTGTATTTTAATGTGAGAATGTGATAGAACAAGCCTTCTTTATATAGTTTGTAACATGGGATTTGAAGACAAAACATATGGGTTAAATCTTTTAGTTGTTCCTTAGTTGCAAATTAAGTTGTAATTTAGTTGCAATTATAACAATTAAGCGTTCAAGGCAGGCCAGATCTAAGGGGAAGGCTCCATTGTTTCTAGTGTCCAAACAAAACTTGAACCCTTCCTATTGGCACCTTTGAGGCATTAAAAATCATCAAAAACGGAATAGAATTGAAATAGTTATGGCCCCCCAAACTAGAGGGGGTCAAAAACTCAAAAAAACAAACCACTGAATGCTACAAAGGCAACTTCCCAAACACCTAAAAAAATCCTTGTATGTTGTTCTATTGCTATTAGAGATCAAAGATGATTTGTAGAACTTCAAGGGGCACTTTTATAATAATTTAAATCGTTTAAAATGAAATGAAAAAAAAAGTTATGAGGTTTAAAAGTAAGAGGGGTCCAAAGAGGAAAAAAAAGGAAAAAAATGTGTTTTGTAACTTGGAAAAGGATGGGGACTTAAAAGGTATGAAATCACATGACTTTCATGTCATGATACAAGACATCTTGCCTTTATGCCTTCAAGGCTTCATGTCAAAGGGATGTTGGATGTTAATTATCTATTTGTGTCATGTTTTCAAAAAGCTTTGTGTGAAGATTGTGGACCGAACAACTATGGGTTAGTTGAAGGACTTATATGCTTGGTTTTATTGGAACAAAAATTCCCTCCTTTTTTTGACATCATGAAACATCTTAGTTCATATGGGGGAGGAATTGGAGTTGTGTGGTCTAGTTTACATGCGTTGGATGTACCTTATTGAAAGGTATTTGAAAACCCTAAAAGGATTTGTGCAAAATAAGGCAAGGTCAGAAGGAAAAATGGCTGAAGGGTATGCATTAGAAGAGGCTTTGGGGTTTAACACTAAGTACATACATGATTTCATAGCCACGAAAAGACAAGTGTGGGATGACAAAGAAAAGCCCCACATGAATGATGAAATGCTTGAAGGAAATGGGTGGCCACAAATCATTACTACAGACCTTCATGACATGGCACATTCTTTTGTGTTACAAAATGTCGAGTTAATGTCTCCATGGCGTAGGTTATCAATTTTGTCATCTTCCAAAAAACATGCAATTTGATTCAAAATTATGAAGTCTTTGAAAAAGCTAGATAAATTGGAAATTATTTTGGTTGTTGTAGTTATAATTTTGTTTAAACAAGAAAAAGTTGGTAGTAATGGGTAAAATTTTCATGTTGGAAGATCCAAGAATTAACTTATGATAGTTTATGTACATGGTGATTACACAAATTTTAGATACAAATTGTTAAGTCTTTGAGAATGCTAGAATTCAGTTCCAATTATTTTGGTTGCTATAGGAATTTTATAGAACTTCTAATTATAAATAACCAAACTCAATGGTTATAGTTAATTTATCTTTAATAGCTTTTAGGTAGAGGTCCACTTAGTTATGTTAAACCTTTTTTGGGAGGTTGTTCTTGATGTTGTAATAAAAAATTGAAGTTTTGATGGGTCATTGGTATAGCCCACTTTGGGACCCAAATGAGATTTTTGCAGAAAGGTCATGGGTTCAAACTTCAAACCTAGTGGTGTGTGTAGTTGAAAATTTTATTAGTTTTTTTCCTATGGGATTAAATTGGGGCTCATGAATCTAGCTTGTTATTTGTTAGGTGTATGCGATCACAATCAAACGAGCCAAAAAACATGTTGAACGACTACCAAAACTCAATAAAAACTGTAATGTTGTTAGATATATTTTTGTGGTGCCATTTTAATGCCATTTTAATGCCATGTTAATCATGGAATGTTGTGTTAATTGACTAACATGAATGTTGAAGATTCAAAATAAAAATTGAAAATAATTTATTTTGGGTTTTGGTTTTAGTAAATGACATTTGAACTTGAATAACAATTACATCAAAAGTAGTCAATTTTGTAAAGTACTAAGTTAAAGACTCTCTTTATAAAGGAATTTTGATGAGAAAAAAATTGAGATGATGTTAATTGATTATTTGCACTCAAAAAACACTCACAATCTAAAAGTTGTGAAATTTGAAAATTTGAAAAATTAAAAATCTAATGAAAAAAATAAAAATAAAATCAAGAGTCCTTTACCACATGTAAATGGGGTGCAATGTACATGGCATCTACAAGAAAGTTGTTTATGAAACAATAAAATAAAAAATTAAATAATTAACATATTTTCATACAATTTGAAATTAAGATGATTTTTCAAAATGAAACGTAGAATTTGGTAGAATTTGTACATTTAAAAAAAAATTATTCATGAAAAATTAATACAAGAAATGTGATGTATTAAAAAAATTATATGTATGTTTAGTAACATATTGCAAAAGATTTCATCCCAAATATCTTTTTTATGAGAAAATGAAAATGACCACAAAAAAGATTGTAGTCCTTGAGTCCTTCATCATTGTTGGCTCATTTGATTATAATCACACCCAAGTCGGGTTTGTTATTGTGTCAAGAATTTTTTAAAAATAAAATAAAAAATAAATAAAAAATGAGCTATTGAATATGTTTGATTTCAATGTGGCATCTAGGGCATTATGGTGGTTTAATTTCATTTAATTTCCAAATGGAAAGTGGGAAGTTAAAACTCATAAATAGTTTGTTGTGACAAGAAATATGCTAATGAAATATAGGAAAGAAAGGCTAAAAGGATGGAATTTTTGCATCAAAGTGGGTAATCTCAAACATGACATGTTGAATTCCCAGATCACTTTTGGGAATTACCCCCATTTCCAACATGGCTAAGGGCTTCTATTACCTCAGCTATCCAAGGAGGGGACATGATTGATCAAGAGACAATACACATGTCCATGTCACTTACACTAGAAGGTAGGTCATATCAGTCAATGTATGCATTTGGGAACCACATCCATATGGTGAATGCAAAAGATCATTTACAAATGATAGTGGCATAGCTACGACATTTGAACAAGTGTGTGTTTTAGGACCCAATGATTAAAGGGATGTTCTTACAAATTTGGAATATGTGGGGTGGGTTGAGGAGATCCTAGAGTTAAATTATGGGGTTCTAAATATTGTGGTGTTATTGTGTAATTGGGTGAAAACCAATTATAATAGAAGTAATGCAATTGTAAAACGAGATGAGTATAGTTTCACCCTTGTGAACTTTGGGTCATTAATTCCAATCTTAGATCAATCTTTTGCCTTTCCAATACATGTAGAACATGTTTTTTTTCTAGCTATGATTATAAGGAGAAGGGTTAAAAAGTGGTTCTTTGGAAAGATCCTTATGGGAGATGAATAACAAAAAACATTCAATTCAACTTTATTGAGTTTAATATGTTTAGGGTTGATAATGCTAATGATTATTCAAGGCTGTAGGTTTCAGTGTTTATACAAGAAACAAATCAGCTACCTACTATTACAAGAGGGTCTACTATTAGTGCTACAAATTTGAATGTTGATGACAATGAAGGGGACCAAAATAATGGATCTAATAGTCTAGAAGATTATGCATCAGACAATTCCAATGATGCATGATGATTCATTTCCAGATGTTTGAAATGTGTATATGAACATGTTGCATATGCATATGATTAGTTTCTACTCCATTTCACGTACATTTCTTTTCAAACCTTTCAACTTGTGCAGTTAATTGAAACCTTGCATAACATTTATGCAAATCTTATTTTGATTTTCAAGGTAGATGTAGATCTTATTTTGATTTAAAATTAATTGTCAATTGCAAGTCTTTGAAAAAAGAGAATATACATATATTTATATAAGGAAATTATTTTGGTTAAATTCCAAAAGCATGGTTTTTGTATGTTGAAATGTTTTGCTGTAATGGAAAATTAAAATAAATTTGTGATCCATCAAGGCATTGGAAAGTTATGAAAAAAAACTTAAATTTCCCATACTTAGACAAATTAATAAAATATGTATCTACTTACTATGTAAAAAATTAAAGTGACTATTTTTAGTCACATTCTTGAATGTGTGGCAACAACTATTAAACATGTGTACTTTATGTGACATATATTAATCATAAATTGCCACTATTCTTATTACATGTGTATTTCAATGGACTAATTTTAGTCATGTTAATTACTAGTATGACTTTAGTATATAATTGATTGGTTTTAATCATATTACCGATCTTTTGTCTAGACATGCACTTATTGTGAATAATTTAGGTCACAAGTTACTATTAGTCATATTACCATCATCCTTACTACATGTGTATCTCCCTCAACTCATTTTAATCATGCTAATATTACATGCATAATTCCATTGACTAATTTTAGTCATATTATATTTGTTGTCTACACATGTATTTACCATGATTGATTTAGTTCATGTTACTATCAATCACATTACATGTGGCAGCATGTGACTAACGTCAATCATGGTGTTATCGGTATGCATACACGTAGGCACCAAGAGGTTCCATGTGTTTAGTCACATTGTCTATTATGACTAAAGCTCATATCACACTAAATCATAATAGACTATGCTAGATTTGTGACTAATCATGATGGACATAATGAGTCATGTGCCATTTTCAAATCTGACAACATAGTCATGTCAATCAAATTTAACTAGTGAAAAGGACATAGATTTATTGTAGTGAATGGAAATTCAAATCTAAATCTTTTACTAAAACACAACAAAAGTACAAGCCACAATTGTTTGTCATTCCAATGCTTCAAAATCTATAAAGTCATAACATAGTTGTTATAAGACTAGGGAACAAAGGAGGAATGAGAAGGGCAAGCTGAAAATATTTGAGTATAGGCTTTGACATATGGAGGCAACTGAAGGCTTGAAGGGGGGCTTGCAAAGAAATCATCACATGTAAAAAAAGGGACATGCTTCAAGGATAGAAACAAACCAAGCTACACCAACAGGGAAGATAGATCATTAGTCTGGCTACATTCGTTCTAGAAAAGTAGACAACAATATTTGATGGAAAGTTCAAACTTACTCACAATCCAAAACAATCTTGGAGCATTTATGGATACTTGAAAAATCAAGATTGAAGGTGAGCTAATGAGACTTTTCATTTTGAAAAAAAGGATGAACAACCTCGTCGAAGACCTAGTCTCCTTCTAGTGCCAATAAATGTTGACCAAGATTACGACATGTCAACATATTATAACTTATAATTAAAAAAAAAAAAAAAAAAAAGGAAAAAATGAAAAGAGGGAAAAAAAAACAACAACCTAATTTTTTCACATGTGAATCTCACTTTTTTACTAATTGGACCCTATGCCTTTACACACACTCATTGTACCTTACCAAATAATAATAATAATAATAATTGTGAAGAGGGGTCCAATTTAAAGGTCCAATTTGCTCCAATTTGCTTCAAATTGGTCCCTGGACCCTTGTCTAAAGTGGCACTTGAGAAAATCTGGAAAAACGAAAACCCTGCGTAGGACACCATCCAAAAGGATTTCAACAATTTTCAGTTGAGAAGGAAGGTATGAAGAAAACTTTTGTAAGTTTTCCAGCCACAGCAGACTTTTAGGGTTGACACTGAAACCCTAATTCGAACCATAAGCCCTAACCCTAACTGCCACTCGCCTCTGATAATCGTTTTGGCGGCGTACTCCAAACTTACGACACATAATAAACTTCGCTTGTTTTCACGCTAAGCTTAGCGTGGAGATGATTTCGCGTCTTGCTGTGGTCATGTGGTTCGTCCGCGTTTCGCAGGTGTAGTGCGCAGGTATTATTGCTTTGTGTATGGCATGAATTTGGGATGTTTATTTTGGTTATTCCCTTCTTCGGTAAGGATGGTTCCTGCGGTGTATGGTCGCTATGGTTGTTGGCTTTTCATGGCAGATGTTCTGCAAAAGAGGGAGGTTTCTCTGTGATGACTACCAGATGACGAGACTGAGTGTAGATAGGATGTAGGTGGCTCCGGGTTGGGTTTATTGCATGGAATGTTCTTTTTCATGTTGTAGCTCCCGGAAGTTGCCTGCATTCGCTGGGTTGCCAGTTACACTGATGTACAAACGAGGCATTTGTCTGAGAGATCCACTTCCATCATCAATTTGTAGTTGTACCATGTAAGAACCTCTTTTTCTGTCCTGGGTGTTGGATTTGTGGTTCTTGTTTTTTGTTGTTAGATTGAAGTTCGAAGGATGAGGCATTCCTATCGGTTTTTTCTTCAGAGTTCAATGTTTTGTTATTTCTCTTCGTGTCTTGTCCATTCAAAACTTGCGTGTACGCAGGTTCCTCTTTCTTGTCCTGGGTATGTCTTTTTCGTGCACATGCCTTTCGTGTTTAACAGTGTTCCCAGGGTTAAGTCAGGTCAATGTCGTCGTCAGCAGTTAAAACTTCTGACTTGTACATATGGCAAAGACCGTTACAATCCTGGCAAATGAATGTCACGGATAGCATTTAGATGGTCTGGCTGTTTTAGTCGAGCCTCGACGGTGCTATCTCTGTTCGGACCCATCGTTGCCGGATGTGTCATTTTGATCATCTGAGCTCCATTAAGGTCCTACACACCTGTTCTGGCCTGGGAGCCTTTTTTTGTCGCAAAAGATATATGAATATATCACCGCTACTTGTAGTCTACCTGAGCAGGCCTCAGATGCAAACCGAAATGAAATTGGATGGGAGCTATTTGTGAGATGAAAGAGTTCCCAAATCTATTTGATAAACCAATATTTATCACCTTGACTAAACAGCAGAAGCTCAATGCAATCTTCGGAACATACTATCACCGAGCAGATCTTCAGAAGCAAAAACAACCAATCTTCTCCTCAGATAAGTACCCACAGCAAAGCTCCTACTTATAAATTAACAAAAGAAAGAATCGGGTGTCTTAAAATCAAGACAGAAAACCACATAAACTGAAGCGCATCTGAAAGTATATGATACCGAGACAATCTTCTCTCCTGAGAGAGTGCCTGCACTAAAATTCCCAGTCCTAGAAATTTCCGAGAGGGAGAATGGGTGGCTTGAAGTACAAGACAAAAGCCATAGAAAGAGATACCCGTTGGACTCCATTGGTACCCGGATCCTGGTGCACATCGATATCCTTCCGGTTTTATACTCCGTCAAACGTTTTTTCGCAGCGATTTGTGTTCTTTGCAGCGTCAGCGCTCCCGCTGCTGCGTTGCTGCACACTTGCGCCGACCGACGACACGCGCTCTCTTACGTCTTTCATCTTTGCTCTGCGCTGATTGATTTTTTATTAGTATTACTGCAGCGAATCCGTTTCTGAACCTTTGCGATTTCTCGTGGAGCAGCAGCACTATTTCGATTGCGTAACCCTGAAAGGATCGCAGGAGTTGAGTGTGAGTGAGTGAGTGAGTTGCTTGACAGACTTGTTGACGGACAAGGGAAGACTTGAAACTCTCATTTTCAAGCTTTGGTTTAGTGGAAGCTTTGTGCGTTTTGGTGCAAGATCTGCAACGATGTTCAGACAGCACCCGTACGTCTTCTCTATCCTTCTTCTTGTTACAACTACGTTCCGTCAGTCTTGTCCGGGGCAGCGTTCAGTGGGGACTTTGATGTCCTTATATCCTTTTTGTTTCTTTGATCGTCGTTGAAATCCGTTCTCTGCGGTTGTTGACGTGTTTCTTTAGTCTTTTGGGAGATCCATGGGATACTCCGTTTGTTTTTGGATTTGTTTCCGCGTGGTTGCTGTGTTAGGGTTTGATATGATGTATATACTCGGTCGTCGTCGGGATGAGTTTTTTGCTAGCTGGGGCAAATTCCTTTTTCGTGAATCTTGATTGACTCGAATTAGTCATTGGAATCAACTAGCGCTGTGTTCAAACATTGTGAAGCTCACGCTGCCCTACCGATGTTTTTCAAGCGTTTCAGGTTATGCAAATTGGCTGTCTATTTCTCTGATTCTTAGGGTAGAGCTGTTTTTTTTCCTGAGTTTTTCTCTGTGCACTTCAGACAATTGAGACAGATTGTCTGATGTTAGGAAGATCACTGTCATAGATTTCAGATTTTTAGAAGGCAAGTTTATGCAGTGAAGTCTTGAAAGTTGACCAATTGCTCTCTTTCACAGATGGTTCCACTGGTTGATAGAATGGTGGTAAAGGCTGGTGTGCTGCTATGCAATTCCTAGTGCTTAGAAATTGGAGGGAGGGAAAAATTGGTAGATATGGTGATCTGCTCATCATATTTTCCCATCCCCATTTTCTATTGTGTAACATAACAATGTGGGATTTTTTTGTGCAGGGGAGGGCAGCATCAGCAAAACCAGGGCCAGCCACCACCTCCTAATATCCCCACACACAGTTGGTACCCTCCATCAGTGACAGGTTCTTCCACCAGTGGTCCATCGCGTGTCCCTCCTCCAATTTTTTCTAGCTCATCATCAGGAACAAATTCTCCCCGTATGCCCACATCAACTGGATTTCAATCACAGACATCCTTGCAGGATAGTTCAACTGTAGTTGCAAGTCTTAAGGACAAAAGGTGATTTCCCATCCTTTGTATTGCAGAACTGTGTGGTCTCAAGGCCCTTCATGTTTTTGTGCAATATATGTTGTATGCTTGTGGCAATCTATGGTCCAGGTTCCTGGGACCCAGAACTGGCCAGCACTACCTGTTACTCATAGCCTACATCTTATATTCTGGTTTCCTAGCTATTTCCCTATCAAGGCTTTCAAACCTTTTGGGGACAGGGCATTGTCAGTTGTACACATGTACATCATTCCAAAGTTCAAACTTAATGATGTAAGAAAAAAGAATTGTGAGGAAGGCGTGTATGTTGTGCAACATAAATGCATACAGAGCAAGAAGTCATTTTTTACCCAACCAAATGATGTTGGACTGCATTTTGCAGTAAATTGGGCTCATTGGTGTGGGCATGCCATCTAGGTTTTCAAGACTGGAATGGTCTTATGCAGTGAGTATATGAGCTTTGTTTGCTGTCTTTACCCTCCCTCTGATGTCTGTGCTTTCATGTAGTGTTGAGGAGCTTGGAAAATTGATGCATGATACAGACACGTACAAGAAATTCCTTGAGTCTCTTGATGAAGTCAGACGTCTTGACAAGGTACTTCCACAGCTCAGTCATACATGAAGCTGAGGTTGAGACAAGCTTTTCAAAACTGCCCAGTGTCATTATCTGATTTGATTGTAGCAATTGGTATTTATCTACCTGCAAAAATATCCAGTAGCACCTACAATCTCTGTTATGTGATCATTTTTGCCTTTGAAATGTGTGTCTGTTGTATTTATCTGGGTCTGGGTTCCATGACCTTATGTCTCTGTACATACTACTTTCCTGATGCTTATGTTACTTCTGGTCTGCAGCTAAGAAATCAGTTGAGCAGTGGCAATGTTGATGAATCAAGTATGTTGCTTGACTCACTACTTTTTAGGTTTGCACTGTAACTGAAAAATTATGCAACAATAAGGTTTTCCCTTGGATGTTGACAAAGGTTTAAGGAGAGCTTTGGGATGCTGAGTGCGTAAGGTTTTGGCTAAGTATTGTCTTTAGCTGTCCATCTATTGCTCATCAATGGGGCACATGGTGACCACCATATTTGTTGTATTTCTGCTGATGATTTGCTTGGTCTTATGCAGGAATGAATCTAGAGAAGGAGTCAGAGATTGCTGAACTCAGAAACCAGGTGATTTGGAAAGGCTACGGCCTTTTGTGTGAAGTAAAATTTGAATCCATTCTTTCAAGTGCTGTTCTTAGACATATACATATGTGATCATGTATCAATGTTATGCAAATAATAAGCAAATTTGAAGTTTGCTATTTGTGGTATTACGTTTTAGGATTTATTAATGACTGCTAAGGGCAAGTTTCTGAATCCCATATGCATTCACATCATCAATGACATTTTTCTTAACTGTTGAAGGTTATGCAAGGGTTTGTGGGTATAGTGCATGATAATAAGGAACACAGAGCTTGCAACTGCTCAAGAAAAGTTTGAAGAAGTTGAAAAGCAGTATAAGGAAGTACATGCCCGTTGCTCCCCACACTCTCTCTTGGACAAACTTCAAGGTATTATCTATGCCTTCTTTTACCTTATTCCCACATGTACTCTGAGTGGTAGCATAATGACCAATGCTTGAATTTGATTTTCAAATAGAGGAAGAGAGGCAGGGTTCATGTGTAGTTACCTGACAATCAAGTACTTGTTTGCATTTTTTCAGTTGCTGCAAATGATGCTGATGATGAATCAGAAAACCTGCATCGGAAATTGCTGTCTGGAGAAATAGAGTTGGGTCAATTCATTCAGAAATATCGTAAACAGCGTATTCTCTTCCACAGGCGAACCCTTATACGCATGGCAGCTCTGACATCATTGACCACACCAGGCTAGTCTTTGTTTACATGGTCTGCTGTTGCATTGTGTACCTGCATGCTTAGTTGTACATTTGATGTATTGACCGACCCATAGAGTAAGACCCTGGATATCTTGTGCATGACCTTCCAGTCCAAGTGTCCTTGTCCTGGAAAAGAGTACAGTTACTGTAGGGAGGTCAGTAGAGATTGGCAGGTTTCTGGGCACCCACCGTTTTCATATTTGTGGTCATTTCCTTAGTTTTGCAGGGAAGGAAATTTTTATCTTCTTCCTTTTTTCTCTGTATCCATCAATAATTGCCATGGAAATAGATTCATTGCAGTCAGATTTGACTATATTTTTAAGGTTGCATATGCAAGCTTTTTGCTACTCAATTGTTTTCTCTGAAGACAGAACTGCACAGAGACACGCTGTGGAGAGCTGGAACTGAATGGGATTGGTTATTGATGGCCAAATTGTGTTGATATTGTGTCCAAATCTCCATTTAGTGGAACTTGATTTTGCCTTTGCCAGGATCAGCTGCTACATTGGGCAGCAGCTCAAATCTTTTGTGTAGACTGCAAGGTTACATCGAACAGGAGCCTTGTCCTTGCATAACTTCCACCTTCAAGCTTATTTTGTGAATTTGTATTGTTGCAATGGGAAGATATGTAATGGTCCACAAGGCTGCCAAGTCATAATAGACTCAGGGCTTTAATATCAAAGAAATTTTGCAATCTTTTTCACTTGCTCTTGCTCTTAGAGGAGTGCTGCATTTGATGAAACTGATAAATGTATTTGGTATGTTCCACCAGTTCAGATGTGCATATATGTACATAACAGTGACCATATTTGAGTGCCCCATACATTCCCTTGTTAAGATTAAAAGATGGGGTGATTCTTATCTCCTTTTTGAGTCATTTGTGGGTATCTCTCTTTTGGAAGTGGAGAACATACTATAGACTTCAAAATTATGCTGAGAGTTTTGTGGTCCCTTGATTTCCATATTAGGTCTGAAATTGCATTGAACTTCAGACCTAATGTCTCAACTTAGTTTCAGTTAGGTGTCCCAAAAAATAAACAAGCACACAAGTATTGTGCTAACTAGTATGAGGAGGATGATGCAAGGGTGAGCATGTGAGTAAAGTATGCAAGTGGCTTCAAGATAGCAAGAGCAATGTGACAATGTTTCTTCACTCAATCACAGCACCTTACTCCACTGCATCCAAATGTTGGGCAAAATGCTAAGTTTAATTACTTTTTAAAAAACTCTGATTCAATGTAAGTTTGAATTCCTTTACTCAATTGCAAAAGATTACCTTCACGAATTATATTTCTTATGAATTTCAGGGTACATGAAAGTCCAGTGAAGTAATCATTTATAAATGTGTGGGTGCAAAAGGAAACCCAATCAATTAATAACTTCTAAATGTGTAGGACCCATAACATTTGTTCTTACAATTCAATTCATGTCCTTTGATCCTCCAGAACATCCAAAATAGGATGGTCCACCTATTTTTGAGAACACCCTATCCAATGCTTTGAGAACTACTGGAAACACTATAATTTTCCAAAGGAATTGCTGATAATTTTAGTAATTTCTTAATGATTATGCCAGAATATTAGGAGAAAATTATTAAATATACAACAACAAATCACTAAACTAGCTAGACTATTGCGATATTTTACTTTAATGATGGTGATTCATTGGAACTAGTAAGATAGCTTTAGTTTCCATAAGTCATCCTTTGGATAATTCCAAAGTGAAATTTGCTAAACCAATTCTTAGTTAAAGAGGAATGGAAAGTTCTCTTTTTAGATTTGTGTTTTTTTAAAGGTTTTTTTTATAAAAATAACACATCACAGGCTAATTTGTTTTTCCTTTCATGTCAATTTGCATCCCATTTCTCTCCTATTGAATTTAGTCAAATTCAATGTATTTGACTTAAATTTAAAATTTTGAATTCAAATCAAGTTGAATGCAATGTCATTCAATATTTTCATTTGAATGAAACTTAATTGTCACAAAATAGATTCATTTTTTTCATTAGTTGATCATCACTAGTAGCACAGCAATGCAGAGCCCTAACATTTATATATTAAGAGGTGTTTGTTTTGTTTTGTTTGTGATCACACCTTAACCCTAATAAGCCATGGGCCCCTTCTTGTGCTTTTGGTATCATTGGAAAGCCCTTGACCATGTTGTTGGCAGAATGATCATTTCACAATCCTCTAACCAAGGTAACAAACATTATTGGGTTTTGAGTAATTTTCATAATTAAAAATTAATTAAAATCATTTTTTCAAAAATTTCAATGCCTTTTCATGTCATATGAGGAAATGCATTTGCTTTTTCATCTCATGGGGTGCATGAGAAATCTTAAAACCCTGTATTTCTTTCAAGTGACCTTGCAGTCCCAGTGTCCTTGTCCTGGAAAAGAACACAGTTAGTGTAAGGAGGTCAGTAGTGATTGGCCAGTTTTAGGGTACCCCACATTTGTGGTCTTTCCCTACTAGTTTTTCAGCTGAGGAAAATTTTGTCTTCCATTTCTCTCTGTACCCATCACTAATTGTCACGTAAATAGATCCATTGCAGGCAGATTTGGCTATGTTGTTAATGGGTGCATATGCATGCTCTTCGCTACTCAATCACTTTCTCTGAAGACAGAACTACATAGAGACACACAATCCTGCAGAGAGCTGGAACAAAATGCAATTAGTTATTGATGGCCAAAATGTATTGAAGTTGTGTCCAAATCTCTAGTTAGTGGAACCTGATTTTGCCTTTGCCAGGAGTTCCATCATAATCAGCAACATTGGGCCTCAAATATTTGTGTAGGCTGCAAGGTTATATCTGACAGGAGCATAGTCCTTGCATAACTACTGACACCTTCAAGCTTATTTTCTGAAATTGTGTGGTTGCAATGGAAAGAACGTCAAGTAACATCCCCAAGGCTACCATTGCAAGTTGTAACAAACCTAGGGCTTTTATGTCAAAGAAATTTTGCAATCTTTTTCACTTGCTCTTACTCTTAGGGGATTGTTGCATTTGATGAAATTGATGAAATGAGTCTAGTGTGTTCCACTGGTTCAAATGTGCATATATGTAGATATGGGTGACCACATGTGGGTCCCCCATCCATTCTTTTGATCGAGATTCATAGATGGGGATTTTATCTGGGTATACAACAGTCATGTTGACAGCCTAAAGAAACCATGCTCTTTCTACAACCAAAATCAACTTCTTCTAAATCCTCTATAGTAAACTTTCACTGAACATCACATATCTGAAGTGTAGCTGCACATATGAAAGATTGATCATGTTTTTGGGTGTTCGTGGTATCAGGAACATTGTCCATCATGCTTCCCACTTCCATCAGGAAACAGATCTCACACGAAGAGCAATACTATTCTTCATTTGAAGCTCAAAGGTTCACAATGTGCAGCTGCCTACTACATACCTTGCAAAAATCAAGAGAGGATTCTCAAAGCTTGGAACATTGTCAACTTGAGTTGTCTTTCAAGTTTACAAAAGCTCGGAGGAGATTAGGGCCGATTGTTTGAGACAGAGCTCCTGTGTCCGAGAGTTGCAATGTTTTATCCTTGACTGTACTTTGCAGCCTCTTCACTTTGTCCTCCAATCTCTGCTGCTCTGAACCCCTCAACCACAGAACTCCTTGTTAGGGTTTTCAAACACAGCCCCAAAATGGTGTGCTACAAATAGATTGAATCACAATCAGATCCTCACTCTGGTCATTCTCACATAGATTAAATTGCAATCAGATCCTTGCTCTGGCCATTCTCACATAGATTGATTTGTAATCAGATCCTTGCTCTGGCCACTCTTAAATAAATTGAATTGCAATCAGATCCTCACTCAGGTCAACCTCAGCTTTCAATAAAATACAAAGAATCTGACAAGCAAATTGTCAAGCTCTCAACAGGAACTGGGAAATTGAAAGCAGAAGGGATTTTCCCAAGAAGAAAGGAAACAACAAACAAGCAGACAAAAGAGACCATGAAGAAGAAGAATCCTCTCACTAAGGTCATTCTCAGCTTTCAATAAAATACAAAGAATCTGACAAGCAGATTGTCAAGCTCTCAACAGGAACTGGAAGCAGAAGGGTTTTTCCCAAGAAGAAAGGAAACAACAAACAAGCAGACAAAAGAGACCATGAAGAAGAAGAATCCTCTCACTAAGGTCATTCTCAGCTTTCAATAAAATACAAAGAATCTGACAAGCAGATTGTCAAGTTCTCAACAGGAACTGGAAGCAGAAGGGATTTTCCCAAGAAGAAAGGAAACAACAAACAAGCAGACAAAAGAGACCATGAAGAAGAAGAAACCAACCTTGCTCTAATTCACAATGTACACTGTGGAATGGAAGCCGAATCAACATGTCAGTGCCTGAGCTCATCATCCAGACACGGGAAGATCCATCATGATCTCCACACGTTCGACATCTTGTTTCCTGTGAAGAAGAAGAATCAATCGCTGCAGAATCTCCTCCTCCTCCTCCTCCTATCGTTTTTCCTGAGACAGAAACACTGGAACGTGACGTCCGAGCCTGCTTCCTCAATGCAGTCAGTGCTTCCCGGTTGCCATTCCGGGCCTTGTCACACTCCACCAGCTGCTCTCTCGCTCATCACACATGCATGCAAAACCGCTTGATGAATTTACATAGCAGCAGCCGATTCTACTTGCTTTCCACACAAACTTGTTTCCATACTCTATAGACATCTTAAGCAAGAAGAAGTGGTCTGAAGACAATTCTGAAGAGAACTATCTGATCTCGGCTCATACCTGCTGGCGGGCAAGAAGAAGCTCTTCAGCGACATGTTCAACCTCAGCCAATTTCTTCTGCAAGAGCTGCACTCCATCCATTTCTGAAAACACTTGTTGCAGCAGTCAGTGATGTGCACAGCAAGAAGAACAAGCATGCTCTCTGTTGCTACCTGTCTCCTCCTGGCGTCACCTTTTGATGGGTGTATGCGTTGTAGTACTTAGGGTTTAAGTCTCCTGCCTCTATAAGCGTCAGGCACTACTCTTTCCAGGGTTTTGTGAGCTTATTGCTACTGTCTCGGATCATGAACCCTATTGCGTGCACTCCGTCCATTTCTGAAAACACTTGCAGCAGTCATTCGTGTGCACGACAAGAAGAACAAGCATGCTCTCTGTTGCTATCTGTCTGCTGGCATCATCGCTTGATGGGTGTGTAAGCGTTGGACTACTTAGGGTTTAAACCCCCTGCCTCTCTCAGCGTCAGACACTACTGTTTCCAGGGTTTTGTGAGCTTTTTACTACTGTCTCAGATCATGAACCCTATGTGCAGGAATCATAAAAGGCAAACATTATTATAGGTTTGGGATTTCTCAGGATTTCCTCTTTCTACTGGTCTGGGGTTTGGATTCAGAGGTTTCTTCTGCAGCTGAAGGAGTGAGGGTAGGCCTGAAGTTTCATATATAGGCGTAGTGCACCGTTTGTGTGTGTATCGTCTATCTGTGTGGGCAGGGAGAGCAGGGCAGAAGGATCGAAACAGAGAGAAAGAGAAACACACACACACGTACACAGTGATGTTTGCAACGGCAGTGAGGCTGTTGGCTAAAAAATCAGCTGGACCCAAGCCAGTGAAACTGTCGGAGCTTGGAGATGGGGTGCAACCTGCTATGGAGAATCTCTTCAACATCTTGAAAGAGCATGGACCTCTTACTGTTCAAGACTGCTGGAAACACGCTTCTCAGGTATGCTCTCCCCTTCCCCCCTTCTCATGAACATCACTATCAGATACAAAAGCCGAGTCTGGCTGGTTTGTTTCCTGACTCTCTAGTCCCTCCTTATGAAAAAAATCTATAGAGTTGCAGCAATCTTTGATGATTGCAGCTGCTGGAAGCAATTTCTCTCCCTATTTCTTTCATTTGTCACAATGGTGGAAGCTTTGTCAAATAATTGGAAAGATGGGTGGGAGAGAAATCAGTTAGAAAATTCAGGTTTCAGGAGCAAGAGACACATGAAACTGATACTGCGATGGATGAGGGAGAATCGACGAGTTAGAAAGGAGTGCAACTCCATTGGTGAGCATCCTGATGAGAAGCAGTTTGTGTTCTCTGTGGAGCCACCCAAGATTGAGAGGAAGAATCCCAGCACTCCACCAGAACACACAACAACAGCAACAACAGTTTCCTCCAAATGACAGAAAATGAGAAACAGTATGTATGGTGCCTGGTTTTAGTGTCCTGTTCCTCAATTCATATCATATGTTTCTCTGCAGGCATCATCAAACGATAGCCTTTGTGTTGCAAGCTTAGTTACAAGACCGAATTGTGTAGTATTGTTATTTTGTCATTATGCTAATTTTTGTGACTCAAGCTTCTTGGTCTCTCTAGAGCTTCCTAGCAACCCACATGATGCTTGGTGTGTGGTGACACAGGTTTTGATTATTGGCTGACAACATGTCCATTCATATGGTATTTCTCTCCAGGCATCACACCATTGTGTAGTTGTGTTTTATATGCTCAGTTGTGAGAAGATTTGTATAGTGTTGTCCTTATTGGTTTCTGAATTTTAGGACTAGAGCTTCTTCTTGGTCTCTCTGGAACTTCATAGCAAACTGCATGATGCTTGGTTTGTGGCAACAGATGTTTTCACGATTGGCTGACAACATCTCCATTTATTTGGTATTCTCTTCAGGCATCACATTGTAGCTTTGTGTTTGAGCTTCACTTATGAGACCAGTTGTATAGCATTATTGTTGTTGGTCTGCGAATTGCAGGACTGGAGCTTCTTGGTCTCTCTCTGGAGCTGCTTCTTAGCAAACTGCGTGATGCTTGGCCTGTGGTGGAATGTGACACAGGTTTTCATTATTGGCTGATAACTTGTTGCATCTCCAGTCTCTCATTTGTACTAAGTGTGCTCATAGAATGAAAGATTTTCTTCTTGGCAATACTGGAACTTTTTACTTGGATTGTGGCTTAAGTTTTGTTCTTGGCCTTGCAACCGGATCTGTGAGGGTTCATAATCGGATAGTGTTTCTGAACTGTATTGGAAGTGTGGGCTCTGTTTTTTTTCCTCTTCATAGTTGTCATCCTTACCACACCTGAGCTGCAAACTGGAATGTGAGGTTTGGTAAGTATGAAAGAATTGCAAAGGATTAAGTTAGGCTGAGTGGACAATCTTGTGTCAGAACACTTTGGACTCATATGCTGTGCATTGATCCTTGCACCCAAGAGATCAAGGAGGTTTTTGAGGAGTGGATAAAAGGAATGAGCTTAGTTGGTATTGAGTTTATTTGACACATTGGTTTGAAAGATGGGGAGAAATTGGGATTGAGGTTTTTTTTTGTGCGAGGGAGTAGTGAAGCACAAATGTGATTCTGCAGCACCTATCCAAATCTCTTTTGATTAACCTAATGAGATTGATTACATGATGAGTTAATGGGCATATTTATGCTATATGGCTTGCACCTGATGGTCAGCCAATGTTGACCAGTAATGACCAGAATTTCAACCTAGCATGTCTTCCTCCATGGTCTATTCATGGATTGAAACCTGGAAATATGGCCAGTTCTTATCATGAAATTTGTTTGAAGATTGTGACCAAAAAATTTGTGGGCTAACACATTCCTCAGACAACCCTTCAATAATGCTAGGAAAATTGTCATTCGAAATGTGCTTGGAAAGACAATCAAGAGACTGGATTAGTCAAACATTCCCCCATTCCACACTGTAATCTTCAAGAACATTGCATCCATCTGTCATTGATGGATTTTGCCACAGATCGTCTTTTGTTCCCTAACTAGCAGAGTCATGTATCACAAACTTCATCTGAATATCTATGTTTCATTTCTTAAAATATCATGCACTATGTACTCCCAAATGTTGGTGGAAAGGTTCAAACCAAGTTTAGTTATTGTAGGAAATAGGGGGGTTATATTGGCAGCTAAATTGAAAGGAGGAAATTTCATCTGATGTCTGCACACTTATGATTATGACACCATGAAAATCCACCTGACAAAAGTAGAGTAACACTCATGCACAGGATTGTCCTACTTTCCTGATATTGTGATGCCTTTCTAGTTTGCATTAAGTAGAATGAGTCTTCTTCAATTTTACCAAGGGCTTAAAAGTTTTGAACAATTGTCATCAATTTTAATCATCTCAATATCCACTCATTTTCCAAAATAACTCCTGACATGCATAAGGCGAAAGAGGCACCTGACCTAAGTGCTACAAATGGTAGAGGCATGAAACCAAAACTCAAACTCCATGGAGGCCATTGCACGGCCACCTTTTCAGTGGTACCACATCTGATAACATTGTTGAACTGTGTTAGAATACCACTAGACATGCTACTGTAAACAAAATGAACTTGATATAGGGATTGACAAAACAGATTACTGGCATCACCAGTAGTCCATGGAAGAACATACACCATCTTCAAAGTGATGAAAGTGATTGGCATCCCTCACCATGATTGCTCTCCCAACTATTTTTGAGATGAACTTTGTGGAAGTGTGTCAATCTTTACAAACCCGCAAATTTCTTTTATTTGGAGAGGACTACCAGAAGCCATGTTGATGAGCCCAAATGCAATAGCCAGTTTCAAGCTATTGCAACACTAATGAAATGCCTTATCTTCTTCTTCCACATCGTGCAGAACAAATTTCGCACAAGGCATGTACCCATATCATGCATGAGCCCTGACAATATCTGCAATTCTGCTTGAATTCCAATAATCTGGGGGTGGTCTTCATCCTCTACTACAAACATAAGCACCTCATGATTCACTTCAATCCAAGTGCGACCCAGCTGTTTCTTCACACCTTTCCCTTTCCCTGCCGTTCAACATTCTCACAGAGATGCAGATGCCTGTTGCCAACAGTAGCATACATGTTTGACAGCAGCACATAACCAGGAGCATTGTCATGCTCCATTTCAAGAATTTGTTTGGAAACACATTCTGCCATCTCCACATTACCATAAATTCTACAAGTGCCAAGCAAAGCTGTCCATGTATCCACATGTGGTTTACAGGGCATTGCCATGATCATGTTCTCTGCCTCCCATAAATGGCCAGCATGGCCAAGAAGGTCAACCATACAGGTGTAATGTTCCAATTTTGCAGAAACCATATAGTCTGTGACCATTGAAGCATAACAGTGCCTGCCTTCATCCACCAGACCTGCATGGCTACAAGCTGACAGAAGACAAATAAAAGTGATATCATCTGGTTGTATGACTTCTTCACACATCTATTCAAAATGTTTAAGAGCTTCCTCACCATGCCCCTGCATGGCACATCCTTTAAGTATGGCATTCCAAGTGACCACATTTTGTGATGACATCTTGTTGAACACTCTCCAAGCATCCTCAATGCTCCCACACTTTGCATACATCTCCACCAAGCTACTCCCCACAATGACATCAGACTCCAAACCACTTTGAATGATCTGCTGATGTACACACCTGCCCTCTTCAATCACAACCATGCTCACACATGCTTTCAACACCCCCACAAAAGTAACAGAGTTTGGTCACACACCTTCCTCTTGCATTTGTTGAAATCTGGCGATTTTTCTATAAAAATATTGAATTATGGCTATTGAAAATCTCAAAAGCTCTTGATTTTAGCACTTTTAATTTTTTAATATAGCCAGCTAAAAAATGGGCTTTTCTTCCAGATTGAAAGTCATCAATCCACTTGCAATGGCCCTAAAACTCTTCAAAACCCTAAAAAGGGTGGCTCGCACCAATAATGTGTTCCTACTGTTTGGTAAGGGGTAGCCCCAAATTTGAAGGCTTGAATGCCCTCTAATGGCATTTTACCCTTCTAGTGAAGTGTAAAAATTTGTGGGACACTTCCTAATTTTTCAAATGTGAAAGGCACTTGTTTTTCAAAAACTTCACATAATTTGATCATACGTGTACTCTGAGACTTCAAACACTTGTTGTTTTAATGTGCATTTTCACTAGTGGGGCTTGCACCAACATTGTTGCACTGAGAGCAAATACCATAGCCTAGGGTCAGTTTCCACATTGACAAAATGAATAATTATATTTTTTCAAAAAATGACTTCAGTTTTTTTATTTTGAAATTATATTTTTTTCCACCTTCTACTACAATATTGTGATATGAGTAGTGAAATTATGCACAGTGTAGCCTATGATAATTGCGATGATTTTCAATGTCAATTTCATGTTTTCACAAAATTTCATTTCACTATTTCGGGGATTATTTAATGATGAAACTGACCTTAGGGTAAGATAAACATTTTGTGGAAAGATGTGAATAATAGCAGGGTCCTTGAAAATATTTAATTGTTAACAAACATTGTTTTATGCTTGAAAGAATTGTTTGTTTTGGAAGATATATACATTTTTCATGTGTACCAATTTTTAAAAAGAGATTAAAGGGCTTAGAAGATATGTAACTTTTGATGAATTTTTAACCCCTTTCACAACAATTTTACCTATATCAAAAGCCTTAGCTAAAATATTGGTGCAATCTATTCATCCAAAAATGTGATTTCAAATCCAACTTTTTGATTCAAAGCACTCTGAAAACTTTCATAAGAACTTCAACCAGAATCAAGCAAAGGGTAATGATATAGCAAGGTTAGATTGAACTAATGCAAGAATAGGCGAATGTTACCCAAGCTTCAATATGAAGCTTCATTCATCCAAAAAAAAAGAAAAAGTGACTTTTCTCAGTGACTAATGTATGCATCTTAATATGGCACCCACAATTAGCAAGTGAAGTACTCATTAAAAAAAAGCTCAAGCCAAAATGTAATTTTGAAAGTAAGAATGAAACATTTCCAATTTTTCAAATTTGAATATGAGGATCTTTGGAAACCAGTGGCAACTTCAAAAGGGATTTGATTGTTGAAAGCTCTTGGGTTAAATCATAAATGAGCTTTGAGAATTAGCCCCTTTTTACCCACCTATGGTAAAGAACAAAGATAGGCATAAAAATTCTTGGCAACCAATGAGGTGAATTAGCATACACTCAAGGGTCTTACTTCTTTTTTTCTTTTGAAGAAGGTGGAGGATTTTTTGGATTTTCTGTTCGCAATGTGTTTGCATCAACTTCTCACAATATTCCCCAAATTCTCAATGTCTTCCTAACAATTTCCCAATAGCACCTCACTTTATCCCATATCATGTGCCCTAAGTTCTCCTCTTGTAACCTATCTAAACAGCCTAAGAGGAAATTACAAAATATCTATCTTCGTCCCATCCAATGCTTGATTGAAGTTTTTTGTGATGGGTCAATTAAAGATGCTCATCACAAGAGAAAAGCAATTGAATTTTGAGGTCCCCACAACTAATTAATATGAATCACACTACAGAAAGTACACTATACAAGAGAAGTTGATTAATTAATAAGAGTATATGGATATCTTAAAGTAATGGCACAACACAACAAATTGAGGTCTGTAGTCTATAGGTAAAGATAACTTTTTGCATATTATAATTCATATTGTGATAATTTCAACATAACTATATACGGCATAGTTATATGAACATAGGAATGACAAGAAAATAAGAGAGCTATCAATTCCACACTAAAAAGGATTGACTTTTCATGGAGAAATATAATTGTGAATAAACTTCATTGATGAAATACAATTATAGATGATATTTCCTAGATGAACTTTATTTTAATTAAACAAAATGGTAATTTTTTGGCCTAGTGTTATCCCTTTATTGTTGTACAGTAGAAGCAATTTGGTATACTGTAAATATACGCCATTGCCAACGAGGCCGGACCTTGCTTGCTTGCTTGCTTCACAAGTGGCTGTTACAGCAACTCCACCGGTACACTGTACAGCAAATCTTAGATGAAGAGAAGTCAAAAAACATGCCGGCTTGCCTCAGCAAAGTGGTAAAGGCCCAGCATTTTTTCACAGGAAGGAAGCTGAGGCTCAGCTGGCAAAGGGCACGGCAAAGTTAACACCTGCTGTTTATTAATTGGCTAGATGGTTTCGCTAGATGGTTTGATTGGACTAGGTGAGTTGCTATTACTAGTTTCTCACCTTTTGCACTCCGAGTTTCAGTTTTATGGGCGAGGTTGGGAAAGTGTAAATAATTCATCTTGAATGTCAGTAATACGATTGCAGGGCCATATACTGTGTTAATTAATTGGCTAGATGGTTAGCTAGATGGTTTGATTGGTCTAGGTGAGTTGCTATTACTAGTTTCTCACCTTTTGCACTCTGAGTTTCAGTTTTATGGGCGAGGTTGGGAAAGTGTATATAATTAATCTTGAAGGTCAGTAATACGATTGCAGGGCCATATACTGAGCATGGGTGGAGCTCCTCTTACTGCTGTTGCTGCTTTCTGGTGGGACTAGCGTGCATCCGCGAGCAACAAGCAAACAAACAAACAGATAAAAGAGTTAGCTCGCAAGAGTTTCTCTTCTTTCTAGCTCCATGCGTCTCCATGGCTTCTGGGTACCGTTATCATCGCGTGTCAGTTACCAGCTAATTTTTCCCAACCATGACGTTGCAGCAGCTTCTCAAGCTTTTGTGATGGAGTAAACCAGTCGCTGAATTCATCTTCTTTCGGCAAGCAGGTGCGCTTGCAGTCCTTCACTGCAAGAAAAGAAAGTTGAGGAGAAAAGAGGTGATCTGCTTGCAGTTCAGAACATCGAGTTGAGTATCTTGAGACGCTGAATTGCATTTCTGAATGATGATGCTCACATGTCTTATGAGCAAGGGAGATTGATTTGGAGGAGGAAGACGACCTGGCGGAGAACTAGCTTGTGATCTCTCTCGTATACATCATGGAAGTGGGAAATTCCAGTAGAGATCATGATGCAGCAGGACCACAGGGGTTGACACCACTGCACAGAGCTGCAGAAGAAGGGAACGACGAGGCAGTGAAGAAGATGCTGGAGAGTGGGGAGATCGATGATCTGAACCCAGTAGACGAGTTGCGACGGACGCCTCTGCACTTGGCAGCAGGGAACAACCACACGCGAGTGCTGAAGTTGCTTCTTGCAATGCAGGAGGAGCGAGGAGTGCAAGTGAATGCTAGAGCTTTATTTGGAATCACTCCGCTGTTGTTGTCTGTCAGACGCGGATGCACAGAAGCTGTGAAGCTATTGCTGAAGAACCCATTTGTGGATTTGGAGGCTCGGACTAGTGCTGAGCGCTTCACGGTCTTTCACATGGCTGCTGATAGTGGGCAAGAAGAGATGGCGAGATTGTTGCTAGAGAAGCTGCTGGAGAAAAGATCAGCATGCAGTTTGTCGTCTCTTCTGGGAAGTTCCAGATCCTGCTTGGATTGCCTGTCTCGGACTGCTCTCCACTATGCTGCTCGTGAAGGTCACCGAGAACTCGTCAAGTTTTTCTTGCAACCATTATTGGCAGACTTCGTCGACGCCAACGCTGGCGACAGTGACAAATTCACTCCCTTGCACTTGGCCGCTCGCAGAGGTCATGTTCGTGTAGTAGACGAGCTTCTCAAGAGCCCGAAGATCGATGTCAATCCCAGAGCAAAGAAACAGCAGTCACAGCATGCGCTGCTGCAGCTAGAGGTGGATATGGAGCTGGAACTGCTGCCTCGGCCAAGGCTTGCTGATGCAGTAGCGGAGACGGTGGATGGACTGACCCCATTGCACTTAGCTGCGCGAGAAGGACACAAGCTCGTGGTAGCCCATCTCTTGACGAGGAAAGAGATAGCAGTGAACGCCAAAGACAAGCATGGGTTCACACCCTTGCACCTTGCTGCAGGAAGAGGACGAGCCGAGGTTGTCAGTTTGCTTCTAAAGAATCCACACTGCAACGTCAATGCTGAAGCTGATGATCAATCCGTCCCCTTGCATCTAGCTGCAAAGAATGGCAACATCTCCACAGTGATTGAGCTCCTTGGCTGCAAACAACACATCAATTGCAATGCCATGGATGGGAGTGGAGCTACAGCTCTGGATATTGCTGAGAAGGAAGGACATATCAATATCGTGTGGCTTCTTCTGGAGCATCCTGTGGAAGTCACTCAAGAACCTGGGACTGAGCATCTCTACAGCAAACAGTTGGAGTTGGCTTGTGAGCTAAAACACAAAGAGATCGTCAAGGTGCTTCTGAGAAGGATAGCAGATGAAGTTGCTTTCCCTGGACAACAGCTGCAGCTGCCACAACAAAACTCTGGTGGCAGTGGCCAGAACAAGAAGCTCTTGCTCCACTGGGCTGCAAAAATGGGTTACACCAAATTGGTGCAACGAATCTCGGAATGGGATCCAGGATGGGATGTGAATCTACGAGACCATCTGAATCAAACCCCATTGCACTATGCAGCTGAGAAAGGACATTTGCAAATTGTGAAATTGCTTCTGTCGCAACCACATGTGGACGTGAATGTGAAGAACTACAGAATGGAAACACCTTTGCATCTTGCTGCCAAGGAAGGACACACAGATGTTGTGAAGGAATTGAGTCTGGAGACAAGCGGCCGACACTTGCAAGCTACTGAGGAGGATAAGCATGAAAGAACTGCACTCCAATTAGCTGTAGAGAATGGACACAAGGACATTGAGAAGCTTCTGCTGGAGCGTTCTGATGTGCAGGAGTATGTGAATGCTTTGTATAGAGATAGACAAGTGTATGTGGATGCGGCAAATGCCATTCTCGTCGGTGCAGCTCTCATTGCCAGTGTCACCTTTGCTGCATGGTTACAACCTCCATTGGGGTACACTACTTACTATGGCACCCAGTATGTGGAGCAAGCACCTGCTCCACCACAAACATATGAAGTCTATGCTGCCATACAACAACACCCAGCTCTTCAAGTGTTTTGGATTTTCAACAGTCTTTCTTTCTTCCTCGCAATTGCAACTGTTCTGTCTGGTGCTGGTGGTGTTTTACCTACAAGACAAGGATTCATCAAAGAAGCTGTGGCAAAAGTTCGCAGAGCGCTCTTGCATACCTCCATTCTTCTGGCAAGTTCTGTCGTCTTTGTGCTCGGTGCATTTGCAACTGCGGGGTTTGTTGTGTTGCCTCCTGTTGCAAAGTATCAGCTGAACATGATCTTCACCATATGCTTTGGTGGAACCATTTGCACTCTTTTCTTAGCTCAATTTTTACTAAATCTCTATGAGCTTTGTCCAGAGTGGTGGAGGTAAAAAATCATCCTCATCCTCTTGTGGTGGACAAGAAGCAGCTTGGATTAAACAACCTTGAGAATTTGGACAAACCCAGGCTGGAGGACAAGGGAGGTGATGACAATCTTTCTCAACAAGGACCCAATCATAGTGTAATCAATCCATGATTGCTCTGAGTCAACATCCATCAATCTTTCTCAAGAATTCCATTGAATAGTGTAACCAATCATAAATCATTGCTCCAAGACATACATCGATCTTTCTCATGAATCCAATCATAGTGTGAGATTCAACCATGATTGCTCCAAGACATACATCTATCTTTCTCATGAATCCAATCATAGTGTGAGATTCAACCATGATTGCTCCAAGACATACATCTATCTTTCTCATGAATCCCATCATAGTGTAAGATTCAACCATGATTGCTCTAAGACAAACATCAATCTTCCTCATGAATCAGGCTGTTGTAGTGTAATCAACTGTTGCTGGAAGCATCAGTGCATGTTTTGAATTCATCTGTGGATACTGCTAACCAGCATGATGTCATTGACTCAGAGTTTGGAGATGGTTTGGGCCTTTGGGAGGATTTGTAAGTGCTTGAAATTAGTTAGAGAATTTGAATCATAAGTTTTAGGTGTGGGCAAGTGTATTATTACAGATACATTCATTTTTTTAGGCCAATGGAAAGTTCCTCTTCCAACCTCGTTGAAAAGAGAACAGGGTATCTCAAAGGTGCTTACCTGTCCAAAATGTACAAGGTTGGGTGCCTAGCTCAAAGCTTATTCTTTCTTCTCGGTTGTCATCTTACATAGAGCATCTCCACCCATACCCCCTATTTGAAAGTGTCTTGAATTGGTGCCTCAAGAACAACAATGAAAGTGAAGAAGATTTGGTTTTTTAACATATCACTGGGGCAGCAAAAGCTTGGTTTGTCAGCTTTTGTACTTTCTCTGGGGGTGAACTGCAACAGACAACACCATTGTGGTTGAAGAAGGTAACCAAATCCTTGCATGTGCAAGGATCCAAATCAGATAATGTGTTTGGGGGCCATTGCACTCTCACCAACACATAAATCATCTATGATTTCTGCAACCAGTTACAAATAGGGTAAAGCCCCAGGGTGGGGGGTGTTCACAAAATAAGGGGCCTATTGGTCCTGCATTTTGGGAATATCCTTCACCTGTGGGGTGTACCCTATGTAAATCATGAGGTGAACCTTATCATAAGGACAGAATAGCCAGCAATCACACTAGAATAGGATGGGTCAGTGCACCCACTATTGACTTGTGAACCCCTGACAGTTTGTGCCTGGCTGGCCTCTCTTGGCAATGCACCCTTAGACCTTCTGTGGACAATAACAACAAGTGGCTAGATAATCAAGGCCTGATTGTATAACTGATGCCAAAGGCAAAGGCAGAAGGGGCCACCAAAAAAAAAGAATTGCCTGAAAGTTGCAAAATAAGCAAGACTTGGACAATCAGAGTGCTCTTCCACCAACAATAAGCCATGATAAATGCAAGAGACTTTACATAGCAGTGTTCACAGATCACAGTATTGCTGGAAGTGTAGAAAGTAGGTCCATCCCTCTGGAAAGGTTTGTCAATAGCAGGGTCAGATTCTTCAAGTGGATTGTTACAAATGTCTAAGAATATTATAGTTGCATGTGAACTTTTTATGCACCTTGCTTCCTCTGAAGTATATTACAAGTCCTCAGCTTTCAGTCATGAGTGGTGAGGAAGAAGCTATACAAAGCCCTAGATAGATCATTCTGTGACCTGGAAAGAGAGAGGTGCTTAAGTGCCTAAACATGCTATGAAGGTGACATGGATGAGAGCTTAAGATATGGCACAAGAAGACTAGAGTTCCTTGACAGAAAGGCACCTCAAGCTTGCTGCATACTTGAAGATCATGTCTAAATTCAGCATTGGCAGAAATGCCCTCGTCTTCATAGGTGCAGAAGAAAACCCCGCATGCCCACCTGTCAACAACAACAAAGCATATACACTTCTAGAATCACAGATTGCAACTTTGACAAAAAGAAAAATATCATCTAAAATCCTGCCACTGCAGCAAACCATTGGGGAAGAAAAAATGCAGGAGGCCTGTCATTGCCATGCTGAGAGACAAGCCTCTAAACACACCCCAAATTAGGGTCACATTCGCAATCAAGTCTGGCCAAGACTTGGTGCAAATGAGTCTTATTTCACAACTTGTCAAGCTTCAGCTTTTGAGATGAGATATTCAAGATATAAAGAAGTGTCATTGCTGAAAATGAGTCTGAACCTTTTAGAACACCATGGAAAGTGGGCAACAGTAGGAGCCAGTGTACCACTGATTGACATGAAGTGTTCGGAAGACTTGATCTTACCACACAGTTCAAAACGACATGTTTGCAAAGAGGATCTCCAGCTCGTCAGTTTCTGATTGTGTACGAACCTATTAACCCCCAGGGACAAATCCAAATTTTCTTCATGTCAAACATCATCTTACATTCACAACACTTACAAACATGTTAAATCATTTGAGTTCCATGATATAACACAAAACAATTGGCTCAGACTTACACACAAGTCTCTTGAACGCTGTCTATCATAAACAGTGCAGGATTAGGCAAGAATCCAGCTTGTATTGCATGCAACTATAATTACAATGTGCATGGTAGAAAGTTGCACAGTGATCCTTTTGTGACCAAGGTACTTCTTTAAAAGACTGTACACTTAGTTCTGTCAGATTCTACCTGCATCTTCCCTCTTTTTCTCTGTACCCAAAATCGACTTACAGAATGGCAGGTATTCGTGATGAAGGTCTGTTCAAGAATGCTGATGAAAGCTCTACAGCAGAAACAGAGACAGAGACAGAAGAGGGAGCCCGCCTTGACAGTTAGCGGCAAAAACTCCATTTCTTGTCAGAACTCCAGGGCTCCTGAACTAGCTGAAGACCAGAAAATGCCTATCTCTGCTTACATTTCTTGGAAGAATGGATCTGCGAAATCCTGATTGGAACTTGGAAGCGAGAAATCCTAATCTTTCTCCTCGAGAAAAGCGTTCTGTGGAACCCCGCAGCTATGGCGGAGACCGCTACTGACAATCTTGGCAACGTAATTGCCTCCAGCCCTCAATCATGCACAAATTACAACTTACAAAAATAATTTAAAATAATACAGACCTTGGAGAGAAGCTCCAGCATTTTGTCGAGGACACGCAGCCGTTGTGTCGCGTATCCGCTGGTGGAAGATAACTGCTTCATGCGGTCCACCTCCGCCTGCACAATACCCGTCTTACGCTTATCTTCTACTGTTGTACCCCCTCCTCCTCCTTCCACTTCCTTCTTTCCCGGCGCCATCCACTTAGACTCTCTTCTATCTTTTCCCCCGCAACTTGTATCCTCTTAGTGTAAAAAAAGATTACTCGCTTTCCTGCCGAGACTGTGGTCGTGCTTGTAATAATATTCGCGTCTGCCACCACCCCTCCTCCTTTGTTTTGAACTGGAAGCAGAAAAAGTCGACGGTGAGACAATTGAAAGAACTTAAGCAGAGAGTAAAGAAAATAATACTAATATGTTCATGGTGCAGCAGGGAAGCTACATGGAATTTGAAACTGAAATTTGTAATGCTGCAAGGCTTTTCGAGATGCAAGAAATCGGCGATGGAGGAGAGGAGGAGGAGACAATGCACGGAGAGAGAGAGAGACAGAGATTCATAGGGCAACTGTCGACAACGCCACCAACAGCAACAACAAACTCCCAAGCGATGCTTCTGGAAACTTCTGCAAACTCACCTGCAGCAGCAGCAGCAGCAGCTCCCCATCCACGGTGACGAACTAATGAGGAGGTATCGATCATCCTTTGATCCATCCATTCAACGTATTGTGTTCGGTAATCCATCCATCCATTCATTGCGAACGACGTATTGTGTCAGTAATCCATCCATGCACACATCCATCCATCTATTCATCCATTCATGGCGACAACATATCGTGTTGCAAATCCACTAGACATCATCCATCCATCCAATTCATTCATCCATTCATGGTCATGATGCAGTCAGTAAATTATCTACCACACATCAAGAATTCATTTAATAGTCATGGTGATGACAGAATGGTAGTAATTTACCAGACCTCATTCATCCATCCAATTTCATATTCATCCCATTCAACGTGATGACATTGTGTAAACATGTCCCCCTCAATGGATGAAACAACCACCAACTAGCTCCTACGGTAAGAGAGAGAGAGATCATCATCATCCTGTCGCGGAATGAATGAATGAATGAATGAACAAATGGATGGATGGACGACTGGAAGGACCGGTTCTTCTGTCCAGTCACTACGAGTCAGTTCAGTCAGTTTGCGTGGCAACATTTATCCTCTTTCATCTAATGACTGGCTTTTGGGAAATTTTCTTATCTGTTCTTGTAACTTCATGACTCTTTTCAGAAGTAAAATTTGAGTAAATAATAAATCCAATTAGCGTAATCTGACACCTAAGGAGTGGGGGCATTCCCAAAATAAGCAACCCACTTGAGGCAGAGTCAGTAGCCCTTAGAGTATAATACATGTAAGGTGACACCTGAGGAGTGAGGTGTTCTCAAAATAAGCACCCACCTCAGGCAATGGCAACCGGGTACATATTTTGTTAACACCCTGCTCCGAGGCTGTTTCATGTTGTAAACAGTGGTTTTTTTATTCCTTTTTTTCTAATTTCATGAGGCCTGAACAGCTAGGCATTCTCAAAATAAGCACCCATTTAAGGCAATGTCAACACCGAAGCAAGCATCCCTAGATCTGCCTGTAAAAAAGGCCAAGCCATGTTGTGCACTTGCAGAAAAGAGTGTAATAAACGTGATCTGACCGGCGCTCGGTGTTTCTGATTCGCCCATCATAATAACTAGTGGGTAACCCGTGGCTATGCCACTCCAGCCCTACTGTATGCACAATCATGTTACAACACCTCTGTGTAAACAACATTGCGAGTGTACACACCAGCAGGTGCATCATCATGAGCATCCTTCCACCCATCTTTAACCAGTAGTTTCACCCCCTCGGGGCACCCAATGCACGACATGGCCACATACAACTGGCCATGTGTAAATACAGGCTTGGGCAGAAAAATGCCGACCATCTCCAATGTCTGCCCTTGCGCCTTATTGATGGTCATGGCAAATGCAGGGCGCACAAGGAAATGGCAACGACACAGAGTGAAAGGCATTCGTTCTGTGTTTGAAGGTGTGATGCTTAGCCGTGGAATGAACACTCGTTGGCCCTTTGTAGGACCTGTTGCCACCTCTACTTCAATGACATGCTACATGAGTTGAATGACAATGAGCCTGGTACCATTAGCCAGGGCGCTGGTCATGTTGCATAATAATATGATGGGACAACCCTCCTGCAAGTGTAGTTCATGGGGTGGTACGCCCGAAAAACTGAGTGTGTTCAAGAACTCAGTGGGGTAAATGCCATGTTGCTCCCCATGCACCATAGAATCCGCGCTGTAATACACGCGGTGCTATGCGGGCGAGCCATCGTGCTTTGTGAATGCATATTTGTCATTGATGAGTTTATTGAATGCATCCACATCTTCGTTCAAAGGTGTAAGAATTGCACGCTCAACGATGTATGCAGATCTTGCAACATACTCAACAATAGATGACAGAGTGCCATACACTTCTTCAATCAAATCTGCCACAATAGGGCCATTGCAACACATGTCATGAGAAATAAGAATGCAGTCTTCACCAATAGAAGGATACACGCGCTCTGCGCCCTCCCCCACACGTTGCAAGTAATCAGCAAATGCCTGCTGCCGTGTGGCATCTGCATGTGCATGCGCCCCACCCTGAGCCAACAACCTCTGCACGCGCATGTTGGTGTGCAACTTGAATACATGCACATGTTGCCATATGCTGGAACGGTTCAAAGCTGCAGCAACGACATCTCCCCTGGTGCCGCAGGGCACAATAGGCAAAATTTGCCGAAAATTGCCGCCAAACACCACAACCAAGCCGCCAAAGGGCAGGAACTTGAATGCTAGGTTAATGACAACCATGATGTCCTGCAAAGACCTGTTGACAGCCTCAAAAACATGCATGTGCATCATGACAGCCTCATCCCACACAATGAGCACAGCTGCTTGCAAAAGTGCTACCAGCTCAAAGTCCCTATTGATGTAGCATGTGGACGTGCTATTGAGGCCTTGCACAGGGATCTTGAACGTGAGTGTGCAGTGCGGCCTCCGTCCAGCAGTAATGCAACAATGCCAAACGATGCCACAGCAATAGCGACCCGACCCTGTGCGCGCACGATGCTCAGCAAGCAACTGTAGAGAAAGGTTTTGCTAATGTCGCCAGGGCCATTGACAAAAAATGCACGGCGGTCGACAACGGCCATGACATTATCATAGACAGCCCGTTGCTCAGGGTTAAGTTGCGACACGTGCTCATCTTGCATGACTGCTTGCGTTGTCGCGTCATACTTGGCAATTTTGTCTGCCACCACAGCACTCACAAGCTGGGCTGCAGGCGTTGGCAAGCCAAATGCTACTAAGCCCTGGCTGCTGTTGAGGTGTGCCAACTGCAACGCCAACTCCCGCAACACCATGTCCTGGATGGTAGCATCGAGTTGTCGTGCTGGCTCGCCCTACACGTTATAGGAACACACACACAACATAATGAGCATTGAGCGTCGAACAACATGCAAACCATGACCATGCAAAGCCGCAAAGCGGGCTGACATGCAGAGCCATACACAGGCAGAGCTAAGCACCAACTTGGCGTGCTTGATAAAAGAAGTCTTCTGCCATGTCGTCCTTGAAGCGCTCCCACAAAGCCAATGGGTTTGCAACAGCATTGAACACCAACAAGGCAGCAAACAATGCCCTAAGGCATGAGGCACTAGCCATGCTTACAGCCTCCTCCATGCACTGGGCCCACTTAGCATCGTCCTATAGCAAACCACGCTGCTGACATGCTTCTTTGAAAGATGCGTGTTGCGTGGGATGTTGCAAGTGCTTGTTGGTGCACGCTAGGTCTTCAAAAGACGTAGCCCCAAGCACGTGATGTAGCAAAAGACGCAAGAAGTACCTCTCCCCCTTGGAGGGTTGCACAAAGTACATGCAGCCGACAAGCAGCAGACCTGGCGTCCGTGTGCGGAGTGCCCATTGCTTTTCCTTCTTTTTCCATGTGGCAATGCGTGGAAAGTCATGGTAAAGCATGTTAAGAGCCAAGTGCAATGGTGCAGATGGATTGAGATGCTCCCGTGCTGTTTTGTTAAATGCAAACCATGCAGTCAGAGTTGTGTGAGGGTTCCGGTTAAGTACAGCCGCATCAGCAGTGCCCTCTTGAAACAAGATGGTCTGACGCCCTTTCAAGTGCACAGCAAGTCGAACGACATTGGGGTGCTCCTTGTGCAGATCAAAGCCATACAGACGGTGACTGGCCTCAAAAGCCGACACATACCGGCCGTCTTGGTAGATCTTGATCTCATCCCGCATGAGTGGCTGAGCGGGCGTAGCGCCATCAGGTGCAGCAACGTCCACCTGTGCACGGTCGTGGCCCTTGTAGACGTACTTGTAGAGGTATTTGACAGCCACGACGGAGGTGCAAACCTCCATGTTGATGTGGCAATTAAAGAGCAGGGACAAGTACAGGTTGTAGGGCACCACCCAACAGTTGTCAAAGGCAAACCCACCCCTGCAGCAACAACAGCCAAACAGCAGTTGTTATGTGAGTAGTGTCACAGGTCAATAAGCGCAAGCATGGCAACATAGTCGTGCATAAATTAGTAATTTAATCTTGTATATGTTCATACATGTTATATTTTATTTTTATATAAATCGAATTTATTTTATGATATATAATTGATGATAATTAAATTGTGAAATTTTAGTATTCATTCATTTCTTTTCTATGATAGCTTAATATTTATTTAAAATTATGATCAAAATTCATTAAACATTAAATTACATGTAATTTTTTTTTGTCAAAATGAATGGTTATGTACGATGTAATTTTTTTTAATGCATTCAAGCAATAGTGTTCAATATATATATAAATTAAAAATTTAAATATAAGTTGATAATAATGCATATGTTCAATACATGTAATTTCTATTTTTGTGTAAATCAAATTTAATTTTCAATATTTCAAAGGATGATAAATAATTAATATTTTTGTGGAACTCTAATTTTTATGCACTTTTATACATATGATAACTAAGTTATACTTGTTCAAATTTTATCAAAATTCATGAAGTTTAAATTACATGCAAATTTTATTTGTGAAAATGAATTTTCTGTAGGATGAAGTTTTTTCATATATATATATATATATATATATATATATATATATATATATATATATAAGTTAAGAATATTGTGTATTGAAATATTAGTTAGGCTAATATGTTTGTTAATGGGGTTTTTTATTATTTTGATATTGAAATTGATTTAAGAAGAAAAGAAAACTGAATAGGTTCTGATGCTATTCTTCAACAAATTTTGTGGGGTAGTTTGGTGATGTCCCTTATCAAAATATTCCAATATATTACAATTATTTTATTATTTTAATTCATAAACAAAGGGCTTCCTCTTTTTCCTAATTGAAGGAAACAACGCAATTTGAAAAGATACAATTTTTCTTTAATTTCTTTTTTGTTCAAATTTTGACAGACTTTGATTCGTTTTGTAGACCCAAAAAGAGACAATATTTTTCTGATGTCTTCTGTGTTTGTGATCAAAATATGTTTCATTGATCTTGATAAACCAAGATAGCATACCTGATTGATATGCTCTTTTTTGAGGTTGTCAATAGCTTAATCTTTATTTGTCCTGGGGATTCATTATGGAGACATGAAAAGATATAATTTTTCTTTAATTTCTTTTTTGTTCAAATTTTGACAAACTTTGTTGTCAGTCCAAATGCATGGTCCTACTGCCATCACACTTACCGCTCAAATGTGTGGCCATCATCCCAGCGGCGGTAAATTGGGTAAGAGTCAATGGTGTTGGTGGTGTGCTTTGTGAAGGCCTTAGGGTAGCCTTTTGAACAAACACCGTCAGCCATGCAAGGGCAATGTGGGTTGATGGTGCCACAGGGGCCATGCAGCATGCAACTTGTAACGACCTCAAAAAGAGTGGGGTGTGTATCCTTATCAGGCAACTCTGCAAACACCATGCGGTCGTACTCATCGGGCCCTCGTGGTTTGTGATCGGAGTGCAGAATGAGCAAAATGTGTGCATGGGGCAGGCCTCTCTTCTGCCACTTAATGACATGAATGTTAGCCACCACTTTGCCAAAAATGCCCTTCTTCAAAAGCTCATCCAGCAAGTGCTGTAATTTGCCAAAAAAAACATGTGTGACCAAATCAGGGCGGTCATTGGCAATCTCACCGGGCTTCAGCGCGCTGATAATCTCTTCCCACTTGGGGTTGCAGGTCATGGTGATGAACAAATCAGGCTTGCCATATTGGCGGACAATGGCCATGGAATCTTGGTACAACTGAGCCATGTGTCGGTGGCCACCAATGAATGAGGATGGCAATACAATGCCTGCCCAGGTTGTCAATGTTGGCATCGTTATTAGCAATTGCATCAACCACGCCACCATAAATTGCAACACGCAAAGGGCCTTGGTTGTTGCGTATGTAAAACAGCCGTTGTGATTCCACTTTGCTATATTGGTCAACAACCCACTCTTGATACAAACGTTTGCCATACACAAAGAGGGCGTGTGATGCCGGGTTCCTATCTTGCATGTGATAGCAAGCCCACTCCCGTGCAGTGATTTTTTTGATTTGTGCAGGTTGTGCTGGCCCTGCATCTGCTACAACATGCTTAGCATCACCTTCCTCCTCGCTGCCATCATCCTATGCAGGTTGTGCTGGCTCTACATCTGTTGTAACATGCCCAGCGTCACCTTCCTCTTCCCCGCTAGCAGCCCACCGACGGTCAGGGGCAACAACAGCATGGGGCATGCCTGGCTGCCAGCCGAGCTCACCATGAGGATGGAACAACACAAAGTGGAGCGGATCGTAAGCAGGGTGCAGGTCACTGATCCTCCATAGCCCCCCGCCGTGTGCACGCACTCTGATGTCCTTGCCTGTAACCAACTCGTCACCGTCGCCTGTGCAAGAGTAACAACATTTATGTCAATGAATGAGGAACATTGCATCAAATGTACAATGGCAACAAACAAACAGCACAGTAGTACACATTGCTGAAGAACCTCACCTGGCAATAGCCCAGCCACTTCGGGGGCAGTAGGAGCATTGTAGCGTCGCTTGTCAACGTTGCCGTTGACCCTGATGACAACTTCCCATTGAGGCAAGTTGTGTGTGGGCATGTCCATGACTTGTTTGAAATGTTGCACAAATGTGTTGTGGTCATGCAACATCTGCTGTAGCCTCGCCAAAGTTGGCTGATGCAAAGCTACGCCCGTAGCACCCAAAGCTGCAATGCGTGCTATGACTTGTGCATCCATGGAATCAATGATGTACAGTTGGGCAAATTGTGGCACATCATGCTCAGCGGGCTGCAAAGGCCCCAGCAAGTGATGCACAGCCCCTTTGATGGCAATCATGTTGATCCCTTGTTCCGGGGAATGGATGTGCAGGCCCATTGAGGCCATCTGCAATGCAGAGTTGTATGCATGAATGTTCTGCTTGAAATCCTTAGTGGCAGGTGGCAAAGGCTAGTGCTCACTGGGCACACTGGTGAGCAAATCTATGAGTGGCTGAGGTGCAGGGGCGGGGAAAGCATTGCTCAACCCAGACATCTTGCCACCGCCGCAACACAAAGTGGTGTGCTTTTTCTCGTGCTCAAAGCGGAGTGCATTGCAGTGTGTGCACCTATGTGACATGGCACCCAATGAGTGTACCACCAACCCCTCCACCTCATCTACAATGTGCAAGGCTTGCTTCCGAGATCGCCGGGTGTGAGCCCCTCGCCTGGCAGCACGCCTGGTAGAAGCATCCCATTCCCTGACTACCTGTTGTTGCTCAGCAGGCTGGGTTGCCCTGGCAGCACGCCTGGAGAAGGCATCCTGTTCCCTGGCTACTGTTGTTGTTCAGTGAAGTGAGCTGCCTGGTAGCACGCCTGGCAAAGGCATCTTGTTCCCTAGCTGCTTGTTGCTATTCAGCGAATTGAACTGCCTTGGCAGCACGCCTGGCAAAGGCATCCTATTCCTGGTTGCTTGCTGCTGTTCAACGAATTGAGCTGCCCTGGTAGCACGCTTGGCAAAGGCATCCTGTTCCCTAGCTACTTGTTGCTGTTCAGCGAACTGAGCTACCCTGGCATCACGCCTGGCAGAGGCATCCCGTTCCCTGGTTGCATGCTGTTGTTCAGCGAACTAAACTGCCCTCGCAGCACGCCTAGCAGAGGCATCATGTTCCCTGGCTACTTGCCACTGTTCAGCGGACTAAGCTGCCCTGGCAACGTGCCTGGTGGCAACATTCATTTGCCTGGCTGCATCAATGCCAAGAGTCTACCAATTCCACTTAATACAGATATCTTTGTGTTGACAATGTGGCAAATACCCTTTGTTTCTTGTATGTTTTTGTGATCAAAATATGTTTTATTGATCTTGATAAACCAAGATAGCATACCTGATTGATATGCTCTTTTCTGAGGTTATCAATAGCTCAATCTTTATTTGTGCTAGGGATTCATTATGGAGACCACATTTGAATCAAGCCAAGAGTCTACCAATTCCACTCAATACATATATCTTTGTGTTGACAATGTGGCAAATACCCTTTCTTTCTTGTTTGTTTTTGTGATCAAAATATGTTTCATTGATCTTGATAAACCAAGATAGCAAACCTGATTGATATGTTCTTTTCTGAGGTTGTCAATAGCTCAATCTTTATTTGTGCTGGGGATTCATTATGGAGACCTCAAAAGATACAATTTTTCTTTAATTTCTTTTTTGTTCAAATTTTGACAGACTTTGATTCATTTTGTAGACCCAAAAAGAAACAATATTTTTCTGATGTCTTCTATGTTTGTGATCAAAATATGTTTCATTAATCTTCATAAACCAAGATAGCATACGTGATTAATATGCTCTTTTCTGAGGTTGTCAATAGCTCAATCTTTATTTGTGTTGGGGATTCATTATGGAGACCACATCTAAATCAAGCCAAGAGTCTACCAATTCCACTCAATACAGATATCTTTGTGTTGACAATGTGGCAAATACCCTTTCTTTCTTGTCTGTTTTTGTGATCAAAATATGTTTCATTGATCTTGATAAACCAAGATAGCAAACCTGATTAATGTGCTCTTTTCTGAGGTTGTCAATAGCTCAATCTTTATTTGTGTTGGGGATTCATTATGGAGACCTCAAAACATACAATTTTTCTTTAATTTCTTTTTTGTTCAAATTTTGACAGACTTTGATTCATTTTGTAGACCCAAAAAGAGACAATATTTTTCTGATGTCTTCTGTGTTTAAATTTTGAGAATTTCATGTCATAAATGTCCTTGAATCCAAATCAAGTGTAGTTCTGATGTCTTCCGTGTTTGTGATCAAAATATGTTTCATTGATCTTGATAAACCAAGATAGCAAACCTGATTGATATGCTCTTTTCTGAGGTTGTCAATAGCTCAATCTTTATTTGTGCTAGGGATTCATTATGGAGACCTCAAAACATACAATTTTTCTTTAATTTTTTTTTTGTTCAAATTTTGACAGACTTTGATTCATTCTGTAGACCCAAAAAGAGACAATATTTTTCTGATGTCTTCTGTGTTTAAATTTTGAGAGTTTCATGTCATAAATGTCCTTGAATCCAAATCAAGTGTAGTTCTGATGTCTTCTGTGTTTGTGATCAAAATATGTTTCATTGATCTTGATAAACCAAGATAGCAAACTTGATTGATACGCTCTTTTCTGAGGTTGTCAATAGCTCAATCTTTATTTGTGCTGGGGATTCATTATGGAAACCTCAAAACATATAATTTTTCTTTAATTTCTTTTTTGTTCAAATTTTGACAGACTTTGATTCATTTTGTAGACCCAAAAAGAGACAATATTTTTCTGATGTCTTCTGTGTTTAAATTTTGAGAGTTTCATGTCATAAATGTCCTTGAATTCAAATCAAGTGTGGTTTGTTTCTTGTATGTTTTTGTGATCAAAATATGTTTCATTGATCTTGATAAACCAAGATAGCATACCTGATTGATATGTTCTTTTCTGAGGTTGTCAATAGCTCAATCTTTATTTGTGCTGGGGATTCATTATGGAAACCTCAAAACATACAATTTTTCTTTAATTTCTTTTTTGTTCAAATTTTGACAAACTTTGATTCATTTTGTAGACCCAAAAAGAGACAATATTTTTCTGATGTCTTCTGTGTTTAAATTTTGAGAGTTTGATGTCATAAATGTTCTTGAATCCAAATCAAGTGTGGTTTGAGCTTATATGATTTCAAAGGAGAAATTGCCTCTCTTAACGGTTTGTCGAGGAGAGAGAGACTTAGGGTTTTGTGGGGGCGTCGCATGGTGGGATCATCATCGTTACTGTTATTGCATGGACCGAATCCTGTTCTACTAATGGCTACTCACACCTGCGCCCTCAGACCAGACGGAGTTCCTTCCGTGCACATATCCTCAGTGCCTTCTCCTCCCACTTCTTCTATATCCTCATTGCGTATCTTTGTCAGAAGCAGCCAAGATCAGTCTTCAGCGGTGGCGGACCAGACGGAGTTCCTTCCGTGCACATATCCTCAGTGCCTTCTCCTCCCACTTCTTCTGTATCCTCATTGTGTATTTGTTTGTCCAGGAGAGAAAGACTTAGGGTTTTCTTCAAGCCATAGCAGCAGCCACAGAAGAAAAAGACTCCCAAGAACAAACCTCACAAACAGAAACTCCAGCGATGTTCAACTGGAACATGCCCATGCCATTCTGAAAGTTGTCTCCAAATGCTTACACTTTAAGGGGGGGAAAAGACTTCCGATTGGGGACTTGTAGCAGTTCAAAGAGAAAGTTTCTTGAAAAATCTGTCTGCAATCACTCGAATCCTATGATGATGATGATCTGGTTACAGACCACAGAGCTCAAAACCAGGAGAGCAGGAGACACACAGAATCTCAGGTATCACAACTTCTCCATTATCACAACCCTAATTGTAGAACTCCTGCACAGTCTTTTGAGTCTTTGTATCTTCTTGCGAGGACACAATCCTGCAAGATGATGACGATGAAGAAGAAGAAAAAGAAGATGCTTCAACAGACAGATTGACTTCACCCATATCCATCTTTGTTTAGGTCTCACCTGAAGAAGATATGAATGATGTCGGTGAATCCGAACACACACAGAGTCTCATGTAATTCCTCTCTTCCTTTGATCTCAGCACAGAATCTCAGGTATCACAACTTCTCCATTATCACAACCCTAATTGCAGAACTTTTGCACAGTCTTTTGAGTCTTTGTATCTTCTTGCGAGGACACAATCCTGCAAGATGATGACGATGAAGAAGAAGAAAAACACTGCAGAATTCTTCCCCCACCGCGACAATCAACCAAGAAAACAAAACCCACTGCAGAATTCTTCCCCCACCGCGACAATCGACCAAAAAAACAAAACCCATCAAAAAAAAAACAAAACAAAACAAAACAAAAAAACAAAGGTTCGGGCAGTGCCCGGAAACTGCCTGGACATAATAATTGGTCCAAGTGGTTTGCAATTACCTAGTACGTAGTCCCCCACCTAATTGTTGTCCCAAATTCAGTTTTATGGGTGGGGTTGCAAAAAAGTAAATAACTAAACTTGAATGTGAAAATATATTTTTTTGTGGGGTCACATACTTAGTACCTCTGGAGGTACTTGCATCACTTATTAATCAACATTTTAAGCAAAGTCTTATAGGCAGCCGATGTAAGTGGAGTTACATACAGCATGTACAGGTGATCCTTATTTTGAGATGTGTTGTTGTAGAAGGTGAGGGTTCTTCTAGGCTAGGCCTCCTTTCAAGAGGTCCTTCCCCTTTTCTTATTGGATACACCTGTGACGACAAGAAGGGGTTTGGGAACTTGAGGTTCCACTTGGGGTTCACCCTCTTAGGTGGTTCTTTTGTTTTCTTGAATGTGGCTCCTTTCATTTTGTTCCTTGTATTCCCCTCCTCTTTTTTTTTTGGGTGCTTTGGTTTATTGATGATTGGTAGGGTTTCATCTTTGCATGCCTCCTTGTGTCAAATGCCTTGCAACTTTTGGAAAGTTTGACAAATGATGAAAAAGCCAAGTAGTCAAGGGAGTTGCAAAAGTGGGAGTCTGTTGTAATTTATACACAGGGAAGTTGAATTTGAAAAATTGTCGAATTCTTACTTTTGAACTTTTTAGAATTCAACTTCCTTGAGTTTATCTATAACACCAACTTCCCCAACTTCACTTGCTGCTCAATTGTAGGTCCTACACCATAGAACTTTTGGGTGGGTTCATCAGGCCAGAGTGAACCAGCACCCACCAGTGCAACAACGTGAATGGATGGTGCACTAATAGGATTCTCTTTTATATCCCTGTGCCATCCCAGGTTGACTTTTTTTGTTTGCCCTTTCTCAGCCCTGATCTCAGGAAAGAATAAAATGAAGGTACTGCATGGAGCTTGGTTTCGTTCACTCCAACAAATAATTAAAAGGACAATTAAAATATTTGACACAACCTATATAAACATATTGTAAGTTCTATTTAAAGAATGTTTTCCATGCAAGTATCGCAAACCAAGTGGATAATCAAAGCAATATAGAGCTCTAGTTCAATTTAGATGCATTTAATGTATGTTGTGTTCAAGTTCATAAAACAAAATACTTAATGAATGTGCAATACCCCATTTTGGGTAACCCTGAAATAGTTTGGGCTCCATATCATATCTTTTGAAACTTAGAAAGATATTGCACAACCCTAACAAAACCTAGAAAGAATGCAATATCTTCATTGGGCTACAATATAACACCATGGGCTGAATTATTTTGGTCCAAGCTATTAAAGGGGTATTGTTCATGCCCAGAAAAACTCACTAAACATGTAATATCCTTCTTAGGGTATTCCAAATATATATTGAGCTCCATAACATATATTTTGACACATGGAAGGGTATTGTGTAGCCCTATGAAAACCAACAAGGAAACCAATACCCTCATTAGTTGTATTTTATAATTAAACACCATGGGTCTACACCACTGGAGGCGTATTGTTCATGACCAAAACTACTCAATACATTTGTAATACCCCTCGCAAGGTATCCCAAAAATAAATTGAACTCCATAACATATATTTTGAAACTTGGAGGGGTATTTCATAGCCTTACCAAAACCTACAAGCAAAACAATACCTTGTTTGGAGTATTCAATAAACACCATGAGTTAAATTATTTTGGTTTTGATTGTCAAATAGGTATTACTAATGGCTAAGAATATTCAATAAACATGTAATACCCCTTGTAGAGTATCCTAGAAATCCTTTGGGTTCTAAAACATATATTTTGACACTTGGAAAGGTATTTCATTACCATACCAAAACGTAAAAGGAAAACAATACTCGCATCATATTACAATAATATCCTAAACCATGAAACAAAAGGACCTTTTTTTTAAAAATTGTTCCATGTTCAATATATCATGTTGTACATATTGATTCAAATAAATGAAGGTATTGCAAAGTTGGTCACATTGATGGTAGAAAGTCACTTGAACAAAGCTATGATAGGACTTAAAAATAAAGAGGAAGAACTTTCATTTTTTGTAACTCTTGAAGAATTTTTGATTTCTAAATCATTTTATAAACGCTTTTCCTTTTCTATTTTAAGAATGCAAGTTTTAGAAATGTTGCTCTTGATGAATAAACAAAAAACCTATTGATAATTACAATAAATTAGAATTAGAAAATGAAAAAGAAAATGTGAAACTAAAAGGGACAAAAAACACCCTTAACAATTTGATGTAAAATTTACCACTTAATGTTAGAAATTCATAGTTTGTCAAAATCAAAAAATTAAAGTTCATGTTAACAGTTTTTCAATGATGTACATTTAAAAAAATTTCCCTTTTAAAGTTTTAAACTCATTTCCAAAAATAAAATAAAATCTTAATTTAATAAGATTTTAATTTCTATTAAAAAATTAAAGCACATTATTATTTACTATTTTTAATGGTTCACATAATAATAAAAAATGATCTTTCCCATATATTAATCCTATGTATGATTGAAATTTTATTTAAATTTTTTTATATATAATAAATAACTTCTAGGCTAAAATAATTATATAGCATGTCAATAATATTTTATATTTCATTAATATATAACATAGTTCCTTATGTAAATATTATTTTGTATGGTGTATAATATTAGCTTCAATATTGGTCTAAATATATTTTTATTTGTAACATATCAAGTAGCACATCATATATAATCTATTATATTATGGAATATTGTTGATTCATATTAATAAATATAATATCTTCATGTTTATTTTAAATAAGACAAGATTTTATTTTAAATATATATAAACCCATGGTTATGTATAGTGTAAATTGTTTTTATGGACTTTATTTTTAATGAAAATTCCAAAATTCCAAAATATAATTATTAACATTGTTAGCTTAATGGGTAAATAGGTTCTAATAGACTTGAAAATAGGCAATATTTCTTCTAGTAACTGATATTGCCTAATAGGATTTATAACTTGTGTGTTACACCCATTGATTTGATTTGTCATAAAAAAAATTCTCAAATTCTTTACAAATGGATACTTATCTCTCCTTTCTTCTCAAGTTTTATGTAAATGGGTTCCCATATATCTTCTTTGTTCAAGAACTCTTCTTTTCAAATTTTCTACAAATTAGTACCCATGTCTTCTTTTCTCAAAATTTGTGAAACTACAAGTTGCAGATCCAACTCCTGAACAAATCAAATCTTTTCAACGCTCCATAAAATCAACCCAAGTTTGAAGCTCCATCAAGAATTCTTATTTCTGAACAAATCCATTGCCAGCCAACCCAATTGATTCAAATCAACTAAGTTTGAAGCTCTGGCTTGAAATTAATTGTGCCTTGGAAGCTTCATGGAAGTACTTGAATAATCATGTGTGATGGTGTTGTGTTAGACTATATTTTGTGTCTTGTTCATTCTACTTATGGTGGATTGTTTGTAAGTTATAATGAAAATGGGAGTACCAATAGTGTGAAGGTGATGAATCATGCTAATTTGCTATTGTGGGCCATAGATCATCCACCACCATAAATATGTATGTGATATTGACCTTGCAAGATTGTGCATTCAAGGATGTGGTACATTAAATACACGCCTTGAAGCAAGACATCTTGGTGGCTAACATTTCTCCTACATATTTCTTTTTCAATTTGTTTCCAAAGTAGTCACAATAACATCAAGTCAAATGCTTTACAACAACAATAATGGCTACAAAAATTAATATTGTGATGCTTGAAATTCAAGCAACAAATAATATTGTTTTTTTTCCTACTACACCTTCCTTGAAAAATGTAATAGCATCATTTTCAAATGAAAAAGAAAAAAAATATTATAAGAAAAAACTTAACAAAAAAAACCAACTAACTTCCATAATGTTCCAAAGTTTCCTCCTCTTTTTATAATGGTAGTTCAAATTCCCAAGTCGCCAGAAGATCATTATTAGTAGAAAATGGTGAACACCCACCCACCCACACACTTCTTTTGCAATCCTCCATTCCATTTTGAAAGCACCCATCATCTTTCCTTAGGTTTTTTGCATCCCTTAAGGTTTTTTGAATTTTGATTACTTGAATCATTTTCAAACACATGCAGCACATAATTTGTTTCAAATGACTAATTGACCCATGAATCCTTCTAAAAAGTTTACTAGGAAAAACTTATCTTCATCATTGGTCATGGAGGGAATTGACCATTTGAAGAAAAAAACCTTAACAATATCTAGTGAAAAAATTATGGATGTTGTTGTGATAAAGGCTTCATTTGCCTAATCAATTGGCTCAAAATTAGGATATTATCACACCATATCCCTTGCAAATTTTGCAACAACAAAATCAAGGTGACAACCTCATCAATGGCCATAATAATAAATAAGTTTTCGTTTTAGTTATAGTTCTAATTCTCACAAATATTGTGATTTTTGTGATTTTTTATTGATTATTTGTGAACATGAAGATCAAATGACCATTAAAAAAGCACATTGGATATTTGTTAAGATGAACATTTTTCACACCATATGGATGCATGCATAAACACAAGATGAATTGCTAACTACAACAGAAGCTCATAGTTCAAGAAAGTTAAATGACAAGGTTGATGTTTAATGTATAGGTGCCTCATGAATCAAACTTTGACATCTTTTCAAAACATTGTTTGTTTCATGACCATTTGTGGCTTTAAAACATTCTAGCATTTGATCACATTATAGTGTTGTTTTTTTTTAACCCTCCTGATTTGAAGTTTTTATTTTAACACCTTCAAAGTGTCACACAAATGGTCTTTTAAGATTTCCTCTACAAAAATTAAATTGAGGTAAACCATTTCATAGTTTATGTAAATTTGCTTCAAATAACAACAAGAATAAGTTGACTCACTTGCTTCCTACCCATGTTGTAGTTTACAAAATGCAAGTTATAGGAAGTTGCCATGGCATTAAACTAGTAGACTCCGCAATTTGTTTTAGTACATTTTATCTTTGAAGGGTCTTGGTTGTGTGCAAAACAATAAACTTAGATTGTTATGTCTATAATATATTTGTTTCCAACTTTGTGTTTAGTTGGATTAAGGATTAAAACAATCGTTAAATGTAAACCATAACAATGTACAATCATTGAAAATCAAACCAAGAATCATTAGATTTTAATCATTGAATTCGTAAGAAAAAATGCAAGAAGACATTCAAGAGGGTCTAAAGACCTCTATGAAAGTTGTAGCAAGTATGTTTTAGTTAAAAATACTCCATCAAAATTGTAAAAGATGGACTCACAAAAAAATGAAATAAGAAGACCATAAAGAAGGTCTACAAACCTTAATGGGTGGGTCTATTTTAATTTGAAATGTAGATTTAGAATTGTAAATTCAATGGATTCAAACAAAAAAAAGACTAGGATAAAGAAGGTTCGAAGACTCTAATGAAGGCTAAGGTAGGTATGTTTCAATTTGAAATACACCATAAGACTTGTAAGGCACGGATTCATAGGAAAATAAAGTAAGAAAACCTTCAAGAACATTGCAAACCTTAATGAAGGCTAGGGTAGGTATGTTTCAATCTAAAATACAATATTGGAGTTGTAAGAAATGAATTCACAAGAAAATAAAACAACAAAACCATCAAGAGGGATTATAGATTTGAAACAAGGTTAAGGTAGATTTGTATTCATACCCAAATACACTATGAAGGTTGTACAAGTTGGATGTATAAGAAAAACAATCAATAGGGCTTTCAAAAACCACTTCTAAACTTTTATGAAGGCTAAGATAAGTTTCATTTGTCATGAGATGCACCATCATGGTTGTTAGAGATGAATTCACAAGAAAAAAAAACAAGAACATTGTGAAAAGGAATTATAAACCTTAAATAAAAGCGGTATCCATGATTTGAACATTTTTGTAACTATGACTAAATTTTAATCATATAACACAGCTTAATCATGTTTATGACTATTTAACTAATCATGTAATGATGTTCACAACTACATGATTAAGGGATGCGGTTTGACTTCAAAACCATGTTTGACCAAGTAACAAAATGTATTGAACACAAAAAAGCTTGGAAACTTTGATATGGAAAGAATTTATCAATTAAATGCATGCAACTATGAACAATATGTTCAATATTTTCATTACGAAAATAATATTATATATAATTTTAATTCCAAAGGTAGCCTTGAATTTTTTAATTAATTAGAATAATTTATGATCATCAACCAATGGTGAATGCTTTTGAATATTGCAATTTTAAACATGAACAAAAAAAACATCATGCCATTATTATTGTTTCTTTATAGAATTGATATTAAAATACGCTCACATTGAGTTTTTCCCTAGTCAACTTTTGTTTAACCTTGGTTAACCTAAGTTTAACCAAAGTTTAAATTAGGTTTATCCTAGGTTAAACGTAAATTTAACATAAATTTAGCCTTTAGAATTAACCTAAGTTAGCCTAGGTTTATTTTTTAAATTTAACCTTTAGGTTTAGTTTTGTTTAGCCTTTAGTTAAACTTAAATTAACTAGGCTTGACCATGTTTAATTAAGTTTATCCTAGGTTTAACCTTTAAATTTAACTTTTAAATTTAGCCTAATTTAACTTAGGTTTCATTTTTTAATTTGGTTTGAGTTTAGTCTAGTTTTAGCTTTTAAATTTAGCTTTTAGGCTTTGCCTAGGTTTAGCTTTCAAGTTTAACATAGGTTTAGTGCTTAAATTAATCTCTAAATTTAGCTTTTAAAATTAACCTAAATTTAGCCTTTAGGTTTCGCTGAGGTTTAACTTCCAAATTCATCTTTTAAATTTAGCCTTTAAATTTAACTTAGGTTTAATATTTAAATTGAATCTATAGATTTGACCTAAGTTTAGGTTAGATTTAACCCCTAAATTTACCTTAAATTTACCCTTTAAGTTTAACTTAGGTTTAATTTTGATTTAACCTTTAATGTTTAGATTTAACTTTTAAATTTAGTTTAGATTTAACCTTTAAGGTAGCTTAAATTTAGCTTTCAAATTTAGCCTTTAAATTAAATCAACAAATTTAATTTAAGTTCAACTTTTAAGATTAACCTTTGTATTTAACCATTATATTTAGCCTATTAGTTTAGCCTTGATTTAAACTCTAAATTTAGTTTTTAGGTTTAACCTAGGTTTGAGTTTTAAAATTTGTTAAATTTAACATTTAAATTTGACATGCAAGGTAGAGTACAATGTTTATGGGAAAAAATGAAAAAACTTCAAATCTTCCCACAAAATGTGTGTTATTAGACATTACATTTGTGACCTCACTCATTCATGTGCTACTAGGACATAAGTAAAAGTTGTTACAAACAATGTTGGGTGGGTTATCAAATGAAAGGTTTTGGTCTAGGTACTTGGATCCTAAGTGGAACCGGGCCTAGTTTCCAAAACCAGGAATGGAACCAATCCCACAATTCCACTCGACATTCGTTCTAAAACCAAACCTAGGGTTTGGTTTTTAAGTGGGCAAGCGAGACTTGACCGAAATTTTGGAAAAAAATCCAGTTCTAGCTCCAAGTGGGTAGGGCAGGGAATGGGGAGTAGAGAGTCTCACTCATCCTCATCTTGTTTCTGATTTTGGATTAAACCCCAACTCGAAAACTACCCCAAACATAATTTTCTCTTGAAAGATGAAATGTGACTGGCCCTTGGGCCCACATTTTATACATGAAAAGGAAAAAACTTTGAGCAAAGCATATGGTATGTAACGCTCATGTCCATCTCCAATGATAAGTTGTAACAATTTGGTTGTAACTTTCTCTTCCAATTGGTACAATCCCTTCACATGATAGACTAAACATCCTTGTCACTCCTTCTCCTACATTGATTTGTCTTCCTTTCAGTTTGACATATTGATCGGCATGATTATAAATGTTGATCAGTTCCTTCACTATTGGCTCATCAACTAGAGTCCAATCTAATTTCTTGATTTTGGCAAACCCTACTTTCTTTGCCCAGTCTGTTTCTTCCTTCATTAGGGTCTAGATGCTACCATGTGTACAACCTAGGAAATTAATTTTCCTTAATTCTTTTGGAGTTGGCAACTTTTCAAGCTCCCTGACTCTATGTCATTTTAAACCAATGCCCCCATTACTATCTTTCATTTCATGCTTCAATTTACCCATTGCCAACTTCTATTCTTTATACAAGTTGAACTCCCAATTCCAAAAGACAACAATGTAGGTTTTGTAAGGCGGCTCATAAGGTTCTCTATATGTCCTGACAAAGAAATAATCGAGCCCTACAATAATCACTTCCTTTTTTAGTTACTCTTGCTTCTTGAAAATATAAAGAACAAACATCTCTTCTCACTTTGCCTTTGTATACTTCCAAACTCACATAAGCCTTGACTTTATAACATATTTACAATCATTGCACTCCTCTTCCTAAAAAGCTCAAAATGTTCATTTCTTGACAAGCACCTCCATTTGATGCAATTTCTTTTGACATTCCTTCACACTCAAATGTGGGTGGTTAAAACTCCACATATCCTCAAAGTCAGAACTTTCAAGCATTGTCATTCTAGAATTACTATACTCTTTGATTTTAGTTTTTTCCTCCCTAATCTTTTTCACTTTCTAATCTAGTGGTTGATAATTTTTTCGTTTATCTAGGGCTATAAACCAAAAAGCGTGTCGTTTTTGCACATATTCTTTTGCAAACTTCTCTCCACTAAATTTTCCAATGTATGGCTTGAACCAAAAATCTTCTAGCACTCCTTGCTTTGCAGCTATTGTTATGCTATGGATTTCTTTCTTCTGCACTTCTCTTGCTCTTGCATTCCACTTAGTAATCCATTCATTATTTTTCTTTCAATAGTCCTTCCACACGTCGTATTTGTGCTTGATGGCTTTCAATTCGGCTGACTCTTGAGGACATAGTAGCTATTCTAAAGGCCATAGCAAACGCAATTCATTCATGGGCATGTTGAGCATATCATGCACCATTTCCTTCACATGAGCTAACCTAGGTTCTAGACCAACTTTTCTATTTTTATGGCTCCCTTTTTCATTTACATAATTTATTGGATATAAAGGTATTGTTCATTTTTTCTTTCCTTTATAACTGAATTTTCTTGATATTTCATTTTTGGACATTCTTGGTATGCCATTTTTTGAATCTTCTTCTTCAATCTACTCAATATCATCTTCGTTAAATGTTTTTATAGGTTTTGGGTTAGTCCAGGGTAGATTCTTTGGTTTGGTATGTAAGATAGGTGGAAAATTAGGTTTGTTTTTCTTTCTATGCCTATTTCTAATTTTTCCACTAGGTCTTGTATAAATTGTAATTTCCGTTATTATTACATTGGTTGGTGGATTATTATAATGGTAGGTTTTTAGTTTGTTAATATTTGTTCTCTTTACCCCCCCCCCAATCACTTATGGTTGATAACTCCATAGTGTTATTATCAAACATTTTTTGTATTTTAAAAGGACCCTTCCAAGGTAATGTAAATTTATCTCCTTTTATTTTTGTGGTTTCACACATCTATAGTACTAACTCTCCTTCATTCAAACTTTTCATCTTCCCATTTTCATCCCTCTATTCCTCGTGTAACAATTGAATATGGTTAATATTTTCACTGGCTTGCCAACAAGTTTCATCCAATCTAAATAAATCTTCCATATTTACTCGGATAGCTTTGTCTAGAACTTCATGCGGTAAATCGCAAATTCTTTTGGTTGGGAGCACAAATTATGCTGGCATAATTGGTTGAATACCATAAACCAACTTGAAAGGTGTATATTGAGTTGTCATTTTATAAGCCATTCAATATGCCCGTAAAGCAATGGCTAACATTACATCCCAATCCACCAAGTTAATATTTTACCCAATGTTTTGTTAATCAACTCAACTTGCTCATCCCCTTGCAGATAGTAAAAAGTCGACTTATGATGTGAAATGATAAATTTTTCCACAAGTATTTCAATAATTTTATTAATGAAACGACTGCCTTAATCACTTACAAGATGGGTCGGGCAGCCAAAGTGAGTAGTAATTTGTTCATAAATAAATTTAACGATGTTTTTAGCTATGTTGTCATGAGATGCTTTTGATTCTACCCATTTAGTAAAATAATCAATTGATATTATGATATATTGATTTCCAATATATCTTGTTGTCGGTTTGACTAGTCCCATAAAATCAAAACCCCATTTCATGAAAAGTTCAAATGCCATAACTAGTTTGAGTGGCCCTTTACCACTTCACCATATAGGCTCTAAACATTGGCAAATGTCACAATTTTGACATAATTCAATAGCATTTTTATGCATAGTGGGCCACCAATAGCTTGAAGATAATAATTTTTTAATAATAGTATTTATGCCAAAATGCCAACTAGTCGGCCCTTCATGGAAATCTTCCAATATTTTAAACACCTCTCCTAGAAATAAACATTGTCATAGGACCCCATCTGGTCCTAACTTATATGGTTTTCCATCACATAATATGTAGGGCCTAACCCTTATGATTATTCAACTTCTTTCTTTTTTAGGTATATCGTTATCAAAATATCATTTTTAAAAATATTTTATGATTGGACCATACCAATCAATTCCCACATTAAATGAATGAACGTTAGGTAACTGATCATCTACCCCTTTTGTTGGTTCTCCATGACTGATTTTGGATAGGTGATATAGTAAAAAATGAACTTGATCCAATTTGTAGATAATTTTAAAACCAAACTCTTATAGTAGTAAAAGCCATATGGCAATTTGACCTGTTATTGTTGGTTTGTTCATCAGATACAATAATGCCTAATGATCTACACTAAAATTAAAACTATTTCCTAACAAATAATGTTTGATTTTCTTCATAACATATATCTTAACTAAAGTTTCCTTTTCAGTTTTTGTATACTATTCATAAATCTACTTGCATATATATTGATTTCTCAATGGTATTATCTAGGTTTTGACCTAACATAATCCCTAGAACAAAGTTCGATGCATCAGTATACACATGAAATTTGATTTTCCAATTTGGTACCATTGACACTAGCAAACATGTCATAGATGCTTTCATCCACTCCCAAGATTTATTACAAGCTTCAGTCCATTTGAATTCTTCATCTTTCCTTAACAGTTTGCACATGGGTGTTGTTTTGTTAGCAAAGCTGCAAAAATAATGCCAATAGAAACCAACTACTCCCAAAAATCTTTTTATTTCTTTCACGTTAATTGGTACTAACATTATAGTGATTGTAGTAATTTTTCTGGGGTCCACTAATAATCCATCACTACCAACAATGTGTCCAAGTAGAACACCCAAATTAACATTAAATGCATATTTTTCTAGGTTAAGACTTATGCCATTTCTTTTACATTATTCCAAGAATTTTTGTAATTGACCAAAATGGTCTTCTTTACTTCCATATGCACTGAAATCATCCAAGTTTACTTGCATAAACTTATTCAAATATTCCTTAAAGGCTTTGGTCACCACTTTTTGAATGTGGCAGGAACATTAAATAATCCATTCTTTATTTTTTTTCTACCATTTTAACTTGGTTATAATTGTTATAATCATCCATAAATGAATACATTTCATGTCTGGCCATTAAATCAAGAATTAAATCCAAGAAAAGTAACAAAAATGGATCCTTCTTGGTTTGGACATTTAATTTATGGTAATCCACACATATATGCAATTTGCCATTTCTTTTTGGCACAATTACTAGAGGGGATAACCATAGGGTGGTTTTTATAGGATATAAAAATCTAGTGTCCGATAATTTATCAAGGTCTTCTATGAGCCTTTAATGCATAATTTGGATTCATTCTGTATTGTTTTTGTTTAACTAATTGAACATTCACCATTAGTTCAATTTTATGTTCACATACTTTTCTTGGAATTCCTTTTAATTCCTTATAGCTCCATGCGAAAACATGTATGTACTCCATTAACACGTTTTAAATTTGTGCTTGAAATACACTTGGTAATTAGTATGACATTAATTATAACTCTTTAGGTTCTTCTTTGCTTCCCAACTTAAGTTTAACTAATTATTCTTTAGTTGTTACTATCCAACCAGCAATTTTTTTATCTTTGACAATGACGTCGGTAGTTTCATCCAATATTAAAGCTTCTCCTAGTTGATGTTCATAAAAATACATTGGATAATCAATTATGTCTTCTAGTTGTAACGTACCACAATCTATTTCTTTCAAGAAATATAATTTTTCAAATGCTACTTCCCCTACATGCCATAATTTTGGTACTGCATTATAAAGTTGTTCCTTTTCTTGTTTTGACAATCTTTCCTCCTGAATTCTTCAGTTGTAATGATGAATGAATACTGGCTTGTTTTATTGTATTTAACATCACAATTTGTTCTCCTAAATAATAATGAGGGTACTATCGCCCCAATTGTGAGGAGCTTTAACCAATTTCAGCCCATGGTCATCCCAATAACATGGAATAAGCTTCCATTCCATTCTCCATATTCAACACTGATTGAAATTTTATAATCACAACTTGCCAAGTTGACTTTCAAATTTCTAATAAAAGCAATTGGTTACACCTTCCATCGGTTAACCATTCGCACCACAAATGGAGCCAATTGAAGTCTTTTCAATCCAAGTTTCTTTCTCAAACTCTTTGAGATAATGTTCACATTGAAACCACTGTCTAATAACACATCCTTTACTGCAAATTTTCCCACCCGAACTTGAACAACTTATATAGTTTCATCAAAATCTTCAACCTTTGTTGTTACTTTGCAAACATCTGCAACTTAATCTTCTTTCATTTTGATTAAAGACTTTTCCACCATCGCCCTTAATTGAAGACAAATTTTCATTAACTATCCCAACTTCACTTCCAATTGCAAATTCATAATTGCTTTTATAGCTTTTATTATTGAGTTCAAATTAATTCCATACCCATTCAATGTCTCAAACATTCCATTTCAGTTTGCCACTACACTATATATAGTCATTCTATCTTGGTCCTTGTCTAACTATTGTCAACTCCATGTGATTCACTTGCCTTCATCAAATCAACCTTTCTTGTCAATTTGTCACTTCGATTCATAATATGTTTACTTCCTATCATATCAACTTCTCTTGTCAATGTGTCCACTTTGGTTGGTATGTGAGCTCTTGCTAGCTTAGCATATCGATTAGTCAATTTAGTTGACCCTTTGTGACCACTTAGCAAATTGATTTCCTTCGTCATTCCCAATGGCACCTTTCCATTTAGCCCTCTTGGTTGAAAAAACAACTTGGCCGGTTCCAAGTTGACAAGTAACGCTTCTACTTCAATGGGTTTATCTTCAAACTTTTGAATTTTCTATAGTTCTTCAACTACATCCAAATGAACCTTCTTTTCTTTCTCCCATTTGGTTTGTTGACTCCTTGTAAGATTGACCTCTTTCTCTAGAGGTTCCTTTACTAGCATACTTGTCCTTTGACCTCACGTGGTCACACACACATCAATAACCAGTTGGTCCCATTCAACCATAGTAACATTAATTCCAACTTTCGGTTTGGAATTCTTCTCTTCCTCTTCCATTACTTTCTTCCACATAAGACATTTAGCTTTTACATGTCCTTCTTTACGACAACAAAAACACTTTACTCCATTCTACCAAATTTTATTATTTTGATTATAACCATGTTGGTTATATTGGTTATTATGATTCTTCTAACCATTATTTCACTAGTTTTGACCATTTGGTCTTGAATTATATTGTCGATTTCCAAATTGATTATTTGGTGTGTTATATTCTTATAGTTGTTTTTGTTTATACCACATGCACTGGAACAATTTGCCTTGAAAGACATCTTCCAAGCACTGCTTTGTTGGGACATTGATCAGTGTTATGATCATTTTGTTTGCATATCTAACAAATTTTGTTCAATAATTTACATTCTTTTGTAAGGTGTCCTTGATTATAACAATTTTGACAATACACACTTCTTCTAATAGTTTAAAAGTGATTTTTTTGTCTTTCTTCTTTGGTCTCCATTTTTCTTCTTCGTTATAATCTTCTAATTTTTCAATGTTAGAATCTTAACAATATTTCAATATACTTTTCTTTCTTACTGGCATATTTTCTTTTGTCATAATTGCCAACTCTACTACTTTTGCCAAAGTTCTTCACAACATACTTATAATGGCCATTTTGACTTTGGTTCTCAATCCTTTCTAAAAGCTTCTCTTAAATAAATATCATGTGGTTGTGATGGAATAATCACACAAAGTCACAAAATTCTGTCATAGTAGTCTTCTACAAACTCATATTTTTTCTATTTTGCATATTTCAAAGTTGCAACCACTTGTCCTTTATTACAAATCTCACTAAATCAATTGATGAAAGCATGTTGTACTTCATTCCATGTTGCTACTAGACGAATAGTCTTATACCTAACAAACCAATCAATAGATTTCCCTCTAAGAGAATTTGGAAAATATTGTAGTTTATGATCATCCATATCTTTTCCATTAGTCACACATACTTTAATTAGTTGTCAAATATGTATAACATGATGATCATTGTCATGATATTTCGATAGTTGAATGCACAAAACATTTGTAGGTATGACAACCATGAATGGATTCATGTTCATCACAGTTGTAATAGTTGTTGGTTGTCGAATTGACAAAATTATTGTATTCAACAATTCAGTACTTGGAGTTGTTCCAAATAGCTCTCTATTTAATGGTTGATCACAACTTCCATTGTCACTTTAAGTTTTCACTGATTTACCACCTTGGTATTCAAGGCCACCTTTCTTCTATCACCCAATCAATTGTTCCAAATGCATTGTCAATAATCTTTGGTGTATTCAATAAGAACGTATTTGATTCTTTAGTTGGTTCTTGATATTCATGATCAACATTTGGTGAGCCCATTTGTGTAAATTATTGAGTCCCATCACTTGTCGATCTATTTACTTCCTCAATATCAATTTGAGTAACTATAATCACCTCTTCTTCTATAGGTTGAAGTACTTGATATGCTATTGGTGAATTAAATATTACACCAAAACCTCTCTATCTTTTCTGTGTAATAAATTGTCAGGCTGCAATAACAGCCTCTTTAACTTCCTTTCGATTTTCTTTTCTCTAGTCTCTCAATTTATTGTTATCTTCTCTTTTTTTATTTCTATCTGACATAGGTTCCAAACAAAAATTCATGTTTCTTTTTTATAACCATTTTTATTGTCACTCCCACTTTTTAATTCCCATACAATTTTGGAATCATGATTATAGACCAAAATTCTTTTGATTTAATTATTTCAAAAATGGATTCTTCATTCCCTCTTGTTCTCATGACATATTTAGAACCCATAGACCTAGGTGCCTAAAGCATATCACTTGGTATCCATTTTAAAATTAATGCATTAATGTTGGGTTTAATAAATTTTCTTCTATCCAAGAACTGAATCAAATGATGCGTTGCAAAAAATTTCTTTATAGAAATTAATGTGATTATGCATATAATTACTGGTAACCATCTTCTATATTTTGTCAAATTGGTAGCATCAATAATTAATGATCTATCTTGTATACACCACACCTCAGTACCACCATCTATTTTCTTAATAACTAATTTTTGTATGTTTTAAATCTCTTTTAAAAATTACCCCATTCATTTAATTCTAATGCATTCTTTGGTGTATACAAATACTTTTGGAAATTCCACCCATAACTACAATTTATTTTTAATCTTTGTTTAGCTTCTTCTACAATTATACTTTCTTTCATCCATTCATCTTCTCTTTCAACAAGAGTCATAATTTACCATTTTTCATGATGTCCCTCGTAGAAATTATTATAATAATCTAGAAATATCATTGATTTTGCCATATTTTGTTCATAATAAGTGAATAAATTTGGAAAAACTAATATTTGTTTAACCCCCAAAATAGTCATCTTATTCACTCTATTATGTTTTCTTTCAATTATATAAGCACCTATCAAATTTGTGTATCCACAAGGTAATACCCTATAAAAAACATGTATCAAGCAAAATCCAAAATCAATTTCATCAATTTCCACTTTCCCTTTTTCAATTTCCATTAACTTAATTGTAATGTGGAAAAATCTTACATGAATTTGGAGAAACTACATCCTAAATCCTCCAATTTCTCCAACAACAAATTGAATTATCCCCAACATGGTCACCAAATGTTAGTGATATAGTTTTGCAAATGTTAATTCTAATTTTTCATGAATAAATTAACTACCTCTATATCACTATTGGGTCCTTGTCCTACTCCATTAAAATGAGTACCATGTAAGCATATTGACCAAGACAACATTTAATCGTTTTTAAGTTTGGAAGTTCATTCAATTAAATCCACATACAATGCTACATCACAAGAATGGAAGACAAAACATTTTTAATATTTCTATAAACCATGTTCTACAATGTTTTTCTCCCTTCCTTCCTTTCATAACTCCTTTCCTTGCTCTCTTTCTTAAAAAAATTGCATAAACATACAGACAATCATCATTCAAACCCCTTTAAAGTGAGTTGAAATGTATTTTATATTCTCCCAAAATGGTTATAACAGCTTAACTATCTGGCAAATCGACTTGCCACAAATCGACTATTGTCTTATCATAATGATATGTTACCATATCAATTCGAGTATATTGTCATACTGATTTGCTTACTTTGTCACCTTGTTTGCCTATTCTGTCATTTCAACTTGTCTATGTTTATTGACTTGCCTATATGCTTATTGTTGTATTTCTTTTTCTTAACAATCATCATTAATTAATCATAACTTCAATTAATGTGCATGATTCACACATAATAATTCATGAAAAAAGTTTTTACTCACATTAATATGCATGACGCACACATGGTGACTCATTAGAAAAATATTTGCACAAATTAATGTGCATGTTGAATCACATGGTGAACCATGTGATTTGTAAGACTTTAAAAAATTGAGGCAAATAGGGATGAATTAAGGGTTTTTCAAACGATGTTATTAAAGGGCTATTTGAGGGATATTTGAATGTGCAATTATGAAATTGTTTGGGGAAAAATAAGATAAAGTTTGAAATATTTGAATGTTGGATTCAAGGGTGACAAGAGACCATATTTCAAGGTGATAAATATAATTGCATGAAACCTCATGGCAATGGAAAATATGATTCATATCCTCAAGAAACCTATTAGTATAATTTAGAAATTACAAGTAGGTTATTATGTATTATTTCTACCCCACACTTAAGGGAACCAAATATAGATATCTCCAAAAACTTTTACCCTTTTCCCCAACTTTTTGCAATCGAAGCCCCAAAAAATCACTTCACTTTAGCATTTAAAAAAAAGACAATTGTCAAACTTTTGCTAGTAAAACTAGGAGATTCTGGCACAAGCAAGTGAAGTGCAACGAAAGAACCACAAGTAGAAAAAAAAAAGAAATGCAACATAATAAAAGTCGTTGTTATGCGCACAAGTAAGCCCCCACTAAGTCCATCACGCACATGCAATGGAAAGGCCAAAAGCAATTGGGGTGGGGGCTGGCCAGAGGAGAGGGGGTAGAGACCATGTCAAACGTTTGAAATGAAGTAAAAGTGACATCCTGTACCCTGCAAACAAGGCAAACGCTGCATTTTTCGAAAAGAGTTGTTGAATATTTTTGCATGTCACAAGAGGAAAATATTAAATGGGAAGCATTCAAGACCTTTGGTCGGTTTAATATTTTCTGTCACAAGATTAATCACTACGATAAAACTTAAGTGCCTTACAAGCTGAAAATATGTTTTTTTTTAAAAAAAATTAATTGACACACCAAGCAAATTTTTGACTTGTTTTCAAGAATTAAGTGACAACAGAGACCAAATGAAGAGAGCCAAAAAAAAACTTTGGGAAAACATGAACCCTGTCCAGAGTCACAAAGTGCCCAATATCTAATGCCTTTGTATATATAGAGAGGCATTTTCATGCCCGACTTTTAGTTCATGTTGCGTGAGTAGGACAAGTGGAGAGGCTGAGTGAGTCCCACTCACCAACCATGATGTAATACCCACTGGAAAATTCCTCCCTCTAAGTAGAGATTTTTGTGTTTGGGGAAGCCATAAGGGGAGGGCATTCATTCTCAGAATAAGGGCCCCCCACGAGATGAAGCCGAGGTGGCCCCTAATTCTGAGAATGCCCTCCCCTGACAACTTTACTGAGCATAAAGCACAACATTCTAAATCTGAAAAGTTCCTCCTCTCGGCAAAGAAACTTTCATGGTTATAAGTTATAAGGTGCCCTCCTCTGAGTACACTGTGAAAATGGCAACTGTGCTTTTAGAATATATATATATATATATATAATTTTATTTTTAAATTTACTTTTTCATATCACCTTATGAAAAAAATGTCCGCTGTCTGGGGATCTTATGAGGTTCTCCCGGGATCCATGAAATTATGCCACATGACCCCCATTGAAAATGTTAAAACCTTTACGATTCGCCACAGACTTGACACCTACTTTCAATTGTGAAAATTGATACTTCTACTAAATAGTTGTGGTGTGTGCCCTGATTTCTTTTTTGGGGAGGGGAGTAATTAGACATTTTGATTGGTTCATCACAAAAAAAAAACTCTAGAACTTTGGATAGTTCCCCCCCCCAAAAAGAAGGGTTGCACTCCCAAAATAAAATTAGAGAATTGCTTCCTTTTGACCCACCTATATAAAAGGCAATTCACACATGATGATGTTAGACATCTAGTGTTAAGTTAGGCTAACATTATGATTAGCATGGTGTCTAACATCAACATTAACCTAAGTACTAACAAAAAAGTGACGACGTTCACACCAAAAGCAAAAGTGGTTGGAAGCATTGATTTCTCATCACCTTAATCACTAACAAATTTTCAACAATTCACATAGGCCACAATCCGTCATCTCTCCATTACTTGTTTTTCCTATGTCAATTTCACATCATCATTCAATGTTTTGAGATATTTAGTCTACATCTTTTTATTTGTGCGACTTGAACAATTTTGCAATTTTCTTTGTATTTTTGTGGCGTGCAAGTTGTGTTTACAATGCACAAGCATGAACTTTTTTGTCTCTACAACATGTCAACAATTTTGCAAATTTTTTTTACATCTTTATATTTTTGCAACCTCGTAATGATTCCACTATCTTGTTTATGTCTTTGTGTCTTTCTGATTTACAAGTTGTTTTTTGCTATTGTTGTACATTACACAAGCATGAACTAAAAGCAAGTTTTTTCACTTTTAGTTTTTTTTTAATGAATGTTATTGTTTTTTTAGTTTGTTTCATTGTTTGTGACTCTTTTTTGTTGTCATTGTCATTGTCCTAACATGTTCTTAAGAATGGGTTACATTAAAGTTCTTGTT
>Ga0209611_10000156_pt1 | contig 84474 bp, 41 predicted proteins | sample S1TSphgellanicum_3_FD_187693 | JGI IMG/M metagenome (GOLD analysis project Ga0209611, IMG submission 187693) | Host-associated microbial communities from peat moss isolated from Minnesota, USA - S1T2_Fc - Sphagnum magellanicum MG (SPAdes) (version 2) | ecosystem: Host-associated > Plants > Peat... | reverse complement strand
TAAAGGATGCAAGTACTACGTGAATATCATTGATGACCACACAAGGAAGGTGTGGGTTTACTTCATGAAACACAAAGGTGAAATGTTTCAACATTTTTTGAATTTCAAAGTAATGGTGGAGAAGGAAAAGGGTGTGAGCATCAAATGCCTAAGGTCCGATGGACAGGGAGAATATTTTTCAAATGTATTCAGTGAGTACTTAAAGGAGCATGGGATTCAAAGGAAATACTCATGTAGTTATTCCCCACAGCATAATGGAGTTGTTGAAAGGAAAAATAGGCACATTGCAGAAATAGCACGTGCCATGTTGAATAAGAAGAATTTGCCAAATTACTTTTGGGCTGAAGCAATAGTAATTACAATCTACATCATGAATCAAACACCCACAACGGAAATTCATGGCATGACACCTGAAGAAAAATTCACATGCAAGAAACCCGATGTTTCACACCTCAAAGTGTTTAGTTGCATTGCATACGTGCATGTTCCTAATGAGAAGAGATCAAAACTAGACCCAAAAGTTGAGAAGTGTATCTTCATTGGATATTCCTTAGAACAAAAGGGATATAGATGTTTCAATCTTTCCATTCGAAAGTTGCAAGTGAGTAGAGATGTTATGTTTGATGAGATGGTTAGCTGGTACTCACCATTAAAGATAGCAAAAGATGGAGACGCTAGAAATGGTGGTGGTTCATCAAATCTGGAACAAGAATCACAATTAATTAGTGGAGCACAAGAGCCTTCAATTAGTGGGTCCAATAGCACTCCATGGAAAGGAAGATTAAAATCTTCAAACATTGTACATGGTAGTTCTCAAACATCATCTAGAAATTTTCATGTAAATGGTAAATCAAGTGATTTAAAGAATATTGTGGGTGAAGAATCAAAAATCACTTCAGTTACTACTTTCGAAGTTCAGATGGCCAAAAAAACCTTGAAAACATCTGACAACAACAATGGAGTACGAAGATCCACACGAGTCAAATACCCTATACAAAGACTCACATATGATGGTTTTGTAGCTCATCATTACACATACATGGTGAAAATTATAAAAGAGGTTGAACTCACTTGTTTTGAACAAGTAGTTAGAAACCTTAAGTGGGACAATGCCATGGATGAAGAGATGGCGGCTTTGGATGCGAATGTTACTTGGGAATTGGTAGGTTTACTAGAGGACAAAAAAACAATTGGGTGCAAATCAGTGTACACAGTCAAACACAATGCAGATGGATTTGTGAGCAAATACAAAGCAATATTGGTTGTCAAAGGTTATGCCCAAACTTAGGGCATAGACTATGAGGAGACTTATAGTCTAGTTGCCAAAATGACAACTATAAGAGCAATCATTGCTATGGCAGCAGCAAAAGGATGGTCTTTACATCAAATGGATGTAAATAATGTTTTTCTTCATGGAGATTTACTAAAAGAAGTGTACATGGAACAACCACCAAATTATGTGGACCAAACACATCCTAATTTGGTTTGTGGGTTGAAGAAAGCTTTGTATGGCTTGAAGTAAGCACCTAGAGCTTGGTCAGATAAGATAGGTGAGTATCTTGCCACAAGTGGATTTCAAACATCCAATGCAAATTTTTCATCATATGTGAAAAAGACAAATCATGGGATTGTAGTCATAGTCATCTATATTGATGACTTGATTATCACAAAAGATAAGATGTCGACATCTTTGATTTGAAGAAGCTTTTGAAGCAAAAGTTTGAAATGAAAGATTTGGGAGAGTTGTGTTATTTCTATTGGAAACAACTTGAAAAGAAGCAAGAAATGAAACATTCAAAGTTCATGAAATGGAACAATTGTATTAACTAACAAGAAATCACAAAGGTTATATGCTTCAAATGCTACAATCACAAAACTATGGCTTGTAACTACTAACAAGGCTTGAAGGTTCTACGTGCACTCAAAACCATGAAAGGAAAGAATGAAAAACAACTCAAAACCACTCCATTATATACTATCTCCTAACCTTAAAGTAGCCGCCACCACACCCTAACCCTAACCGTCGCCAAACCCTAAATAGTCTCCACTTCTAAACCTTAACCTAATTACTACAAGGATGTGAATACTATTCATCCTTTTGATGAATGTTTAACACATTCATCAACATTGGGAATTAGAAACGAATAATATTTCTAACACTCCCACTCTATGAAGTTTTTAATCCAAACATGTTTATCAACTTATGATGTTGTTCTTTTGATAATGCCTTGGTAAGGACATCTGCCACCATGTGTTCCGTTGGACAATATTCAAATCGAACTTCTCCATTTTCAACTTGTTCTCGAACAAAATGATGTTGTACATCAATGTGTTTTGTTCGTGCATGGTGAGTGGGGTTCTTGGTCAATGATATCGCACCTTGATTGTCACATCGAATCACCATCATTTCCTTCTCCTCCATGTATCTTAAATCCCTCATCAATTTTGTTATCCATATGGCTTCTTTTGTGGCTTGCGTGTTCGCCATGTATCCCGCCTTCGTGGTGGACAATGCTATTATAGGTTGTCGTTTGTTACTCCAAGAAATGGCTCCCCCTCCGATCATGAAAACAAACCCTGTGGTGGACCTCCTATCTTCAAAATCACCACCCCAATCCGCATCGCAATATCCAAGAACTTCCTTGGATGGTGTTGCACCAAATTATAATTTCATTTGCAATGTACCTTGCAAATATCGAAAGATTCATTTGACGGCCATCCAATGCTCCATGTTAGGGTTCGCCATGTGTTAACTCAACACGTTTATTGGGTATGCCAAGTCGGGTCATGTGCACAACATGGCATACATCAAAGACCCAACCGCTTGTTGATATGGAAATCCCTTTGATTCATCATTTCCATTTGCAATCCTTTGTAACTTCACCTTGGGATCTAATGGAACTCTAATGGGCTTACATTTTTCCATTCGAAAACGTTTCAATATTTCATTGAGGTATTTGATTTGGTTGATGTGTAGGAGTCTTTCATCACGATTCCTTTCCACCTCCATCCCTAAAAAGAAATGCAACTCCCCGAGGTCTTTCATTTCAAACTTTTGACTCAATTCCTCTTTGATTTGCAAAAGTTTGTTTTGATCGTTGCACACCAAAATGAAGTCATCCACATAGACCACAATGAAAAACTTCACATCTCCCATTTGTGCAACGTACACACTAGGATCGGCCTCATTCTTCATAAATTCAATGCTTTTGAGAAACGCAACTTTTGATTCCATGCCCTTGGAGATTGTTTCAAACCATACAAAGACTTGTGAAGCTTACACACGAGATGTTCAGCTCCTTGGTGCATGAACCCTTGAGGTTGTTCCATGTAAATCTCCTCTTCAAGCTCGCCATTGAGAAATGCGGTTTTCACGTCCATTTGATGGATCTCCATGTCTTCCAAGGCCGCCAATGCAAGAATACAACGAATAGATGTAAATTTTGCGACGGGCGCAAAAGTTTCGTTGTAATCCACTCCGTAGGTTTGGGTAAAACCTCTTGCCACTAATCTAGCCTTGTAGCGTTCCACCTCCCCATTTGCGCCTTGTTTGATTTTGAACACCCATTTGCAAGAAACGGGTTTCCTACCGGCGGGAAGTGGTACCAAAGTCCATGCGTTGTTTGTCATGAGATAATCATATTTTTCTTGCATCCCACACTCCCACTCCTTGGAATTTTCACATGTCAATGCTTCATCAATATTTTGAGGCTCCTCTAAAAATGCAATGGTGGCACGATCCACCTCCTTGGTAGCAATCCACTAATCGCCAGGCCATTCCCTTCGTTGCCTTTGAGGTCTTTCCCTCGACACATCTTGTGAAGGTTCACAAGATGGGTTATGAAGCACTCCCAACTCCTTAAAGGACTCAAATGTGAGCCCAAGTAACAACGGAAGAAGGAGGAGTCGAAGCACGCTCCCTAGCTCACAACACTTTGAAGGGTAGAAGGGCGTGTTGGAGCTCCGGGATGGGACTAGGAAGAGTGACAAGCTTCACTCATTCACACGGGCTTGCACACAACCCACACAAAGTGGTTAGTGCATATTTGGAGCACCCTTGGTGCTAGGACGAGCCACGGGCAACACAGACACACAAGACTCACCACGACCCGAACTTGGGGGAAGCCACCACCTTCCCCCTTATAGTATACTCTACAAATTTCCACGGAGGCTACATCCAAATGGCTATTTTTCCCGAGACTCCCAAGTGGGAGTCCCGAAATCGCGCCAAATGGGACTCCCGCAACTTTGGAGCCCCATAACTTTGCGAGAAAACCTCGGATTGCAATGCAGTCTAAAGAAAAGTTGTAGCTCTCGTCGAGAGCTTTCCAACGATATGTGGCACGGCCCTTGCACCTAAGTAAATCGGGTCGATTCCCGACTTTTTGTGGTCGGGAATCAAATTGGCAGTTCGACTCTCGACCCTTCTTTTGACCATAACTTGTATTTCAAATGTCCAAATGAGAAATGCGAGCCCATTTTAGACATGTACGCTCCAAGAGCTTTCCAATGATATAAAGAACGCCACAAGACATTGAGGTTTGACCCCTGCAATCGCTCTCTGAAGTTTCGGGAGTCCACCGGGAGTCCATCTCCCAAAGTGGGAGTTGCCTTGGGAGTGTGAGTGTTCACTCCCTCACACTCCCTCACACTTCTTACACTCATGGGAGTATGTGATGTGATTCCCCAGCTTCCTCTTGGCCCGGACCCTTGCAATGCCTTTGCCTTGACTCCCGGGCTTCCTTTCTCTTGGCCCATAACCTTGCAACCCCCTTTTGCCTTGGTCGCAAGCCCAAAGCTAGGGTTGCGATAGGTTATCATTAGAAACGACAAATTCTTCTTCCGATGAAGAACTTGGTGTGGATTCACTTTGCACACTTCCCATTCTTGTTTCATTCAAAGGTGTATCTTGACTAAAGGTTAATGGTTCTTCTCCTTCAACTTCTTCATGCACAACTACATTTTCTTCTTTCTCGGGATGAGGTACACCACCTATTTCCTTTGACCCTTCAATGAACACGACATCTCTACTTTTGATGATTTTCTTGGTTTTCACACACATCAAGCGATATGCTTTGGTGCCTTCGTAATATCCTAAAAACACACAAGGCATGGACTTGGACTCTAATTTGGTCCTCTTCTCATCGGGGACATGTGCAAAGGCTTTACAACCAAAAACTCTCAAATTCTCAAATGAGACATGTGAGCCATGGATTATAGCTCAATAATTAGTTAAGCCTTAGTTTCGTAATTTTCTTTAGTACTAATGATTGGAATGCTTATAAGCCTCCAAGTAGTGATTATTAATAGTTGAATCAGCCTTTGTGATATTTCCAGGCATATAATACTTTTTTTATTTCAGTTGATGTAACGTTTAATCAGTTAAGCACCTAGTAAACCTTTTAAAGTACATTATTCCTTTTATGTTGAAGAGAAGGGAAAGGGGATGTAGAATTAGATGTGAATTATTGATAGATAGGAAATACAAGCCCATAATTAACAATAGCATTTCGCTATGACAAGGTTAAGTTAGTCTGTAGAAGAATCTTTAAGCACTAATGATGTACTTGTAAGATTGTTAGGATGTAGTCCTAGTACATCTTTATTTAGTTCCACTTCTATTAGACTTCTAAATAGAATCAATTCAAACTTAAGTATTAAACACTTCCGCCTGAGTAGCCTTAGGTGAATCACAACTGAATAACTAACTTAAGAGATAGGTCACAGTTGTAAAAAATCTAGGATGCGACGGATGGTGCAAGCGAGGTACTCGGCTCGATGCTCCAAGGGAAGTGGGTTGATCGGGCCTCGTAGCCAACGATAATGGCCATCACCGGGAACCCACGTTCGACAATGGAGACGGACATCATCATCTTCGCACTGGCATTCTTCAAATCTTTTTGGCACGACTCCACGAACAGGAACAAACTCTAAATAAATTACTAAAGCACGTGGGTTAGGAGACAATCGACGATCCCATACCGAACGAGCGACTTGAGTGCGCACCACTTTCCTGGGCGGTTCTTCTTCGCGTGGCCGTTGAGAAACATTCAAGTCGAGCGGTGCTTCTTCAAGCTCTTCTTGTTATACGGGTGCGACTGGAGGATTTGAAGGCGTAGCGTCATCGTCCGCCATGACTAGTTGCGCCTGCATCAACAAAAAACCAAGAAGGTGCAAACAAGGTGGTACTTGCGTTCAAAAAGGGTCGAAGCCTTTTGATTTAACAAATTAGGGTAGGCGTAAAGTGTGGGAGTGACGGCGGAACCTCATCAAGACTCAAACACCCTAGATCTAAGGGATTCATCAAACCCTAAATTCAACGGTGGATCTAGAAGTGTGTGAGAGTTTCCTTTTGTGATGCAAATTGTAATTTCAATTTACTATGTACTACATAATTAATTAGTGCATAGTAAAGTAAATAGGTAGGGAATATCAAGGAGTAAATGTTACATGGAAATGTTACTTCAACCATTGAATTAGTCAAGTAAGAACTCAAGGACTCTTCCTTGTTACTATCGATAATTTATCCTAGTAGTTAGTTACTTGAAGTAATTAGGATGAAGAAGTAGGATGTGAGGGTCAACGGACGGAAAAGGATCAAACTCAAGAGATCTCATCAAGATATCCAAGATAAGGGGGAGGTTGGATCCTCCAATCCCATTAGTCATGAGGATTGTCATCCTCTTTGATTGGAGGATGGAATATCTCTTGTGTTTCATTGGGCCCAAGGATTCTCATCCTAATTTCAATTAGATGGCCATTCATTCTCAAATTCTCATTGGCCCTTGAAGGATGAGGAGGCCATTGATTGGTGCAAAAAGAATTCAAAGCTTTCATTGGACAAGGGAAACGAGCTCAAGGAAGGTCATGGAGGCTTACCAAGAAGAAAGGCATTATGTGTATGTGAAGAAGGGAAAAGGAAGAGGAGAATGAAATGTGAGAAAGGTTGTTAGTTGTTGTGTGTGGAGGTGTTCATGGAAAGGTTATGAAAAAATGAAGTATGGAATAGAGTTGTGTGTAGCAAGTAATCGTAGTGAAACCTCTGAACTTTTGGTTTAATTAATTGTTTCTCTCAAATCCACCGTTGGATTTGTCTCAAAATTAGATCAGTTTTAGATTGAAATGTGTAAAAGCTTCTCCCAAAAATTCAGCATCATCGGTTTTTGCTGTGAAGGAGTTACATTTGTGAAAGTAGAGGAGGTTGAGTTGTTGTTTTTTCCCTCAATCTAAACAAGTGGTTTTTAGTTTCGGGCTTAACTTTTGGTCAAAGACATAAATAAAATAAAATAAATAAAAAATAAAATCATGAAATTTGGACACAACGCATTAGATTTTTAGTAAATTTCATTACTAACCTCGAACCACCTAACTCGTTAGACTTTAACTACATAGTAGTTCCACTTCTAACCGGGTTTTTTGTGAGTGCATATCTTAGTGGTGGAAGTGTGCAAGAAATCCTCACACTTCATTTTATAAGAAACCCCTATAATGTGAGGATTAGGCTTACCTTAGATGGAGTGAGCCCACATATATGGGAATCAATCCACCAACTAGTCCACTTGGCATGTAATTGTCTTAAATTATAATTTTCCCCCTTGGTTAATTACCAAATTTATTTTTTTATGTGTGGTTTGTTGATTCTAGTAATTGTTTTTGTTAAGAGTTGTAACATTGATGTGTTTATGGCCCCATTGATTAAAAAGTTGCAAGAGTTGTGGAAGGGGTGGTTACATGGGATGTGTCACCACCAAAGGGAAATCCACAAAAGTTTACATTATGGACCATCCTGATCTGGTCCATACATGATTTACTAACATATGGGTTATTTTTTACTCGAGTGACCAAAGGTTATAAGGGGTGCCCAACATGTAGACCCAACACTTGTGCACACCATTCCAAAGCCCTTGGGAAAATTGTCTAAGAACACCGAATGTGGTTACAACCTAATCATCCTTGTTAGGCCAACCCAGTGAATTCCTAGGTGTTTTTGGGATTTGATTGAAAATAAGTATAGACTTGAACACCTCAATTGTGTTAGTGTTTTGTGATAAATAAACATTTTAAAATAGGTGGAAAATAGTTAGGCAAATAACCTACCACTTTCTCTTAAGGAAAATAAATAAATAATAATAAAACAATTATGCAACATTTCGAAAGTTAGCAGTCGAAACAATAAGCGAAAAAAAAACTTCAACACACTTTGCAAAGCAAAAACTTGATTAAAAAAAAAACTCACTTCATGCAAAAAACCTTAAAATGAAAAAATAAATTACAATCATATCCCAAAACAAAGATGAGAAAAAGGCCCCCTTGAGCTTCCCCCAAAAAAGACTTCAAGTCCATCAGAAAACCATGGGGGTCGTAAAAAAATGGAAAATCCTTAGAAATCTTCTTAAACTCCAAGTTATCTGACCTTATCCTACATCTAAAATTTGAAACTGAAGTTAGAGGTGACAATTGATTTTTCAATTCTATTAATAAACAACTTTTCAAAAGCAGTAATAACCTAAAATTGGTTCTAACCTAAAATTAGTAGTGACCTAAGATCAATTCTAACCTAAGATTGATTCTAAACTAAAATCAATTTAAACTTAAAATCAATAGTAAAATTGGTTCTAACCTAAAATTGATAGAAACATAAAATCAGTAGAAATGTAAAATCGGTTTATATTTCAAAATCGGTAAAGTTTGATTTTCAATACAAAATTACAACTCCTCAAAATTGGCCTAGAAAACTTTCTAACCTTAACATTATCCTCCCCTCTATTTTGGATCACATCTTCAAAAGCAAGTAGTATTATCCTACATTTTTACCAAAAAACTATCTACTCTACCATAGGAACAATTCTAGTGCCATTCCCTGATTGAAGGTTTTCAGTACCCTCCTCAGTTTCTATGATGGTAAACAAGGCTAAGGGATACACAATTTTGATGGCAGCTTTGGTGGTGTCATGTGCAACCTGAATGCTTTTGGTTGCCACTTCTGCAACAATGGAATCCACCTCCATCATGTTTCAGTTCTTTCCTTTTCTCCTCCCATACTAATTGTCCCAAATCTAGTTATGGACATCATCCTATTTAGAGAGGGGGCAACAAAAAAAAGCACAACAAAATCAGGGAAAACTTGGGCATAGGTAGCTAATCAAAGTTTCAACAATTCCTCGTCTTTTCAGTAGCTAGAAAAGGCCTTGTTCAAAATTTTGATAATCAGTGCCTTGTAGATCTCTCATTATTTAGCCCAATTTTCCTTGAACTTTTGCTAATAAATGAGGAGCTATGCCTTCATGAATGCGTGTTCAGTTCTGATCCCCTCCAACTCGGCCATTCAATGGAATGAGTAGTTTGCCTCCTTGGCTTTTTGGGTGAGCAACCGAATTTGTTGTTGTAGGTCCTCTAGTTGTTCCCGAATGATGGGAGCATGGTAAAACAACTTTTGGATATTGAGTTGCAAATGTTCAATGGTTTTGGTAGATTCCCTCAAATTTTCTACTTAAGAACATAACTTTGCATCTAAGTCAACATTTTCCTTCTCAAGACGCTTGGTTCATTCCATTGTAATTATGAGCTCGCACGCATCCATTGCAATAACAAGTTTCAACAATTTTTGGTTGGTCTCCACTTTTCAATACTCCACCTCCAACTCTATTTTTTAGCTTGCAAATAGTATAAATAAACTTGAATGACGATTAGCCGGTCTTGGAGGGTAGGGAGTTGAGTTCAATATCCTTTGTTTTCAACCAAAGACTTGTCCAACCAACTTTGCATACTTGCAAAATTGGACTTGGTCGACTCTAGTGCCTGGATCATCAAGGCATCATGCCGAGCTTACATTTGAGCTTGTATTTGAGCTTGGCGCAATTCATTTTTCAAACGCATGACCTCGATTTTTGCGTTCAAAACATTTTCGAATGTAGCCTCCTTTTCAGTATTGGTTACTTCAAAAGCATCCCACAATGTCCTTATTACTTGCACATATTTATTGGAAACATGCAAATGGTCCTCTAAACCTTGCAGAGATGATTGTTAGGGAAGAGATTCCTTTTCCAATTGAAGTTTAGTTCCAACTGAACTAGGGGTGTGAAAAAGGCGTACCGAAAATGAGGCCTCTGCATCTGTGGGAGGGGACCTTACTTGGGTCCCATTAGAATTGAAATTTGTAAAAGTGTCCATTTCTGATATACCATCAACAAGAATGCCCTCACCTTGCAACCTATTATGCAACCTTTGGGACAAAGATTGGGTGTGAGAGGGTATGGTACCAAAAAACGTGAGGGTCGGCTTCACATTTGAAGTTTCTCGTGGAGCATCTGGACTCGGGCTCCTTATCATGTCTTGCATTTTCAAGCTTAGTTCGTAAGACTAGGAGATTGCTCCCTAAGTGTTTGCTTCCTAGGTGAAGGGGTTGGCGATCATTGTCACAAACGTCCCACATATAAACTGCCCATTATTGGTAATATGTCTTTTTCCAGTATAGAATTGGAAAATGGTTGTTGGCTTGACTAACCAACTTTTTGTTACGTTTGGGGAGGATTGTGAAGGTCAATTAGTTCACCTTAAGGAGATGGTGTCAGCCCTTTGTGCTTCACATCAAGATTAGGCTTTGTTGAAGAGTTATCCTCTTCATCATCATATTTGGATTTTGATAGTTAGAAAGTCAAGTCGATCGAAACCCAATGTCAAAGGATGATATTAATGACTTGGATTGCACCGAATTCCATTTCCTTCCCAAAGTTTTCTTTTTTCAGTTTGACTACTGTGGATAGATCTCACAACCTAAAATGCAAGTTACTGAAAACAACTTGAGCCCAATCTATTGAATTTTGAAGTTCGGCAAGGGCCACCAGAAGCATGAGCTTTTTGTTCACATACGTCTTATAGGTCACCTTGAGCCAGATCACTTGAATTAGTGTCAAAAGTCTAGTGGCATACTTGTTTTTGAGCTAGGAAACTCTCCACCCTTCCTTTTGCATGAATGCATTTGGGGGAGCCATCTAAAGGCAGAGATTCACCGTTTCTGTAGAGCGCACTGTGGGTGGCTTGGTGATTCCAGTTTATGGGTAACATAACATTTATGTGACGTGATTTTTGATAATGATTATTGAAACTCCTTGCACCACCAATTCTATGGTGTCTATGTTCAACCAAATATGGATTGTAAGAATTCCTTGACCATATGCTTAATGGGTGTCAACTTGAGGGTCATCAAACTGGAAAGCCTTATTGTACATGCCTATGCTACATCCATGTTAGCTACCTAGTGCTGGAATTTGTTCATTTGGCTAAACATCAACCTACTTCCATCGGAAAAATTCATTATCTTCCGCCTTCTTTCATTTTTCGATTTTGTCTCCATTTCAATTCCCTCTTCTTCTTTATGCTTTACATTAGCTTTTTGCCTATCTCTCCCTAATTGTGAAAGCCTTTATGCCTCTTCTTTGTTCATTCCTCTCATTTTGCTAAAAACAGACTCTCTAGTGGATCTACCAATTTTTTGCACTCTAGGAGTGAATCGAGAGGAATGAAAAAAAAGAAAATGCAAAGGTGAAATGGGAGTGAAGGTCTCACATTTATACTTGATGGGCCACCTGAGTTATTTTTGAAAACAATTGTGTTGTTTGTGAAACGTGGTATTAGTTCTTGGATACCAATTCAAACAACGTGTTATACCTTTTTGTTGGATTAAAAAAATGTGTTGTTGAAACTTGACATCGGTTCACTAATTCTCTTTTTGCGTTCTTTTTCATTGGATATTGTTTCAACAAAAAGACAAAAAATGCTAATGGATTCAAGAAGACGTGTTAAACTTTCATCCATCGATTTCCCATCAACAACATTAACGATTGATTTTACTATGGAGGAATCGGCTACTAGATATTTCGAATCCAAAATTTGACCAATAGTCACTAATTCAACAATTTCGGCTAACTCACGTAATGACCTTGAGTCAAGAATTTCGGTTATTCACTTTGAATTTTGAATTTTGATTCTTGAACACGAATTTTCGATTAACAAAATATTTTCGGTGCTAGACCCTATGGTATAGATGTTGGTTCCAATTGGATCTTCCATGTTTTTGGTTTGAATTGGTGTGTTTCAAATTTTGGTTAAAACTACCAAATCTAGGTTTTTGGTTCCAAGTCGCAGTTCTTGGATTTCGGTTCCATCCACTGACAATGAAAATTTTGTGTATGTACCTTGTGCATTTTCCAGGGTTGTAATGTTGAACCTTATTTCAATATTGGTTGTATCCCTTCCCCTTTCGACTATTGATTCCAATCTTGTGGAAGCACTTGCATCTTGGAATTAGTGGGGCTTCAGTTTGTTGATGTTGACTAAGATGGGATTGGGGTCAAATTTATTTACGGTTACCAGAGTGTTATATTGTTAGGTAAACAATATTGAATCATGTATGGTCCAAACCAACATTGTTTGAACTTGCTTGTGTTCCTCGCATGCTTTTGGAAACCAAGCACATGGTCACCAAGGGAGAAGGACTTGGTTCAATAATGATTATGTGGCCACAATGCATGATTCCATCATCGGTTGCTTGTGGTTTCTACTACAAGTGTCCAAGATTCTTCCAACTTCTTTAACTTTGATAATTAGGTACTAAGTACCCATGTCATGCAGAGATCTTGAGACATTGCAAAATTTGTCATAGGTAACAAATATTCGATAGGCATCAAAACATGCAATCCATACACCAATTGAAAAGGAGTATGACATGTGCCCACCTTGAAAGTTATTTTGTAGGCAAATAGAACAATGTGGAGATGTTCATCCCAATCCATGCGATTTTCATTTACTAGCTTGGTTAATAGCAGTCCAATAACCTTGTTGATAGATTTTGCTTAACCATTTTCTTGAGGCTAGTAAGTTGTAGAGCTAGCGTGCCAAAACAAAAAATGAGTGGTAAGGATCTTGATGGCCTCATTGATAAAATGGGGGGTACCTTGGTCACTATCCAAAGTGAGAAGGCAATCGAACTTGGTTAGAATGAATTCATAAATGAATTGAATTATGACTATAGCCGTGTTGGTTTTTAATGTTTTTGCCTCCATCCATGTAATTTGTTGCAGAATTGGTAGTAACCAAAATGTACTTGTTGCCATGTGAACGACTCATGGGCTTGATGGGGCCAATGAAATTCAAACCCCATTTCATGAATGGTTCAGTTAAGAACATGGTGATCAAATTCGCCATTGGGGTATGTAAGAGATTTTCGGTTCATTGGCAAGCATCATGGGATTGATAGTGTTGTTGTGCACCTTGTGCATAATTGGCCACCAGTATTGGGCATCCAGGACCTTTCAGGTTGTGATGTCTGTTGAAAAATGTCCACCATTAGCTCATTTGTGCATCTCCCATAGGATTATCAAAATCCTGTCATCATGTAATCATCAACACAAAATTTGATCTTGCCCTTGTTTGTATAACTTTCCATCAATGATGGTAGAGGGCAACAACACCTTCAACACTAATTTCTTTCATTATTTCGTGGAATATCCCTCTAGAAAATTTATGATAGAGATGTAGATATGCACTTCTACAACCATTCAAGTTGAAGTACAAATAATGATGGGCCAGTAATTATGTTAGGCACCTTCAAATTTTTGGTAACATAGGAAATCACGAGAGAGCATTTGCCATATAATGAGAGCACCCTGGTTTGTACACCACAAAAAATTTGTATTCTAGAAATAATAATAGCTTCGCAAATTAGCTTGATAGTTGAAATTTTTTTACGAGGTACAATGATGCCATGTGGTCAACATAGGAAAGAAACTTGTTTTTTAGTAGATAGTGTTTGAATTATACAAAGCATAAACCATGGCAAATGCTCCCCTTTTGGTGGTGGTGTAGTTTTTTTCTTCATTGTTCAAGAATCTGGAGGTATATGCAATTGGCTAATCACATTTTTTGGTAAGATTTTGAGCTTGCATAACTTCGACTGTTAAATTTGAAACATTTTTGTGGACATGAAACTCCATGTCCCATTTGGGTACAATTACTGACGCACCCCCAAACTTTTTGAAAAATTCAAATGCAAGTTTGAAAGTGGAAACATTAAAAGAAGGAGTTGGGGTACGTTCCCTAGCTCGCAACACTTGGGGGGTAAGAGGGGTGTGCTGGAGTTTTGGGATGGGGATTATGATGAGTGGCAAGTGGGTCAATATGGACTTGCACAAACAAAGTAATAAGTTGGTTAGTGCATAGTTAGAACACTTTTGGTGCATAAACAAACCACGAGCATATATAGACTCACAAGACTCACCACGGCCCGAACTTGAGGGAAGCCACCACCTTCTCCTTTATAATATTATTTGTGTAATTTAACGGCATAATCTACGAAGAAACTTATCAGAAATAAAGCCAAATGGAAAAATGGTTATAAATCCATTTTATTTTTTAGAAGATCAATTATTACCATAGGGGTTACACCCAAATGTCATTTTTCCCGGGACTCCCAAGTTAGGAGTCCCAAAATTCTTGAAATTGGGATTCCCGTCATTTTGGACGCTTATAACTTTTTGTGTAAACCTCCAATTGAGGTGAGGTCTAAAACAAAGTTATAACCCTTGTTGAGAGCTTTCCAAAAATATTTGGCATGTCCCCTAAACGCACATAATTCAAGGTAATTCTTGAGTTTTAATGGTTAGGAATCAAATTGTCATTTAAACTCCTGACCCTTCTTTTGGCCATAACTTATGTTGTAAGTACTCAAAAGGATCATGTGAGCCCATTTTAGACATCTATGTTTCAAGAGATTTTTAATCCAATGTGTTTTGACCCATCAAATTTCTTTTTAAAGATTTGGGAATCCCTCAGGACTTTAATTCCCAAAGTGGGAACCCACTTGGGAGTGTGTGGGTTCATTCCTTCACATTCTCTTGCACTATCGGGAATGTGAATGTGACCCCCAAGCCTTACCCCCTAAAAACATGCAACAATTCAACCAACATGTTAATAGGCAATAGGAACAACCCAACAAACACGAGTGGAGATGCATAATTCATGCAACAAAAATGTCGACTTTTGTGATCCCTGCATAAGAATCACGATAAGAATTCAAGTCCTTTACGTTTGCCAATGGCATAACACTCCACCACCTATAAGTTATTGAAAATATAACTCACTAGCAAAATGTTGAATTTCCAAAAAAATTGGCCACACACCACCTAACATCTTGGAATAAGCCTCCAAAAGCACCTATTTCCAATTGAGCTCAAAACTCTCACGTTAAAATGCTCCTCACCATGAACTAACTATCACAAAAAGCTCCTAATTCTGCCTTCATATGGGTGAGAACTTGATTCCCCAAGTGGAATGGAAAATAATTCCACAATTACCAAATCAACCTCTGGCCTCTGAAACTTTTTATCTCCAAAACTTCTCCAATTTCACATGCATATAGGTTTGCTTTCTAGAAAGTCAGCAGTGTAAACAGTTTCTCAAATTGATTACGTATGCAAAAGATATGAATTTCCAAAGAAATTCAAAATGAAAATAAAAATGGATTGTCTATTCGATCTTAGGGGTCAAATCGTCTAATGTATGCTTTAGGTGGGTTGTTTGTTTACTAGCATACCCACATGATCATTAACCCATGTTCGCCCACTAGCTACTTTTAATTAGATGGATGATTATGTTTTCATCCAAAATTTGGATGAAATACTTAAAATGGATGAACAAACAAAAACATAAAAATAAAAATGTTGGCAGGTTTGGATTGGTGTCAAACATGTGCCCTAGGTTCGAGATTTTGGAAAAAAAATGAAAAATCAAAAGGGAGGTCCAGATTGGACCCCCTTGACACTTTTTATCCTGAGCCTTCCTCAAGGCACACAAGGCTCCGTTTGTGCCCAAACCTCGAATGGAGCTTGAGCTCCCAATGATGGTGGCTAGAGCTTGACTTTCTCCACCACCACCCCCTATTTGTTTATCTTTTCCTCCTTTTTTGTTTTTTTTTCCTTCTCTTCCTCTTATTCTCCTTCTCCTTTTCTTCCTTTTCTCTTTATTTCCTTCTTCTTATTTTCCTTGTTTCTTCTTCTTCTTTGGGCTACAACTACGTGTCGTAGCTCTTCTTCCTTTTTCATTGTTATTTGTTGCCTCTTGCTATAGCTTCAACAAATGAAGCAAACTTGGAGGGGAGCTCTTCTCCCCACCTTTTCTTGCTCCCATGCTACAACCGCAACTACACTACCAACAACCAAATTGACCAAGGGCACCCGTCGCCCTTGTGTCTCCCTACGAATTGGCATTGACGACCAAGTAGCCACGAGCTCAAGCTCCTGGCAATGGCGATGGCGGTTCCTACTGCCATTGTCACTACTATACCTGCAAACGAAGTAGAACCAAGTAGGAAAAAAACCAAAGAAAAAAGGAAAAATACACCAAGGAGGCCCTTGTGAGAGTAATAGGGCCCTCTTTGCTTATTGTGATTTTTTTTTCTTCTCAACTCTAGGTATTCAAGCCCTATTTGGGGTTCAACTTCTCATAAAGTTTTACACAAAAAACATGTACAAAAACATCAAAATTGTCAGGTAGACTAAGATTCGCGAACAAACAATATTTGTAACCTAAGCAAAACTCTTGCAAAACCAACTTGTAATATAAAAACCAAAATAAACAACACAACACTTACTGCTAACCCAAACTCCCGTGCATAACACACACATGTAATAGAAAACTAAAAAGATTCAATGTTAAAACAACTCTAGCCTAATCATAGCATAGAAACAACTAGCTAGACTTTTGGTGATTCAAAAGACTGATTCATTTGCAACAATGCAAAAATCCAAGCCCAAAACATAGAAAACCAAAACACTTGTATAACAAAGAAAATTGCAAAGCAGAAACTATTCTCTACAATCTCAAATCACCAAAAGTGATTTGAGGTCACACAAGATGGGATTATATCCCATGACAAATATCTCAAACATGTTCACACATGAACTAGTTTGAGATTAACTAATTAGTTTAACTAACCCAATTTAGTTCTAATTAACTAGGACTTAAATGAGTAGCTAAATTAACACACTTGACATTAATTTCCAAATGTGAAAAAAATTAAAATAAAATCTTAAATATGAATTGAAAAAAGTTGTCAAGATTCATCTTTTTTTATGTGCATGATTTGTATATTGGGAGTTCTCATCATGGTGTCCTATATTAGATCGGGATATATTTGCAAAGGGTATTGTCTAACACATGAATGAGACCACGTTTTCATTAAATTTTTGTGAGGCTTTAACAATTGCTTCTTGGGGTACATTATCAAAAGTTATACTACTAATATTGAAACCATCAATGGTGCCCCAACCTAGGGTTTTTTTAATATTTTTAATTTTTAGCACAAATGGTAGGGTAGGTGTGAAGGCAAAACCCGTATTATAGCTATTTGTCAAAAAAACCAATGTGATGTATATGGTTATGTTATAATAATAAATAAAAAAATTTGGTGAAGAGTTTTGAATTGGCTGAGGCAACTTGTGATTTTTACTTACACATTTTAGTGAACGGAAGCAAGTTCCAAGCTTATGTACATGTGTTTAGGCTTCTAACATGCAACATTTGCAAATAAGATTTAAAAAATATATAACTATTAGTTTTAACCACCTTGTGGGGGAATTAAATCATAGTCACAAGGACCCTACCCATTGTAGCAAAAAGTATTTATAACAAATCAATAAGTTAATGTCATAAAAACAATATGCATAATACTAGTTACCAAAAAAATATCAAAATGGGTGCAAACAAGATATGTTGTACATACTTGCTACCTTGTTTTCTATTGGAGAACAAGAAAAAAAATCTTTTAAACTTCTAACCTTCCTTTAGCATTTTTAAACAAATGAAACTTTTAGTTTCATGGGAAACTTTAACCTCCTTCTAACATCTCAAAACAATTTGTATCATATCATTTGAGCTTGAAAAAACACCCCAAAAATATCCTTAACAATTATGTCATTTTTCAAAGCTCGGGATGATTTTAAGTATGAAAACAAATTCCAAGTTCCAGAAAAATTATATTAGAATGTTCACCACATCAATATTGAGGTGCATGAAAAAAAACCAAATAGTTGTGAAAACATTTCACCTACTTTCAAGTACTTGCAAATAGTTTTTAAAAATATGATTATAACAATTTAACTTTTGAAGTCCATGCAAATAAGAATTAAAAAATAATGTACCAAAAAAGACATTAAATTCTCCCCATAAAATCATTTACTTGTTAGTCCATTTATTTAAAGATCCTTATATTTGTTGCTTACACTACTTTTTGTGTATAATTTACCATGCTTTCATCCAAATCAAACTTGATATACACATGATAATAACTATTATGAGAAAAAAATTGCAACTTGTAAGAGCATAATTAGCCATGTTTAAAATATGTTAAGAAACCAAATGCAAACTTCATATACATGTGATAGTAGATATTATGAGAAAAAAATTGCAACTTGTAAGAACATAAATAGCCATGTTTAAAATACATTGAGAAAACTTGCATATGTCACAACAAAACTATAAAGCATCAAACACTAACTTGCACAAGTTAGAACATGAAAAATAATTGTAACAAATTAAAAAAAAATTAAAGTTACAACTTTCAGCAATTATTCATTCATTCCAATTCTAACCTTATCACCATCATTCTAATCAACAATAACATTTTGGAAAATATCCTTAATGAAAAAACCTTGAGCAAAAAAACAAATAGTTCAATGTGTAAATGTTTTGCCAATTGATTCCAAAGCTTAGACTTCATCATGAGGGTCAATGTGGAAAAGTTTAAACTTTTATTTTCAACATTGCCAATGACTTGGAAAATGGCCAATTGAACAAGCTTGATGACCTTAGAAAGATGAACCAATATATAATTATTTGTGGCAAGTTGATGCCACAATTTAATGATTAGATTTTCATCTTAAGACTTTTCCATGGCCTTAGGAGCTTGAGTTTCATGGTCAGTTTGAAAAAACTTGTCTATAGATCCAAAATATCCCTTGAGAGTGGTTTAGAAACCCATGAATTAAATGTACTTTTTATGTACAATAATGTCGTTTAACTAAGTCAAATGAATTACAAAAGTTGATTCACAATTTAGTTATAACTAGTTTGTGGGTAAATGACCTTAAGAACATTCATTAGTTCATGGTCCGGAAACCTATAATTCATGAATGGCCAACATATTACATGCAGTAGTGCATTAAACCTTCGCAACTAAAATAATTACTTCAAAGCCCTCATGAATAACTAGAGAATGGGTGTTAGTCAAAGGATCAATAGAATGAACCATGTAGATGACTATCCCATCATTCAAAAAACCAAATGCTCTATGCCATCATTTAAGTTAAAAAAATACCCATATACTATTTGAAAGAGGTCCTCAAATTTGGAAACCATAGGCATTGTGGACAAGTTTTGAATTATGAGTTTGGTTTTGTATGTCATATAATGGATCTCAATGTAGTAAGGCACTTATTCATTCTTCATTAAAGCATTAACTCTAGATCTAACCCCTTGAAATGTTAAGGCACCATCAACTCCTTGTCACATTATATGTTTTAAAATTTGACTTTTAGACAAACCACCAAACTTCATTAGAGTAGAAAAAATGATAGCTCTGATATTAGTGGTAGTCCCACCTTTAACCATTCATTGAAATGTGAACAACACATACACACATTTCAAAGCTACCACCATGTAGTAGTGGATGGAAATCCAATTTTGGTTGTTGATTATAATTATTTCATCTATAGAAAATGAAAGAAAACTTGAAGCCATAATTGCTTCTTTAGTGGTAATCAACACAACATGATACAAACTTTTAGTAATATCCCAACCAACATAATTAGTCTAATGTTTGGATGGATGGTTAAGCATTTTTAGGAAAGCAACACAAAGATTACATTTGTTCATATTCCTTCATGGGTTTACTTTGAGAAAACAAATGAAAGATGAATGCAAATTGAACAAGCTTCTTTTTCCTCTTTACCATAATACTTGCAAGTACCTATTGTACCATAGAATCCTTGCCCCTTGACACGTGCAAATGTTCATTGAACACATTGTTGAGAATTCAAGCTCAACTAGTTAGGTTTCATTAGTTACTGGAGTAGGAAAGTAACTAGGTTACTTTCACAAGCTTGAATTACTTTCTTTACTTATATTAGTTTGGTTATTTGCAGTTTGGTCTTTTAGTTAAATACCCTGGTGTAGATGGTTTGGTTCTATTTTCTTCATTACACAAGTTTGTGTATTTCATGTGACAAGAACCTTGAGGAGTTCTTGATGTTATGTTTCGTGTTGTGAGCATCATGTTGTAGTTTCCTTTCAATAAAAATTTATGTTTGCACTTGAGTAGATATCCTATTTGTTAACACACATGTTGGTTTGTCTTGAAAAATGAATATTCCCCTATTGTTGCCACACTAGGAATTGTAATAGTTGCATTTTTCCAACATCATGCTTCCACAAAAAGTCTAGTTTTAATATTATAAGCTTATTGTACACTTTAGTCTTGTTGTAGATTTTCATTTCATGTGGTGCACCCTCCCATTAATACCCACCATTAGGGTGAAGTCATGCTATAGTGGCTCACTTTTTGTGTCCCATTCTAATTTTTTTGCAAGGTGTAGTGAATTAACATGCCATAAAACTATTTATATGCACAATTGGGACTTGGTTTAAGATTCTCAACTTCAATAAAAAACAATATATATACTTTGTGCACAATAAATGTGCACCCATTGTGTAATAATGGACTTTTGAAGTGAAAACATATGGACTATCTTGACCATTTGCACCTCCCATACATATGAAATTTTCAATATCATTTTTTGAAAATATATCTTATAGGGACTTAATATTTGATAGATGAATGAAAAACAAACACAGATTTGAAAACATTACAAAAATTTTAACCAAAATATATTTATGGGCTTTTGAATGACCAAAATCTAAACCTTATTTTCAAAAGTCTCTACATGGGTTAGTTTTTGTTAGATTGACAATTTTTTTTTTGGTAAAATATATGTCAAAAAGATGTCTAAGTGGGTATATTTTCATATGAATTTAATTAGCTCATTAACTAGCCCATAGTCCCCCATTTATGTTAATTCAACACCAAAAAATGGACTTTTTATTTGTTGAAAATGAACTACTTAACCTTACATCTACCCATTAACTCTAACCAAGGTAACTTTGTAGCCCATACATTTTGGAAGTGATGATTCATTTCATACAAAATTTTGCATTTCTTGTTGTTCTTTAATTTGACATCTACTTGGATTGAATCAATAATAACATAATTAGGGTGCAAAGCAAGGTAAAATATATAGCTCACTACTCCTTGTAAAAAACATTTACATGTAGCCATGAAAAAGTTTAAATGTATTGAAAGTAAATTTTTATGGTACAATAGTTAACATGATGATAATCTTTCATTTTATATTTAAAATGTTGAAAAACCCCAATTTGAAAGTAGAAGTAAGTAAATTTTTTAAAAATATTTCTACTTGCACAAAATGTCCAATCTTACAAAATGGGCTACCTGTAGATGAAATATTGATTTTTTAAAAATTTCAACTTTGTGGAGCCTTAAAAAATATTTATGTATTATCAAATTGTGAATGTTATAATCAAAATGTATCAAATTTTTAATATGAAGTAGGTTTGAACACCATTTTGACCTAGTTAGTTTCAATCGTACTTTCAACTTACTTTTATGATACCAAAGTTGTTGAAATTTTGTATCCAACTTCCTATAAACTAAATGCAGGGCCTTGTGGTTTTATATTTTTATTTCAAAATATTTTGAATCTACTTTCTTGTGTCCTTATCAAAAACTATTCCATTTTTTAATTTGATTTTGGGCTTCCTACTTTTTTTTACCACTTTACCTTGCCAACATCCATTAACATCAATTTTGGCTTAGAGATAGCACTAGGGGCAAGGACATTAGCTAGGATATGATTTGAGAAAAAAAATTTGTGCTTGACATTCTTTGTTATTAGATCTAAAGGTAGCATGGTGAAGATAGGTGACAAATATGATGTGTTTAAATTTAAGAATAAGGATTATGCAATCAACAAAGAAGATCATAAATTATAGTAGCCACAATCACTAATGTCTCACCACTACTAATGAAAGAAAATCACTACCTTCTCTACCATAAATTTGAAATGCACAAATAAAACATCAACGACGATAATGAAATGCACAAAATCAACATAAGACATGAAATGTTCAAACAATGGGCCTTTAAAAATTTTGTGTGTTTATTTTACACAATATATATGTAGGCCATTAAAACCATAACTACAGTAGTTGTGATTCAAAAGTTGAACATCCTAAAGGGCTGAAACTAGGTCTCAATTTCATATTCCATATTCCAACACTCACTCTTCAAAATGGGTAGTGCCATGGGATGTTTGCACACTACAGGGACCTTATATGGACGTCACAATAACAATTTTTTTTGTATTCCCTAGATATAAGAAAATAAATAAAATAAAATTCATTGAAATAATAGAAAAAGGGAATCGCTTGTTTATAGCTATTATAATCAACCTTCCAAGAATGAAAAAATAAATCAAAATCGTGAATAGCCAATAAGTAATGGACTTAAAAAATTTGTCCACATTTTTTGTCGCATTTGCAAAACTCATGGATATGGACTTTTTATCTTACAATGTGTTAGTCTTATATGTTTGAAACTTTGGGATATTGGATGAATCATGTTTAAGAAACTAAAGATCTATTGAATGAATGGAATGTGATTTAAATTTATTATGTTATGGACTTTTAAAATCCCAAAGATTGTAATTATTTTAAAATGCCTTTTAAGCATTAAAAAAAAATTGTGATATTTTTTATATGTCTTATAACATCATGATTTGAAATTGGAAATGAAAAAAAATGTTACTTTCCATATCATCTAAATATTATATTTTAAGCCGGTTTTCAACTACATTAAAAAAGGACTTTGAAAAGGGATTCTAATTTGTTGGAATTGTGACACCCTAATGTGCTTTCGCCCCATGACATGCTTCCAAAATCTAAAGATGTTGCAAATTTTTGTACACAACAAACCAAAAATCGAGAAAGACTGCAACCATTGGATCTAGATAGAGTATTAGATCAAGACATCAATTTGAAGTATCATAATTGACCTTCAATTTTCAAAAAAAATTTGATTCCTTCAATTGGGTTGCGATTGGTTAAAGGTGAGACTTCCATTATCATCAAAACAACCAATCCTATAATATTGTTACAACTTGCAAGTTAAATAATGCTTTAATGTTCAACAATAATCAATAGTCAACTATAAAATTAATTACATTTTTGTTATGCAACAACTTATAAGGACTCAAGACTAAAGAAGTTAAAGAACTTGGAGGGTCAAAATAATCATGTTTCTAGAATGACACTTGTTGTAGCTTGTTATTAACAATAATTTTTCAGCCCTTTAGGTAACATGAACGTAAGCAAGAAAATTTGATGGTGATGGTGGTAAAGGGGGCATGGAAATAACGAAATAAATGGTGACCTTTTCTCAATCAATGTTGATAATCCAGTGAGAGCAACAAAGGAAATTGGTCAAAGAGGCAAACCCTAAACCCTAAGGTGGAATAATTTAGCATATCCAATTTGAATCCAAGAGCCATGCAATGGTGATATGTGTGGGCTTTTGACAACCTCATATACAAAACTCTAACTATTAAACTTTTAATTGGGCAAATTATGTAAAAAATCCCTTTTGTTTTCAAGTTTACATATAGGAGTTCAAGTTATAAGGTAGGGAATTGGTTAAAATTTGTTAGTAAAAAAACTCTAGCCCAACATGCCACACAAAATAAAATGTTGATTTGTTAGTGATTTCTACCTTCACACGATTCTACTACAAAATAACATTTAATTAATGGTTTGATGTGCAAAATATTCAACTCCAAAAAATGATATTTTACACTTAAACATAAGAGAACCACCCTTCCATGATTGGGGATTTTGATGCTGCACATCAGAGATGCTAGGCAATACTCATGCTTATGCTGTACTAATCTTTTCACTCAAGGTTATATTTTGGAACATTGTCCCTTTGTTCAAGAAATGCGATTTTAATTACAAATGCATATTACCTAGTATCCAAACATATATTTGACATTAATGAGCACCAAAGTTTAAGCTATGAATACTTTTGTGGTAACTTGTTAGTTGTAGATCTTGATTTTACCCAAGTTTAAGTTTACCAAACATGGAATGTTAATAACTGGTTGCATATACACAAGAACAATACATCTAATTATCTCTTTTGCCCCATATTGTTTCAATATTGTTATCTTCTTTATTGTTCCAAATTTTCATAAATTTTTAACTTGATACAACATGTGAATAATTAATCCCAAAAGCAATGGTTTCATTTAAAGATATGGTTATAAGTGAATCCGATTAGCAAATTACTCAATTTTGTGAAGCCCCTTGGCATTCTTGGCACCTTCCCTAATACGATTCATGAGTGTTGCAACATTTCTGGCATGTCTTCAATGTTTCCTGACCAACTACACCAATTTCCCTAGGCTTGACACATGATTATTATGAAAGTTGGATATTCAACTAAGTTCAATTTTACTTATGAAATAGATTTACAAGTGGATGATGTTTGGCCAAGAGGATGCTTTTCAGATGCCTCTCATTGGGTTGGCTCATCTTCAAGGCTACCAACCTAGCTGAATGTATATAATTATTGACTGATATTGGCACTTCTTTGTTGCATATTTATTTATTTTAGAAAAAAATTGAGGTCCATCAGTTTGAAATTCAAAATTTCAGAATTTCAACAATTGAGGAATAAGTATGCGAAGTGTAACACCTTGTATTGTGTATTTGTAACTAGTGACCCAATTCAGTTCAATTTTCAAATGTTTTGACGAATATCAATATATTGTTTTCTTTTTTCAGCTAAATGTTTTGCAAATTATGTTGTGCCAAACATCAGTCATCTCATCTGTACAGTATCTAACAAAGAAGAATAGACAAAGCAATCTCCACATGGACCCATTAGTCAATAACTCATTTTTGATCATTGGAGAGTAATGGTTGTGGGTGCATTTGCCCTTCAGGAACTCAAGACAACGTGTGCCATTAATGCAATGATGGGAGGCGGCTTGTGCAATTGACCAAATTGTGTCAATCATGTTTCTTAAGATGCACTTAGGCAATGGCTGCTACCTAGTCAACCACACAGAGCACTCACTCCTTGTTTTGGGTCCACTTGGCTGCCATCCACCACCTTATACATCAACTTCTCCTGGCTTGATCACGTCTTCCCATTGTGAGATTTTTGGGCATACATTTTTGTGCACCCAAAACATGATAAACTTTAAAAGTCTGGTTTTTCATGGTTTTGCTATCCAGTCAGTTACAACTGCGCCGACAACAACTATGCTGCCTACACCAGTGTTGTTGTGAGGTTCTTGATTTTTGAAGAGAAACTTGGATTCCAGTTCCTGTTAATTCTTAAATATTGAAATTAACCTCCAGTTCTGATTTTTAAAAAAAATTGATGGAGACTCCAACTTCAACTCTTTGAGAGCTTACAATCTTTGGACATTGCTCTTTTTGCCTTTTGGAGTTCAAAAAATTATGTAGAGCTCTGCTTGGTGCACTCATTGTTGCTTAGATTGTTCAAAATAGAGAAGAAAGATTATGTAGAGCTCTGCTTGACACCCATAGCTCTTTAGATTGCTCAAAATGGAGTGGAAATGAGGAAGATATACCTCTAGAAAGAGGAGGAGTTCATTTATTCAAAACATTCTGTCCAAACACCTTGTGATTTTTGAGCACGCTCTTTACATCCTACAAGCAAACAATCCAATGCTGAAGTCTGCACAACCCTCTTTCCAAAATGGACCAAGCCCACAACAGATTTGTTGTTTCAGAGGCATGATGATGATGGTCACTTGTGCATTTGGTTGTTAGTGGTTAGACATGAAGCAATGCTTGATGGTGTAGGGTTTAAGTTTTAGGGTTTAGGGTGCCAACAGCAGCCATGTTGCAATCTAAATATGCAGCCAAGTTGGAAATTGATTAGCATTAGTGCTTTTTTCTCAACAAATTTTGTCATTATTTTGACAAAGAAATTTGGGAAGTTTTTTGGAAAGTTCTCTTTTTCTAGTGTAAATTTGACTAAGTTTGCTAATTTCTTGGGAAAAATTCATGAATTTTTGATATCACAAATTTGAAAAAAAACCCCCTAGTTAGGATCACAAAACATTCATGTGATTGGCACAAAAGACTATCACATATCCTAAACTTCATATGGATGCCTTCTATCTACCCTAGAATTTTTGGTGTGGTTTTGAAGCATAGTAACTCGCTCAAATCCTTCAAGAGATTGAATATTTGAACACTGCTTGAAACCAAAAGAAAACCATTAAACTTTTTGAATGGTGGCAATTTTTTCATTTCTTAATCGAAAGATTCAGCTTAAAGTCCTCTACAACTCTATTGAGTGGGATTTCTAAAATTTCAACATTTTGAGTGACTTTTGAGTGCGTTTGTGGGGACTAGTCCAACTTTTGGATTGGGACTGTTTTGATCAAATGTCAGTTAAGGGTTAGCCCCCAAAGTCACATGGCTCACAAAATGCATCTCTTTTGATTGATTCAAACACCATGTTTGTATCATCTCTTGGATTTTCTTTGATCCATACCAATCTTGCAAAAACTTCATGTGATGCAGATAAGAGATTAGATTCTCAGTGACTCTCGTATTTGTGTGCAGTATTTCCAATTTAGCTCTTTGTTGACATTTGTGTAATCTCTTATGCAGCAAAGCACCCATCAAATTTGTAAAGAACTCCAGAAATTTCACTAGTGTAATTGGAGGTCACCTCATAAAGCAGAATCTGACATCTAGTCAACATCAGTGCCTACTGTTTTGTTGTAAGGCATTTTAATTTTTGGGAGGTATCTCTTTTTTTAGCACCTTCTTGTCTTTTAGTGTTGTGCTTTACATCTGATAAGGCCCTTGGTCAAGGGCATTAGCAGAAGCAGGCCCATGCTGGCTCCTGCATCATGCAAGGCCCTTCTTCTGGTAATGCCCTTGACTGAGGGCCTTACCTACTTCATAACATCTCTTGACATTGTAACTGCAACCAGAACCTATTCACGATGCCATGAAAACTTGGTGAGTAGCTGAGGCTGCTCATCTTGCTCTTAGATCTGATGTTTCTACAACTTGGAGCCACATTCAAGTTGGTTCTGTACTTTTGCATGGTTGAAAACATGTTCAGGTTCTATGATATCTGTTTCTGTTTCAGGTACATTTGGGCACAATCATGTGTTTTTTTGTTACCAGTTAATGCAAATGGCAGAGTAACTTACTTCAGTGGCGTGGAGGCTATTAGGTATTCATATTTTTTTGCAGTCTGTTCTCATTAGCAAATCCATTGTTTGTTTACATGGGAACTTGATTCTTTTGGGGGGCATACATTCCTATTGTTTGCCTCCGAGAATGCCACCTTTTTTGAAAATTTACATACTTTCCCCATCCCAAAATAAATGCCATCTTCTCTTGACTTGCTATTACCGCATGTGACAATGTGGCTCTTCCCTTGTAATCAGGCCTTTTTTTCCCTCAGTTTTGTGACGTAGCTGCACTGGCAATCATCCACAAGAGGAATTAACCAAATTTGGCTACAGGTCCAAGAGCAAAGTAGAAAATTTTAAGAATCCTACCATATTTTGGCGACCTGCTAGAAACAATATTTGTCTAAATATGAAAAAAATTCCTTGAACTCTGGTGAGTTTGGCTCCTTTTTTTTCACAAATATTGTTTCTATGAGTTGCATGGGATTGTTTTTTTATTGGTGAAAATCACACAAAAAACATCGCTCAGCTTGTAATCGTTCGTGCATGCTGATTTGATCACATGGGCGAAAACATCTTGCTGCAATAATGAATGACCATCTTCATCGATTTCCTCTCTGTAATCTCCAGACTGAAGTTCTCTTCCTCATGTTCTTATACCAAACATGGCTTTCACAGAACACATTCACAATCTTATGTCAATGGTGTTTGCTGGGACTACTAGCAGCTCCTTGAGCACAAAAATCTTTACAATTGTGGACATAACTGAGATGACGCCAAATCTTTAACGGTGTGTAGTTGATTTGTAGAGGATCCAGATTCTAAATTAAAAATTTGAAAGGCAGAAAAAAAAATTCTGTGATCTGAGTTTCTTCATCACAATTGTAAGGATAAAAGTTATTATTTTAGAGCCTGATGGCTTTTTATTGGCTCTGCCCTTCAGGGTAAAAGACATTGTGATGCACCCAGAATTGAACCAAAGTTTGTTCTCCTCACATTCTAGGGTCATATGGAGTCCACTATTGAAAAAATTTCAGCATAATTGAACGTTCAGGGATCCACTTGCGCTTCACCATGCTAACCACCATGTGTTTCCAATTTAGTATGTTGAGGATGGATGCCATTTGAAGAGCAGAGCTACTATGTGACAAGCCATTTGTTTGGTGTTTGTGTTATCTTTGTGCATCATAGAAAGAACATAACAAAATGCTCATCCAAGAAGGTTTTACTGAAATTCTTTTTTTTGCATCTAGTAACAAGCTTCAACATACTAGCAAAGTGCAATATGCAAAAAGACTACAAAACTATGAACTTATGTGATAGGATCTGTAACGACCTGCTCTGATTTTTATTGTAATCAGAGGGCACCTTTCCTGGCATAATTTTTCCTCCACTGTTTGTGGGGTGTTTCAAATAAATGGACCGCCCACTGGAGCAGGCATTCCATTTTTGGAAAACATATCACAATTTTCATAAATATGTGAACATTACTTAATGGTATTCAAATTACAATTTGATATGTAATTATTGACTTAATGTTCATGATTCAGGAACACATTAAAAAAACTCAGAAAAAAGTCATGTTGAACATTGCCAATATTTGGTGAGTTTTTGAAAGCTATGAAGGGTATTTCAATATCTAATTTAATTTTTCATCTGATACTTGGAACTTGATATTTGAACCTTAAGTTCAAATTGTAGATTAATCTTCTGTGTGTTTTTTTAACTCAGAGAAAATTTTGGACTTCTGAAATAACTTTCTTTTTGAATTCGTGACAAATTTACCATTGCCCATATTTTTTAAAAATTCAATATAATTCTTTCTTCCTCAGATCTAATATTTTCTGGAACATACAAAACCAACCTGGTTTACTTACTTTCCAATCTCAGTGTGTATTTCCTTTACTTTTGGGCTTTTTACATGGTATTTTTAATTTTCAGAAAATTCATAGATTTTCATTCACTGTTTTTGTGTTTGAGAAGAGGAGTGTTATCCCTGCCACCCAAAAAAGTATCAAAATATTTTGAAATATTTTCATAAATGTGTGAATATTGAAATCCTTTTGATTTCAAATCTTTTTCTTCTAAATAGTTAATACCTTTTTTTATAACTACAGGTCTGTGACATAGGCAGATGGAATATGTGATTTATTTCTGGTGATATTCAAAAAATAAAATAAAATAAATAGTCTTTTATAGTTGCACATGATGCCCCTCTATGTTAGAATACGCAACATATATTTAATTTTAGTCAATATATTTTGATTTTATCTACAAGTTGCACTGAAGTTGTGAAAGCAATTACGGTGCAACAAGCATACTGTACAGTCATGCCATGTTTGCACATTGCCACCATGGTGAATTTGAACTAGCATCCCCGTTGCCATGTCATCCATGAGATCATTATAAGTGACTCTTACCCAACTAGTTTTCAATTGGGCCAACATCTAATATGTGACAAAAAAATTAATTTGAAATTTGAAAATCTAAATTTTGGGTAGAATATGCATAAGCAAGTGACATGTGGTAGTTATTTGGTGAATGTCTTTTTTTGCATCAAAAATTCTAAAAGGAATCAGAAAAGGAGGTCTTTCTTTTTAATTATTTTGTGCATTTCTTGGTTTTTTTATGTGATGCACTTATCAAATGTGATATATAACTAAAATTATTTTTATTTTTTTGGTTTTCACTTTAGAACTAGAGTTGAGAGGTTGTCACAGATGTTATTACACATTTAGAAAACATGAAGGCCTGAAGGTCTAAGAATGTTTTTTTGTTCATTTGTGTTAAAGAAAAATTTTATGAGGAAAATTTTCATTTTGTTTAAAATTTGATTCATAAGATGTTATTTATAATGATGAAGGATTTGGGGGATATGAAAAAATTGGTGATGAGATTATGGTTTTTGTTCATGTGTTTGAGCATCTAAATTTTGGGGTGAAAAGCGGAGTTGAAATATATATATATATATATATATATATGTTTAAACACACATGTTATTTTGTGTAATTTATGATACCTTTCATTGAATTCTTGTGCTATCCTTGTTGATCATGTTTGGTCCATCAATATCAAAGTTTGATTGAACCTCCAGTGAGGATTTGAGCCCAAGTCTTCGAAGTCCCAAACTTTCAATCCACAGGTCTTCACAAAGACTTCCAAATCAATTTCTAAATGAGGAGTGTTACTGAAATTGAGTTATCTTGTTTCACATATCAACTACCCTCTTACCTTGGCAACTTCAACACTAATTATATTATTTTCAGGAATGTAGAAATTTTTAATTTTTTTTCAAATAAAAAGAATTTGTGATGGAAAATTTGAAATTTCAAGAATATTCTATTTTGTCAATGAAAATTTCAAAATTAATGAATTATTTGCCAAAGATGTGTCAAAGCTGCCAATGTATGTATTAACACACAATTTGAGATTGTGTAACTACAATGTTGTAAAACCTATTAAAGGAGGCCACCTTGTAAAAATCTATGACCTACCTACAACCTTTTCAAGAAAGTAGTTGTGAAACTCGAAAAGTAGGAAATGGTTATGGTTACAGTTTGAGTTCCAGCAAGAAGTTGGTTCCAAGGTCCAGTTGAAATTTTGATTCTACCAAGAGGATGGTTCCAAGGTCCAATTCTGGTTCTGATTCTCTGAAGTGCAGAATTGAGATGCAGAAACCCAACCTGAAGTGGGAATTCCCAGATGCCAAAATTGAACAAAACTGGTGTGAAACAAAGTTCTCTGGTTATTGATTTTTTCCATAACTCCAGGTAGGTTATTTAAAAAAAAGAAAAGGTGTGCTGGTTAGGTTATCAATATTTTTTAGTAATAATTTTCAGTTTTGCATAAGGATAGGTTTTCAAATACCCTGATCGATAACCATCTGTTATATGGCCTTTAAAATAATTAAATAATTTCCTTTTTTTAATCATAATCTTTTTTAATACATTAGGATTGATAACCTATGACAACCAAGTCATCTAGGTATGATATTAGATTTTAAAATTTCAGTATTAGGTGGTTACAGTAAATGGTTGATTATCAAAAAATCAATAACCAGTTGGTAGGTTATTAAAAACTGGATTGATAACCAGGTCGAAACTCAATAACTAGCAAACACTAGTATGAACATTAAGCCACTTTCATCACTTCTCTCATTTTGATCGTCATCACCTTTTTTTTTTGGCCAATAATTTGTGTCTACTTTTTCACACCTTTTACATACCATAAAATGGTACATAAGCTTGATGAGGATTCATGGAGTTGGATTGTGATTTGGGGGATCGATTTAGACTTTAAAAGCTGAAGGCTGTGGTTCTTTATTTGCACTATTGTAGGGGGACTTAGATTGATTAATCTTCACTCTGTTGTCAATTTTATTTTTGAAAAAAGAGGATATTTAGTTACAAGATTCTTTTTATTTGAAAAAATATTGTCAAAAGAAAAAGAACAGTTTTGAGTCAGGTTTGCCACTTTTTCATTCCTGACTGCAATAAGTAAGTAGATAGACTATAGAAAGAAATTTGTTATTTGGAACAAGTCCTAAAAACCAGTTGCCATTTAGTGCTACATCCCAAATGGGATGCTTGCAACTAACATGGAAGCAAAAACTTGGAAAAAAAAACCTCAGATACAACTCGTATGCTAGCTTACGTCACAAAATTGAGAAAATAAAGAAAAGCACTGGCTCCTCTATGCACTGAAGGTGCTTTATCTTTGACATTGTACAATGTACATGCTGGATAGATGAGGTACAGATTGCTCATTATAACACCAGCATCATTGTGGCAAATCACATAATACTTACCGCTTTTTTTTACCATCATTGCTTGCAAAACCGACAATTCCAAAAGATGAGAACATCCTTGAATCAATCATGTAGGACGGTGAACTTGCCAATCAGTTGCTACACATTGAACTTATGAGGCCAACTGGAAGAACCTCTCATTACACCCAAGGGGTTCATGGCGAGTTAGCCATCAGGCCTCCTTCCTCAGGGGTCAGCAATTTCACTTTATTGTCTTTGATGTCAGCAATTTCATGCTATTGTGTTTTATTGTCTTTTGTGTTTGGTACAAATGTGAATATTATCAACTTCTAAGCTCTCACTTTGTGACAAGTACAGAGAAAATGGAGTTCACTCAGTTGAGGTTTCTTCCTCAGCAAACATGTTATGTTATTGTCTACATGTACAAAAGGTGAACCGGTCTTTATTTTTGGGCCACAAATCGCCAAAACTTGACAGTAATTCTTTTTTCCGGTGAAATTTTGCTTTTAAAAACAAAGGCAGCAAATTTCGCGCTTTCCTTCTTTTGTCAGGGAGGGTGTCACCAAAGGTCTGTATACTGGCTACTGTTTTAAAATGGCGGTGTACAAAAAGTGTCATCAATTGAGTTGAAATCCATCTGAAGATGCTCCGCACTTTTGCTACGCTGCAGAGAAAGTGAACATCCTATGATACTTGTATGTACTTATATAGTCTTTCTTAAAGTTATGAGTCAGCAAGGTCCAAAGACATATGCATTTCTCTGGTGTCATAGATGGCATCAAATTCCACAAAGTGGATCCCTAAAGTCATATATGGATCCACCTATTAGAGAATCCCCTGTAGTGCTCAATATGTGACCCTGTCCAGATAAATTTGGTTGAAGAAACTCAAAACATGCCAGTTTAACTTGCAGTTTGCCCAGGTTTGTAATAAGCACAGAAAAGCCTAATAGCTGCTGGAAAAAGAGTGTAACAAAAATGATCTGACTAGTACTCCCTGTTTTTGATTGGCCAATCATAATTATTGGTCTAGGTGGCTTGCTATTAGCAGTCTCCCACCTATTGGCAGTCCCTGTTTTAGTTTTATGGGTGAGTTTGGAAATAAATAAATAACTAAACTTAGATGTGAGATTTTTTTTTCATGGTCAGATACTGAGCCCTCCTAAGGATTCTCAAAAAATAAATCTGTGTTGTCATAAACATTGATGATCATGCATGACAATAGGCGGCATATATATGCATTTACTTATATGGATATCCACAGTCTAGACTAGTGTTGGGCAGATACAGTACCTGAAAACTGAGTTATCATGTCAGATATCACATTAGATATCTGTTAGATCACAGATTGTGATATCAGCGGTGATATTTGGGTCCTCAAATTTTAAGGTTATGAGATTCAAACATGTAATATTCAAATTTCAATCTTAATATCAATTTTTTTGAAACATGGGCGTGATATCAATTCCTTGCCCAAACTCGAATATCAGGGTTAGGTGGCTAGGTTTGGGGGGAAAAAAAACTAGATTGAGAGTTTGTCGCAACCATTTCTCAAAATGCGACAGCCTCAAATCCTATATGTTGCCACTACTACTTTATAATGGGCCCAAGCACCCCTTTTTTTTGGTTTCCTTACATTGTGTGTCTTCTTGGATTTGTCGCTTACTTCCCTTTGCATGTCACATTGGTGCTTGTTGGTGCCTCCCTTCGTTTCACTATTACTTTACTTCCTTTTGCTGCTGCTACTTTCCTTGGCGTTGTTATTACTGCTTCCTTTCATCCTGCTGTTACTTTCCTTCCATGCACTGTTGCTACTTTCCTTCATGCTTCATGTTGTAATTGTTGCGTTGTTGCATTGTGCAAAGGGCAAACTGGGCAAAAAAATCGTGGCAGTACTTTTGATACTGGCTACGTCTAAGACCCTTGGCCAATTTGACATTTTCCCCTTTAACCCCTATCCCCTCTTTGAATGAGGTCCACAAAGTAGTGAAATTTTCTTAAATCTAGGTATGAAATACTGAAACTCAACATTTAATGCACAAGATTCGAGAGCAATTATAATAATTGTACAGGTAGTAGCAGTGAAAATATATGTAGCAGCACTGAAGGCGCTCAGGAAAAAGGGTCAAAACAGGATGAAACTAAGTTTATCTCAGAAAATGGTGTTTTTCTAAGTTTCAGCCATGGTTGAATGCTGATGTTTTTTTTTGGGCAAGTTTTTTTTCTTATCTCACTCGGTTTTGAACCAAACTTTAGGGGAGACTTTACTATTTCTAGGACATTCGGAAGTGTGAAATCCACATTCTGGTTTTTGAAAAGAAATTTAACATCCTTATAGACATTACAATTTAGAAGCAATAAAAATTAAAAATCCAACCTGGTTTTTTAAATCATTTAAAAGATTGAAACTGCCAGATATTAAAAAAATTTGATATCTGCTCAAAACTGGTCCAGACTCCACACCTATTCATATCTACCCTGCACTGATGTCACATTTGAGACAAATTAATTCAAATTTTCCTTCTTGCAATTTGTGGGAAATTTCTCATAATATGTATGAATTTTCAAAATAATTTACATCGACTTTGCCTTGATGAAAAAAATCATCTTCATTCTCTCCTTTCCTTCTTTGCTTCAAGAACTCATATTTTTCCACTAACTTAAAACCTACTTGGATAGCATGTTCAGCCAAAGAAAACATCTAGTCTCCTGATGCCAAAAATTTGGAAGACAAAAAGTGAGGTGTCAAGATATTTTGACACTCAAAAGAACAATTGTTGGGACACTTGGGTGCTGAAACTGACAGCATAATACTAGCATATAAAGAGCTTGTGGAAAGTGAGCATACAAGATGGAAAATGCCTCCTTCATTATAGCATGTACCGTCCCTGAATTGAGTTAAAGGGATGCCCTTTCTACGTACTATTACATCTTGACCCAAATGTAGGAGTCTTCTTTGGTAATACTATGGTGCACCTTTTCTGCCCAAGGACGTGCATGTATGAATCTTTCACCAGAAGTTCAAGGTATAACTGTTAACAACTGAGTAACAGCAGGTACTCTATGAGTACCAATGAACGGAGCAGGTGTAAAGTTTAAAGCATTACCTGTACCATGTTATTTACGGCCACAGTGAACCAGCAACCACCAGCGCACCGTCCACTGGATGCCTGATATTACTCAGTTGTGGATGAATCTCAACTGAGTTAACATTTAGTTTCACCTTAGCAACCAATTCTGTAGGAAAATAGGTCTCATATATAAGTTAATAGGTAGGAAAATAGATAACTACTAGGTAAGTATGTAGATGGTTTATACATAGGTAAAGGCTGTTTTTTCTACCTACCTATTAACAACCTGCTTGTGGGTTGTTAGTAGGTAGGTAGGAAAAAAAGCAATGGAACTAACCACCATGGTTAGCTGGCGAACTGGAACTGGACAGAAAACTGTTTCTTGACCACTTACCATTCATCCTTCATGGTGTGCTGGATTACTGTGGCTGTTGGTTTCGAGCCAACAAATTATGTAGGCATGTAACTTGATCATTGTTCAAACCAGTGTTTGCAGGTTTAGAGTGCTGGTTGGGTTCTCTGATCAGATTTCAATCCCATTCGTAGGTACCTTACAGGAAAGTCTGGAAAACTGCAAGACCTGATGCAGACCATGCAACATGCTCAAAACAGGAAATGGAACTGCACCCTGAATCAGATCCCTGTCCCTTTTTAACCTAGGCAAAGTTACTTGGGCTGATAAGCACAAAATTTTCAAGAAAATAAACAGACATACATTTAAGGCGACTTTTAATTGGTTGTACATAACTAGTGCTACACAGTATAGCTTTCGGGATTTTGTGTAACGTGGGTTGAACCAGATGCCATTTTAAACTTTATTGGCCTTCCAAGTTTTTTTCTAAAACAACGAAAACAGAAAGTTTTACAAGTTGGAAGAATTGGTCTAGGAACTGCACCAGAGATTTTATAAATTCTAGTGATTATGATTTATTATAGTTGGTTTAGGTGAGATAACTATAAGATCCCATAATATTTCATCCTAGCTCAGAATCAGTTAACTAAAGAGGCATGGAAAGGTGTCTTTTTGGATTTAAACCTCAGTTTAAGTTTAAAGAGTTTTCATGTATGCTCATGTAATGCCCAAATATAGCAGTAATTTTAGAGAATCACGGTATTAATAACAACTTTAGCAGTTCTTTCTCAGTCTTTTCTTAGAGCTCATAGCAGGCCACCAACAGATTGCAGTTCTCTGGTCAACTAGATTGATGCAATGACAAACTGCTCTTGAAAATTGGAAAATTGATGCCAAAATCAGTGTCCTTAGTGTTGTGGTAGGGTCTCTTAGTGACCCATCCAAGGGGTTTAGGGGCTGGGCAGACTAATTAGAAGTCCCTTGGTATGCAAGCTCTCTCAACAAGCCACCAGGGAATCAGCCTCCAATAGTACTACATCCTATAGCCATTTTTGTTAGGAAAATTTGTTCACTCCTCTCAGCAGTTTTTGTCATTAGGTATTCAGGTTTAGTTATTGTAACCGAATGAACTTGAGTTCTGAATCTATCATGATTCATGATCAAAAATCTAGTGTACAAATTAGAGCAGGTAGTTATATCCCTCCATAGAACACTGGGATTTTGTTTTATGCCAAATTCCACAACAAGTGGTGCATGGTATGCCATTGGCTTCAAGATCAGATATACATGGCACATAATCCACTCCATATGGATACCAACGTTTGCAATAATTAGTACCATGTGTCCAACTGGAGACATCCTATTTCCCATTAGATCAGCTAGTTGGACCCCAGTTTTTTCATCTACATACCCTCAATATGAACAAAGGTACCTGAAATATTCACCCCAGCTCTTGGACTCAGAGCCATTTGGTCTTGTGATCATCCTGCATGAAGAGTGCAGTAAGTCTGCATGATTGATTCATGTCCATGCCACAATGTCTGCAGCATGAGGCGAGAATGATATATCTCTCTGAAGATTAACACACAGTCCTGATCAGTACTGCAGTGCAGATGTTGTCAGGCACTTAATCGTCTTACATAGAGCATCCCCAGCGGTGCCCTGCAAAAATATTTCCCACATCCAAGTTTAGTTCTTTACTTTTTGCAACCCCACCCATCAAACTAAAACTGGTACCTCAAATGTAATTTAGCAGTTGAAACCATTACAGTAACATAGCCATGTAATGGAGGCTATTTTCAAGTAACAGTGTCCGTTTGCTCTGCAACTTTGTTTAGTTACACAAAGGATCACAAAGTATATACCAAAGCTGCATACTTATCAGAATAATTGATACATAGCCATATATGTATCCAAAATCTCTGACTAGTGTCCATTATCTTGGCTGCAACTCACACGTTCGCCCACACACGCCATCTTTACACCAACTTTAATGCTGCCAGCTGCTTTCGCCTCGTATGCCACGGCTACACTCATGAATTAAGCACCAGCTTCAATTCTGCCGCCTCCGGCCTTCATTACATGTTAGCCACCATCATAAACACAACATCAACTGCGCCAGTACACCAATCACAGCCTACCAGGTTCAGAATTACATGACTAGCATCATAATCCTGCCCTAACAAAATGTGCTCGAACCAAACTTACGAAAATCTAAATTCCTAAATGAGCTCCGTGAAGAAATAAATTGTTGTATACATACAACGTTCGAGTATAACTACTCAATCAACTTGAGAACGTCGTTAAGAGTGATGAGTACGTACCTACACTTGCACAGTCTAAGAGGAACAGCTGCGGCACCCATACTCGGCTTTTGACCCTGCAACAACAGAACTTTCCCATAAACATGAAACCTGGGACACGGTAGAAGGTCAGAACCTACTAATAAAACAAACCACTTGGACCAATCAGTAACATCTATCTGGCCAATCAAGAGGAGGTGTAATTAGACTGTGTTGTGACTTTTGCCACCCTCGGCATTTTGAGCAAAACTGAACGTTGAGCCACACCCCTTTTACTTAGCCTGTCGGCCAAAGTTCTACAAAGATTCGTCCTGCAAAATGTGGTGTGGAGTGTGTTGGTGGAGACGCTGATCTATGCCATGGTTGATTTTGATTTTGACTCTGCCGAAGCTTGCTGGATGAAGAGACATACAACATATCCATGCAATGCATTTAATGGGAAGCAAGTATTTCACCCTCTCCCTCAAAGGCTTCTGACACAAGACTTTGATCAGTAAATAATAGCTGTAGATCAGGCAGCTACTAGTTACTCATGTCGACCAGCGCTGGAAGCCTTTGAGGGAGCGGAAGAAGAACGGCCTCTAGTACACTACTAGTAATTTTATATGATCGATCTGCTCAAGTTGGTGATCATAATGTTTCCCATAGAAGCCTCTAACCTCTACTACTCTGTCGTCATGCAGGCAGGTCGAAACACCTGGTTCACCCTCTCCCGCAAAGACTTCCGACACTAGCTATAGATGAATCATCAGTCGACCCGCAAAGGTCTTCTAACGGTCTTCAGACTATTGTTGGAAGCCGTTGAGGGAGAGGAAGAAGCAACTGTCTATATGTATGCATAAAAAAATTCCCCCTCCCCCCCCCCGGGGGAACTTGATCTTCTTTGGACGCCTGCCCGGGATCAACGAAGGACATCATGGGTAGTACTACACTGGCAGCTGCTTTGTCTACTTGCAAGCCCCTGATTATCGGTTTGTCTCCTATAGGCTCATTACTGATCATTAATCCCGGCATGCAGCGTGCTTCAATAATTTTACTCTACCGGCGTTGTACAAGCTACTGAACTTAAATGTAAGAAATATTTATGCAGGGTCACATATTGAGCACCGCTGCGGATGCTCTAAATAGCACAGTCTCATTCTCGGGGAACGTGGCAAGAACAACGTCTTATACTGCATCTAAGATTATAAATCGGTTGCTTGCAGGAAGAAGAAGATCACATTGGAGTAAAGAGAGAGAGAGAGAGAGAGAGAGAGAGATAGATAGTGCGCGGGGTAGATGCACGCATCTGAAAGTCAGCCAAGTGTGTGCAGAAGAGCGAGCGGCGATGGACATTTGTATTTGCAGAGGAATAGTAGGCGGGTGGCACGCGACTGACATCTGGGCGCTGCTGGTTGGCACGTCGACGATGCAGTCTGATTTTTTGCTTAAAAGCATAAATGTGTAGTGTAAAGCCTCAAGGTGGGGACATTCTCAAACTAAGCGGCCTAAGAGCAGCTCCAGCGGTGCTTAGTATGTGATACTGCACATTAAATTTGGATGAAGAAACGTCAGAACATGCTCGTTCGAGAAATGGTTCAAATGGTTTTCGCGCAGCATTTTAGCACAGTTTCTTGAGGCTGGTAAAGGGTACGGCAAAGCCCAACACTTGCCAGAGAAGAGTGTAATAAACACGATATGACTTGTGGTCCCTATTTCTCACTGGCCAATCGGAACGAATGGTCCAGATGGGTTGCTATTAGTGATCTCCAGTGTTTGTGGGTATACTGTTTTTTATATTTCTTAGGGGTATATTAAAACTCATTTTTCCCATCAGGTTAGGTTTTGGGTATAAAACATTATAATTTTTGGTAGATGGGTAGGGTGTGGGTAATTTCTATGAATTTGCCCAGGGTTGGGGTAAGAAAATAAGTATATACTTTTAGATTATTTAGTAAGAATTTAAAAAGTTCACACTTTGAAATTATTAGGAAAATTTTAAAACATAATGGTATTGAAATCCATTGTATTTGAAATGGATAAACCCTCAACCCAATGAAACCAATAGGATATAATTTTTTCAGATGGATATACTATGGGTATACTCTTCAGTAGTGAATATTAATTTTAAGAAAATATGTTAGGCTAAAAGATATACCCTTCCCATGCCCCGTGAATATATGTAAATAAAAGATATACCCGCACAACACTGGTAATCTCCTACCTATTTGCAGTCCCAGTTTCAGGGGTGCGGTTTGAAAATATAAATAACTAAACTTGGATGTGAGAAATATTTTTGTGTAGGCACATATTGAGCACTGCTGGAGCTGCTTAAGATGAGGCACAAGTCAAGTCGAGCCTCAGGGTTCTTATCAGTGTTGTGCTTGTAAATCCAGTGTAAGTGTAAATGATTTACACTTACCTGTCAATTTTTTTTACACTTACACTTATTCTGTTGCAGTGAATATATATATTTTTACACTCACATGAGGCCAGTATAAATATTTGTCACATACACTTACATGGCCCTCTGTAAATGTCTTGGGACGTGTAAATGTAAATACTAAAATTATTTGTAAAGTCACCCTGTCTTTGGGCCTCCTTTCACCCAAACCCTTCTTTCAGGGGTACCCATAAAGTAAGAAAATGCATTAGATCTGGGAATGAAATGCTGAAAATCAGCATCTAATGCACAAGGTTCAAGACTAATTATAGTGGCTTTACAAGTAGGAGCAGTAATGGAGGCGCTAAGAAAAATGGGAGACAGGTTGAAACTCAGTTCACCACAAAAACTGAGGTCCCCCCACCCTTGAATGCTGATGTTTTTATTTTTTTGAATCTCCTCAAGTAAAAATTACATTTTTTATATTGTTATGTATTTACATTGTTTTACAGAGCCATGTAAAATCATATAAATATAAATATATTTACATTTACATTTTTTTATCGGACTATGTAAAACTTTATGAATGAATTTATTTTTACACTTACACAAATGTAAAAAAAATTTATACACGTACACTTGCATGGAGTGTAAATAAATTTCATTATGGGATTTACACTTACATAGAGTGTAAGTTCCAAACCATTTACACACACAACACTGGTTCTTACATGTGCTGCTTAAAAGTGTGAGGCATCTAATGCGCATGAGTAGTGTAATATTTCGCATTCTCGAGGAGTAGGTAGGTGTAGGTTCCCTCCTTTTTTTTAGGTGAGATCTTGATATTAATCTAGGTGTTTGTTTTGTTTTAGGATCAAACATTATCAAACCCAAACTATGGGATTGATCCTTTGCTAGAGAGTATTGATGCCATCAAAAACCTTTTGACAAGGTGATGTGCACAATTGTGGTTTTACAATTTTCAAACCAACAAAACTGAAGTCATTGAAATTTAGAATGATTTTCATCATTGAAAACTCATTTAAATCATAAAATTGGTTTCCTTAGTTAATCAATTTACTTCATCATATTTTCCCTTTTACATAACTTGGTGAAACACTAGTAAAAGCACACTAAGGTGGACTCAAAGTGACATTTTATAATTTCTTTTTAAAAAAATTAAATTCAACAAATTGGTTCAAATCATGTTAACTTAACATATTTTTTTACACTTTGGAGTTCATACCACCATTGTTTAAACTTTTTCAAACACATTAATAAAAGACTAATTTTGAAAAACATCAATTTAAATATCAAAATGGACTTTGTTATAAGATATGGCTATTAATCTTATGGCGAAGTAAAATTTAATGTTTAGATTGATTTTTCAAGCACAATTTTTAATGATTGTGTTAAAAATGGTTTAAAGTATGGTGGTATGAACTCAAATATGTAATTCCACAAACATTTCATGAGATACAATTTCATATTCATAATTTTGCATATTCATTTTTTGGATTGTGATAATCCATTTAAAGTTATTCTAAGGTGGACCTTTTAATACTTTTTTTGTGTTTTTTAATTATTGAAAGATTTCATGTGTTAGCTTAACATACGTGAGTTCTTTTTTGTGATATCCAATAAAATATAAATTATATGCAACAATGATTAAAAACTTGCCACAATGGCAATTCATTTCATCCAAGGTAATACATTACAATTACCCATGCATGGGGAATTTGAACTAATCAATGCCTCTTCATCAAATTTGTCATTTTGATTAACCCTTTCACATCCCAAACTTTAACACTTGGACCAATAAAGAGTCATAGTCACACTTGCATCACATTTTGGCCAATAACACGAGCCAAATTTCAACCAATCAATGGCTCATCATCCTATTGGCCCATTTTTTCACCTTTTCATATTTCAAACATTTAACACTTGGGCTAGTGATATTTGAATTAACATCTATTGGGTTTTTTTGGGAAACTTATGTCTTTTAAAATCATGCAAATGTCAAAATTTTCAATGTTTTATCTTTTAGAGTTTGAAAATGACTTCACTTGGGCTAACAAAAGGCCATTACACTAGAAAAATTCTTGTCCTATGCAACCACTTCTTAAACAACTAATGGTCTTTAACAATTAAAAATTCAACTATAATCCATATTTGTAACTATTTAGTTTATGTGACAACATGTGTAGTTGCAATTTAGTGGTTTCTATAATTGATGATGAATGGAATGGATGTTTAGCATAATGTGGGCATGTAGTCAATTTTATGTACACTCAAGCTAAAGATTTACAATTGTTAAAATGAATAACCAACAACAATAACTATGATATGATGCAACATATGACATTATGATATGCATATGTATATATTTGATTAAAGTTCAAATTTCCTTTGAATTTGAATCATGAGTAATATCAAACTTCTTCCTTCTAAGTTCTATTGGTGGTTTGAAGTTCATTAACTGAGAAGTGATTTACATTTACAAAAGTCACATTGAAATTTGAAATAATGGATGTTCTATTTACAAAATTTCATAAATCTTCTTGTAAAATACTAAAGGTATAATTATTAATACAATTATATATGGGTAGTGCATAGAACATTACATGGAGCCAAAGGAACATGTATCACATGTACAAAAATTATGAAATGGGATTAAAATGCATCATTAAAATTTGAAAAGTTGTTTGATATTACCCATATGCCTATACAATCAGATTATTGAATAAAATGTCTTCCAACAAAGAGAATCCTATTTTGTTGCTTGATTTTTGAATTATGGGTTCATTAATTTCATGCAATTTACATGGTTCAAAAATCAATGGGATTTCTCATGGATGAAATATATTTCATCTTTTGGATTTGTTCACATAGTCACATATGTATTACATTTTGATGAATTTAGACTTTAATCATATATGTGAATACAATTTGTGACTAACACAAGTTTAGATGAAAAATTTGATGAAAAAAAAACATGTCATCCATTACTGATGGTACAATTGACAACCAAGTTGCTTTTGCAACTATATTTGCAACTATACATAAATGATGAAATGACATGTGGCATCTTTGTTATTGCAATTCAAAATGTACATTTGTTAATTTATTGGCTAGTAGGTAGATTAGGTAGTTAACTAATCTAGGGAGGTCTAGTATGTTAGGTAGTGATGAAGGAGGATGTATTAAAAGGTTAAGCAAGATTAGGTAGGTTTAATAAAATAGGTTAGGGTGGGCACCTATTACCTACCCACCTTGTTTTTACTTAGATAAATAGGTAGGCAATTTACCGAGGTAAATAAGGCATCTACTTGAATATCTAGGTAAGTACATATAGGCCATCTACCTAGGAAGGTAATGTGTAAGTAGGTCATCTACTTAAATAAATGCGTAGGTATGTAGGTAGGCCATCTATTTAGGTAGGTAGGTGATTAGGTAGGTCATCTACTTAGGTAAGTAGGTAGGTAGGTAAGCCACCTACCCAAGTAGGTAGGCCATTTACCTGACTAAGTAGCTAGGTAATTTGGTAGGTATATACATAGACCATTAACCCAAATAAATACGTTGGTGGGGAAACAATTTATGTACTTAAACACCTATGTAGGTAATTAAGTATGGCCTACTTAAATAATTTTATAGATAGGTATGTGACCCATGTATTTAAATATGTAACTATTACAAAATGTGGGTGCAATTCATTAGTCCTTGTTCATTGGGCCAGTGAATTCACTATTTCCCCACTAGGTCCCATTCACTATGACCAATGAATTCATTCAACATCAAGTGAAATCACTTAGTGTACAAGGACACCTTTTGTCGTAGTGGAAAGTAACTAGGTAAGCAAGTGCATAGGTTTATGCATATACCATCTACCTAGGTAGGTAGGTATGTTAACCATCTATTTGGGTAGGTAAATTAATAGGTAAACCCTTTCGTAAGTATGTAAATAGGTGGATAGGTAGGATGTAGGTAGAATATTTACTTGGTCCAAGTAGGTCATATATGTGGGTAGGTAGATTATTTACTTGGTCCAGGCAGGCCATTCATGTAGGTAGGTAAATCATCTACTTAGGCAAGCCCATCCTTGGATGCCCCCATTGGGAATGTCACACCTTGATTTTCCTAGATTCATTGAACTTTGAAAAATCATAAGAAACATTTGAATAAACACTTTCATAAATTTTTTCAATGAATATATTTATTAGGTTCCATAGATTTTGAAATTTCAATAATATCATGAATGTTGGATATTTTGATGTTCTTAATCATTATATTTTAAGAAAAATTTAAGAACATAATGTTGGATCCTTTCTTTGAACTTTCTGGTTAGGAACACATAATTGAAACATGATTTAAAATTTTAAACTTAAGGTAATTTGGAAGTCATTCTATTTTTATGTTTTTATTAGGCAATTAATTGAGTAAATATAATTTAGTTATGAATTTCCAAAATTAAGGTTACTAATTTTTGAAAGGACCATTTTAATTAGGAATACAAAATTTTTAAAATTTCCAATTTTTTAATTTCAAAATAAACTTAAAGCCATATATCAGTGCATGCAATTAATAAACATGAGAAAAACAAATGTATTATTGGGTAAACATTTGAAATAAAGGGCCTAGGAAAATGATTTGGCAATTTTTGGTTCTTTGACCATTCCTTGAGGTGGTTTTTTAATGATGCCATCGGAGGATGGGTTCACCCACTTACCAACCTATAAGCTACCTACATATTTACCTACCTTTTTCACTACCTATGTGATTATAGTGTATGTAATAAGATGTGAAATAAATAAATTAACAAAGTTTATCACCTTATAATTGTTGGTGCAATGGTTTAAAACTTTGTTTATCCTCATGGAGGTGAAAAGTTCAAGTCTTTATATTGCACCCAAGAGTTAACTTAGGTTAAATTAGGTTGGATAAGCTAGAATATATATGCAATTTTGATGTACCTACTTGTTATTTTACTTAGGTAAATAGGCATAGGAAGCTAAGGTAGGTTAGGGCATTCTGTATCATGGAACTATCCATAATGTAATTGCAAATTTATTCACAAATGTAGTCATAAATGTAGTTGCAAAGTCAAGTTGCACATACACTACATAAAGTTCATGTCATATTCATGTTCATCCATGGTAATGGATGAGAAAATGGATTACAATCATAAGATTTTGTGACTTCCATGCCATGTGGTGTCTAAATTATGACTAATTGTTCAATGGCACTTGTTTTAAGTGAGTAGAACATTTTGTAGTCATCTATGTTTGTCACAATTGGGTTTTTGTTGCACATTGAATCATTACTTTTCACATTTCTTTTGGTGATATTGCCTTTCAACAAATGTTGAACATGATATTTTTACTAGTGGTGGTTTTTTCAAATCATTTTGCACATCCAACCACTTGAGCACATCCTTTAGCACAAACCAACATATGAAGAAGGTGAAGATATTGAGTTTTGGGTGTTTCAACTTGTACAACTTTAATGACTTTTTGGAAAATATTTTTTTGAAAGCTCCTAGGTTTGATTATTGTGACCATGGACCCATAGGAACATAAAACTCGGTGACATCATCTATTATGACCTCCTGTTTCAATTGTCTTGAAAGTCTCTCAACACCACAAATCAATCTATTTCATTATAGTTTTCACACACCCAATCCCAAACAATGTTGTTTTTTTTACCATTCCCCATGTTTGGGTCCTAATTAATGTGTAAGAAGTTGCAACAAAAATTTCATTCTTCTTTAACAACAATTTGTTTTCATTTGCATGCTTTGGAAATTTATGAACTTGGAACCACAAGAGTTGCAAATGTTAGTGGTGCCATCAATGCTTGGGCAATGTGAAGGTTTGTCATGAATTTATTATGATGATTGATTTATTGCTCTTATATCATGTGACAATTTTTTAGGAAAGAGAGATTTTTGTTGGGGTTGGTTAAACTTTTAGAAGCTAGAATGAACAATGGGGCTAGTGAAATAATCATTAATTGTTAAGTCAATAGGTTTTGTGTATTTTAATGGAAATTATTTAAAGCAATACCAATCTCATCTTACTACTTGCCTAGTAAAAACATGAAGTATTACCAGCCACATACCAATACTTGCATGGTAGGAACTTAATGTAATACCAATTTAATATGAGGTACTTAATGTATACCTATTACAAACCAACCAAACATGAACCTTGGACCCTAAAACTAAGATGAGGTTAGAATGAAAGTTTCAAAAAAATCTCATAGCATTAACATGTTGGGTATGAAATTTGTTACCATGTGATTTAATATTCAAACTAAGCCAATATGATTTAGTTTTTAAAAATCACAAATCAATTTTCACATTGCATTTGTGAGCAATGTTTAGACCTTATAGGGATCCACCTTTTTCATTGCACCCATGTTGGGTATGAAATTTGTTACCATGTGATCTAATATTCAAACTAAGCCAATACGATTTAGTTTTTAAAAATCACAAATCAATTTTCACATTGCATTTGTGGGCAATGTTTAGACCTTATAGGGATCCACCTTCTTCATTGCACCCATGTTGGTTAAAGGATGGCTTCCTATGATGTATAAGATGTGTTTGCATCTATCACAAAGGATGTGGGATTTCACATTTTATGTGAGCAAACTCATGTTCTTTCATTGCTTGCCTTTTAGTTTTTGCATTAGTGGATCGACATTGTGGTTTCAATGGATGGTGTTGGGACATTGCCTAACATTATCATCATTGACCCCATTTGAACAAATTTGATTTCGCAGGTGGCTCTATCTCGTGGGATTGTCACAACAATTGTGGCTCAAACTAAGGATGACCTTTATCACCATTGATACACAACGTACATGTTTTTCCCTTTAGCCATTGAGGTTTTTGAGTGTTTGCATTAGCAACTTGACAATTTTTTTCATTGATGTGCCAATATGACATGAAGAACAAAAGGCACTAAAAGCCTTTGTCTTCTAGTTTTGTGTTTATTTTATAAACAAAAGATGTCAACGACATTGTAACAAACATAGGCAACCTCTATTTCAAGTCATGTTATTATTATAAGTGAGGGTTATTTTAGGCTAGACGTTCTTTCAAATATTCCTCCCTTCTCTGTATCTCCTTATTTGATATGCTTTTTGTGAAAGGGGAGGGGGAAGGGTCGGTATTTGATTTGTTCCCACTCCCCTAGTGATCCACCCTCTTTGAAGGTTTTTATTGGTTGCCAACTTGAGTCCTTCCATCATGTCCCTTTTTCTCCCCCTCTTTTGGGTGCTTTATTTTATTGAGGATTGGCAGGTTTTCATCACTATCAACTGGTATGTTCCATACATCCATACCCACACAACACTGGACAGGAGTCAGGACCTTGCAATGATTAAATTACTGTAGATAATCAGAGGAGTGGAGTTTTATTCCCTTATATATAAAAGCTTTGAGGCATAAGCTGATTCAGGTGAGTAGAATTCACCACAGTATTGCTGGTTAAATTTGAGCAAATGAGACCCAGCTGCCCAAAGGCTACACGAAAAAGGCATCTCCGGTCTTATCCCCAAAGGAGTGTAAGCATAACAGGATTGCGAATCTGGGTTGGAGTTTGTCATCCGTGCACTAGCCCAATCCTTGTTGGTCTGGTGTACTCCAAACATCCTCCACCATTCATGCTTATGGAGTGTCAGACATAAATTTGCTGGGCCATGCCTTTAGGCAAGTTCTCTGCAACCAAGTACTTGGGTCTACCATACCTTAATGCTACAAGTAGCTTGAACTTCATGATGAAAAATAGGTGATCTTCAAGCACACCCACAAAAAGTACCTCAAGGTTAGTTCACACTGAGGTAGCAGTTGCTATAACATGAGAACAATATATCCTGCATTCAAACATTCAAATACCAACAAGACTGTGGCCAGAGTGAACCACATGAACACACACACACTACCACGGATGGATGATGCATGGACATGACATTTTTCTCATTGGGTTCTTGTTCCCCTTAGCTGAGGGTTCTAAAAAGTGAGCGGGGGTTCTAAAATTGATGTTCATTCAACTGGATGGCCTCAATTCAGCAGTGGGGTGTTCATGGGTTCTGGGCATGGTGTGAGACTTGGGAGTCCAAAGACATTCTCATCATGGACCTGTGGCGGTTGCTCTATATTACTAATGATATAGAGCAACTGCCACAAACAAGCCCTACCAAGACCACATTGGTAGGTTTTCAATAGTAAGTGTGCCTCACAGGTACTCCCCTACTAATGTTGTAGATAGTATAGTGGTATCCTAATTGGGTGGAAAATTTGACTTCAAATTCTCGAAGGTTGAATGGCATACTCTGGATTATGGGCTTCTCTTGAAGAAAACTTTTAACAAAAAACTTTGGCCCTCAGCAAAGTTGGTGCAATTGAGTTATTAATTGGATCAAATTAAATAAACCCTGAGATTCAACACCCAATTGGGTCAAATTAAAGTGGGGAGTTAACTTTGAACCCAGTAATGCAGTTGCTATCCTACTCCAACCTTTCAGGCCCCCACAGCGCCAGGTAAATTGATTTATCATGCAGCTTCACTCGTTCGCTGACTAGAATGTGGATGCCTAGCTATTGTAACGATTTATTAGAGTTATCAGTAAAAGTCACCCTCTCTTCACCCTGTCTTTAGGCGTGCTTTCACCCTCTATACCCTCTTTCAGTGGTATCTGCAAAGTAATAAAATTTTATTAAATCTCAGTGTGAAACAGCATTTAAATCCACAAGGTTCGAGACTAATTATGGTAGGTGTATAGGTACGAGCGATGAAAATATATGTAGCAGCAGTGGAGGCGCTCAGGAAAAAGGAAAGACAGGATGAAACTCAGTTTACCACCAAAATTGCTAGAAAAACTAATTTGGGTCCCAGTTATTTCGTTTCATGAAATTTTCATTCCCAGTCATGATGCCCTACTATGCTGAAACGAAACGTTCTCGGCCCCTAATCGCAAGACTTTATGTATAACTCTAATGCTTATAATTTTTTCTACAACTCTAGGATACAGTATTGCTGCATTGAACCATAGCCTATAGGCATTCCACGAAGCCTAGACTTTCACAACTTTGAATGATGGATTTGCACTGTGTATTTATTTGCACCATCCACAGAGAGTTATGTATAAGAGAAGTTTAGGGCTAGAGGCCCTTCCTTGTTTTGAGGTGCCTAGGCATGAGGGCAGTAGCCCAAGTGACGGGCACTGGAAAACAAGGAAGGGCCAAACGATTACAAATAACCCAGATCAAGATTGAGCATACTTCACCAGTCCCAGCAGGGTCTTCCCTCGCTTCTGCTGCTTGGACTTCCCCCTGCCCAACATGACTCATGGCACTTGTTACAGATTCTTTCATTTAACTTGGAGGTCTTTCATGAAGGGTCAAGGGATTAGGTCTTAGGGTTTAGTGTTTACTTATTTCATATGGAGAATGCTGGATCACATGAACTAGAAAACCTAGTGCATGCAAATTCATTTGATGAAGATAGTTGGGTGTCATTTCATCCGGAGAATGTATCTCTTCCAGCCAAAAAACCCAGATCAACATAGTTGGACATGTCTATCATATTAGAATCCATTGCACTACAGAAGGCTGGGCTAAACCCTGAATTGACATTGGCAGCAAAAGAGTTCCAATCCAACAAAAATGGACCAGCCTCTACAAACATGCCCAAACATCATGCAAAAACGTCAGAAATTTGAAAATCCAGCAAAGTAGAGTTGTAGAGTACTTCAAGCTGAATCTTTGGGAGAAAAAAAGATTCTCACCCCAAGATTGAAAAGGACTTCTTATTGTGTGATCAATTTATTGTGTGGTCAATAGAAGGCTTTATGGTGGAGGGGGAGGTGTGTGTGCAATGGAAGGGGCCATGGGGAATTTGTTTTACTCTTTTAAAAAAAAAACACACTCATTATTACAAACTGTGAGTGCAGTTTACTGGTCCTTGTTTACTGGACCAGTGAACTCATTACATCCTCACTAGGTTTTATTCAGTGAGACTAATGAATTCACTCAAAATTCAATGAAATCATTTAAAGTACACACATGCATTTTGTTGTAATGACTATTTGTGGTTCATTCTCTTGTGGTTTTTGCCTCAGCATAGGAAACCCTTTTTTCATGTGTAAAGGCTTCTCCACTTTTCCCTTTGGTTACCCAAGAAAACCTTTTCTAAAAGCAAACTCTGTCTTCTTCTATCCCTTTATTCCCCCCCTTCCCCTTCCCAGCAAGCACATAGGGAGTTTCCAAAGGAGATACATTTGTTGGCTTTTTTGAGCTCCTTATTATCTTGCACTTCTTAAGAGCACTTTGCATGTTTGTACTTTTTGGCATGATTTGAGCATGTCTTGGATCCTGACGTTCCTTTTGCTTCTTTTGACGTGAAAACTGCAAGCATGCGTTTCCTGAGTAGTCATAGCTTTAATACACTAGAGCACTGCAGCTTCTGGATGGTCAGGGTAGCTTTCTTTTTTCAATTTTTCCCATTGGATACAAAATAGAAGGAAAGAAGTGCCAGGAGGGATGGCTAAGAACTCTGGTGCCTGCCAGGGTACATGCTCAAATGTTTAGGGTTTAGGAATCCAGGTTTTCTAGACAACATCAGGGGGCTCTATACCAGGGTCTATATCCAGGTTAGTGGATCTGAACAGGTGGGTTATCACAAAGGAGACCGACTACCCCTGGAGGACTCTACCAGGTTCTCTATCTGGGTTTGTGGATCCAAACAGGTGGGGCATTGAAAACGAGACCACCCAAGACTCTACCAAGTTCTCTATATCAGGGTTTGTGAATGCAACCAGTGGGAAAGAAGAGACCATTGGTGGATCCTGAGCACTTTTCACAAACAAGAGGAAAACCCTCTTCAAAACACAACCAACCATGCACACAAAAGGCAAAGAGTTTTATAAATATAACCTTGGCCATGGCTTAGAGGATTGATTGTTGTAGTGATTCAAGTGTTACTAGTAATGATTCAAGAGTTTTGGGGAAAATTTGTTGTATATTTAAGATCTTGTTTTATCATATCTCTCTTTTTCAGTGGCCACTATCAACTTAAGTACTAACATATGAAAAGATATTGTGGAGAGATGGTGGATGGTATTGTCCTTTCAAGTGCAAGCACCCAATCTTGTTGCCAAGTCCTTTTTCTAGGCAACTATGCTACTTTAGTTAGATATGTGTGCTTTTTTAGTAAATCATGGCTTGAAATTCAAATGGAAATCAACAACATAATCTAGTAAAGCGTATGGGATGGAAATCTGAATTTCTATATTCAAACTCAAGTCCAGATGGATGCTTGTTTTAAAAAAGTAACCATTGAACTGCCAATGTGACACCAATCCTTTTTAATAGAACTCTTCCAAACCCACACTGTGAAGGCTAATAAGAGGTGAAAAAACCACACAACCCTGGTTTAAACCTTTTATTGGTACCATTCCAACAAGAGAACACCTAGGGCACAGGAAAAAATGTTCCCAATAACTTGAAACATTCCGGGTTTTGCCAACAGCCATCTGTGTATACACCATCCAAAGCTTTGACAATTATCTTTGCCCTTCTTGTAGTCCAAATCACTGCACAGCACCTACACATTAAGGGGCGCTCATTAGGGTTAGCTCTAAAGTCACCCTGTCTTCACCCTGTCTTTGGGCCTGCTTTCACCCGCCTATCCCTCTTTCAGTGGTATCCATAAAGTAAGAACATTTTATCATATCTCAGTATGAAATGCTGAAACTAGTTTGGGTCCCAGTTATTTTGTCTTGAAAAAATTTCATTTCCAGTCACGTTGTTTATGCCTTATTATGCCGAAATTGGCCATTCTCGCCCCATAATCGCAGGACTTTATAGATAACTCTATTGTGACCATCCCAAGTTAGAACCAAAACAAAAGCAAAGAAGCATAATTTTGGGCAGTTCTGAAACATGCAATTGGTTTTGTTTGCTTGTCCAGGCTTTCCTAGTGTGCAGTCAGGTTCCAGTTCAAGTTCACATCCCAAGTTCACATCTGAGCATAAGGTGGTTCTAAGGCTGAGTTCAGTTCTGGTTCCTCCATAGTGTGGTACAAGCAATTCAGGGGACTCAGGAACCATACCTAGAACCGTCCCAAAACTTGGGATTGGCCAATACCAGTAAGCCCTTACCACCTGGATGAACTTTTTGATATCCCCTTCAAATTCCATCCAACAATTGTCATACATAGAACTGATTTCTAGAATTGTTGCTCTCTAGCATCAACGATCAAGGCAGCTGAACCAGCACCGTGATGGATGATGATAAGTTTTTAGGAAAACAGTTTTCTGAACTGGGTTCCAGTTCACTAGCTAACTATGGTGGTTTACCTCAGTTGCTGTTCTACTACCTACTAACAACTTACAAGCAGATTGTTAGTAGGTAGTAAAAACAGCCCTATGTATAAATCAGTGTCGTCCCCTTCTTGGTTTTTTGAATTAAGCTCCAGTCCCAGTTTTGAAACTTATTTAGTTTTTAATGGAACTTTTGGTCCCGTCCTAAGATTGGTTATTTGAATTTTTAAAACTTTCAGTTTCAGTCTTTTCCTAACAAAATTGGGGCTTTGTATGATTTAAGAGTATGTCCAATTCCATTCCAATTACACACAATTAAACCTTTTTCCTTTTCTATTCTTTTTATATAGCATTAGTTTGTTCAACTAATTCACAAAGTTCAAGATAAAAAAATTATGTAATATTAATTATTGATAACCAATTAAAATTAATTACTTGAATTAAAAGAAGGTCAAGCTTTTATTTCTTTTTTGTGAAAAGTTGGATTTATTTACCTCTGGAACCTAAACCTGTTAAAGAAGGACAACACCCCCAATTTGGGTTTTAGTTTTTAAACATTTAAAACATCAATTCCACCGTCCAATTAATTCCCAATGGTTGTTCTAACAGAATGTTAAACTTTTGATCCGGATACCTTAGAAATGGACTTAAAACATGGACCTACCTTAAATCAAGAACGTGTCAACACTAGTATAAACCATGTACTCAGCTAATAATTATCTATTTTCATACCAATCTACCTACACATAGAATCTACTTCTTACAAAATGGGTTGCAAACGTGAAAATAGATCTTAACTCAGTTGAGGTTCATCCGCAACTAAGTCATAAGGTGCATTCAGTGGATGGTGCACTAGTGGGTGCTGGTTGGCCACAGTGAACCAGCACCCACCAGTGCACCATCGGCTGGATGCCTGTTATTACTCAGGTATGGATGAACTTCAACTGAGTTAATATTTGGTTTCACCTCGGTAACTAATTATGTAAGAATAGGTAGATAGGAAAATAAGTAATTACTAGGTAAGTAGATGGTTAAAACATAGGTAAGGGCTGTTTTTACTACCTATCTAATAACAACCTGCTTGTGGGTTGCTGGTAGGCAAGGTAGAAAAAAAACCAACTGATGGTGGTTAGCTAATGCACTGGAACCCAACAGAAAACTGTGCATGTCTTTTAAGAGCTAGAATCAAACAAAATGAAACTAAAACTAACCACATTCTTACAATGTTCTTGAATGTGGAATGAAGGGCCATAAGCACACTAGGCCCCCCAAAAGTCATAGATGCAATTTTTTTGCATTTAATTTTTTATGTGCATCACAATTAAATTCTTCTTGATTGACTTAAATACATTTGACTATTCAGCATTTAAAAAAAATCTAACAGGCACTGAAGACTTAGTAATTTTAGAGTACATTTGGGACAAAATAATATCTATCACAAACTATGAAAAACTAAATGTATACTTCAAAAACTGGGTTGTGCCCACATGACATTTTTGGATGAAGTTTTGTGTGGTGAGTGATGTTGATATATAGATCAACTTAATCCAAGGCTATTCATAAGTTTATCAATTTTGGTTCATGGTTCATACAGACAATGTCCATTTTTGCCATTGCTGAGCATTAAGACATAATAATCTTTTTTTTTCATCAAAAATCCCATTATCATCTATAAATAAGAAAGAGATTGTATAAGTGAACTTTGTATTAGTTTTCACTTTACTTTGTTTGATAATGTTTTCTGAATCACAAACATGAAGCCTCCATGAATGTCAAAAACATGTGCGTTATATATTTTATGTACATTCATTTATTCAATTTTTTTTAGTTCAATCTTAGATCAAAATTTATTTTGACTTAAAATGAACTTTGAGTTCTAAACATTTGCCATGCATATTTTGAAATGACATTTTGCTAAAATTAACAATTGTTAAAAGGTTGTCACCGAGATTCAAACTTATTGTATATTGTGATAGTAGTTATACAACATCTTTTTATTGCCAAAGAGTCCACACCCATTGTGCTTTCACTCCAAGGCATGACAAATTCTTGATCAACTAGACCTTATCAAGTAAAATTTTCAACAAAAATAGTTCATTTGCATGTGGTCACAACACACCCTCATGGAACAACCATAAACACTGACTTGAAACAAAATGTGCCCATGGGTCCCAGAAGCCCTGTGGTAGACTTGCCTTTGAAAGACATTGTTTAGAACAATTTCCACCTAGTGGTCCATTTGCATTATGCATGATAGTGGTAGACATGTACTTCTTCACTATGCAATGCGGAAAAAAGTGCAGATAAAGGGGGTCAAAAGTTTTGAGCCTTTATATATGCACCCAAAAACAAATTTGCATGCATGTAGACAAGCAAATGGTCCACTTGCTAGACTCTTTGCATGTTGAAGGAAAGAAAAAGGAATTGCAATGGTACAAAAGCAAAATTCATTTTGTCCCATTGTCAATTTGCCTTGTCCCGGCATGGATTTTCTTCTTACAAAGAGGGATTTTTCATGGCACTATCTGACTTGATATATACATCACACAAGCAATGTATAATGACATTATGTAAACTCCCATATTCAAATTAAATTGAGAACCTTAGATAGAAATCTACCTAAGTTTGTACATACAATGCACTCTTTAGGTTTTAAGTAGGTACCTACCATAAACATAAGGGCAGGGACGAAAATTTCCCACCTTGTCAATTTGACCTCATAAGTAGGTTAAGTTTCAAATGGACATAACCATCCTTTCCCAAGCTTGTAGACATGTGTGTGAAGTTCACTAACAATCCAATCACTGTATGAGCTATCCCTATAGTGGATCTTCAATCTATCGATTTAGCATAAATATTAAATGGTGCTTGATCTCTAAGGAGCTCCTCAAAAGGAAGGAAACTGAAAGGACTAAAATTCATAAATATGGAAGACATGCCACTTAATGCAAGTGGGGTTCCATTGCCCATGATATGCACTAAGTTGGGTAAAAACACCTTTCATTGGACTACTTTGGCTATCATAGTCATAGTTTGTCTAGATTTTAAATAAACTTCATATGTAAATTCATATTGATATTAATATAGTCATTGTCTTAGATTATTCATGTTGAAAGAAAAGGGTAGTTGTAAGCTAAGGTGGACCATTTTATGTGTTACAATGGACATTTTTACTCAATGCATGTGTCATTTAAATGCTTATGGCAAAAATATAACAATAAAGTTATCAATTGGCACTTGAAACAATTTCATTATGAAAATATTTTCATAATTATTTTTTAAAAATTGCTCATTCACTTATAGTAATGGAAATTTGAAGTTCCAAAACATGGATTATTTGGCTAAATGGACACTAATTGAAATCCTATAAAATTAAGGTGTGGATATTGATGTCATTTCAAATGATATTTAATGATTAAATATGTGTTATACGTATTATACTATGAATTAACAAACCCATATGCATAAGAGACAAAAAACATAAGCTAGTGTCTAGTTATTGATTTTGAAATGGTTAGGATTGGACTTATTCTTCATAAGTTCATTTGAGTTGCACCTTTTTTTTAAAACTCAAATGTCAAGGCACATATTTTTGAAATATCTAGGTGAGTTCTTGTTCATATGGACCTTATTAATTCATTAATCACCACATGATCCACATTCAACAAATGATATTATAGTAGACTACGAATTTAATATGATTTCAAAATGAACTTGAATGGAATGTTGTATTTACTCAAAATAAACCACCTTAGCTTACATTACCTTTATAGTTCAATTTTATTAGAAACTATGGATGAATTCCACACACACATAGTTGTAATGGACTTTAAAAATAAGACACCGATGTTGTAGCACTTCACAAAGTTAAAACTCACAATATCGATACTCAAGTTATATGTATACATGTTATATTTGTGTCAATATGTATATATATTGAAATTACAACATCAAATAAGGTGTTTAAAAGCAAGATGCATGGAAACTTTACCAAATTTGCAAAATTTTAGATTTTTATATCTTGTGTGTATCATTGAACTATTATTGTTCTATTTTACCTTTTAAGATTCTAGCTTTTACATAAATTTTTTAACCAATCACATGTCTAACGATTTTTACAAGTGGATTTATAATTTTTTTGACTAAATGGTGTAAGCACAATAAAGTGAACCAACAAAGTACTTTGGTTGTCTACTTTTGAAATAGACAAAATGTAGCAACAAACCCATTATAAAATCGTTTTACATCAAAAAAAATTATTTGTATGATCAAAGACAAAATAAATTTTCACTTTTGTGCATTAATTTTCAAATTTCACATCACAAAGTTTTAGGTAGGTTTCCATGAATAGAAGTAGTTTTATGAAATCTATTTTTCATACATTGGTATTTTGTTTCAAGTATGTGTCAAATATGTTTTAACAAAGAGAAAGTAAAATATATTTTTGATGGGGGGTCATGGTTTGGGTTATTAAAAAGAACGTCTAAGAAAAAATGATTGCAAAAAGTAATTTTAGGTTTTCATAGTGTTTAGTTATATATTACAACTATGGTGTATTGGGTAAATGCAAACTATGGTGGTTCACTTTTGAATACTTTAAAACTCCCTACAAGTCCTTGGGAAATTTGTAAAAAATGTTCAAATGGATATGGTTGTTACTTTTAAAAATGTTATTGTTGTAATCTTTGGCTAGTAAATGTTCAATCATTTAAAAATTCTCACAATTGCACATCAACACTTACATTAACAAAAGCTAATGCCATTTTTCAATTTGGAAGTTCTAAAATGACAACCCACAAAGTCCACATAAATAACGCCTCAAGTAAAAATTCCAAAAGCATATGCTTTGGGACAAAAAAATTGAAAAACAAAGAAAAATTGTAGTTCATAAGGACTTATGAAAATATGGTCAAATTTTAACCATTCAAAAGTCCTTAACTATTAAATGGTTAATGTTTTCAAAAAAATTATTCCTCATTTGAATTTATCATCTCATAATACATCATATATTGAGTCCTAACAACAAATTTGGAACATGAATCAACATAAAAAATTTCATTTTGTGATGTTCTAGTCAAACAACCAGTCCATATTTTTTTATTTCAAAAGTCCATTACTTCTAGCAAATTATTTTTTAATCAACAAATAACCACATAGTTCTCTTTATAATAAACTTGTTAGTTTAAATCCAAGTCACAATTAGTAGATCTAAAGATATATAAATCACCATATGTATTTGAATGAAAGGTAACCAAAAACAATTGTTCATTTTGTTGCAAATGTGAGCCACTCAACCATGCATTCACCTTATTGTTATATATTTATAATTAAAATATTGAAATAATTGGGCATATTCACAATCTAGGTACCCAAAAAGATTGTCTAACAATTTTTTTTGCAAATGACTATTTTGGATTTTTATAATATTTATTACCTTATAATTATAGTGAATTATTATATGCCTTTAACTAGAATGGGTCTTGTTTTAAACTAATAAAAAGATCTAATAATAGATAGGTTACAATAAATTTATTCGTATAATCACCTTGTTGTCACCTTACATTTGGGTTTCCTTTCACCCCCTATCCTCTTTTTCAGGGTAAATGCAAGCTACGATGGTTCACTTTCATGATGAAACAATATTTTTTCCCCTGGGTACCTTTTATTCAAATGCATATGGTGATTAATGCATCCATAGATCTACTAATTGGGACTTGGATCTAAACTAATAACTTCATTATGAAAAGAATTGTGAGGTTATTTATTGATAAAAATTCATTTGTTAGTAGTAATGGACTTTTGAAGTCAAAAAACATGGATTGGTCGTCTAACTAAAACATCACAAAATGGAAAATTTTATATTTATTCACATTCCAAATTTGTTATTGGGACTCAATATATAATGTAATATAAGATGATAAACTCACATGAGGAATCTTTTTTTTAAAAACCTTAATTATTTAATAGTTAAGGACCTTTGAATGGTTAAAATTTGATCATATTTTCAAAAATCCATATGAGTTACAATTTTTGTTTTTTTTTCAATCTTTTTATCCCAAAAGCATATGCTTTTGAAAGTTTTAAATGGGACATTATTCCTATGGACTTTGTGGGTTTTCCTTTTAGGACTTCCAAATTAAAAAATGACATCAATTACATTAAATACAAGTTTTCACATAAATTTGGGAAGGTTTGTAGGTGATTGAACATGTATCAATCAAAAATTAAAATAATAACATTTTAAAAATTAACAACCATGTCCATTTGAATCATTTCAAAAAATCTTGTATGGACTTGTAGGGAGTGTTTTTTTTGCCAATATTGAGCCACCATAGCTTGCATCTACCTTTCATTGGTATTTGTAACGTAATGAAATTTTATTAAATCTTAGTATGAAATGTTAAAACTTAGCATTCATTGCACAAGGTTTGAGGGAATTTTAATAGTTATATAGGTAGGAACAATGAATATATATATAATAGTGGAGGCACTTAGGAAAAAGGAAAGACAAGATGAAACTCAATTTACCACCAAAATTGATGGTTTTATGAGTTTCAACCCCTATTGAAATTAATGCATTTCTTTGCAAAGAATTTTTGAATCTCACCCCGTGTATGGCCAAACTTAAGGTTCTAATGAAGTGTTTTCCTTACTTTATGGATGACTATAATATAAATGTCATTTTGAACCTCTTAAATAATTTTAATTTTTGTTTAAACTACAATTTTCATTTTAAAGGAGCCAAAAGGAATGCATTAAGTAATGTAATTGACTTCAATTTTGCTTCATGCATAAATAATGTTTACATTTATTTTTGGTATTTTTCATTAAATGCATTTGATTAGATCATACATGGCACAAGAATTTTGAAGCTTAAATAATTCATTACAAAAGGCTACAAGGAAAAAGATTATTTGTTTTACCATCCAATTGATTTTTTGTACCCATTAAACTTAAAATTTGTCAACTTGTCTATAAAAACTTATGTACTCATTTTTTTCATTTTTGGTTTTTTTACCAAAGTATTGATGCATAATTACATACACATGTGAAAAAACCACCACCATATGAATTTTTAAAAATATCGCACTTAAATTGATTCCATGTGTAGTTTCATAGATAACAACAATGAAGTCCTTAAGTTTTCTGTTCAAAAAATGGTACCCTAACCATGAATATGCCCAATAAGCATATATATATTTTTGCAAAATGTGAAAATCATGTATAAAATCATGCAATTGATTTCAATTTTTTTGTACAACAAAACAAAGTTTCCTTTTATGCAAAACAAATGTTCATTCATTAAAAGAAAACTAGCCTTTTGCAATTTCCATTTGTGACTAGATTGTCATCATAAATGACACAAATAATCAAAATTCCATTAGTTGTATAAGTCTAGTCACAAGCAACAAATTGTAATAAATGTTGATCTCAACATGATGTTTACATAGTCCAAGGATAAAATATATACTCAATGAGTATGTTTTCATATGTTAACAAATTGTATACCCTTCGAAGTTTTTTTTTTACTAGCAAAATTATGCCAAAAAGAAAAAATCAAAATCAAAAAACTCAAAAATGAAATTTTTTAAAGCTTTTCAATTGCCTAGACCTTGAAGTGAGAAAAAATAAAATAGAAAATCGCCATATTCTTATATTTGATTTCCTTTGTGTAGCCAAAATATATTGAAGGATGATTAAAGACTCATACTTCATATTTGGTTTATAGCAAAATTTGGTTAAATTTTCCTAAAGAAGATTGCCATTTTGCCACATTGTTTTATGGATGGTGGCCACTATGGCTCCAAAAACCATTGCTATTAAAAACATTGACCCCTTGCCACATTGGTAATGTTTTGCAACTATCTACCAATATTTTCAATTAAAATGGTGGCCATTTGCTAATTTCCCATATGGTAAAACTATAAAAATTTGAAAATTTGAATTTAGAACAAATTTTTTTATCCTCTTTATCCATTTTTTATGGTCCAAGATATTTACACATGTGTAAATTGAAAATTTCCATGTGGCATCATTATTGAATAAGTAGGTAGGTAGAAAAGTACACATAATTAGTTAAATAAATAAAGATGCCTAGGGTAGGTAAGTAAATATTTTAAGGATGTAAGTAGGTAGGTAGTCCTAGGCTAGGTAAGTATGTCTAAGTTTTTAAACTTTTTCAAAAGGATCTTAATTTTTTGTTGGGGACGAACCTTTTTGATTAGCTCATTCCAAATGGCACATATGCTTTGAATGCTTATAGAGTAGGCCATCCTTCCTTAGTTATATAGTTGATAAAATTGAAGTTGTGCACAAAAGATATGCAATAAATTTTATTATAAAAGAAACACTTCAACACTAAATCCCATATCATTTGTCTCGTATGAGAACATTATGCCATATCCCCACAATAATACTTACACATTTAACTAAGATACCTACCTAGTTTGGCTAGGCTTTACTTACTTATTTACATACCTACCTAACTAGATTATCTATTGAGGCAATCTACCTAAACCTTAAATGGTCAAAAATATATAGAAAGTCAAACTAACAATTTGACCCTTGAACATTAAAACCCAACAATTAGGAGTCAAATGACCTCCAAATTGATCATGTGATATGGCATTGGAAGGTCTTTTCAAGGGCTACAACTTTTCCTTTGAAAACTCCTCAATCAAAGCTTGTATGCAAAAGTTACAAGCTCACAATTTTGTGAGATTCATAACTTCACAAAATCAAAAAAAATTGGGATTCCTTCCCAAAAGTTGTGGTATTTTTTGTCACTTTGATGCAACCCTATTATTGGTAATGGGGTATAGTAATATAAATGAAGCATAGGTGATGATTGCTCTCCAAGTTTGGGTCATGGTGTCTCTTGTGAGTTTGGTTCACTCATGGTTCATTCATGCACCATTTTGGCTTTAATTTGCACTATCACATTTTGTCTTGGTTTGTGTAACACTAGACAAAAATTGTAGGTTAATGATTACATTTATGATTGAATTTTAGTTGCATTGGACCTCTACAACTATAAATAAACATAGTCACTAAAAACAAGTGGCATAAGACATACAATTGCAATAGACACGACATGGTGGTGTAGTCGCATCAATAGTCACAAACCCTTACAACTACCAATGATTTTATCATCCACTGCCATGGATGATCATATGTATAATATGGAAACAAGTTTGTGATTGCAATAGCAAATACTTGTGCAACTAGATTTGCAACTACAACATGCACAATTGCATGAAGCTAGTTCTTCAATATAAGGTGTAATAGAATCAGCCATGTGGTGGTCTTGTGGGCATTTGTAACTATTAGATAGAAATTGTCTAACGAATGATGCACATTTATTAATATGCACTTGGAAATTTTCCAAATGCCACATGGATTTATGTAATTGTAATAACATTAACATATTTTAACCAAATGGCAAAATGTGATTTATTAGATCAAACTAGGATTACTCATAGATGATGTGTAATATTTGCCATATTTGGACACATAACAGCAAGACACCATTTGCCAAAAGAATCAAATTAATACAAATGTAATAGATTAATTCCATTGTGTATGATTGTGTGTACATGTGGCAAGTCACCATTTGCTAAAAAGATTAAATTATTATAAATGTAATTAAATTATTGCCCCATGGTGTGTTGAGAATGCATTGTATGATTTAAAATGGAATCACACATGTGACTAGCAATTGCATATTTAGTTGTGGGTGTCACTAACACTTTGACTACATTAATTATAGGATAGTTGCATGTTGAATTGTTAGGGCCGCTACATTATTGACTATGTTAATTGCAAGATAGTTGCATAGTAGGTTGTTAATACCATTTTATATTTAACTTTAGTAGTTGCAAATGCTACTTGCAAGGCAAAACAAACATTTGCATAACACAAAAATATTATAAAACAAGTAAAATGGTACTCCTATAGCAAATCAATCATATTTTCCACAAAACTGAAACATTATAAAATGAGGATAAGCGAACAACTTACAAAATTTCCATTATATCATGCAATGTACACAATGTCCTAAACTGTTCATGGATACTCAAACTACCCACTGAAGTTGTAAAAGGACAAGTACTTAAATAGTTTTTTGCATGATTGCATTTTCCCACAATGTGAATGGACCTTGCATTGACTTTAACAATAATTGTGCAAGCTCATCCTTAAAATTGAGGAATGATTCCCTTAAGACCTTAACTTATAGTATCCAATGGAACCTTTTAAAAGTTCACTAACTTTCTAAAGAATTCTACCAACTAAACTTTTTATAAGTTTTTATTAAATAACCTTCTAGAAACCTTTGCCTACCACATTTTGTATAAACTTCTATTTATTATTCTTCTAGAAGCTTTTGCCAACTTTGTTTTAATTTTTGCTAATTATTCATATAGAAATTTCTATTGATTATTCTTCAAAAAACATCTTCTAAAAGCTTCCATTAGTTCTACATCTTTTAAAAGCTTTTATGCATATTCCTCAAAGATCTTTTTAGAAACTTTATAGCATAATCTTCAAAGATCTTTCTAAAGACTTAAAAAAATAATTTATATGGTCCAATGTCTATAACATTACCTTCACTTTGTCCATGTTTACAACATCGAAGTAATATCATAGGTTTTCCCAATGTCATTACTAGCGTTGTTTTTTGCAATGTAAAACTTTATAAGAACATGTAAGAAATGGTAGATTGCTTTTTGTCTTTATAAGTTCAAACTACAAACTAACTACAAATGGCAAAGCCTTTCACAAAAACTCACAACTAGTGTTTATTTTAGGAATTCTTGTTTGTAACCAAAGTGGCTATCATCAACATTTTTTTGTGGCAAAATTTTTCAATTTGCTTTGAAAAATTCAAAAAATTCACTATGTTCCTACACATTGTTCAACCAAATAGCCAAGATATAAAAGGATTTTATTAAATTTCTACTTTTATAGTTGGTGTATAACCAAACATGGCTACATCTCCTTGTGGACAATCACCAATGTGGCAACATCACAAAATTGAAAAAACACACAAGGTTGCATCCATAAAGCAAAAAAAATGGCAATCATCCCTAGAAGGGTTTTTGGAAGATTTAGCCAATTTTAATTATTAAAAAAATGAAATATAAATCTTTAATCATTTAAAATTATATTTTGGCTACATGTTGGAAACCAAGTATAGGAAATTGGTAATTTTTAATATTTTTTTCTCACCTCTAGTGATTAAAAGCTTCTAAAAGTGCTTAATTTTTATTTTTGAATTTTTGAATTTCATCTTTTAACCAAATTTTGATAATTTGAAAAAGGATGTTCACAAGTCCAAGAAATTTGAGGCAAGCTTTGGGCTCCAAACTATAAATTGTAACCTCATAGTGCACATAGTCCCTTTAAAACCTCAAAATCTCAAAGAAAAAATGATGCACAAGAATTCATACCTATCAACAAAGAACTTCTATTCAATTGATGCACAATACAACAAAGTTTAATCATTTACTACTAACTTTTGAAATACACACATGTTGTTAAATGTTGTCACTTCCACAAAACACATAACATGAAATAGCCAACTTCTTCAAAAAGCAACTTAAGTAGAGTTCAAACAAAAACACTACAAATTGGGGTCAATTTTTTATCAACAAGGTTTTTTCAAACCTTGATTCTTGACCTTTAGAGATTCTTTACACCTTTGGTTCTTAACTTTTTGGACAATTAAATGGATATATATTCAAGTATAGAGCTGCTAGGGGGTGAAAGCAAGATAAAATTTAGACATAAAAAATAGATTAAATATATCATTGAAATTAATTGACTAATATGTGTTCAAAAATAATTTTACATTAGAGAACTAATAAATACATATGCAGTAATTAAGATACAAAAATCATCATAAATGTGAGAAGGTCATTGAAAATATTCTAATCTAGCTTTGTTAGACCATACTTTCACATACTTGAAACAAAGGTTTAACTATAAAAAAAAAACTTTGTTCACAAGTAGACAACATTTTAAAAAACCTATTTGAAACCTAATTTTACAATTTATGAAATTAAAAAATCAATGCACATTAGTAAAAAGAAATCTCATCTTTGATCACTTTATTAAACACATTTCATATTCCACAATTTTACAATGGGTTTTGTCATTATTGTACAATTATTTGCATTCAATTTTAATAGGGTAATCACAAATGATCACTTATCTACTTTACACCCCAAGGGTTTGTCTCCATTTGCAGTAATCATCCAACATTGATATACATGTTTTAAGGCACACAATTGTAAAGTGACATATGAGTAGCATTGATGATGTTAAGTTTGTTGTGCCCTAAACCTACCTTGGTCCCTACCTACCCACCTACCTAGCTCGCTATTACTTACCTACCTTAGTCCCCTCCTTTTGTATCATATATGGTGGTATCATGTACAATAGGTGCATGCCATATCAATTCCCATGAAATGATCATATATGCAACTAAAGGGATTTTATGGGGTCTATTTGAATGAGAAAAGATGAAGAATCATCCATGTGGTAGGAGGCATATATCATTAGTCACAAGCTAATTGCACACACAAACAACAAGCTCAAAAAACATGACAGGACAAAAAATGTAACTGCAAAAAAGCTCCAACATAGTTATGGAAAACAACCACTTACACATAGTTCTAAATTGACTAGTTGCAAATGATAGTTTTCTTTTTGTATTGTTAAATTCCTCATTCACTTTTGCTTGGTCTTCAAAGCATTCTTGTTACATTACACATAAAATAAACCCCAAGTGGGGCATTTCCAAAATTAGAGGTCTAGGATGAGCTGGTAGCCAAGTCCCACCCGGAACACCTTGTTGACCCCACATTTTGGGAATGTCCCCCACCCATGGGCTTACCTCATTGGAAAGCATGAGGTAAAGATTATCACAAACCTAAACATATGACAAAACAAGGCATAGGAGGGGGAGGGATATTGCACCTACACCTCCAGAGTGGGAAGGGTCTCACAACTACTCATAAGGAGGGATCTGAGGCATAATATCCCTCCCACTCTTAATGAATAGGTGCAATATCGCTATCTATCATGCCTTTCTTGGAGCTCGTTTTGAGGGGTCTTTGAGGAAGATTGCCCGCACAACAGTCTTGTTTTTTTATGGGCGAAAAATCACCAGCATTGATCCAATTTTTGGCAAAACATCCTTTTTTTCAAAAATGGGTAAGCAAATTTGCCCAGTTTAAAAAATTTTGGTGGAGAGTGTCTCTGTGGGCTTGTCTACTGGGCTACATGTTTAATGATCCTGTACAAAACTGTCACCAGTTAAGTCCAAATCTGCCTGGGTAGTCTTGCCACTGCTGCTACACTACAAAATTGAAAAAAACAACCGCACACTGCCTCACAGAGTCAGAAGTAGGGTTTCTTTTGAGAATTTTCGGATGTAGTCAAATGACAATCATCCAGAAAATAATATAGCCAATTTTGGCTACATACTAGACATGAAAGTAGAGAAAAAATCGGAATCTTTCTGTGTTCTTGCCTACCTACTAGAACTTATCATAAAAATCTGGTGATTTGGAATTTTTTTCTTCGAAATCTGGCGACTTTGGGCGTTTTGTTTTCATGAAAAATCCTTTGTATAGGCCAAAATCATATCTTTCAGGTGGAAATTTGGCGAAAATTCGCCAGTAAAAGAAACGCTGGGACTGAGAAGGGCCACTTTGAGGTGAAATACAAACAGATTTTTGAGAAAGCATGCTACAATAGATTTGTTCAATACATCTTGTCATGTACTCAATTTTCAAATTTGTCTGGAAAATCAATAGTCAATACCAGTGTTCAGTGGGTATTTGATTTCGCTGATACCCACTAATTCCCACTTTTCTAATCTTTTTGAATTGCAGATCACCAGTTCCAAATTTTTGAGAGAAGAAATCAGAATCAAAGAACCCCTGATCTGGGCTACAAAAATCTCAAGAAACAAACAAATAAACTGGCAGTTTTTGTGAATAGACCAGCAGTTATGAAAGCGGTTATTTGTATTTTCCCAAAAAATTTAAGAATGTTGTCTAGTTGTCAAAGAACCAGCTTTTTTGATTTTCTTACAACTGTGGTATGAACCTTAAGAATTTTTCAGATAATCACCCAAGGGTCTGTTTGGATGTGGCATGACTACTCCAATAGTAATTCCTTTGTAGTCAAAAAATCAAAACTCTGAATCATTTCCTAATGTGTTTGGGCAACATCTTATATCTGTAAAATATCCATCTTCCCAAAAGAGGAGAGCTCTTCCACCTCTTTTTAGGAGTGGGAATGACCTTCCACCTACTTAATGGCACAAGATCCCTAACACTCTTAAGGAGTTTGTGTCAGAAGCTTCCCAGTCATACCTTATGATTTGCATACATGTCAGTTGAAAAATCCTCCTGGCCCTACACCTCATGATCATGTCAGGTTTATGATAGTGTTTGCCTTGTGCTTTGCAGTGACTAATGCCCAATGGTGAGAGACATCTCCAAAATGCAGGTCCAGACAAATTGGCTACTGCCTCATCCTAGGCCCCTTATTTTGGGAATACCCCTACCCTGTGGCTTTCTACCATGCATTATGGTGCACTTGCTGTCAGACATTAGGGAAAATGTTCTGTATAACTAAACAATTGCCTACTGTTGACAGCACTTCTGCAATTTGATCTTTTGTATGCTATTTTGTAAGAACTGATATATATTTTCAAGGTCATTTCTACCATTGCAGTTTCCATTTCTCAAAACTTGTTCTTTGGATCCAATGGGTCTTCTAACATGACACAAACCCCAGCCAGGTCCATTAGGAAATCTCAATTCTATTTATCCACTGACTTTATACTCAGGCTGTGCCCGGCGACACACACAAGAATCCGGAGAACTGTATTCTATATCTCACTATTTGATGATTCAACTTGGTAACACTGCCAAAACTGTCAGCTCTAATGTGTTTCCTCTACACTGCTCTGTCCAATCTGTAATGGGTGGCTTGTGTGTGTGTTTTGCATCCAACTGCAGGTACCAATTTGCACAGAGGGAGCTTCCCATCCCTCACCCCTACTTTTACCATTTGTATGCTTCATCTGGCAAACTAGAAGTTCCCTTTAGAGTGTCATACCAGGAACTGGGGGACTGCTAGTGGCTTTCTTCTTTGGCTTCTCAACAACAATAGCCTGGGTTGTTAACACCATACCTGCCACTGATGCAGCATTCTGAAGGGCACATCTAGTAACCTTTGCAGGGTCAATGACACCAGACTCAAGAAGATTCTCATATCTGTCCTCCATTGCATTGTAACCAATCTCCCACTCTTGCTCCAAAATCTTCTCTACAACTACAGCACCTTCCACTCCTGCATTGTTTGCTATCAAAGATGCTGGTGCCACTAGGGCCTGAAATAAGCAACAAACAAAAGCAAATATGTTAGGTTGAAATCCTCTCAAAACACATCATAACACTGGCATAACAGTGTTGTAAACCTGCCCAGTGGCTTGATTCAAATGCTTAGGGCATAAAGAAAAGCTGTCCCTAGAACAATACTCCAGGAGTTTCTAGAATGCTCTTCAGATGCACCATATCAGATTAGTCAAATTGTTCGTATGGTAGCTCCTCTGAAGGTTCACAATCTCCAGTAATGTATGTATGGTGCAGTTACATGAAAGGCCACCCACCCACTATTTCAACCTTATCTGATATGGTCAAATAAAGAGAATGGCTTTCCTTGGCTCTGAGACTTTTCATTGTGTAAGCACACCTTAGCCGAGAACCAACTGTTCAATAATACAAGCAAACAAACATGTCTGTGGGATAGTGTTGTCTTCATGTTGAAACCAGTATATTGTCAGTATGAAGGAACCTAGAGATCTCCAAGTTCAGAGGGGTCAGGGGTTCAATCATCAGGACATGGCTTACCCACTCTTCACATAAAAACCCCCAACATTCAGGTAGTTTGTGCTTAAATTTACTGTTCACTTCAGACCAAGACAAACAGGGTGGCAATGAGGAGTCTAAGTTCACGCACCTTCTGCACAATGTCAGCTCCTAACTTCTCTTCAACATCCTCGATTGTTTGCTTGATTGCAGGCACACAACTTGACAGGTGAACCAATGCAGCACCACCCCCAGGCACAATTCCCTCTTCAATGGCAGCAAAAGTTGCATTCTTTGCATCTTCTACTCTCAGCTTCCGATCCTCCAGCTCTGTCTCTGTCGCTGCTCCAACCTGTACAGAAAAGGAACATATGACTACAAAAAAAGGGTGGTTCAAAGGGGCATACAAGGTGGAATGTAAACCAGGATAAATTTCTGTACAGCCCCAAAACCAGAATTCCTACTTGATCTGAAATGAACCTAAATGTTTCACAAGGTCATAAATCACATTGTCATCACAAAGAACCTATATCAAAGCTCCCACTGGCATGCATCAGACAGGTGATACCAAATTGTAAGATGACATGTCCTAACTTAGTGTGTCAGTTGTGGACCTGTCTATCATAACATCCTTCAGAAGGTCTCTGAACCAGTTAAAATGAAACTGACAGCAACCTGGAGTAGTCATTACCTTTATGACAGCAACTCCTCCCGAAAGCTTGGCAATACGCTCAGACAATTTCTCTGTGTCATACACTGAATCTGTCTCTGCCAGCTCTTTCTTGATCTGAGAAATGCGTGCCTGGATTTCATCTTTTGAGGCAACATCAGCAATGATGGTGGTAGAGTTGTTGCTGATTGTCACTTTTCTGGCTAGGCCAAGCTGCTCTATTGTTGCCTCCTCTACTTTCTGGGCCAAATCACTAGCCAAGAACTCAGCACCTACAGCAATTCAACCTATAAAATTAGCACAAGCAATGACCACGAGCACAGATTATTGAACCTGACAAAAGATCCAAAATGTTAAATAAGGCTTTACAAAACTACAATGTAACAACGTGTCCTCACAGTGCATTGTTCAATTCTGTTCCTATGCACCCTTTGCCAGTATTATTCAATGGTCTTATGTGGCTACTTCATTACCTGTTAGAATTGCAATGTCCTGCAGAAGGGCTTTTCGGCGCTCCCCAAATCCTGGAGCTTTGATGGCAGCAACTTTAAGCACTCCTCGCAGTTTGTTCACCACGAGTGTAGCCAGAGCCTCCCCAGACACATCCTCAGCTATGATGAGCAGAGGAGCATTCGTTTGAGTGGTTTTCTCCAGCACTGGAATGATTTCCTTGACAGTTGTAATCTTTTGGTCTGTCACAAGCACCTTGACATTCTCAAACTCTACTAATAGCTTCTCTTGATTTGTCACAAATTGAGGGGAAATGTATCCCCTATCAATCTGCACAACAGCAGTCCAATGGAGATGGTTAGTGTGCAACACAGTGCTATTGAAAATTTAGCTGCACGAAAAGTTACTATTGCAAACCATTTCAACTGTCTAGGTTCCCCTTCATCACAAAGGTCAATGGAGGCTCATCATGGTGAGTAGCAGAATCTCCAAAATAAATTTTCCTCCCTGAAACTAAATAGTGGTTTCTGGAAAAAATGAACTGTACAATCAAGCAACAGTCCAAAAAGCAAAGCCTTTCTTAAGTCCTCTCTTAAGCCAAAATTAATGACAGCTTCTTGGTAGAGCTTACCTCCATACCCTCCTCCACATCAACTGTTGTCTCAAATGAAGAAGAAGACTCAATGGACAACACACCATCCGGCCCCACCTTATCAATGGCATCAGCAATCATTGTGCCAACAATATCATCATTTCCAGCAGAAATTGATGCCACAGCTGCACACACAAAATTCACTTTCAGCAGTGTCAGTGTCCTGTTTCCTAAGGTTCAAAAGAGCTGAGATAAAGCTCTCACAATGCCATCACCTTCTTTTCTTAATATTCTCCATTGCCAGTACTGAGCAAGTTCTAGGAGTCAATGAGAAGAGATCCTACAAATAAATCCTCTGCAGATAATTTGAGTTGCTGGAGATGCTTTTCATGAGAAATGTCATAACATTCATATGGATCTGAGGATTTCATGAGGTTATTCATTTGAGCTTGAACCTTTAATGTCCTCACGGCCTTGCACAGGGCGAGCTCTCTGCTTCAGTTCCTCAATAACACCAGCAACAGTCTTGTCAATCCCCTTCTTCACTGCCACTGGGTTGGCACCAGATGTAACAGCAAGGAGGCCCAGATTGATAAGGTCTCGTGCTAGCACACAAGCTGTGGTGGTCCCATCACCAGCAGAGTCATTGGTCTTACTGGCCACCTGAATACATCCATCAACACAAATGGATTGATTTTACAATTGTGCAGCCAGCAAAAAAGCTACAAACATAAAATGCCAAGAGATTCAACATCAAAGTTAAAGGAAACATGCAGAAAATATCATACCAACTGTAAATTATTTTTTTCCTTTCAGATGTTCAAATGTGAAGTATGTGCACAAGCTCAAGAGAACTTCAGCATGAGTCTTGCAAAATCACACGGGAGAAATATTGGGTGGCTCTCAATTTTCTCTGCTGTCATGTTATTTTCAATGAGAACCACCCTAAGACCTAGGGAGCCCTGTGGAACCAAAACATGTAGACACAGGAAATAAGGAGCCGACTGCCTAAACTGTGAATAGACCCAAACATTATGGCACAAAAAAGAAAAAAATGCAAAGCATCATGAAACCCTACAAACTGGAAAATCTTAGACACTGTATCTGATAGATAACAGTTGTGGCTTGGCTTCAACAATGACAGTGTACCAGGTCTAAGATGCCTGATCCACCTTTCAACAGCAACAAATTGGAGCATGAAACCACCAGACATGTTTTAGATAACTACTGTAGCATAGAAAGTCCACATCTATTCTGGTGAAACTCAATCAATTTCTCCACATCCTGATCAAACTACCAAACCATGTGCAGGCACATGATCAGATTGTTGTCAAACTCAGCAATACCACAAATCAAAAAATCTGCTCAGCTAAAAAGACATGCTTGCCTGAGGAACTCATCTCACCTCTCGGATAAGAGATGCCCCAGCATTCTCCATAGCATCAGGCAGCTCAATCGCCCGTGCAATTGTGACACCATCATTAATGACTTTTGGTGCACCAAACTCATCAAGCACCACATTACGACCTGGACCAGCATTCAAATACTCTCTTTAGAGTCCAGGAATTTTTTTGCTCCTACTTACTGACAAACTGCAAATGAGGCAAAATTCACAATTCAACAATACCAAAATTCAAGAGCTTTACCCCGAGGTCCCAATGTAACACCAACAGCATCAGCCAAATTGTCTATTCCTGCTTGAATCGCAGCACGTGACTCTGGTCCAAAGACAATTTCCTTGGCACTGGCTCTAACTGCAAGCTGTTCCCTATTATTGCTTCGTGGCTGCTGCCTTAAAACTCCATGAGGAATCTGGCCAGCAAGCCGATTCCGCCCTTGCAATGATCCTGTCACTCTCCTGCCGGATTTCAACTGCATCCAAGTTCCCGCATGTCAGTGAAAAAGACACAGAAAAACACTAAACTAGTTACAAATGCAGCAAAACACATGATGAAAGGACGACTGCACCACATCACTTTCCAGGAATCAGAGATTGCAATACGATTGTACTCCATAGCAGAAACAAAACGACATTCATCAAAGGCATATATCTACTTAACACAATCATGCTCATCATCATAGCCTTTACAACCATTGCCGGTTGTCATTTCCAAAACGCCACAAAGACTACAAACCCCGCCCTCAATACAATACAACATACAATAAAACAAGCACAGGAGGAAACAAGTCGCGCAACAACCATCCGAACACCAAACACGATCCCGTCAGATAACAAAAGAGGACACGCAGCAAATTCCAATCCAGCAAAAGAAAGCACCTCCAGACCGTGTGAAGCGAACACAAGAAAAAAAATCAATAAGAAAAGGGAGGAAAAAAGTTCTAGAAATCAATGGTTGGAGCATTTTCGGATATATAAATAGGACTTGGCATTAGAGAGACTTACGCAGATGGAGGCAGAAGAAACAGCCGGCACGACACGGAAGCTTGGTACCAAAGCTCCGTTGGCAAGCATAGCGTGGGCAGCCATTCCCGTCCAAATTCCGCGCCTCTTGGTGGACTCCTCTCAATCTTTTTCGAGAAATCAGTAATAGAAGAGCAAAGCCCACGAATAATGCACCGCAAAAACAACAAAAAAAACAAATGCAGGAACGCGACGCCACGAGAGAGCGAGAGAGCGAGCGAAAAAACACACAACGCAACGGACAGGGACAAGAAGAGCAACCGCGCGGAGTTGAAACCCTATCCGGAGCAACCACCCTTCTTGGTACATGAGACTTACTCCTCCTCCTCATGTACCAGGTACCTACCTATCTTATGTATCGTTTGGAAGGTTCCAGAAGCTTTCATGTACTAGAAGACTAGGTAAGGTAACATGAAACGGCATGTTGTTTGTTGTTCCCGGCCACTTGTTGTCATGTTCCCGGCGGTGGTGTCTCATGCTCCCGACGGTGGTTTCTCGGGTTTCCGGCACTGGGTTTTCGTGTGGCCCGCGTTGGGGGGGGGGGGAAAAGTTTGTTATAGTAAAATTTTAGGTTATGGCAAAAATCAAGAATCTTTAGTTTATTATTATTATTTTGATCTCTAGTTTCTATCACATGTGAAGTGCACATGTGAACACAAAGAAGTGCTCAACATTCCTAGATCTAGCATTTATAGATTCCAAGACCTATATGTCTATTGAGCATGGGAACACATTCTTCCAATCCAAAGTTTCTCTGAGATTTTTGTTATGCTTGAACGTTTTTGAAATATAAGAAAGGCCACATTAGTGGGCAAACCTCCTTGGATCATAGAATAGATTGTTTGTGATTCAGGCACCTTAGTACTATGGGACTTCACTAGATGAGTCAGATTGTTTTACAATTTCAAATCCAAAATATGTGACATGTTGAAAGGGGTTAGTTTGTTGCAGGCTTGAGCTGGTTATCTCATTCAACATTGAGGTGTTGTATCTTGGTAAACTTAACGTGGAAGAATATGGTCAAACAAAAGGTCATTCTCCACACAAGACTTCTTTCCCTAAAAATCGTATTGGATAATGATTTTATGTCTTTGCATATCATGAAAACATCATGTCCTTAATCACACATTCGAACATCTTGGTACAACATGAAAACCAGTATTCTATAGGTCTATTCTCTTTGGTATACCTTCTAGGTCTCAGTAAGACTGAGAATTTGCAATAAATAAACTCTCCCATCCATTTGGAAAGCACAAAATGAACCTAAAGGTGTACCTAATGGCCTCCAAATTTTTCAATCTATATATAGTTCAAGGGACATTTAACATAATTTAGTATTTACACCTTCCCATATATCAAAATTTGAGGTTTAGGTTAAAGTTCTTGTACTTTTTTGGTACTTTATTGAAAGTTATTTTACACCATACTTTAAAATTCCATTGACACCAAACTCAGACTTTACAATCCTACATACCTTAGGTAGGTCTACATACCAAAGGTAGATAACCCAAAGTAGTCATATGTAATATTTAGTTTATACCTATTACAGGAAACTTGATTGAAATTTGAATAGAATGCATATAGTAAAAAAAAGAATACCTTAATACCCTTGACCAAACATCTAGATCTTTGATTTACTTTGGTCCATAGTAAATGGATTTATGGAATGCAGCAAGTGCAACCCCACAGTTGAATCCGCACAAATTGTCCACAAACCCATAGAGCAATTGCTAGAATTGCAAGATTGTACTATTTGATTTGAGATAAAATAGGAGGGAATGTTTTCCTTCATACCTTTCATTAACATTATTGGGACCTTGTGCCATTCGGCTAAAGTATGTTAAACCTTCTATAAGGTCACCCCATCCCAAAACTATTCCAATCTTAGTAGATTACCCACTTAATTCTAAAGATCTTGGTCCAATGAAAGGAATGGATCCTTCAGTGCAAAGATTGGTCAAGAATCTTCCTCTGAATGAAAGAGTTTGTTCTAAGATCAAAACTAGATCTCACCAGAAAGGTCAGGGAGGAGAGTAGAACAATTTCAGAATCTTGTTATATTTTGGCGAACTGCTGGAACCTATTGTCTAATTATGCTGATGTCACAAAACGTTTCCTCAATATCTAGTGATTTTTGTGCGTTTCTTTAACAAAAATCCTTTGTATGAGTGAGAGAGGATTATTTTGTTGCCAAATGGAGAGAATCAACATATATATATGTCACAAACCTAGCTAGATCACCACCCAAATGCCCAAAAGGTTGGACAAGAACCACTAATAGGTAGCAAGACCAAACTAGTTTGAGGACCTGTAGAAGTCTTGATTTTAATGAGTGAGCCCAGTAGAAACTTTGCTTTTTTAATTGGAGAAATTTCATCAAAGAGCGAAAGTAAAAGTGAAAAATTTGAAAATTAAGTGATTTTGGAGGTTTTCAATAGCTAAAACAAAGGGGGTAATGGTGAAAATTATCAGATTTTGATATTTGGTTTTCAGTGTGCAGGCAAAAATATAGAAGGATGATTAAAGTTTTGTAGTTCATATATGGTTTGTAGCCAAATTTGGCTAAATCTTCCAACGGGTCAATTGTCACTTTTTCTACATCTTCCTATGGATGATTCACACTTTGGCTGAAAACAATAATTCCTCAAAAAACACTGAATAGAACAAGTATTTTTTTAGGTGAGAAATTTTCGCCAATTTGTGAAAAAGTATATTTTGTCACAAATTCCCTGTTTTAGTGAAAAAATATCGCCAAAAATCTCCACAGTTTCTTAGAGTCTCAAAGGGTGCTTCAGACTTTCTACTATGAAATTCTGAATATTGTAAAACTTGGCTAAACATACTTGTGGGGATGATTATCACTTCAGCAACATCACAAAATTGGGGGAAAAAAACACTGAGTAGAACCGGGCTGGAAACGAATGCCCTGTCCAAAGAACATCCTGCACATGATGAAGCAGCTCCTCCAAAGCTGGACTGGACTGAACTGAACTTCAGCGACAAGAAGTACTAGAAACAGCAGCATCTTTTTGAGTTGCAGAGTGTTTTTAATAAGCTGAACAGAGCCTTCTGAACAATATCAGATCCTTCCAAACATCATCAACAACAATTTATTGGTTGTTTTGATTATTTTTGTCTCCTATGCTGGCTGGATGGATCAGTTGTCGTCCTCATCTGTTTGGATTGTTTAGCTGCTGTGGGACTGTAGACCCTGTGCTGTGCTCGTGATGCTGCTGCCGTCTAATCTTCTGGGACCCTCCCAAAAGTCAAAGATCTGAGGAAAAAGGGGTCTACTTTTAAGTTAAATAAGCATAAAGTTACTCTAGAGAAGTGTTTTTTTTTTCCTCCAAAAGCCAAGGATCTAAGCAAAGAAAAAAGGGTCTAGTTCTAAGTTAAGTAAGCATAAACTAGAACATTTTTCTTAACTTGTCATGATCTCAATCTCAACATGGATCACGTTACGCAAATTCCTAGCAAAAACTGATCATGCTCTCGAACATGGCCTGGATGGATACACCAGAACAAACACTAAAGATCAGCTAGGGGATATGCCCTGGCTATTGTCTCTGTCAACCACATGAGATAAAAGTATGACAGATTTTGATTACCCAGATGCATTTCCTTGTGCCTCTTAATTCTTTTTAATGGGGCAGGGACCATTGCTCCTTATATGAACATAAAGAACAACTAGAATTTCTTTACTTTATGCTCCAATCCTGCCTTACCCTCACTGAAATTTCTGAAATTTCTGCATCAAGAGAGGATGGCACCTTGCACCCAAGTGCCTCATCTCCTCTCAAATGAATTTCAGCGGCCCCTTTATAAGTGCAAAATTGTACCACATTCTTTGGACCCAGTGAGTACCTTGAAGGAGGCTATTTTGAGAATTTGGATCCCCAAATACTGCCTTGCACAAGCCCTTCCTGAACAGCCCAGTTCTCATGTCCATATTGTAGATATATAGATTACAACTGGGTATAGAGTACTGGTATGAGTACTGATATTGAAGAACATACCAGTCAGCTATGACCTGAAGCAATATCAACCTTATACCAGTATGAACCTGGTATGGGACCTGGGGTAATAACAAACCATATAACCTGCCTTATGCCTGTTCTCAACCAGGCCCGGACTGGTGTGCAAGTTTTAAAATTTTATTTAATACCAATACCATAGAACCTTTTCAGGTTTGGCATAAATTAAATAATTTTTTAATTTGTCAAATTTTTTGGATATTAACAGTAGTTAGTTATGACAAGAATTTAAAAAATTCATGCAGCCAACCAAGTTCCATCCCTAAACCTCTCCGAGTAACTTTCAGCAATAATTTATTGACCACCTAACCACAAAAGCACTAAATTTATCTTTAATTATGGTTATAATACATTTAAAAGAGAGTGCTGAAATTTTCAGAATTCAAATTTTAACCATCGAATTAAGAATTGAAAATTAAATTAATTATTCAGCACCTCAGTGCCAAACCTGAAAAGATACAACAGTACCTGCCAGGTATGGGGAAAAAACACAACCCCAATACCAGGACCAGTCTGGTATGTTTAAAAGTCCATACCATGAGGACAACACCGTAGTTGTTTTGGGTATTTCAAAAGAATCAGAATCCGAGAACTTCTCCATTGGTTCCAGGTTTTTTTGGTTAAAAAATCAGAATCAAACAACTGACAGGTTGCGAGTATTTCAAAAACAGCAGAATCGATGATCCAACAGCTCTAGGTATAGCAAAACCCTCAAACAACTGCCAGTTTTCATTAAAAAACCACTGGTTCTTTAACAGTTCTTTCCACATTTTTTGACTTTTAAAAAAAAATTCAGGTTGGTCCAAGGGCTGTGTGACATGCCCTTATGGGCAAGACCAAAAGTAGACTCACCCAGTTGAGCCCATGTCAGGACCACCATGGGGCGGCCCCCATATCGGCATGGGTTGTGCGACAAGATTATCAATTCATGGTCGACTCTTGGTGTGATAAGCTGCTGCTTGGCACATAAGAGTAATAAGTTCGGCAAAGGGTTTTTGAGAGGACATTGTTGTCCTTGTTTGAAATAATCTAAATGTAGATTTGTGGTTAGGCTACTAGACAGAGTCAAAGGACTCCCGGCAACAAAGCATTGGACCAAATTGAAAGTCTGCATTGGGCTGAGTCCCTTTCGCCTTAATGCAAGGGAAAAACCTAGGTTAGGGCATTAATCTGAAATTAGGGTTTTGGGTAGGGATTTACTAGCTTGTAGTTTGGCCATTGTGCAAATGATTTAGATTCATTCTAGGAGGTTGAAGAGTGCTATAACGTGCTTGAGGGGGCATCCAGGGGCGAAAGGTGGTATCAGAGTGGGACTCCAAGAGAGACTTGGAAAACGAGGGCATAATGGACACAACTTCAACTCTGGTTGTTGCTAATAAGCGTAAACATAAGTACAAGTTCAAGGAGGGGAAAGAGAAAGAGGCCTAGGAGGCCAAGGTTCAGGAACTTGCCAAATTCAGAACAATGATATTAGGTGAGGATTTGAACTCCGACATGGATAAGGCTATAAGGGCTTTTGTGAAAGGAGATCTGTCTCCCCCAAAACCAAGTCGAAGGAAAGCTACCAAGGTGGGGTGGAAAAAGAGGACTCTCCACCCAAGGGAAAAAATTGTCACATGCAATGGATAAAAGAAAATAATCAACCCAAGAGGAGGAAGTTCCTATGACACTAACTTCCTCAAATGAAGACAATCTGATTGTGCCATTTTCATTTCAACTAAGGCAACAAAAGAGTGGGAAATCACTCAAGGAGAAACTTGAGACGTTAGGAGAAATTCTGGGCTCACAAAGTGCAAGAAAGGACCAATCCCAAGGCTAGGAAGACATTCATGCAAAGTCGATTTGAGGGCAAATCACAATGGGACTTTCGATCGGGGTGGCAAACCCTGCACTAGCTAGGGAAGTGGCAAAGTTGGTTAAATCCTTCTAGACTATGATAACAAAGCAAAATGAAACTCACCAAACCTTGATGCAAGCCTTCATCAAGCAAGGAGCCATGACGGCGCCTACAAGTGGGGCATCAACAAATGAAGGCACAACATCTAAATCCCTTCAATAAAAAGGAAGTGAAGGTACATTGGGTGCATCAATGGTTCATCCAAGTGGAGGCCTACATGGAGACATAGTGTTTGGTTACAAATTTGGGGCGACTTTAAACTTCCTAGACCTTGTTGAAAGATCACGCTCTAGATTAATGGACGGCATAGCAACAAGAAGTGCCAAACTTAATCACCACCCTAACTTGGGAAGAGTTTAAATAGCAATTGAACAAAAAATTCACTCTACACCACAAAGTTTTCAAGGATGGAATGGAATACTTGGAGCTTCAACAAAGAGAAGGGCTTAATGCCCTTATGAAATATGTGGAGGAATTTAATGCAAAGTTAACTCTTGAACCTATCAAAAAAGAGTTCACAAAAATGTTGGCATTTTTGTGAAGCTTGTAATCTTGGGCATGTAGGTTGGTGTTTCAAAGAAGAAACACTCCAAAAACTTGCCAAGGCTTGATGAAACTAATGTAATGTATAGAAGACAATGATCCCCAATGTTGTGGAGTAGATTTCTAAAGCAAGGTGACATAGAAGACAAGCCAAGTAATAAGGGCCCACAAAACAAGCAAAAGTTGGATAAATCCATAGTACACAATAAAGCGAAGCTACTAGTAAAGAAGCCAAATGGAAAAGAAGGCAAAGGGGGACCTTTCAAAGGTCAAATGCTTCAACTATGATATATTCATCACTTGGCGAAGGATTGCCCCAATCCACCTTGGGTGAATAAAATCTCCATCAAAGTGGATTTGAGATTAAGGTAAATGTTTTAACCAAAGTGTTCAATTTCTTGAAGGTAATTTGTAAAGTGAATAACAAGGGGGTTTATTGTCTTTTAGATTCATGAGTTATGGATTTGTTCATGACTCCATACATAGTGAAATGGTTGGGAGTCAAAACCAAATTGGTGGCTAACCCCATTTTGGTGCATATGGCATAAAGAATGGTAAAGCCAATATTTAAAATAACATTAGGAGTAGAATTGTTGGGTCTTGGCACACTAAAGTGGTATCAAAAGTGGCACATGTGGAGTCCACAATTTTACTTTTTTGAATTTTTAATTCAAATGTTTAGTGTTTTGGCAATGTAAAATTGTTCATTTAAAAGTAGTAATCACGTGAAATACCTAAAACTTAAACTTACGAGTTTCTAAATTGTGACATATGAGTTTTTTCAATTTTTATAATTGGCCATTGTTATGTAATGTAATAATGTCCTTTTTTACAAACAACAATCTTCAACTTTTTCTTTTTAATAAATCATGGATTTTATAGACTATTGGTAATCTTACGAAATCTTGATAAATTAAAATATTAAACTTACTTGTAAGCCCTTATTTAACATTACAATACCTTCACAATCATACTAGGGAAAAAATAAATTCACACATGTTTATTATGTAATAAAAGTCCATAAATGTTTTTTATGGACTATGACAAAAGATGTTACATCACTTTAAAAGTCCATCTTGTAATGAAATGATGGCATTTTATTTTCAATTTTTCAAATTTGATTTTACAAATGTTGTTGATTAGTTAAATGAATCTCGTTTATAAATTTCAATCATATCCCAACACATATTGTACCAAACTTGAAGGTACCCCCCCCCCCCCCCCAAACTGCCTTTGTGACACCAAAAATCAGACACTTTAGTGTGCCAAAACCCTATTCACTAGAGGAGTTCATTTTTTTAAAAATCTCACCTTATGTGATTTAAATAGTTTTGATGCAATTTTATGTAACACATTTTTAAATGCCTACAAATAAACATCCTTTATAGTGAAAATAAAGTCAAGGTTGACACCAAGGTTAACTTTTACTTAGTGAACTTAAATGCAAAATACAAGTTTACATGGGTAGATGTTAAAATATACTTAATTGTTGTTTTAGAATTAGAACTAATTTAAATTTTAGTTTGTGGAAAGTGAGTCACGTGAATACACACTAAAATGGACCAAAAGTGGCACATGTGGAGTTCACAATTCTACGTTTTCAAAATTTGAAATTTGAATGTTTGGTGGTTTGGGAATGTAAAATATCCATTTGACAATAGAAGGCATGTTGAATACATGAACCTTAAATTTACAAGTTTTTAATTTGTGACACATGCCCCAATTTGATCAGCTAGGAAAAAAGTTAGATTCAAAAAATATAGGTTTTTTCAATTTTTATAATTGGTAGAATAGTAATGTCATTTTTTACAAAACAACAATTTTCAATTTTTTTTTTTCAGTAAACCATGGACTTTATAGACTATTGATAATCTTAAAGAAATTAATAAATTAAAATATTAATCTTGCTTGTAAGCCTTTATTTTAACATTACAATAACTTCAAAATCTCAACATTTCACATGTTTTTATTATGTAATAAAAGTCCATAAAAATATTTATGGACTATGACAAAAGATGTTACATTGCTTTAAAAGTTCACTTTATAATGAAATGATGAAATTTTATTTTCAAAATTTTTAATTTGATTTTATAAGTGTTATAGATTAGTTAGGTGAATCATTTTTATAATTTTCAATCATATCCTAACACATGTTATACCAAACTTAAAGGTGCCCCTCGCAAAACTACCCCCATGACACAAAAAATGGATTGTTTAGTGTGCAACTAAGGAAGGAAGCTAAGCCAAAAGTGGCCAAAAAACTTCCCCAATGTATTTTTGATTCACTTATTAAATTTTTGGATGTTTTGACAAATGATTTGCCTAAGTCTTTTCCCCCTTATGAAAAGGCCAACCACAAGATAAAAATGATGCCTGGCTGAACCCCACCATACAAGCACCATAAAATAGTTCAAGTAACTAAAAGACATAAATTAATGACCTCCTTAGTGGGGGGGATACATAAGACAAAATAAGTTAAATTGTGAGGCACCAAGCCCATTTTGCGAACAAAGATAAAAAATTAAGAATGTGCATTGCCTATCATGCCTTAAACAAAATCAAGTGAAAATATGGTCAAAAGAACCAAGGGTGCCAAGGTAAAAGTCCTTTTCCAAGGACTACACATGACACATGTTTTTTATGTTGATTTATAACTTTAAAATTGTATTTCGGGTACCCCATTTAACACTACATTTTAAATATATATACATTTTGACTATAAATTGATTTTATATCATGTATATTATGCATTCATGCCATAAACATGAACAACGTTTTGTTAAAGGCACATTTTCAAAATCCATAATTTTCAAGGTCAAAAACATTTTTGAACCAAATGTGCTCAAATCAGTTATCAAAACAATTTTCATCAATTCAAGTCCTTTTGCCTTTGTAATCATCATGTTAAAATCCTCTCCAATTTTGAAAAGGAATGGTGCACATTTGGTAGAATAAAAAGACGTTTGAAAAAAACAAGGATTGTCCACTTTTGAAGTTCGAGTGCTTTGAAAATGGAAAAGAAATTGATTTGTGTCAAGATTTGATCATGTAAACTTTACAATTAATGGAAAATATTCCAAAAATAATTATGACAATCCAAACTATTATGCTTCACTTGTGATCTTTTAAATATACAAAAATGTAATTTTAAGTCATTCACTTGGGTGGCTCCTTCGATTAAGTTTTTAGCCAATCACAATGAAAAACAACTATCCTTTACCCCGAATCAACGATCTATCTAAGGGGCTTGATATTTCAACCAAATTGATTTGAAGTCAAGATATTATCAAATCAAGATAATAAGGGAGGATGTTAAAAAAATAACAAACCAAGTATGGTTCTTACAAATTCTTACATGTCTTTCAAGTTTTGTAACCCCTTGCCAATGTTTACAACCCTCATGAATTTAATCTTTCATGATAAGCTAAACAAATTTGTCATCATTTACATTGATGATAATGTTTTCATGTATTCCAAGATTACAAAGGAACACACAAAACATTTGAAATATGTTTGAAGGAAACTAAAAAAAACCATTTTTTTGAAAATTAAGCAAAAAATGAATTCATTCAAGAAGATATGAACTTCCTTGGGCACGTGTTGTCTCAGATGGAAGTTAGTCTTGACCCACAAAAACTAAAGGTCATAAGACATTGGGAAAGGCCAATCATGCCAACTTCACCTTTTGAAAACATTTGGTGCACCAACTTTATTATGTAGTTTACAAACTTGGAAATTATGACAAATAATATGAGATAAAAATTATAGTTGCACTCTAGTTGAAATTTTTTTTAAACCCTTTCTAATTTGAAACTTCATATCTTTTTCATTTTAAGTCCATTTTGAAAATAGTCTAATCTCAACATTTGAAACTATGATATTTTGTTTCAAATGTTTTGAAAAAAAACTTTAAACCTCTTTAGTTTAAAAACCCCATATCTTTTTCATTTTAGGTCCACTTTGAGTGATCTAAAAAACTATGGGTACACCAACTAGTGATCTACAAAATCTTTTTTATCTTCAAATGCAACAAAACAATGAGAAAATAATTTAATTTCAAATTCTAAAACTGTGATATTTTGTTTCAAAATCTTTTGAAAAAAAACTTAAAACCTGTTTAGTTTGAAACCCCATATCTTTTTCATTATAAATTCATTTTGAGTGATTTAAAAAATTATGGGTAAACCAATTATCAATTCACAATACCTCTTTAAACGTCAAATGCAACAAAACAATGAGAAAAAATTTAACTTCAAAATCCAAAATTATGATATTTTGTTTGAAATTGTTCCAACACTAACCTTGGTTTCACGATTAAAGCAAGGGTTTGCAAAGGTGTGGGCCAAAAGTGAAGCCCAAGAGTCACATTTCATGCTCCTGGGAGTGTAGGAGAATGTGAGGGAATAAACTCACACACTCCTAAGTGGGCTCCCACTTTGGGAATTGGAGTCCTAATGGACTCCCAAATTTTCAAAGGGAAATTGTAGGGGTCAAAACTCATTGGATTAAAAAGTTTTTTATACCATTAGAAAGCTCTTGAAACGTAAATGTCTACAATGGGCTTACATGGTCCATTTGGGTACTAAAAACATAAGTTATGGCCCCAAAAAAGGTCAGAGGTCAAATTGCCAATTTGGCTCCTGACCACTAAAAGTCAGGAATTTCCCTAATTTCCTTACATGAAGGTGGCATGACACATACTGTTGGAAAGCTCTCGACGAGACTTACAACTGTACTTCAAACCTCACCTCAATTGGAGGTGCACACAAAGTTATGGGCCTCTAAAGTTGTGGGAATCCCAATCTCAGGAATTTCGAGACTCCAACTTGGGAGTTCCAGGACAAAATGACATTTGGGTGCTGGCCCCGTGGCCAAGCATAGAGAATACTATAAGGGGAAAGGTGGTGGCTTCCCTCAAGTTTAGGCCGTGGTGAATCTTATGAATTTGTGTTTATCCGTGGTTCGTCCATGCACCAAAAATGCTCAAACTATGCATTAACCAACTTGTTGTTTGGTTTGTGGAGACCTTTGTGAATAATTGGCCTACTTGTCATTTATCGTAGTCCCCATCCCGGAGCTCCAACACGCCTTTCTACCTTCGAAGTGTTGCGAATTTAGGAGCATACCCCAACTCTTCATCCTTTTGTTGCTTTCACCTTGGACTCAAAATTAAGTCTATCAACGAACTTGGGGGTGCGTCAAAAATGTTTTGAAAAAAAAATTTAAACCTTTGTAGTTTGAAACCCCATATGTTTTTCATTTTAAATTCATTTTGAATGATTTAAAAAGTTATGGGTGTGCCAACTAATGATGTACAATATTTCTTTGAAATCCAAATGCCACTAAACAATGAAAAAATAATTTAATCTCAAAATTTTTAACTATTTTAACAAATCTATCACCAAACATGAACC
>Ga0209611_10000155_pt1 | contig 84708 bp, 86 predicted proteins | sample S1TSphgellanicum_3_FD_187693 | JGI IMG/M metagenome (GOLD analysis project Ga0209611, IMG submission 187693) | Host-associated microbial communities from peat moss isolated from Minnesota, USA - S1T2_Fc - Sphagnum magellanicum MG (SPAdes) (version 2) | ecosystem: Host-associated > Plants > Peat... | reverse complement strand
TAGCATTAAATGGTAGCATGTTTTTCAGACCTCGTCTAATAGTGAAAGCACTAGTTTTTAAAATGCTACCAAATTAAAAGGCAAAGTCCAAAATGTGGCTTTAAAATTTTAATTTCAATTTTTTTCCTATCTTAAAAAATTGGGGAGTTTTTAAGGGAAAAAGGGAATATTGTGAGAGAAAATTCCCTTTTTATTCCTATTTTTAGTGCATTAAAGTTTGGCTACCTACCTACCTCCCCATGCTTCCACCTTTTCCAATTTAGCACTTAGAGTTCACTTGAGTTTTAATCTCTCAAAATAACATTTTATCTATGTAATAGAGGTCCAGCATTTAAGGCATTGCCTTGAGGGTGGCCTGGAGCCATCCAGCCTGCATGGACACTAGTATCTAGTCTCGAACAACTAGAATTGCCGCCACCACCATTCTACTATAAAACACAACAAGAATTTCTGTTGTTGTTATTGTTGTTGTTATTGCTGTGGTGGTGGTGGTGGTGTTAGTTGTCATCGTCTACACAAGAACTTCATTTAGTGTTGTTGTTGTGGTGGTGGTGGTGCACACAAGAACTTAATTTATTGTTGTTGTTGTTGTTGGTGGTGGTCGTGGTGGTGGTGGACATTGTTCTTGTTGTTGTGGTTGTGGTGGTGGCAGTGCATACAAGAACTTCATTTGGTGGTGGTGGTACAGACAAGAACTTCGTTTAGTGTCGTTGTTGTGGCGGTGGTTGTGGGTATTTTCAGAGAGGTCCCTCATGGGTCCTGCATTGCTGCAAGGAGTTGGTGTGGAGCAGTTGGCGTCTTCGGCGCTTGAAGAAGCGGACTCCAATATTTTGGAGCTTCTTCAGCTAAACGGGCTCCATCTCTCGCCAGCTGTAGCGGTTTCGCGTGATTTTGGTCTCATCAAGCACTTGCAGGCAGTTGCAGTTCTGCACCCAACTTCTGTTCACGAGATTGCTGAACTCATTCGAGCAGTGGCATCTTCTTCTGCCACCAATCTCACTATTGTCGCCAAAGGCGTCGGCCATGCCACTAATGGACAATCCCAAGTATGTCCCGGTTTCTTTTTTTGTTGGATTCCGCTAATCATCATCATCAACAGCTTGTCACGCTTGAATTGATAAGTGAGCAGGGTAGTCCTCGAGATTGCAGCTTGACATGATGCATGCGATTGTTGCAGGCAAACAAGGGAGTCGTGATTGAGATGTCCACAATGAAGGGGATTCTAAAGGTGATGCCATACGGGGACGAGGATTGCGCACTCCCTTTCGTGGAAGCAAGTGGCGGGGAGCTTTGGGTGAATGTGGTGCAAGCCACGCTAAAGGAGGGATTGGCACCCAATTCCTGGACCGATTATCTCCACATCACTGTGGGTGGCACTCTCTGCAACACAGGCGTGGGTGGGCAGACTTTCCGCCACGGTCCTCAAGTCAGCAGCGTACTGCAACTGGAAGTGGTCACGGGCAAGGGGGAGATCGTCACTTGTTCCGCTAGCAAGCAACCTGTGCTTTTCTTTGCAGTTCTCGACGGCGTGGGACAATTCAACATCATCACCAAAGCTCGCATTCTCCTTGTGCCTGCACCTCAGAAAGTAGTATACTGTACTGTAGCTCAAGCTGCTGCTTGCTGCTGTTCTTCACCATCAGCTTAGTCTAAGCTCTGCTGATCTTGTGTCTGAAGAAATCTTCTGCAATGTGCATCATGAGGAGGAGTAGTTCCTTTGAATCAGTCCTGAGAGCCTGGTTCGTTGTTTCTGTATATTGATCTTCATTGCTGCTATAGATGAGATGGATTCGAGCTGTGTACTCGGACTTCCAGGTTTTCAGAAGAGACCAGGAGATGCTGATCTCCAAGATGGAGGATCAGCTTCACGCCTTCGATGTAGTCGAAGGCTTTGTGGTGATGAACAACCAGGACCCGATCAATGGCTTGAAATCCGTCCCTTTCTCGCCTGATGCAGATCAAGCTGTGAGCGCCATGAGCAGCAGCATGTTACCAGCAGTAGCAGCAGCTTCCAGCGTGCTGTACTACTTGGAAGCTGTCGTTGGTTACAACCTCGCAGATGTTGGTCCGGCTCTAGAGAACGTAAAAACACTGCTGCAACATCCCGTAGACCCCAGCTTATCAGCTTTTGCTCTTCATGATCTTCTTCTGTAGTCGCTGAGGAAGAAGAAGAAGACTTGCAGCAACATGATGTTCAATGATCTAATGGTAGAAACCTGGAACTTGATGATTCTGAGCTCTGTTGTGTTTTTAGTTGTTGTTCCTTTGGTGGTGCCTACAGAGAGTTGACAAGATGTTGGCTCCTTTGAGCTTCATCCGGTCGCTCCTGTTCAGCACGGACGTCTCCTACTTCAAGTTTCTGAACCGAGTCCACGATGTGGAGCTGAGCTTGCGTGCATAGCAACTGTGGGACGTGCCGCACCCTTGGTTGAACATCTTCGTCCCTGCATCTTCCATGACCACTTTCGACTCCTTGGTGTTCCAGTAGCTTGTTCCTGTGGAGTACGACCCATTCTCGTCTATCCAGTGAACCGAAACAAGTAAGACAATGTGAACTCATTCTCGTGACAAGTTTGTTTTTTCTTGCATCTTAAACCCTAAACCTGATCTAATTTTTCCTTTGTATTTGGAGGTTCCTCACCAAGTAGAACCTTCGTTGTAGATAACTACGCACACGTTACCAAGCATAACTTTCGTAGTAGGTGTAGGTAACAAGGCACATATTACCAAGCATAACCTTGTTGCACAATTTCAAATTAGTTCAGGTTTTTGAGTAGGTGAATCATGGTACGTCCAGAGGGCATTCTGTTGCTCTCGAGCTTGAGAATTCCCAAGCCCAAAAACAACAGAAGAATAACTGATGTGACCTGCCATTCACCTATAATACTGAATTTCTAGCATTTCAGATTTGATGGTTGCAGAAAGCTTCAATGTAGGCATGGATTGGATCTTCAGAATGGGTTGTTGTTTTTTTTTGTTGTTGTTGTGTTGCACGTAGATGGGATAGGCGAACAGTTGCAGTGGTGCCAGATGAAGAAGTGTTCTACCTAGTAGCCTTTCTGAAGAACGCGCTGCTGTCTGGGCCAGGTCTTGAAAGCATGCTGGATGAGAATGCTAGAATCCTGAGAGTTTGTGAAGATCTGAAGGGAAAACACTACTTGCCAAAGTACACTGAAGAGGAGCAGTGGAAACGACATTTTGGGTGTGAGAAGTGGACTGCATTTGTGCAACATAAGCACATGTTTGATCCTCATGGCATTCTGGCTCCAGGACAGAACATATTTCGCAGGAATCAAAAACCCCCCGGGCTGGACCAGCTCCTGCTGCTGCTTCATTCAGATTCTTCTTCATCATGAAACTTGACTTCTTGCTTGTACATACAGCACTGAGAATATAATTTCATGCTGTCAAAACTTAGCGCCATTCATTCATTCATTCATTCATGTCAATCAAGAAGCACTACAGAAGGTCAGACACCACTGAGACATAATCAAGATTGTGATATTACATGATTGTCCACAATCTGACTTTTGAAGTTTTCAATGCTTCTATACAACCCATTGTCCAGACTCCAATTGTGATTTGTGAAGGAGCTCAATGAGGTCTACTGTATGAAATTACCCAGGATCAATGTAACTTGATTTCTGTCATAAAAATACATCTTGGTCTTCAATGTTTTATTTGGATTACTAGTGACAATCAAACTAACATAAGAAGATCATAACATTGATATATTTTCATTTGTTCCTTGAATCCTACATTAACATCAAAACGAAATTCCATGATCATATAAAGTTTCCACATGAATCATTTTCGCTTTTTTTATTAATTCTATTAAAATGAAAATCAATCTTCCCTTATTGAGAAATTTTTATGTTTTTGTATTTGTATCAATTACACCAGGAAATTTGTGAAACCAATCAATCCCAAAGATATTTTAAAGAGGCTTTTATGCAATGCGATGTGACCTGCATTAAATTTAAAACTGTGTTGTTGGTGGTGCTTAGGAAGACAAAAACATTCAAATTCCACATGTGATGATTAAAAGGTGTTAATATGAAAGGGTTCCAATGTGAAATTATCAAGATGGAATTGGCATTCAAAAGGACAGGAGCGTAATACTTTACCAGAACTGATGATCTGATAAAGAAAAGAATCCACAACAAACCAGTTTCTCAATGCCAGAGTGCAATCCCAACAAGATCATGCAATCATCAATCTTCTCATCTCAAATTTTGTGATCATGCCCCAAGCCAACTATTGTAAGTCATGTGCCCTTCGTCATAGTATTACTACTAGGCAATCAACAAAAGAAAACCTTGACATTAGGTCATGTCAACACTATGGTGCAGAGCTGTGTTCCCAAAGCAGACTAAAACAAAGAGATCCATGAAGTTGCAGAGAAATCTCCACAACAACAATTAAAGGTAACACGACAATGAGTGCAGTCATAACCTCATGAGAGTCGCTCACAAAGTGATAGACCATCACATTCATCACGAACGATAGTGACGAGCTGCCATGACTACCCACTGAGTTCATCAGCTCCCAACAGTGGGTGTAGATAAGCATATAATAATCTTCCCAATAAACTTGGGCAAACCATTATACACAATCTACGTCCTGAGTTTCTGTTGCCTTTCCGGAAGCAATGGGAAGACTCAGACGTGATGTTGGCTAGCACTCTAGCAGACTAAAACAAAACTTGAATATCACAGATTTGATTGAGACAACAAAATTACAAGCCTACCTGAAACATTACAGGATTTACCCATTGACAGGACATTATGGAAGCAGTCAAGCAAAAGGAAATGAAGTTGTGTCTCCCCACTATCAACAGTAGGTTAACCTTGTCCTTCCGAAAAATTAGAAATTGTAGTCAAATTTCAGTCTAGGTATGTATGAGTGGTATGCTGAGCTCATCCATTCAAGAAATTGACCCAAAAACAACCCTGATTTGTGCAGTCCACTCCAATTTGAAGTCCTCACAGTGATGAGGTAATTTGAGTGTGCAAAGATGAGATTAAGCAGCTAGCCTCCAACCACCACCTCTTCTGCGGCCCCCCTGTTGAGCTGGTGCTGCTTGTTGGGCATTGTTGCGGATACTTGCAAATAGAGAATCCAATGTTTTAGGTCTCTGGTTCTGCACCTGATATTATAACAAGGTCAAGTCAGTTATGAATACCAATTCATAAAAAGAAAGTTCTATTTTACAACTGAGCTCAATTGATTGTTGCTTATTACCTTTTGGTGGAAATCAAATCCAATGAGGCATTCCACATTCATAGTTCAGAAAGCCATGGTCAGGAAATTTTTTTTCCTGTCAATCCTTTAAGCTGGTAGTGTTGCTCAATGACATTGTAAGGTAGAACAAGTTTGCTCAACTGCCGAATATCAACTATATTTGAAACACTCAAATACAATCAAAATGCCATCCACATTAAATACCAGGTTGGAGTTCTGGGCTACTGATGTAGCTTGTCAGTTAGGACCAGCCATTGCCTTCCTCTTGCCAAATGTTCTTGAAGGCCTGCCTACTCCATTTCTACACAAACTACTAAGATTGGTCATGCAATTTTACCATGAAATTGTGATTACAACAAACTTGTGACTCTCCAATGAACCAAACGCTGTGAAACCAGAGGAGTAGAAACATACCACATTGCCCATCTGGACAAGCTTTCTACCTGTGATGCAGGCTCAAGTATAGAATGGAAGTTACAAGAAGAAAGAAAGTCCCTCTTGTTCAAAGCTTAGAGAGATATCCAAAATGTAACAGCTGGAGATCCTCTGGTATGGAAATAAACCACCAAGGTACTCATAACTTGGTCTTGAGGAGCTTCAGAGCCTATGCATGTACAGAAAAACTTGTGTGGGGTATATTCTATTTCCTCTATTTGTTTCTGCCTTTTTTAAGTATGAACTAAGATTTGCATTCCTCATTTGCTCCAACAACTCAAAACATAACAAGCACAAGTAGCTGGCAAGTCTCTAGTCTTGTTACTCATGTTGTACTAAACCTCATATACTTATCCTGTCAGTGTGCTGTATACTACTGAATAGCCCAATGTTTTTGCTCGGATGATAGCTTGTCATATGCCAAAAACAATAATGGAATCAAAGTTACTCCCCTAAACTAAACTAAACTAGGTCCAATGTACCGCATCATTGGAATTACACAATCTACACAAATTTAAATTCAATTTTAGTACTAAATTTTTAATGATTAGTGATTTTTAACCATGTTAATTTCAAGCATGCCTTTCAACACAACTTTTTTGTCCTAAATTATAAACCATTTTTTTGAATATAAAAGTCAATAATTTTCAAACTCGGTGGAAAACTTTATGTTGTGTGTTGTAAGCTCCATGATTGGAAATTGCAAAGCTTCGTGGATTTATAGTCAAGGTAGTTTTTTCGCCTTTGCCTTGTGGTCCTTTCTTTTAAAATTTCAAAATTTTGACATTTTTTTATGATTTGGTTTTTTCATCAAGTTCATCCAATGAACATGTATTTTCATAGAAGGCGACATGTTTTTGTTGTATAAAATGTTTAAAATCAATTGTATGATTTTATGCTTTTTTTTAATTAAAAAAATTATAGTTTAAACATTTGATATAATTAGTTTACAAAACTCAAAATGATATTTACATAATATCCAAATTATTTTTAAATATTTTAATTAATTTAACAAGACATCACTGGACGTATTCACAATGAGGGTACCGTTTTTTGACCGCAGGATTCAAGGACTTTGTTTTTGCTATTTTCCAAATATAAAACTAAATAGAACTAAGTGAGACATATTGAATAATTCAAATATGTCTCCCAAACCATTAGGCTTCATGTTGTTGCCGTGCTCTTGGTACTTTTGGAAAGCTCTTGATGAGTACGGATGCACTGACTTGGTTTGAGGCTGTTTGGAGCTATGATGTGAAAGTTATGAATTATTGAATCATTTTCTCAATGAAAACAAAACGCAATCAAAACTGAAAACTACATTGGAATTTGTGGGTGTTCTTGGTGTTGTTGGAAAGCCCTTGATGAGTCAAATTTAATAAAGTTTATTTTACAATTTGCAAAGCTAAGATGTGGAAGAAGATTCATTTTTAGGTGGATTTTGTTGCTGAAAATTTGAACAAATTTGCAAAAATGGGGTTTGGAAGGAAAATTCTCATGAGCCCTCAATGGGTTTGTTCACACTTGGGCCAATGGCACAGGCTACACTAGTAGTAACAAGGGTGTGTCACACCGTGGCATTGGCATTTACATTTAAAAGTGTCTTAAGACAAAAGAAGAATTATGAAAACTCAAATATTTCACCATGCCAAAATATAATCTTTAAAAAAAAACCCTCTAAAAGAAACCAAAATCCTTCAAGATATTTGAACTCTATAACTAATCTCAAGTTTCAACACAAGCCAGAATATCATGTTTAAAAAATCCTCATATTTTTAAAAAATAAACCTATTATTACCTAGTAGGGGCCTATAAAAATCCCTGAAGCTACTATACTCTATAATGAATCTAAATACAATATCCTTGCCTTGGTAGTAGGCAATGCCAATAAAAGAAGGGATGGTTGCCAAGACGTGCCGAGACTTGGACGTGGAGTAACTTCGTACATCCAGTCCAATGAAAGTCACCCAACAGAAAAAAATCATCCAAGTGCAAGCGAGACACCCAATAGAGAGAGAGGGAGGGAGAGAGTGTAGTGTGTGTTTGTGCGTGAGCGAGCGAGCGAGCGAGCTTGCGCGTAATCGTGTTGAATTCTGCGCATCCTTCGATTTTCCTGCTGCCGATTCGATCCCCACTCCTCGCCAGTAGCATCGGCGCCCTCGGAAATGGCGCTCGCTCAACCCGCCGCCAAGAAGGATGACGATCGTGAGGATGATTGTAAGTACCATCCTTAAGCTTTACCGTCTTCTCTGTCTCAGAGAGAGAGAGACAGAGAGAGGGAGAGATTTGAGGGAAGATTTACAGAATGTTAGAGTAGATAGAATTTTTCTGGGGAACCTGGTATGCTTACAACGAGTAAACGACTTTTTTGGTGGGTTTTGCAGCCGAGTATTCGCCATTTTACGGTATCGAGAAAGGAGCTGTGTTGCAGGAGGCGCGTGTGTTCAATGATCCGCAGCTGGATGCCAGGCGATGTGCCCAGGTGCGGCAGCATTTTTGTCTCTTCGTTCGTTCGTTTGCTCTACAGATCGTTTTTTGTTTGTCTTTCTTTCAGTTTCTGTGTTCAACTGCAATTTTAGGGTTGCAACCAAAATTCAAGAATTCGCTAGGAGTTGGTTTCTTGAAGAAAACTTTGAGTTGACCCTTGGGAAGTGGTCCTTGTACAGGTGATCACAAAGTTACTGTACTTGATCAACCAGGGGGAGACTTTTACCAAGGTTTGTGTTGTTGGAGGCTTTTTGATTTAGGGTAACCGCACCTGCATCTTTGATTCTTTCATATCATCATGAGCAGAGGCCGCAGCCTTTTGTTGCTCAATTAGGGTTGACCAGTGGTTGATCAGGTTTTCTTTTTGTTCTCCCTCTCCTGGTGAGCAGATTGAAGCTACAGAGGTTTTCTTTGCTGTCACCAAGCTGTTTCAGTCCAAGGACATTGGCTTGCGGCGTATGGTATATTTGGTGATCAAGGAAATCTCTCCATCTAGTGATGAGGTACTTTTCACTCACCTACTGCAGAGCTTAGTTACACACCAGGACAGTGGCTGGATTATGCGGGGATATTGACATTTAAATTGTTTGTGGCAGGTGATCATAGTTACAAGCTCACTGATGAAAGATATGAACAGCAAGACAGATTTGTACCGAGCGAATGCCATCAGAGTGCTCTGTAGGATCACAGAGGGCGGGCTGTTGGGACAGATTGAGCGATACCTGAAGCAGGCTGTTGTGGACAAAAACCCTGTTGTATCTAGTGCTGCCCTAGTTAGTGGCATTCATCTTCTGCAGGTGAGCTTTGGCAGATATATTAAGTATACAGTTGCCAATCACTGTGTCCCTTATGTGTCATATCAATTGTAACATTTGTACTCATTTATGATGCTCTTCTGCTTATGTGATTGTAGAGCAATGCAGATATTGTGAAGCGATGGACCAATGAGGTCCAAGAGGCACTCCAGTCAAAGGCACCTCTGGTCCAGTTTCATGCCTTGGCTCTCCTGCATCAGGTTCACCCACAGCTTCCTTATATTGCTTGCAAATGTGTTTTATATTGAACCAAGCTTCTGGATTGCACCACTGTGATTCTTTTTCTATTATCCAATCCATCAGTTTTGTGTCAACGGTTGTCCTTGAATGCAAGCAAGCAGGTTCTAATCATGGTTGGCAAGTTGATCTAAAACTCCATGTGATCATTGGGACCTGAAGATCTGCATGGTTCCTAGAATCCCTGTGCAGGCTTCACTGGACCTCTATAGCGCAGAATGTCTCATGGTCTGTATTATTGCAGTAGTTTGGATAGGGCTGGAGGTGAGCATGTAGTTGGTCATTGTTGAACACTGTAAGTGATGGCATTGCAAGGAATAGGTCAGAAAATCTGGTAACCTATGTGGGATTTCCAACCTACACCAATGTTTGTGGATCAGGAGTTGTGTATAGGTCTCTGATCTTTGCTGGATGATTGATTCTCTTCTGCTCATGCTTGAAACATGCATGTCAGATTCGGCAAAATGACCGTTTGGCTGTAAGCAAGTTGGTCAGCAGTCTGACTCGGGGAACTGTGCGCTCACCACTGGCGCAATGTCTTCTCATCCGCTACACGAGCCAGGTAATGCATTGAAACTTGATCCTATTGGTTTTTGTTCATGTTTCTTAAGTTTTATCACTGGAGGTAACTGACATGAGTCTGGTATTGCTGATTGAAGGTCATTGCAGAGTCACCCCCAAACTTGCAGACTGGGGACAGGCCATACTATGACTACTTGGAGGGCTGTTTGCGGCATAAGACAGAAATGGTTATCTTTGAGGCTGCACGAGCTGTGACTCAGTTGAAAGATGTTACCAGCCGGGAACTCACACCTGCCATCACTGTCCTGCAGCTCTTCTTGAGCTCTTCCAAACCTGTGTTGCGATTTGCTGCTGTCCGAACCCTAAACAAGGTGAGTTTTGGTGTCTTGCCTGCTGGCAATTCTACAGTCACTTGTTATCAGTACTGCCATTGCCCAAACTTGATTGTGGGATGCTCAAGGGTGATGCATGGTTGGCATTCAGGTTGCAATGACACATCCACTGGCAGTAACAAATTGCAACATAGACATGGAAAGCCTCATTGCAGACCAGAACCGCAGCATTGCCACACTCGCTATCACCACACTTTTGAAGACAGGCAATGAGTCAAGTGTGGACCGACTGATGAAGCAGATCACAAATTTCATGTCTGACATTGCAGATGAATTTAAAATTGTTGTGGTGGAAGCCATTCGATCACTCTGCCTGAAGTTTCCACAAAAGTACCGCACCTTGTAAGTATGTGTCTTCAGTTGGTTTGCTTTGGTCAGGGATCTTATGGGTGCTCCCTTATTTGTCACACACTGAATGACTATCTTTTGAAATAGATCAAGGAATGAATGTGCTCAATTTGCAGGATGAGTTTCCTGAGCAATATCTTGAGAGAGGAAGGGGGATTTGAGTACAAGAAGGCAATTGTGGACTCAATTCTTATCCTCATTAATGAGATTCCTGAGGCCAAAGAAGGTGGCCTTGCACATCTTTGTGAGTTCATTGAGGACTGTGAATTCACATACCTTTCTACACAGGTCAGCAGCATGCCACCTTGTTTGGCATTGTATTTAGTGGTGATTCAAAAGAAATTAGGTTGGACTTGTTTTCTCTGGCAAAAGGTCTCTTTGTTTGTATCTATTTTGCTGATTTTTTTCTTATCTGGCAGATTCTGCATCTGCTGGGAAGTGAGGGGCCAAAGACTGCAGATCCTAGCAAGTATATCCGCTATATCTACAACCGTGTCATTTTGGAAAATGCCACTGTACGGGCCAGTGCAGTCAGTGCTTTGGCCAAGTTTGGAGTTGTTGTGGAGACTCTGAGGGTAAATTCTCACCTTCTACCACTTTACACAGTTTCAGGCAGTCTTGAATTTTTTGCCCCTTAAAATGATTCCCTGTAACCTGCATTTCATGGAAAGGATACCAGAGACTGAATTGTTTGTTGTTTGTGCCAGCCAAGGATACTCATATTGCTGCGAAGGTGTCTTTATGATAATGATGATGAGGTGCCTGCTTTCTGTAGCCTAATAATTTGCCCTGCCTAAATAGATGACAGTTGATCTGGGAGAAAATTTAATAGTCTTGGGTGTAAGCTATGAGGAGAATAAGTTACTCAGATGTGCTAGTCTTGCTTTGAAGGTGAGGTTAAGAAGCAGAACTCAGCTTGTTTAGTGAGTTAAATTGTTTCTTTGTAAGAAACACAAAGTATGCAATTTGCCATATCATGAAGCATTCTGTGTATATGTTGTCTAAGCTTGCAATGGCTTCTGTCTTTTAGGTGCGAGATAGAGCTACTCTCTACTTGAATCTCCTTGGGGATGGTCAGGAGACTGTCAAGGAAGAGGCACAAGGTTTCATTTTTGGGGACTTGGGTGTGCCACTGGCAAATCTGGAGGCCAGCCTGCAAGACTATGTAAGCGCACATACCCTGCAACCTAATTTATTTTTGCATAAGGACTGTATGTCCAGTGCTAGCTCTTCTGACTCGAAGAAGGTTTGCAGGAAGCAAGTGAGAGGCCATTTGACATAGCGGCTGTTCCAAAAGATGTTAAGCCACAAGCCACAGTGGAGAAAAAGTCTGCCACTAGTAAGAAGGTTGGCAAGGATGTAAGTCAAAACATGACAGCCAATGGTGGATTGTCTTCAGGACCAGACTCCTATGAGAAACTCCTTAACTCCATCCCAGAATTTGCTGGCTTTGGAAAACTTTTCAAGGTTATTTTCCCCACTAAATCCTCTATATCTTGTCATCATATTTACTGGATCTTTTTACAGTGGTGACCCTTACATCCTTGGATACTGAAACATCTAATCCTGCGGATGGGTGATAAGTGTGTTGTCAGTTGGTTGCGGCAGAGGTTGTAGGTGACAATACTGATTTGGTTTGCACTTGTGCAGTCATCACCACCTGTTGAGCTTACAGAACCAGAAACAGAGTACTCAGTGAATGTTGTGAAACACATCTACCCTGGCTACATTGTTTTCCAGTTTAACTGCACCAACACAATTGCTGAGCAGCTCCTGGAAAATGTGAGCTCTTGGACCTCAATTCTGCTCATGTCGCTCATTGTGACAATTAGTTGGACAACATATACCTTATAGCTTCTGGTTACATCAGAATTTCTGATTTGTATTTTATAGTGGAGAGTAATGTGATTTAGTCAGCCTTATTTGTGTGCAGGTATCAGTGGTCATGGAAGCAACTGATGGTGATGATTTTAGGTTTGTTGCTATAAAGCCCATAGCGTCGATGCCATATGGAGCTCCGGGACAGGCTTTTGTAACTTTTGAGAAACCAGAAGGAGCTTGCTCTCTGGGGAAATTCTCAAACACTCTGACATTCTATGTTAAGGAGGTCAGGTTTCCCTTAACTTGAACCTACATGTAGATTGATCTTTGTCTTGACTCTCTAGGAACTTGGAAGTAAACCTGCTCTGCTGGTCTGCAATTTAGAATCACAAAGTCTTTGGAATGCCAGGTTTTGAATATCTGGGCTGGTGAGCTCTTTTGTTATTTCATCAAACATTCAGTTTGTGCATAGACTAGATCAGCTCCAACAGGAAGGAAAGTGTTGCTGTAGTTTTGTGCCTTTTTAGAGCGTTTTTGGCATGAGACAGAGTATGTCGAAAAGTGCAAGTTTGGGTCATCTCAATATGTTCCTAATATCTTGTGTCACTGTATTGCACATGATAGGTGGATCCAAGCACAGGGGAAGCTGATGAAGAAGGGTATGAGGATGAGTATCAGCTGGAAGACTTAGAGGTACGGTTTTTTTGGCGTTGGTGCTAAGCCATGATGTGTGCATGAAGGAATGACACTTGTTGATGATGCAAAGTAGATTCTTTACAATGCAAAGATGCTCACCTGACTTTCACTCTGTGTTGGTATGAGGTCCAGGTTACAGCAGCAGATTACATACTGAAGACAGGAGTGTCAAACTTTAGGAACACTTGGGACACTTTGGACCCTGAGTTGGAATGTAGTGATGAGTATGGCCTTGGAGCAAGGGAGAGTTTGCAGGAAGCTATCCAGGCTGTCAGCACTATTCTTGGAATGCAACCTTGTGAGGTGAGGAATGTTACCCAAAATTTTCCTTTCTTGGGGGCTGTGATGGTGAATGTCAGGAGAGAGGATATGGCTATGTTCTTTTTGTTCATCAAAGCCTCTTTCTAATGACAGTGGCACTTGTCATTGTTTCTCTAGTTCAGATGCTTCTGGTTACAAACACCACTGCACTACAATTACATTAGCCTTTTAGCCAGTATATCCATTTGTTTGTCACAAAATTGGCACTTTCGTTCATACCACTGTGTGTTTTTCGTGTTTTGTTTTGTTTCTCCCCTTGACTGGTTCTTTCTGTGGCTTCCTGAAGAAGTGTTAACCTTGCTGTTTTCTTCTTCATCGTAAGAATGGAGATTTCTCTATTCTTATGAAAGATATGTTTGTCACAAAATTGGGTGTGTTTAATTATTTTGCACACCTAAAAGAAAGAAGGGCTGAGAAGTGTCCAACACTAATTTGTGAGGTGATTATCTTGTGATATATTCACACAATTGACAACAATAGATGATCAGTGCATCTCCAGGTAATCCCAGTTGCTTATCACTTGTGCTTGAGTTTGCAGGGGACAGATGTGGTACCAAGTAATGCACGATCACACACCTGCTTGCTGGCAGGCCAATTTTTGGGTGGGGTGCAAGTATTGGTACGCCTCTCTGTGGGCATTGATGCTCAGAAGCAGGTTGCCATGAAGCTTGTAGTGCGATCAGAAGATCAAGTTGTGAGTAGTGTAATTCATGAGATAATTGCAAATGCTTGACCAGAATGAGGTCTGGAGATAATGCCCTTCACTGGCCATTACAGTTAGTGGTTCTTCAATGATCATTTTTCACAGGTGCTTCACTAAATCAGACTGTGGAGGTTACTATGCTTTCACTACCATGCTGCTTCAGTGCATTGGCAACACCACAACTTGTTTAAGACTTCCTGTGGCTACACAGTTTGTGGCATATCTTGTGGTAGCACTCAGGATGTCCAAAGATTCTTTAGAGTATTTCATTCACTAAACTCTGGATTTGAATGTCCATTACTATTCACTGTTCTATTCTGGTCCACTATATCTGTTACAGTTTTTGGGAAGGAAGGAGGTGGACATAACAGTTTGAAGTCCAATGAAGAAGCCCAATGTCCCTTTTGGGAAGCCAAAGTAGACAGAGACAGAGACTTCAGAGCTTTAGATGTTCGGGAAGAGTAAAAGGGAGCAGCATACACTAGGCAGAGAGGATGGGACAAAGACATATGATACAATACAAGAATGTTAGCTTCACTGCAAGCTCAATGGATTGTTGTCTGGAGACTTGCAGAAGAAACTTTCTTTGGGAATGAAGTTGCTTGAATTGGTTGTAACCTTTGGTTCTCATGACAGCTGATTTCTGCACAGCAAGAAGACCAGTTTACTTTGCTTAATGTGCACTAACTATGTGATCATCCAGGTTACTGCTACTTGAAAGGCATAAGGTATCTCCTTGGTTTGTGAAGGGATAATTACTAGATTTACTACCTACATGAGTGCCCAGGTTACAGCTACGTGCATAGTATGTGTAATGCAGCTCCTCTTTTTGAGAAGGCATTTCTATTCGGTTACTACCTAAGTGGTCATCCTGCTTACTGCTACTTGAATGGTGTCTCCTCTTTTTGAGAAGGCATTATTATTGGGTTACTACCTATGTGGTCATCCAGGTTATTGTGACTCAAAAGTAGGCAGAAGTTGTCTTCTCTTTTCAAGAAGGCATTATTATTGGAATTACTACCTATGATCATTGTTATTGCTATGTGGAAGTAGGTGTAATTTCTAGTGTATTTAGAGGAACTTCCCACACCCAAGAACCTAGAAGGCATCATCAACAGCTTATGGTGATCTTACAATATCTTACAAAAACTGGATGAACTTTTAGATGCACCTACTATGAGTTTTCTTTGCAAATATTTCTTTATCTTTCTGGTTTCTTAATAATCTTTTTGATGAATTTTTGGGTTCACTCTCTTTCAAGAATTTGTGAGAAAATCATGAAGTCATCAATGATGCAAGTTTAAAAATTATTTGCAATCATTTCTTCATTTCAATTGGATCTGTGCAAGTGTTCAGTTAGAGATACCAATTTCAAAAATAAATATCTGTTACCCCAAACATGAAAATGAATCTATTGCATGAAATTAATTACCTGTGATGCATCTATCAACTACATGTACAATCACTCTGCGAATCAAGTAGTTTTTAATTCCTAATTGGAGCAAGTTTTGGCCAAGAGAGCTTTGCAGCAACTTCAAGATCCCCAACATTAGTAATCTAGTGGTTCAAAAGATTGTCATTAATGATTGTCAGCATGATTACCCAAAGTTCTTAGTTAATCCTTGACTAGTGAATGGCTCACAATCTCTACTTGTATTTCTTCCATTACCTATCCCTTAATCACAATAAGGCATTCAAGAGGATCCCAAAATCAACATTTTCATTGGGATAAGATGAGCATGTGAAAGAACCACCCAAAAGATCATAAACAATGTAAGGATGATGAGCTATCATAGCCCAAGGAGAACCACCAACTATATGTGTTCTTGTTTTTGGAATTTGTAATCTCATTGAAAGGTCCACCAATGTCCCTTTTGAGATAGAGCTTTCCTTTGAGTTGAAGTAGATGTATCTTTAAAAATGTAAGAGTTTGCCACCATGCATTTCACCACTAATGATGTGTTTCATTTGTGTGTTCTATAAAATACTTTGCAATTGTACCTATGTTGTTGCAACATTGATCATAATGTATTTCCCATATGATTCTAAACCCTTGTGTCCACCTAGTTCCCTAAAACCTTGACATGAACAAAGGTGCCTTCCATCCTATTGATTCCAACACCTCTCCTTATTTTGTTCATCCAAACCTTGCAAGTGTTTGTATCTTTCATCTTGTTAATATACGAATGCAAAATATTGTGGCCAATTGGAAATTTAGTGTACCACACAACATAGGAGAACTTAATTGTAACTCATAGTAATGCAAAACAAAATTCTTAATGCACAACATATCAAGCTTTCTTCTTTAGTGAGCTTTAAATTTTCATTTTCATTTCTCATCTTCTGTATATAGAAAGCTTTTAGAAACCTATCATGCACTTGAATGCTTGTAAAATTGTGATTTGGCAATAGTCTACTTCTAGTTGAACAACCTAGTATGTCTAAATATGCCATTTACAATTATGGATAGTGCAAAGAGGAGCAAGGTTTGAAACAATTGCTTTGCTCTAGGATTTGAATATGATAAATAATTGGTCTAAACCAGTGTTGGCCAATTATGTGGAATTTTTTTGTTATGAACATGCATAATGGCCAAACATGCATCAAACCATATCCGAAATTGAGCAATTTTTGATATCTCACCTTATACATAATTGATGGATGGACATTGTCATAATATGCATATGCATATTTTTAATGTTCGTAATAATGTGGCATCTATATTTGGTAGGATATTCACATGGATTTCTATTGTTTTGGATATTACTTTCTATATGTTTATTTGGAATTAAGGTTTAGGGCTTAGGGAATGACAAGGTTCTTATTGTGACAAATGTGGAGCAAGCTTTGCAATTTCACCATCGTTGTCTAGCTTCTCTTTTGGCACCTTTTTATTGTTCTTTTGTTTTGTACTCATTTTCTTCAAGTGTGTGCGATCGTCACTTGTGGATTTGGTTTTTAGCATTCAACAACATTAATATTAGTTATTACATGACAATCCTTATTCACAACTTGCAACATCATTAGTGGAGCAAGTTTCACTTGTGCATGCTCACAATTTGCAACATCATCAATGGGGGGAACAAGCTTCATTTGTGTTTTTGGCTTTTAATTTTTAGCAAGAACATTGTGAGTCCTTTCTTTTCTTAGTTTTGTTGCTTGAGAGGTTCGAGGTTCTAGCTTCTAGGTTATTTTTTCGACTTGATTACACGTGGAGAGGTTGTAGCTTCTTTTCTTAACTCTCTTACTTGAAAGGTTTTGGCCTATGAATTCTTTTCATTAGTTTTGTTACAAGTAAAAGGTTGTAGCTTTCTATTAACTTTGTTTCTTGAAAGGTTCTAGCTTTTGGATTTTTTTTTCAACTCTGTTATTTAAGAGGTTTTGGCTTTTTTTCTTAGTTTTTTTTGCTTCAAAGGTTTTGGCTTTGATACTTGAGAGGTTCTAGCTTGTGGCTTCTGGGTTCTTTTCTTAGCTCTCTTACTTGAAAAATCCTAGCTTCTAGCTTTTGGTTTCTTTTGTTAACTTTTTTAATTGAGAACATTTTTTTGCTTCTAGTTTTTTTTTTCAACTCTATTAATTGAGAGTAATTTTTTGCTTCTCGATCAAAGCATGATTGGGGTACCTCCTAAAAAACACTAAGGACTCATTTTTAAGGACTCAAATTCATCTTTTTCTTCACTTTTCTTATGACTTGTCTTAGATTTCTCTTTTTTTTCGCATGTCAAATGAATTAATTTTGTTCCAAACTCTATATATGCATCTAGAATATCTATTGTTTTCACTTATTATAGTAAGAATAGTAAAATTTATCCAACGTGAGTCATGTTCTATCAATGGCTTAAAATTCTCTGAAATTTCATTTTTTGAAAATTTTTACATTGTAATAGGGCTCTTGGTTTTTGTCACATTCATATATTTTTTGTACATTAGTACCTAAGGAGTTTGTGGTAAGAATCTTGGGCCCAAAAAAATTTGTTTAGACATTCTTTATGAGTCCTTGAACTTTTTTTCCTCAAGAAACAAAGTCCTAGATTTTTTTCCAAAACTTATAAAGAATCCTAGAACTTGTTCAAATTTGACATGTTATGCATAAAATAATATTTTATTTATCCATGAAGAAAATCAAACTTTCATTATGAACGTGTCATTAAGTTACAACAACATATTTTAAATGAGGGGGTCCACTAGATACAAAAAGAGATGATCATTTTTGGTATCCCAACCATACTTTGACACAAAAGGCTTCTTGTTGTAGCTCTATTAATTAAGAACAACTTTAAGCGTCTAGCTTATTTTTTCAACTCTATTAATTGAAAACAAGTTTTGGCTTCTAGTTTTTTTTTTCAATTTTATTAATTGAAAGCAAGTTCTAACTTTTGGCTTCTTTTTCCAGCTCTATTAATTGAGAGCAAGTTTTGGCTTTTAGTTTTTTCTTTCAACTTTATTACTTTAGAGGTTTTGGCTTTCAAAACTTTTAACTTCTTTGCATTTTTTGTGGTTCTGAATTTTAATTATTTTGCTAGATATTTGTCACCTTTTCTATGTTCATCAAACATGAAGTTTTAAATTTTTTGCCTGTCAATTGCTTAAGGACGAAAAGCTTATGTGCATCAAAGGGCTCTTCAACTTGATCCAATTGTCCATGATTAGAATTTCAAATATGTTCTTCATGATGCCAAGGATTTTTCCATTCATGAAATTCAAAAATTTAGGTTTTGGAGTTCATTTATGTGCATAATGTGAGTGCTGGTCATTTGTGTTTCTTATGCATTCTAGGGTTGGTGTTTACTACTCAAGGATGTGCATAGTGTGGGTGGTAGTGTGTTGTTATGCATAAGGGTTATTCTCAACTTTGTAATGGTTGAAAATGAAGTTGTTCTTGAAAGTGTGGGAAGAGTCAATGAGACAATTCCTTTTGATACAAACACAATCCTTTCTCATAGCCTATTAGATGTGGAAAATGTCCACCAACAATGTGACAGTGATGTATTTGATGAGATGCATTTTCAAATTATGGAGCTTCAAGCTCTATTATGGAAACCACATAATAGGACTTTTATATGTTGGAGTTTTTTGGCAATAAATGACAACTTACTTGTTGGTTTTGTGAACCCTCAAATGTTGTGTTGTATCATCTACATAACTCAACAAGCTTTTGGTAACATATTAAACTAAAGTTCCATTGTTAAAAATCATTTCATCAAGTATAACAAAACTAATGGACTTACACTTATGAAAACACATGTTGATAATGTTCATTCTCATTTAGTTTCTTAAAGAAAATATATACTAAATGAAAAGGCATTGGTTAAACTTTCTAAAATAGATCATACTTGGCAACAAGGGGAAAAAAGGGTCGGGCCCACTAGTTTTCCTATCATTATTATTTTTGGGTTAACAAACATGTATAAATATAATGATGAAACATAGCAAAGATTCATGGAGGACCTTTTCCTTTACATCAACAACAAATACATGCCTCTTTCAACATGTGAAAATGTTTGGCTTTGCAAGTTAGTATTACACTAGTGCCCCCACATTGTGTTTCATTCTCAGTCCTTTCTTATGGAACATGTACTTCCTACAATGATCACAAAAACCATGGAATTGCATGGGTTACCATATTTGGAATCTACTATTACTACATTTGTTAATGTTGATCTCTAGATGTTTAGAAGTGGCATCAGTACATTTGATTTGGTGATGAATTATTTGGATGAGAATTAGACACCCACGCATGTTACTATTTAATTATTTGAAATGCATGAAACAAATAGTGGTGCCATGGCATTGCAACTTCAATCTTTGTTGGAAATTTTTGGATAATTCATCAAATGATTGCTTGTGTGAAAGATGAGGGTAGTAATTTGGGAACCATGGCTACAACACTATAATCAATATAATTGATTATAAACCACTAAAGTTTTTGCGGGTTTATAAGGATACTTGCTTCAGACATGTCATGTCTAAAACTTGTCAATGTGTGACAAATGATGATAAGGTTTCTATGGGCCTAACCTTGGTGAATGTCAAAGATGCCCAACCTAGTTCAAAAAAAAACAATTGCTTAGATGAAGAAATCAGGGAAAGGGAAATAGGAGTGGGAATAAGTTGCATTGAGAGTGGGATGCGGCATCAAAAGTTGAAAACTCCATTCAAACTAGGTTTGCAAGTAAAATTATAATGTTTGAATAAATTTTGGAATTCAAACAAGCCATTTTGTTATGTTATGGGAGGTAGAAAACATTAACATTACAACAAAGAGTCCCCAAAGCCCAAGTGTGGGCCATTGATGAAGCTATCATTCATTATTTGAATCATGTGGTGACAACATGCATTTTGAACCAATCAAGAGGCCATTGGCTACTATCAAATGCCTTAGCCACTATGATTAATTTAATTATGGTTATGGAATTTGAAATAGATCCCCTTGTTGATGGCAATGACACATTTGACCTTTTTGATGTTGAATTGCACATGTTGAACATGTAGCAGGAAGATCTAAAGGTAATCAAACCTTTTCTAGAATTTTTGAAGAATTTTGATTCTTGTCAAGTTCATAACATGTTGGTCTTAATGTTAGATCCTTGTTTCAAATCTTTATGAGTTGCAAAGAGTCATGTGGGCTATGGAAATATAATTCGCCTAGCCATTAAATATGATGAAAAAAGGTCGTCCCCCCTTTGATGACAATTTTTGATCAATTGAATCCTATTAATGAAACAATTGTACCACCATTTGATAAACATGATGTTCAAATTGAAGAAGAGGATAACATGTTTGGTGTTGGGGCTTCTATATTGAAGAGTCTTTTAGGGCACTTATTAATGCAAAGCTCTTTTTATTTTGAAAGTTATATAGCCCACAATCTATGTGTATAGATTTTCTTGTTTGGTGGCAAACCCATGAGGGTTAATTTTTGACTGTTACTTTATGGCCAAATAGATCCTTGGAATTCCTAGGTCTTAAATTGAGATGGAAAGAATGTTTAGCCTCGTTGTTTTGACAATTTTGAGACACTTTCGTTTGCAAGTTGCAAATCTTGATAGGATTATTATTGTGTTGAAAAACTAGCCAAATGATCCACACTTGATTTGCAAAGCAAACTCAAACTTCAAGGATTATGTCAAATTTGAAGTTTTTTTAACAAAAGAAAATTATGAGTTCATTGAATAATTTGAATAATTTGAAAAGTTGCCGATTGACAATGCTTAGGTAAGTGAATTAATGTAACAAGTTTTTATTTCCCCTTTCCTTGGCTAAAGTTCCTTGTGATTCTAATTTTTTTTGTTTCTATAGTGATGTTGCAAGGTTTTTGGGCTTTGGGAATGTTTATGTTGTTGATCAAGTTGCAACATTCTATATTTTTTGTTGATCAAAAGCATGTTTCTATTATTGATCAAGCATTATCATGGGCATTCTATTTTTGTTGTTGATCAAGCCACAACAAATTGGTCTTATCATGGGGATTCTATTTTTGTTGTTGATCAAGCAACATAAACAAAATGCCCATGTTGTGACTTCTTGGGTGGCTAAGGTTGGGATGTGTGGGTGGGTGTATGTTTTTGCAAGCAACTTGTGTTTCAATGGGCAAAGTTGTTTATGGAACTGGGGTTCAATTTGCCCACAAACCATTTGGAAATTCCAAGTGAAATTTATTATATCTAATGTATGCATATCTTAATTTTATTTTGAATTTGAAAACTAGTAAATGCATAATTGACAATGAATCAATGAATGGAAATTTTCAATAAATGCATAACCATCTTTACAAAAGAATTTTTGAAATATCGAGACGCATATCTTTTGTTAGATATGTTTTAAAAATATGACCTATGCATATCCTCCAGACTGGTCTAAAATACCATAACTAACCAACACTGGTCCAAACACAATGTCTTGGATGTAGTTCACATATTTCACTGCATTTAACAGGTTGTGGTCTATGGCCCAATGCCTTGGCCTCTTGATGTACACATCTTTGACCAACTATGGAAAATATTTTCTCAAGGTCTACAAGGTGACATGCAATCCATATGAGTTTCCTACAATTTCCAACTATTGGTGAGTCTGTTGTGTATTTTGTAATTTGTTACAGTAATGCGAAAAGACTGCAACACAGTGGAGATGGGAGAAGTTTTGTTACTCTTGAAATATCTATGGATATTTATGACCAAATTTGCAATTGACAACATTGCAAATTTGGTCATAGTGTTGGGGGAATGGGTGAAGGCCATTGCATGCAATTACCATACCTTACAATAGCAATAGAATTGGTGTGTCATTTATATTCAAATTGCAATTTTTTTCATTTTGGCTTACAATTGAACATGATTGATTCTAGAACAAACCAAAGTTTTCTTACCTTTCCATCTTTCCAACATGGTCCATACATGAAAATAAGGGAGTGCCTTTTTTGGTTGCATCTTTTTTATATAGTTCAGGAGGTTCATTTCTAGCCAATTTCATTTCAAAAAGGTTTGTAGACAAGTTTTGCATGAATTATTCCCAAATTATTCACAATGGTTATTAATCCACAATGGGAAATTCATATCTATGACAATTCATTTCTTGTTTCCACTAATTCAATTGGCTACACTTAGGCTACTGTTAGACCCTATGATGCATTATTCTTCCCAATGCAATCAATTCCACTATCCTATTGCCACCCTAGGAATGATCCAAGTCTTTCATCATCATCTATTATGTTATGAATTTTGGTTCACATCACCAACACCAACCATTAATGTCTAGCCCATAACCTTCACCATTTGCGCAACTATTGTTAATGTTGTAGTTGAAGATGGATTGCCCCAATTGCTTGCTCGCCTTTTCATTTCCTAAGAATCTTGAGCAAAATGCTCATTCATGCAAGCTAGTGTTTCCTACATAGCATGTGACCTAACTTCTTTTTTGTTAGGTCGAGACAAGGTAGTTCCTAGCAAGCCATTCATTGTCCATAAACCCCTTGAATATCTTACATGACTATGTCACAAGATTGGGTCAAGGAACCTACCGGCTATTAGGCAACATGAAGGGAACTTTAACTCTTCCAAATGCATAATTAATCCTTCCCATATCCTTTGATTACTTCTCTTAGGACTAGATCAAGATGCATTGACAAGCTGCTACAACATGATTCGCTCACTAACACACCTTGCAATGGATCACCATTTAGTCATGGCTAAGACACAAGAGACTAACCAAACATTTCCACATCATTAGATTGTGTTTGTTATTGAGTAATTACAAATGACTATGATGTTAGTGCATGCATTTTTCACTTCATGTTGATGTGATCATGACTCCTATTATTCAATTACATTTAGTTGGTTTTATAAATCCTCATGACAAAGGTGCTAGAGCTTAGCTTCCCTTAGTTCCACCATCTCTAATCATTGGTTGCTCATGTCCATTTCACTGCTAGGACTTGTAGCTTAAATGAATCCCCTTAATTGTGCTAGTGGTTGCCCATGATGTTGGTAATGTAAAACTTTTTGTTGATGCAAACATATCTTTGCTACATGTTTTCTCATTGCCATGTGAGAGGTTGGTTGGCAATACCTTGTAGTAATTTGAATTCACTTCCTTTCGGTTGTAGGAGAGGGGTCCTAAGAAGCTTATTGGTATTGCTACATGTGGGCATGAACCTATATAGTTGCAACCTAAGCTTAGGGCTTGAACCTAAGCTTGAGTTTGAGCTTTGGTGATGGCTTGGGCATGCACTTCATCATGTTGTTGATGTTTCCTCACATGTTGGTCATCAATCAACTCCAAAATTCAGCACTTGAGCTTGGGTGATGGCTTGGGCATGCATTTCATCCTTTTGTTGATGTCTTCCCATAAGTTGGTTACAATCAACACCGAATGTGACCCCAACGAGAGCAATCATCCTCGCATTTCTTCAATCAAGAATTTTGTCTCCTACCTTATCGTAAATTGCCATGCCTTTGCCCCAACCAAAGTGTAGGCAAGTAATGGCTCCTTCCATTTGCATATTCAGGGACCTTTGACAACAACATGTACAATATAGACTACATATCACAACATTCACATTGCTCCAAGCAATGGGAAACAACGAATGAAACTTCAGAGGTAATTTGGGAATCTAGACAAGAGTTTAATGAAATGGCCCATTAGTCAAGTGCAATAGCAAATTGGCAACCCTACATTGATAATTAGTGTAGCCAAGAATGGAACAATTTTTGATGATTCGAAATGTTGTTATGATTTCAAATTTCACAACTTTCCAAAATAGCTCTGAACATAAGAGCAAAGAGGCATTAGACATAAGTGCTCCAAATGGTAGAGGCAAGAAATCAAAAGTATAGTGAGGTTCCACATCCATTTTTTGTCATTGATAACATTTGACAACAATGTCCAATTATGATGGTGTAACGATATCACTATACATGCTACAAACAAAATCAACTTGATGTAGTCATTCATTAGACATACAACTATTAACATCACTAATAGTCCATGCAAGAACAAACACCATCCTCAAAGTGATGAAAGCGATTGGCATCCCTCACCATGATTGCTTTCCCAACTATCTTTGAATGAACTTAATGGGAGTGTGACAATATTTGCAAACTCTCAAATTGTTATAATTTAGAATGGAGTACCAAGAGTTGTGTTGATGAGCTCAAATGCAATAGCCAGTTCCTCATTATGGTGACACAAATGAAACACCTTTTCCTCTTCTTCCACATCATGTAGCACAAATTTAATATATGGCACATACCATGCATTATGCACAGCCATGACTATCTTTTCAATTCTGCATAGATTTCAATCATCTAAGGGTGTTTTTGATCATCTATTACGAATGTATGCACTTCACCATTCATTTCAATCCATATGCAACCAAATTGTTTCTTCACACCTCTTTTCTTTCTTTGTTGTTCAACATTTTCACAAACTTGAATGTTGCCACTAGCAACATAGATGTTAGATAGTAACACATAACCTGTAGCATTTTCAGGCTCCAATTCAAGAACTTGTTTAACAACACATTCTCCCATTTGCACATTACCATGAATTTTGCAAAGCCAAGCAAAGCATTTCATGTAGTTACATGTGATTCACATGGCATTGCTTTGATCATATTCTTTGGCTTTTGTAGATGGTCAACATGACCAAGAAGGTTGACCATGTAGGTGTAATGTTCCAATTTTGCATATATCATGTAAATTGTGGTCATGGACACATAACAACGCATGCTTTCATCCACCAAACTTGCATGGCTACAAGTTGACAGGAAACAAATAAAAGCAATATCATTTAGTTGCACACCTTCTTCACACATCCATTGAAAATGTTTAAGAGCTTCCTTACCATGCCCATGCATGGCACATTGTCCAAGTATGGCATTCCAAGAGACCACATCAGATGACACCATCTTGTTGAACATTTTCCAAGCATTTTTTAGGCTCCCACATTTAGCATACATGTCAACCAAGCTATTATGCACAAAGACATATGAATCCTATCCACTTTCAATGATATGCTCATGTGCACGCATGCCCTCTTCAAGCGCAACTACATTGGTACATGCATTCAACACGCCCACCAAAGTGATAGAGTCTAGTTGCACATCCTTTTGTTGCATTCTACAAAATAATTCTAGTGCCTTATCTTGATTTGACATGTCCTAGTATCATGGTAGTCCAAGTCATTACATCTCAAGATGAGATCTTGTTGAACACTCTTTAAACATCTTCCATTCTGCCACATTTTGTGTACATGTCAACCAAGCTATTCCCTGCAAAGGCATCTAAATCCCATCCACTTTCAATGATCTGTTCATGAACATGCTTGTCCTCTTCAATTGCCTTCGTGTTGGCACATGAATTCAACACCCCCACAAATATACCAAAATCTAGTCGCACATCTTCATGTTGCATTTGTTGAAATAATTTTAGTGCATTTTCCCTTTGACCGCATTTGGCATGTCCCAATATTAGGGCATTCCAAGTCAACACATTTTGAGATGGCATCTTGGTGAACATTGTCCAAGCATCCTCCATGTTGCCACATTCTGCATACATATCCACCAAACTACTCCCCACAAAGACATTTGAATCCCGTCCACTTTCAATAATTTGTTCATGAACATGCTTGCATTTTTCAATCACCTCCATGTTGGCACATGCATTCAACACCCCCACAAATGTAATAGAGTTTGGTTGCACATCTTCTTGTTACATTTGTCAAAATAGTTTTATTGCCTTCTGCCCTTCCCACATTTCACATGTTCCAATATCATGTCATTACAGGTCACCACATCTTGAAATGGCATCTTGTTAAACATTTTGTAAACATCCTCCATGCTGCCACATTTTGCATACATGTCAAGATTATTAGATCAATGTGGTAGCATGGAGGATGGAGGAAGCTATTGCCAACAAATACATTTGGCTCCCATCCACTTTGAATGATCTGTTCATGAACATGCATGTCATCTTCAAGTGCCTCTATGCTAGCACATGCATTCAACATTGCTGCAAAAAAATAGAGTCTGACTACACATCCTCATGTTGCATTTGTCAAAATAATTCTAATGCTTTTTGCTCCCGCCCACCTTTCACATGTCCCAATATCATGGAGTTGCAAATCACCACATCTCGAGATGGCATCTTTTTTAACAATCCCCAAGCATCTTCAATGTTCCCACATTTTATGTACATGTTGATCAAGCTACTCCCAACAATGACATTTGAATCCAATCCACTTTCAATAATTTGCTCATGAACGCACCTACTCTCTTCAATAACAACTATGCTAGCACATGCCTTCAACACCCCCACAAAAGTAACAAAGTTTGGTTGCACTCCTGCATTTTGCATTTATCAAAATAGCTCGAATGCCTTTTGTCCTTGGCCACATTTCACATGGCCCAATACTATGGCTGTCCAAGAGACCACATTTTGAGATGGCATCTTTCTAAACACTCTCTAAGCATCCTCAATATTCCCACATTTTGCATACATGTCCACCAAGCTATTCCCCACAAAGACATTAGACTAACAACCATTTTGACTGATTTGTTCATGAACATGCTTGCCATCGTCAAGTGCTTGTAACTAAACACATCCATTAACCACTTGAATAAAAATGAATTTATCAAAACTCATTCCTTCTCGTTCCATTTGTTGGAAAAGTTGTAGTGCTTTCTCAGGTTGTCCATCCTTCACATATGTTTTAAGCTTATTATTCCATGCAAAAATGTGTAATTGCATTATGCTTGGTGCCATTGCAACTATCTTGGCTGCCACCCATGGTGGGTTACATCGGTCCTCAAGCTAAAACACTTTGTGTGTATTCTTATGTTTGAAATTTGGGTACCTTTGATTCGCCTACAACCAAAAATCCAGATTGCGTGGATTACCCATATATTCTCCACACTGCAGGCATAAATGCTTTCAGAAAAATAGAGAGAATTGCCCTGACCTTCTCCATCAAGGAGAGAATTTTGACAGTGCATACTACATATACTTACCTTTTCTGGCCTACTACTACCATCCTACTAGTGCAAAGGATTTGAAAGGAATTTCTGCCAAAGTTTAGACCATCGTAGTACAACAACTAGGAGAGAGAACCAAGATTGACACCAACAAGAGCTATGCCTCCATTTCACATATGAACTCTAAAAGGATTGATGTTCAAACACCTTCTTTGGTTTGTGATCCCACCATTGTGAAGGATCCAAAAAAAATTCCTGCAGCAATTTATCCCTTTGACCTACACGAGTTGCACAAAACCTTTCTCTCAAATCATTTACTTTGATCACTTATAACCCATAATGAGATGTTGCATCTTGCAAAAATTGCGTCCAATCTTTCGATTTACTTTTGGAAAACGTTGCTATAATCAAATCAAAAGAATTTGGCGAACATAAGAATTGTGACATGAAGGTAGTAGAGAGAGAGAACACAAGAAAGTTTACAATTGTCTTGCTTTCTGAGTGCCGCATTTGTCTCTATCAGGTGCGCTCTGCAACAAAGTGAGGTGCATTGCAAAAGTTGTTGATGGGTACAATGTAGTTGTGGGTGCACGTAGACATGTATAAGCAAGCTCCTCGAGGTCAAAATCCCTCTTCCCCATGTGGTGATGGAGCTATTGTTTTTGTGGCCTAGAAAAGAGACGCATCCTGCACATGGCTATTGCACTTGTTGCAGTGATGACAAAGACATCCTTTCGCAAAAACAATGGCAACTGCTCCTGCTCCTCACACAATCCAATATGCGAGATGAGCATTCAAAGTGGACCACTCAAATGCAAATCTGTTTAGTGTATCTGAGGCACACACAAATCCAATTTCTCTCCCACTAGGTACCACATGTGCATTTCTCAGTCGGACAATTCCAGATTGAATGCCAGTCACCATGCGCGTTAAGTTGCCCTAAAACACGTCAAAAACCCCCCCAAAGACCCTAAATCTTGAAACTTAGAGCTGCAGTAATATATCTCCATACCGTTTAAGAAATAAGAGCATCTCCACCCCAAAACTGTAAAGAACTCCTTTATGTTAAAATAGAATCGTGTTTAACGATCACTGTCCCCACCCACAAACGTCCTAAAAGTACCTTTAAACAGTCAAAGACCATTTATATCCTTACATCTGGACGAGTAATCCCTGTCCAAATCCATAGTAGAAAAAAGATTTCAAAGGGGTTAAAATGACCACTGCAAAATGCTGTATTGTTGCTCACATCTTCATATCGATATTTTTTTCCTAGCTTACTTTGTGTAGATCTAAGCAAAACTTTTACTAAAGGTTTAGGAAGAGCTCCTCTCCATTACAACAAATTTTTCCCACCACCTTCAACAAATATGTTTTATTTTTTCTTTCTTTGTTTTTTGTTTTTGTTTTCTTTCCACTGTTTTATTGTGTTTTTTAATATATGTTTTTCCTTTTTCTTCCTTTCAGTACTTGGCTTGTGATTTTTTTTCTTCTTTTTTTTTCGTTTGTGTCTATTCCAGTATTCCAGTGTTGGCCAGTTCTCACTGCGTGACCAGGTTCTCAATGTTTCTCAATGACATTGAGAACCAATTGTTCTCATTTTTGGATGAAAATTTTCATTAGGGCATTGTTGCACAATAATTATGTAAATTCAATGTCATGTCAATCAAACCATGCATGTACAAACTTGATTTTGATTCTATTTTCACATTTGACTAAATTGTAGCATTAAAAAATGTAATAAACTACAGCAAAAGATAAATAACTAAATTTCAAAGTTCCTTTCATTAGTCATGTTTTTGGTTACATTATCACATAGTAAATTGAAGGGTTATTACATACATAGCCATTAAATTGATTAATAGTTTTGCAGAGAATCATTTGACAAAGATACATAAGTTATAAATTTATTGGAAGAAGATAATGTAGGAAATTAAATAGAAACACTGTCAACAAAATATGGATGAAAAAGGATGAAAATTGCTTATTTCTTGGTTAGTCTAAGAAAGCCTAATTGGGTATCCAAAAAGGAGCAACAACCTTTGGGTAACCAAAATCAACTTCCAATCTTGCTAGACATACTAGATTTCCAAGAAGCCCTTTGCAACCCCCACTCTAGGCCCCGAGATAAAATTGCTTATTTCATGGTTAGTCTAAGAAAGCCTAATTGGGTATCCAAAAAGGAGCAACAACCATGGTGTAACCAAAATCAACTTCCAATCTTGCTAGATAAACTAAGAAGTGCTTTGCAACCCCCACTCTAGGCCCTGAGATAATGAAGACAATGAAGGTGGAAAACTCAACCCCAGGATTCTGACCTTCCAAGAAGAAGAGTAGTGTTGAGTTCTCTGGCACTGATAATCCTGTTGGACAAAAAGCCTGGCTCCCTTGAAGGAGCAAAGGAAGCATTTTGTGCTGTTGACAGTGAAAGGAATATTAGCTTCAACATTGACAAACATGACAACTGGAAGGGAAAATTCTGCGGCCACTCTTGCTTGGTACCATTGCTGAACTCTACAACATGTGCCTCGGGAGAATGTCTTTTAGTGGTTTGAGTAGAGTTGTAATTTTGTGTCATGGGAGAGTTTACAAGGACAGTTGGGAGATTAAACTCTATGGCATTTCTTACAAGTTCAAGCTTCCCATTTGCTTGAGTTAGATGTCTATGTTTGTCATTCCCTGATCTTCATCCAAACTTTTTAGCCTTGAATTGTTTAGCAACAAGTGAAAATTTACAGAATGGGCCTAAGGGGATAACAATCTAGCAAACTTAAACCTGTGGCAATTTTCACATCACCAAATCTGCAGGAAAAGTGGAAATCTAACCTTTAATCCAGAGCTGAAGCTACTCTCTTTCTCCTTTGCACTTTTCTGAAACTGAAAATCACAGAAAAAAATTAGAGACATAGTATTCCATACCTCATACATGCCTATTCTGAACATTCCTTTTGAAGCATTCAGCACATGCATATCCATACTTCAGAATGAAACACTTATCTCATTCGATCATCTAAAAGTAAATTACCCACACAATATAATTAGTGGAGAAGTATAAATGGTGACAGATTGCACCAGACTTCACCAGACAGCAATCAAACAATCCTACAGAATTATTTGCAAACAATATCCAGAATTCACAAACTAATAGAGTAAAGGTCAACTGCTGTGTGAGGCTTCTCTTCAGTATTACATGTTCTAAAAACCTGACTTTAACTAGTGTGAAAGTGCACAAATCTGTTGGAGAAACAAACTTTCATGGCCTGCAGTTCCATCCTACTTACCTCAAAAACAATGCTTGCAGCAACATGATGCTTGGTAGAGGATAAATGACTTTACATCTTGTGCCACGACCACTGAAATAAACTACAACTCTCTTGAACTCCATGCATACAAAGGCACCACAGCATCAGAATAAATAACTTTGCACCTGGTTTGAGCCATGGAACAAACTCTGTTTACATGATCTGATTATGTGCAGTAGTAGTACAAGAAGGTCAGTCTTCTCTAGTTGATTGAAGATTGGGACTCACTCATAAGCTGCAGTGTGGTAGTCAAGCTTAAAGAATTTTGTGTCAGATCAAAGTTTGCAACCTCAAACTCAGAGATTATCGTGGCACTTCATGGCCAGGCAAGATTAAGAGCTGGAATCCCTTGCTTGATCCATTCCCTAGTCCCTTCCTTGAAGCCCTTGTTTGCTTTCAGGTGGTTGTGAATGCCTGTCAGTTTCTATCTTGACACTTTGCTGCAGTACCTAGAAACAAAAGTTGTAGTGGTGACTCCTGTTTCAACAACCACAGTGTTCTCCATCTTCACCTTCTTTCTCAAAGAACCATCATTTGCATACACCGCTGCAGGAGCTGCTGCTCCAGATTCTTCATCCTCTGGTTGTGATTTTGAACTATCTTCTTCTGATGCCTCCTTATTTGAAGTCAACATTCCCTCTCTACTGATCCTCACACATTCACAACAATCATGAATTGAGATTTAAGAAACAGAAAAGAGTAGAGTCACTGCAACATACAACAGCACAACGGCATGGCAGACACATGAGAGAATTTCAGAATTTTGTAGCCAACCCGAGGCTTGGTAGTCTCAGCTCCAGCTCCTCAACCATGTTCTCAACTGCTGGATTGAAGTTCTGGAACGACATTCTGCCCAGGGGCGCGCTGGGTTTGGGATCCCCTTCCATAATTACCAGCACCGATTTGCGCGAAAGAGCTGCTACTGCCATACCATGACCTGGTGCTGCCAGCATCCAGTGGCTTTCGTTCAACGCACGCTCTACCTCCCCCTCCTGTTTTTGTTCCAGAGCTTCCTCCCTCGCTTTCGCTCGTTGCATAAACTTCAGTCTCTGCAACCGCCCCGACAACGGCAGCTGCTGCTGCTTCGATGTACTACTACTACTCCCTTCCATAACTCGTCTGCACTTTCTCTTTAGACGAGTTAGTGGCGACAAGGGAGAGTCACCCGGCGGGAGTGGGGAAAGATGAGGAGGAGCTCCTAACCCAAAAAAATAGCGCCTCTCTTCAGGCGCTCCATTGAGGCGGTCTTTTCTTCTTTGCAGCTTTTCGGGTTCGTTTCTTTCGCACTTCTGCTGGTGCCTGCCTGCAACTGCGGCCAGCAGGGTAGGGAGGCCGAGGAGGAGGGGAAGAAAACCGTAAACTACGACCTGAATGAGTTTGAGAGGTTCTCTGGCACGCTTAGGGTTTCTGAGGAGGGGAGCGAAGAGTAGACAATTGGTAAAAGGAGGAGGAGGAGAATTGTGGAGCTTCTTCACAAATGGAGGGATGTGCCGTTCCAGTTGGGTGTGTGGCCGTTGGCGATATCGCTGTAGATGGCCTGGTGCTCTGGGCTCTCTAATCTGCAGCCCAAACACACAAGGCATGGTGTTGTAGAATCAGGAGGGATATCGGCGCCAATTGAGAAGAACTCGGCGTCACCAGCTGCAATAGAAGAGTTGGCTTCTACTGTTGTTGTTATTAGTCCTACTAAACTGTACTCAAAGCTCCAATGGTTCCTAATTAGGTTGGCCATGCATGTGAAGAAAATCTTTGATGCTCAAGCTCAGAAATTCCAGTGGCAGCTATTTCAGCAGCACAGTTGAAGATCAAAACCATCCCGAACATGAAGGAAAGCAGGTGAGCATCAAACAACAGTCTAGAAAGGGTCCAGGTCTAGAAAGAAAATTTTGCAGGAAGCAATAGGTGAAGACCATCAATTGGTCTTCACCTATTGGTGCTGTCAGGGTGCACTGCAGGACCATCAAGTTCACTTGGTTGTTTTTGATCATGCAAATTCTCAGCATAGTCAACTTAAGATCCACAAACTGGAGAACAGGTGGCAAAAGTTTTCCTACATCTGTAAATCTGAATGGTCAGCACCTTAAATCTCTCATTACTTTCTCAGCAAGTCCAACTTCTCTCATCTTTGCCAAGGTCTTCTCTTTACTTTGAGTGTTCTGGAACAAGTTTAGCAGAACCATGTCCAAATCTTCCAATGTACTCCTCCATTGCAGCAATTTTGTTCTTGCTCCCACTGGTACTGTTCTTAATTTGTTCTAAAGCAACCTACACAGCCAAATCAAGCCTCCTTCAGCATGACCATTGAGACTCCTAAGACTAGACCAAGCTTTCAAACATAGAACCACCACCAATGAAAAGAAAACTGTGAAGTAGACAGATTTTAAATATCATTTGTATGAGGCTTGCTTGTCGACTTTGAAGTTTAATTTGTCAACTCCATTTCGTGATCAATCTCATGAGCATCAAACACAACACTAATTGATTTACATATGTTTTATGTATTGCATCATGCATGAGAGTTTGCTATTGTTTGATTGATGATTGTGAACACCGATGGGTGTAAGCTCAACATGGTAATGCATGGTAGCACCTTGTGATGTCAACGACATAATCTTTCCTTCCAATTAATGCACTTATTGAAATCAGTGTGCCTTTAGACATGTAAAAGTCTTCTTGTTTATAGCCATATACTGGATTGAGCTCCTCTTGTTCAACCACCCAGAATGAAGAGTTGGGTCCTAAAGGAACTTAGCAATTTGAAAAGACAGCCCAAGATTCCTTCTGTGGGGCCTTTCGGCATCTGTTGGAGTTCCCCCTGACTGCCCAGATATGAGAGTATTAAGGGGCTTAATGCCTCCATTGGCTTAACCCAGTTATATCCTTGTTGTACTTAAGGGTCACTAGGTTCTACATGACCAAAATCCATGCAAACACTGAAGGTTAAACCTTGGGGGAGCTTATTGAGTTATTTGCATTGCACTTGTTATGACCATTTATCTGTTTGTTGGTCAAATAACAATGTGAGAATAACTAAGACTTTTGTTCATTTCCAAATGCAAACCAGATTTTTTGTAATCAAGATTGACATTTGGGAAAATTTTAACTTCCATATATCTTTGGACCTGCATTGTTTTGTCCTTATTTCCCATCTCTATCCTTTCGAAATCACCAAATTTCTCTATTGGGTTCTAGCCTGCAGCCAAAAATGTGAAGGATGCCTAAGCTCTTTTACTTTTGTGTGTTTATAGCCAAAATTGGCTAAGCTGTCTAATGGACACTTTACCTGCATCACAAAAAGATTATTCCAAAAAAAAAAAAAAACTCTGGAACTCCAATTTTCAGTGAACTGAAGAGAAGTAATTATGATGAATTATAAACTCAATTTGAATTTTCCTTTACAAATTATTTTGCAAAAGATTGCACATAAAATTTTTGAGGTTCCAGAAGAGAAGTGACAAATGGAATTCATTGCTAATTAGAAGAGGGTTTCTATATAAGAAGGATACACCATTGTAGAAGCGGCTGTTGTGCCTGATACCCTTGAACTCTTTTTGACCACTACACAATTGAAAACCTTGGATATATCCACATGGTTCCCAGTCCAGCAATGGTTCAACATTTGTTAGCCAAAGAGGCTAACAAAAAGAAGAATTCCGAAATGTCTTCCAAGTAGTTTGAATATTGTAAAGATTCACAGAATGGGTACTTATTATGAAATCTCTTCTGCACAGTTTGATTCAGAGGCAAGAATTGTAAAGATTCACAGAATGGGTAATTTCCGCATGTTTGATATTTTGACAGTTTTTGTGCATCTCGTTTTTCATCAAACAGAGTAGCATGTATTGACAACAAATTGCAAAAAAAATTGCTTCTCAACATAACATGTGTTACAATGGTTTTGTAACATTTGTAGGACATTTCTGAGAATCTCATAACATTTCACAAGGACTGAGCTTTCATCTGCATCTATCCTACTCTAGAAAAAGCTTCAGGTTTGAATAAGTAAGAGGGAAAAAAATCTGAGGTTGAATTACAACCACAAAACTGCAGAGGCTGAAATGATGCCCCCACCATCAACCATACTGGCACATGACCGCCATCCAAGAAATCTAGATGTGTTTTTGGAGACTTGAAGATCACACACCTCCACTGTATTGAGTGTTTGCACACAAAAGCGGCTCCTATTTTGCCATGATTCCCATTTGCCGCCTATGATGTATAAGTTATTATCAACACTCTCACAAGCGAATCCAAAGCGTGAGAAAGGCCGGTTATATACATCAGCCCCTGATACATGACCCACGGGCATCCACGTATTCGTGTCTTTGTTGTATGCCATCAGCTTACTTAGGTGCACAAAGACAAGCTCGCCACCAATCACTGTGTTGGGTCCGGGTACCTGCAAATGGCCAACTACACATACATCACCAAGCAGTAGCTCTAATGTTTTTGTTTGAAGTTCTAGTTTCCGTATGGGCTGGGCTTAATGCAGCTCTAAGCTTGAATTTCCATATTCTAGGCTCTAGATTTCAGTTTGCAATTGTAAAATTAGGTGAAGCATCATGCCAAAAGAAAATATATATGAGTTGGGTAACCACATTCTTACAATGACAGAATGGGTATTTCTAAAGGAAACCTAAGATGCGCCACCAGTAGAATAAACTTGTGAGTATGTAGGGCAATGGTTGAAGCCAAGTTCATACCTTGTGGGAATCAAGCCACATATCTGGAATGAATCGCCAGGAGCCTGTTAGAGGATCAAAAACCTCTGCAGATCCCTTCCTATCACCATCATCATAATGATTCTTATTGTACTCCCCAGCAATGACCCAGAACTGACCATCAAGTGCAGCCCCATGACAGCTTGATCTCACATTTCCCATGCTTGCAATGGTGTACCAGGTGTCTGTCTCAGAATCATAGACCTCAGCTGAGTCCAGAAAACGTGTTTTACCCTGTCCACCAGCAACATACACCTGGGTGCCAATCACTGCTGCTGCAAACCAACTTCTGGGAGTCTTCATACTGCTCGCTCTTGTCCACTGGTTTGTTAGTGCACTGTATACTATAACATCCCCACACACAGACCCTGCAGTATCCAATCACAATGTTAATTTCCAGCAATGCACACAGCTTAAAGGGTTTCCTTGAACAGCCACTTGCAATGGTTTGTGGCAGAGAAAGAAACTCCATCTGGAAAATAACTTCAAAATAAGATAGCACAAGGAACCTCCCATGCAGATGTCACACAGTCAGACAGCAAAGAACCAATGGAATATTATGCTCTAGTATTCTATCCAGTATTCTATGCAGCCCACAATATATCTCATCAAGGTTAACATCTCAGAGATGACAACTAGCCAATTTGTGAATGAATGTAAGAAGCCTCAAGATTGGAGGAAAAATTGCAACCTGAGGAGTGGTGCATGGCAGTGGTATCAACATATCGTCCCCCCATCAGGATGAGCTTGTGGCCCACTGCCACACATGCAAACCCCTGCCAATTCGCCTGTGGTGAGTGGCCCAATATTGGTGGCAACACACTCCATTTATTGGCCCGGGGGTCAAACACTCGGAAAGATGTTCCTGGAGCCTTCTCTGAAAGCACATATATCCACCCCTCCGCAACACCCATCTGCGTAGATGCATAGAGCATCAGCATTTCTGTTTCAGGATACTTCTCCTGAAATGGCACCTAACTGAGAGCAAAATGCATTGCATGGAAGGTTTGTGTCTGTCACTCATCTAGGCAGTTCCTGACCCAAGCTCCAACATACTTGGTCAAAACATTGGGTTAGGCCACATGAATTGCAGTTGGGTGGTAGTCTCATTACCTCACTGACTACAGACATCAATACCTTCGAAGCAGAAAAATGCAATAGGAATAAGATTTGACCTTTCAAAAGCTGCACAATTACTGGAGGGCTTCATTGCAGACTTGATAAAGACAAGGAACACATGGAACCTTCAGGAAGCTCCAATCAACTCAGGATTTCATTGAGTCTCCAATTATTTTACCTGTTGTCGGAGGACAGCAATATCTTGATGCTGACAGATACGCTTCCATGTTGAACAAGCAAGGCGGATGGCAGACAAGGTGGCCCGAGGTACTCGAGCAAAGATAAGCGTCAGCATATCATCAGGCAGGACATGGATGGAACCTGCATTCTCTTCTGGTCCACTTCTTTGCACCCTGGAAGCCCAGTTTGAAACCCTAGGCTCCCCTTCCTCCTCCTCCTCCTCCTCTACCGGCTCCTTACCACTCAAGCCTGGTTTTTCATGCAAGGTTCTGGACTTCCCAGACTTGACATTTGCAAGCATCAAATTTGTGGTGGTTGCCCGTGCTCCCATATCTTCCAAATTTTTTCCTCAAATTCTCACAAATCAATGTGAAAATCCAGCACCACAAAAAACCAAAAAGAAAAAAAAGAAACAAGGAAAAAAGGAGAAAAAAACCCAAACCCTATTTTTTCTGTAGCAACATTACATCCCCTTCCAGATGGCCCCACCCCCTCTTCAGAACTCTCTGATTCTTAATTTCTGGAACAAGGAAGCTGGCACCTAAAATTCCAGGCAAGACATACTACACCATTAACAAAAAAAGCTCTCAATCTTTTGCACTTTGGAACCTTAATCCCTTCAGAACATTTAGCTCCTTCTTCACAATCCGATTTCGTACCCTAAAACCTTCCAAAATGTGAAGAACTCGTATCAGCATTCCAAGAAAAAGAGAGACTGAGAGAGAGAAAATAAAAAATGGTTCCAGATTTGAACAAAACCTTTAAGGCATTTCCCAAAAGAGAAGAGAACAGTTTGAGATATCAATTTCCAACACAGGGTTCTTCTTGGAGACCAAAATCAGAATTCATCATCACAACTCCTTTGCAAACCCTATTTGGAAGATTTTGGGAAGATCCAAGTGAAAATCTGAAGAAACCCAAACAACACCCACAAATTCCTTCAAACCATTACAAAAGTATATAGCTATCTTCAAAACCTGTACACCTAACAGCAATTCTCAGATAGACAGTTTACAAGAAAATTCCTTTCAAAGAAAACATTATTTCAACAAAGCTTTCAAACACACCCCAAACAAAATACACATAACAAAACCTACACACACAGAGAAGGAGAGAAAGTGAGAAGCGCACACACACACAAACACACTCATATACAGAGACAGAGTCCAATCTTCCCTCTGATAATCAACGATTCTTTGCGCAACAAATGCAACCCAAAATCAGAAACAAAAGTGATGAGAGCAAACTTGGGCATGTGAAGAAGATGATGACGGAGCAATCTGCTACAGCTGCTGCTACTACTACTACTACTACAACTTTCCTTTTTGCGCAACAAATGCAACCCAAAATCAGAAACAAAAGTGATGAGAACAAACTTGGGCATGTGAAGAAGATGATGATAAGAGCAATCTGCTACAGCTACTACTACTACTACTTTCCTTTTTTTTCTCTTACAAAGAAAAACAACAACAGACAACAAGAGGAACATCAGCCCCCCAAAAAAAACACGCACACACACGCAACACCCAACACCCAACAAGTGTACTTTTACTGGCAACAATTGCACAACAATAAATATTTAAATATTATTTTTTCACTCTCTTAAAACAGAGTTGGAAATTGATAATGGAACAATGAGAGAATAAAGATGAGAAAAAAAACACAGATTTACTACAAGCCTGGAAATTGATCACCAGAAACAATGAGAAAAAATAGAGACGAGAAAAACAAAAATTTGTTTGGTTCATCAAAATCAACACCGAAATTATAATTCTAGAGAGACATGAGAAAAACACAGATTTACTTCAAGCTCTCCACCCAACCTTAGGATCACAAAAATTGCATGCATCAATGATCATCAATTTTGGTAAGTTTTATTAGTTCTACATAATTCTTTAGATTCTTTCATTTGTACATAACCGTACTTCCTCCTTCTGCAAGGATCATGTATAACCGTATTTTATATTCTTTTGTTTCTTTTTATTTATTTTTGGTTGGTTTTTGGACAAATTCTTTGCCATCATTGTTTTGGGGTTTTGGATAAAATTCCTTGTGATCATTCTTTTGGCTATTTTGTACATCAGAAATTCTTCATCATCATTATTTTTATTTGGTTGTGTTTTTGGACAAATTATTTGTGTCATCATTTTTATTTTTTTTGGGTTCCATTCATGAAAAAAGTTTTACAAATGAGTGCCTACTCAATGTTAAATTATCATACATGTTGAAAAAGTGATCCCACACAACAAAAGCACTTTGAATTTTTTTTATGGTTTAAAAACTTGATATGGGTTTTCAGATTCCTTTTGCTCTAATAAGCTTATGGTTCACTTAAAATAAATCCTTGGAAAGAGATGTATACACCTAGCATACCTACCTTTACCATCAGCAACAACAAAAACTATTCAAATTATGCTATTTGGGGGGAGGGGGGTCCCATGCAAGAGAACATGCTTTGTATCAAACACATCTAGATCCCCGCCCCTTCTTTTTTTGCAATTTTTTATTGTTGGCATTGATGTGCTAATTTAATTGATTTTATTATGAATTACCATTTTTTTTCTTATCTAAACCCTGTATAATATCAAAGGAAAAGAAAATATTTTACCTTACATTAAAGGAAAGGCAATGTTTTACATTATTACATGTGGTTAGAAGTCTAGGGTAAATATTTTTCTTGCTCACTTGGTGCACTTCCTTCCTTCCTTCCTTCCTTCCTTTTCCCCATTTTCTTTCCAACACAAAAGCCAAACCAACAACCAAAAGGAAAGCAAAAGTGGACATGTGTGTGTGGGAGCACCATGCCAGGTGATCTTGTTCAATTCCTAATTCTTTTTTAGGTGGTTGGTGCTAGTGATTGTGATTGGAAAAGAATACATCCAAGCCTTTTTGCTCTTGGTCTGACATTTGCTCTGCAAATGGCCTCATGGGTTCTTCTTCGTATATGTATGTCCTACCTAACGAATGTATGTGTTGGTTGTTGAGTTGTTGGTGCATACACAAGTGAAGTGGGATCAAAGTTGGAAGGTTGAGAAATCCTCATTTTGCACCCACCATCCCCACATTAAAAAACCGCCCACAGTCATCAATTTTAGGGATCCTCTTGCATTTGCTCATATTTCATGAACAACTAAGATTGAGCATAATCATTTTGGTAGTATCATTTGTTGTTGTGTGTGAGGGATGACACTAAAGCTCAATTTGCTTTCAAGGTATCAAAAGAAAATTTTGACACTCTATGTAGAAATCAATTGCCTTAGGAGAATTTTCATCATAACAGGTGAAATGAAATTGTAATGTTCTCCAATTTTGTAATGTCATGGTGGGATGGTTTCCCAATAAGCATTTGTGGACAAATCCATACTTACCCAAGGTTGTTTTTTCTTTGCCTCAAATGTTTTAATCTTCTTCCAAATTCTTTTTTGGGGTGATAATCTGAAACAAAACTAAGAGAGAAGAGCATATGGAGTGACCACAAAAGAGCAGATTCTCAGCATGGGTACACAATACGTACTAGTGTGGCCTGTGCCGTTGGCCCAAGTTTGAACCCATTACAAAATAGGGAAGCTCAACATGTGAACATTGTTTTGCAATGTATGTATGGATTTTTTGAACAGGCAAATATGAAAGGAAATCATGCTTGAATTGAATGGTAAGCCTTCAAGTGTTACAACGTTCTCAACTGATTTTTCCTTCCAAAACCTGATTTTTTGGAATTTATTTGAATTCTCAGCAGCAGAAATCACTTTAAAATAAATATCTCCCATATTCTGAATCCAAATCTTATCAAATAAATTCCATTAAATCCTGCTCATCAAGATCTTTCCAACAACACCAAGGCACATTCCAATTCCTCCAAAATTTTAGCTACGATTTAATTTAACTTTCAGTGAAAAAATCATTCAATATTCAAGAACTTTTGCACAGCAAGTCCAAGTGTCATGGAACCAAGCCCAAGCACCCCTTTGCGTCCAGAGCTTTCCAAAGAGACCAAGAATAGAGACCAAGAATGCAATCTGAAGCATCCCCATTCGGTGGATCTGATAAGTACAAACAAAACAAAACAAACAAACTACCTTGCTTCATAGATAGTGTGATTTTTTCAATCTTTGGCAAGTACCAACCCAATCTCATTTAGATCCGGGGGTACTAGGTAGTGTGTATTATGGCAATCTATCATCAGTAATTTGCAATCAATCAATCGACCAGGATGGATGGAGATTTCCTAACTTGGCACAATGCACATAACTTGCTAGTTCATGTATGTACCTAACTGGAAGGTAAAACCCTAAGTCCCCGCACAAGGGGCCAAAGCCTAAGGACAAGGCCAGCCCCCTATGTTGGGAATGTCCCTCACCCAATTGGGCTTTACCCATCATCATAAAGCACAAGGTGAAAGTTTTCATGAACCTAACATAATTTTGGAGATAATGTGGTGCTTGGTGTACTACTTACGAGTCAAAACAACTTAAGAGTCAGACCCATCTTATGCCTACTATATATATATATATATACTCATGGACATACGGAAATTTGTCTAAGTGCTTTATTATTATTGCACAATAGGAGTGACTCTGTGCACCATGTGTGTGTGTGCAAAGTTATCTTCAATACACCTCACCACCATCATATCCTCCTCCTCATCTTGATCAGACACATTTCCTTGCTTGGGTGTTATTGGAAATATAAAACACATGATCACAATCTACCGTGTGGTATAATCTGCATGAGGATATCCAAAATGCCATAACTTGCGGAATTGCCACCTCAGTAGGTGCATCAGTTTGTCTATCTTTTTAGTCTACCGTTTTAGGGGCCCAAAATACTTTTTTTTTATAATGACTTTGTCAACAACAAATTGTTTCTCTGTTACCTCCTCCAAATGGGTATAAAATGTGTTCCCAAAACTCAAGTGTCTGAAGGTGTCGAGTGTCTGAAGGTGGAAAGTGGCTGCTTCAAGTCAAATTACGTTCGTAATATCTTTGGTATATCTTATCTGAATACCATTTTCAGGGGGATTTTTCCCTCTATGGGACAGGTCATCATCTGCCAGTTTCACTTGTAATGTTAACCAATGGTTTGGAACATGGGTTATCTCCGGAGCACACACACGCCCCCCCCTTCATGGTGGACTTAACCACCATGGTTTTGACCTAAAGGCATGTGGGGAATAAATTATCCGTGTGTTTTCTTGCCATTTTCAGAAGGGAATAATTAGAGTGCTCTGCCAGGTGAATATTATTGTCTTACAGGTACTTTGGTACCAAGTTCATGGGACCATTGGAAATTGTTTTTGTAATAATTATTTTTATATGACAAAAAAAATCCATTTAATTTTATTGCTGAACAAAGGGACTTATAAAATGTTGTGTCAGAGTGTTGGGTGGGTATGTGTGTACATACCAAGTATATATTAGGGCATGGATACAAGCATGTTAGGCCCTCACCCATGGATGGCAATTGAAACAAAAGAAAGAGAAGACTTAGCTCCCTTTGCTTTTGTTTGCCTATACCTTAGTGATGATGTTGATTCGTAGATAAGCTTTTGCATTGGTCAAAGCCCTTGTGATGTGTAGGTGAGGAGGGTGTCACTTGTTCACATCAGTACGGGCATTGCGTATATTAGGGTTAGGATTAGAGAGATCACTTGAGTGTGAGTATCACAAAGAAAGTGAAGGTCACATTCTATCAAACATCAAATGTATTGTAAGGCAATAAGAAAAGGGAAAAGTGGCTTGATTTGATGATTTATTTCTATTGTGTTGCCACATTTAGTGTTTTGTTTTTTCATATAAAAAGAATTTGAGATTTAGGTAAGCATTAAACATCCCTTTTCATTTGTTTTCATGTCATTCCATATGCTCTCATGTGTTGCATTCAAGAAAATGAAGTTAAATTATGTTTGATTCAAGAAGATAAAATTGTGTTGCTTGCACCTTCCATCACTTTGTCAATGATTGCACTCATCGTTATATGGTCATTGTTTTTGCTTGTCATCATTTTGTTGTGTTGGGTTCAAAAAGAAAAGCTTATATTTCTTACATTTGTCATTGTTCTTTTGTTACATTTTTTACACTTGTAATTGTTCCTTTTCTTGCATTTCTTACACTTGCCATCATTCCTTTATTGTGATAGGTTCAAGAAGGAGAATCAAGATTTTGTTTTTATTTTGTTATATTGTTGGTGCTTGCCATTGTTCTTTTGTTCTTATACCTTAAACCCTAGCCTTTTGCTAGCTCTATTGTCATTGTTCTATTGGACTTCAATTGGGATGCTACAAGTATTGTGAGAGTGAGAAAAAAATCTTTAAACTTTTTTTAATCAATTATTAATCCTAATAATGCAAATGTTATTGAAGGGGTAGTTGGGAATGGTGATGGTGGAATTAAATTTGAATCAATTAATGAGTTAGTTTGAGAAAGAGTACTGGAAAAGGTTTTGCAAGTTGAAACACAAATGTGACAACAACAATTCCTCCAATTGCAAATGACCTACAAGTTTTGGTTTTCTTTTTATCATACATCAAAGTACATAGGCTTTTTTTAAACTTAATTATTTTGCAACTTTTGTAGACTTTTATAATCTTAACTTATGTGATGCATTGTGTCCATTATATCCACCAAGAAAAGGGTGGAAAGAAAAGAAAAAACAAAAGCACTCATGATTAAAAAGGTTTTGTTAAATATAACAAAAATCATGAGTAGACATGTCATTTTCAAGCATTTTGATTTGTCAAGTAATTATAAAACACAAAAAAATGATGTTTAACTTATTAGAAATGTTCAACAACCTTTTAAAACAATAAAAAACCCAACAAACTCCATTGTTAATTTCTTTTGCAATGGAGTCCCTTGCAAAAAAACATTGACCTTTCTCAAGAATAATTTCTTGGACATTTGAATTTGTGCATTACTAAAATCACCCTTTGAGCTCCATTGAAAACATATGACTTAGGAGGCCAATCATTTAGAAATGCAATCAAGTTGTGTTTCCAAGTAAATGACAATTTTTGATGAGGTAATTTTTATCAAGTTAGCAAGACATGGAATGGCATGTGTTCCCTCCCCTTGCTAAAGCCATTATAGTCATTGCCACATTTGACTTTTAAATGTCACAAGATGGATTTGGCACTTTTGCTTTGATGGCTAAATATATTAATAAAAAGTGGGAATCGTGTTATGATATAAGTATCTTTGAGGTTCACAAAACTTCAAGAGTTGTGCCATGGTTGTACAATTTTGCTACTTGTTATGGGCATGCCATGTCCAAATGTTAATTGTATGTAACTAATGATGTGAAAGCTTGTGATGTGATGAAAAAATTTCCATCATGGTTGAACAATCTTCTCTTCAAAATATTATTACTTGGACAAAAAAACATAAAAGATAGATAGGAATGGGCTAAAGCTTATGAAAATGTTTATTTCCACCTTTAGAAATTAAAGATTTTGATGAAGACTAATTTGCATTAATTTTATTTTTTTACCAAAGAGACCTTGGAATTAAATATGTCATCAATCTTTGTTATTCATAGCAAACCATTGCCTTGTAAAGCACAATTTCAAGTCTTCACACATCTATTGTGGCATAAGAAATTATTGAGATTTTGTTTCTAGTGGTCACTCAATGTGTTTTGAATTAGTCCTATGAATATTGGTTATTGTCTAATGCAATTTATGTAGCCATATTTGTGTGTTGTATGATGTGCAACACAAATATTCATGCAAATGAGGTCATCTAAGTATGTTTATGTGCTTTCTTGTGATTTTCTTGGAATTGTGTTGATGATTTTGCGGTTTTTGGAATCTTTTTTTAAAATTTGTTATTTCTTTGATGTTGATTGTAGATTGGAGACTTTAACTCCAAACTAATGTATCTTGGCATTTGCATGTGGATTGAAGTTATAAATGTGTTGAAACTTTTAGCTTTTGCTTCACCTTATCCACCTAACATTGCACATAATGTGTTGGTTTTCATGCTAGACCCATGGTTTAAAAATCTATAGTTTATTCAAGATTATGTGGGCTTTAATATGGCCATGCATATTGTGATAGTGAGTGATTGTGAAGCGTTGATACCATTGTTGTTGATTATTTTATAACAAACTAACTCCAAGTCTTATCATTTTTGAACTTATTGGATTGTTTTGCTTAAATTAAGTGTGTTTGGATCCTTGGCTTCAACTAAAAAAGTTGCTTAAAGCTCTTAAAAATTGTCCAAAAGGATTGTGGTACCAACAAAGCCTTTTAATCCTTTCACTTGGTGGGCAAAACATGAACATTTAAACATTGGATTTTTTGCCCATCAAATGATGGACATTGTAGGATTGCAAATTGAAATTGAACAAATTTTCAATATGGCGGGGGTCATCATTGGTTTGGAACATTGTTAATTTGGGATAAAACATTTGGACAAATTGGTTCTAATCATGAAGAATTGGTTAAATGATCCTAGGTTTGACTGCTCAAATGGGGTATACTTTAAATCAATGGAAAAGTTCTTGAATGTTGAAGATGTTCATGAGGGAAACAAAAATCTCCTTGTGTAAATTTTATTTTAAAAGAGGATTGATTAAGTTATGGTGGAAGTGGACAATTGAGGAGCAATACAAGAGCTAAACCTTATCAACTATGTGTGTCACACTTATGGATTGCTATTAACATTGCAAATGAATGTGAATTGTGAATGCATTTCCATAGTGGGGTAAAGTGCCTTGATGATGAATAGGATAAATTCGTTTACCGTTATTGGTTTACTCATAGCTTCATGATAAAATTTTAGGGCCGGTTGTTTTGTTGTCGTGCATGCAACCATGGAGCAAAGTTGTGTTTTTTCTTTGAAAAAATGGCCATGTGCATTTTTTTTGGGTTGTTTGTGTTAGGGTCCTTGTTATAATCACTTAATCATTCAAATTTTTTTTTGGTTTAAGTCTTTGTGTTTTTGTGGTCATTTTCAAGCAAATGGCGATGTTCAATTTTTGGGTTTGTTTTGTTGCATTCATTTAATTAGCTAGTTTTGTTGTGGGTCATATGCCTTTGTCTTTTTAGTACCATTTTGAAAGGAATGGAAATATGCAATTTTTTTGGGTTATTTGTGTCGGGTTTCTTTGTTGCAATTACTTAATTAATTAGTTTTGCTTTGGGTCATATGTCTTTGTGGTTTTGCTACCATTTCAAGCTACAACTATGTGCATTTATTTTTTGTGTTGGATTTTAGGTTTCAATGTTATAAGATTTTAGTCAATTATTAAGTAAATGGTAAATTATATCTTATAGTTAGTGAATAGTGTAACATTATTGATGTAACATTTTTAGGCGACTATTTGTACCCACCCATATGTTCATAACAATTTTTTCAAGTTGAATGAAAACTTCCCATACCATTGTATGTGTCATTGATAATTTCCAATTTGGTTGTGTCAATACACATTCCCATTTGTTGTTTTTCCTTGGTCTATGTTGGTCTTGAATATGGTTTTGTCAATACACATGCATGAGTTGACATTTGAAAAACATTTCATATACTCATACACATTTTGCATGCTTCAATGTTAATAAAAATAAAGACTTATGTGCTTGCCTAAAGGGTTTAGTTTTGCAAATTTTAGAAGAAAGCCCAAGCCCCGCAAGCTTGACATATGCAATTTTTCTTGTATGCCCTATTCTTTGGGTATGGTTGAAAATACATACTCACACAACACTAGTCAAGTCCCTTTTACATTTTTAATTGGATATGCATACTCTTGAATTTAGCACTAACTTGATTTTTTGGAAAGCAAGAACAAAATTTTGACAAATAACACACAACACTAACTTTAATTTGATGAGAGGATCAAAGAATATGTGAGCAAAGTTCTAGTAATTGCACATCAACCTACGTAAGTTTAGAAATGAAGAGCCACCTTCATGTCAAAATGGATGAAACAGTTGTGCATAAAGGTGATAATTCAACTACAAGTGACAAAAATGGAACAACATCCTATAACAAGAAATAGACATCAAAACTTTAGGCCAATAGAGATAACTTCTATTAAACACCACATTTCGTATACATCAATAGATTTACAATTCCTAAGAAAAGAAAAATCCAAATGGCAATTGTTTATGTTCCCAATCACATTATGTAAGTAAAACTTTAGTGAATCCAAAAATGAAGTACTTCTTTCCTTAACAATAGCACTAGATATTTTAGTTTACAAACGCATCACTTACATTAACCACATTATCACTTCTGATCAAACATCACATATTATCAAATAGATTGGTGCTCCTGCTTGAAACTTAACATAATAAACACAATTAATGTGCCTTACTCTCTTGCCCATTATGGCCAACTGAAAACAGTCACTTGATATGATTATACCAGTGGCTCAACCCTCAAAAGGCCATGCATAGCTTTGGAATCACTTTGGAATCACTCACTCGCTGGTGCTTTATAATTTGCCCTAAATTGTAATGGTACCATACCTTATAACCTTACATGTCCTGATGTACCTATATGTTCCTGCGTTGTAATACCTTGCATAAATTATGCATCCTTTTTCTGAACATTTCTGAAGACAATAGTTACCAAGCACAAATTCAACTCACTCAAAATGTCATCAAGAATTTCATCTTCAACTTCATTTCTAAAATAGACAATCATTGCAATTCCCCAACATCATTGCTCATTGCACAAAGAACACCAAAGATCCTTCGGTGTACTGTTAGTCTACTCCTCATCAATGTTTTTCTCCACACATCACTATTGTTTCTTAGGCAACAGAAATCCTTGATATTTTGTGCCATCAATTAACACATAACATCTCAACCAACACAAGAAAGTAAATAAGCTAATCCTTAAAAGATAAAAGTTGCTTCATCACCAGTGGAAAAGAAAGGCAGATTGCATGATGATAGCTAATCTAGTTGTTGTGAGTTGTTTCCTGGTTGTAAAACTATGGAAATTTCCCAACTTAAATTAGTGAAGAAACCACATTCAATGTTGATTGCATGTCACAACAAAGTATTTGCCCTTGCTCATGCATCATAGTCCTTTGAGAGTCTTTCATCAAGACCAGTGTTGAAATGATGTGTCACATTTGTTTCAGTGATGCTTATAACCACAAGCATTGCTTACAGGAGAAGTATAGGTGGGTTGATTGGGCATATTACCACAAAACCTTCCCTATTTCCTTTATGTGTTTAGCAATTATCATATGGATATAGTGTTAGAACTGTCAAAGCCAAATGAGCACTGGGCATTGTCCTTAGTTCAAAAACATAAAACATCCCTGTCTGCATGGCTCAGAAACATGGCTGCAATGAGCTGTGTGCAGCATAGAAGAAATAATGCAGCAGTATAGACCTGAAGCTTACCAGGGATACTGTGGGTTGTATATTCACTAGCAATCCAATATCTCCAGCTTTGGCTGCAGCAGGATTGGCTTGTCCAATGCTTCCAGTGGTGCCTGGAAATGATGATATGTTCAGAAGTCCCCCTGACATTCAACATGTGTCAATAAGCACTTGAGACAACCAAGCAATGCAGATCATAACCAAGGCATCCACAATCCCCAGTGCAGCGCCTGCATGGGAACTGAATATTGTTCTAGCCAAGCAGACCAGCAAAAAGTGTGCTTATGCTGAAATTTAGATGAAGAGAAATAGATTGCAAATAAGAGCAGTATAACATGGGGACCACCAGCTTCATAGGAATGCAGCATTATGAGAATAGTGGCACAAGCTTTTACCTTATGTAATACACTTTGATGCAGTAGGAAGCAAGAGAAGAAGATGCCACACCTGAGTGCAGAGAGAAACACCAGTGAACTTGAGGTCAACAATGTCTTGCCATTGCTATTTCTTCATTCTCATCAGCAATGTTGTCCTTCATGATTCCTTGAAAAGGTACTTTGTCCATCAATCCAGGAACATCATAGGCAGCATATAGAACTTAAAATAATTCTGTCTCCTGGGCCTTGCCTGCTGCTGATGCTGCTACTGCCTGGATGCCAATGTAGGTATTCCCATGGCACCTTTTACATCTTGTTAAGCTTCCCCACACAAGTGGCAATCAAATTGGCCTGAAATGGAGTAGAGAAGAAAAAAGAGCAGAACAGAAACAGAGACACAAAAGACTTTGAAACAATCATGGCATATTTGTGATGTACAGATCAAAAACATGGGATGCTAATTCCCCTTGAGACACTTCATTTTAATGCATCTTCCATTCCTTCTCAGGGTGCACCACACTGCCAGCTTGCTTGTTTGATGTCAGGTTTCATGGCACCACAGATCAGGTACCCAATCAGGAAATATTAGCACAGCTCTCCAAATGAGCCAACCATGATCTAAATGTGGAAAATTGGTCATTGGAGCAACACACCATGTGAACGCCAGTTAGACATGAACAATTCATTTCACTTTGTGCAGCTGGATTGTTGTACACAATCCTTACATTGCAAATCCTTACTCTTAGAATCTTACATTTTTATGCTCCAGATGGAAAATAGAATTAGAGCACTCTTAATACTGATACTATTATTTCCATTGATGATGATGCTGCAGAAAATGGAATGGTAAATCTCATTAATCAATGCAGAAATACAATACACACATATTCCATTTTGGAGGAACTACAGAGACCTATGTGCTGATGAATTGAAGGACTACAGGAACTTATCAAGTCATTCAACATTGATTGATCACATAGACCTTACTACAGACAGCCAATTCTTTTGGATGGATTTTTACAATTGTCGAATCAGTCTACAGCCTCGAGGAGACGGCAAGACGCTCAGATTCAGTCTGCACATGAGAGCGGTTGATATCCTTCACCTTAGTACAACCAGCCAATGCCATGGCTAATTCAAATTCATCCCTCAGCATTTTCAGGGCCTTCTTCACACCAGCCTCTCCATCACATGCGAGTGCAAAAACCACAGGCCTCCCAATCTGTATCCAGAGCAGTGTCAGCAACATGTCCCCATGAACTACTTTAAAAAGATTTGAATAACTCATTGTATTCAAGAGAAACAAGAGCTTGTTCTGAAGACAATCCATGCCCAGTTCAACAAGGATAACACAGCTCTTAACTGAACTGACCATTGAGAATAAACTTGGAACTGTCAGGAGTGGCTGTAGGCTTTAATATCATCACTGTGCTTCTCTTGTGTTCCAAATATAGAGAAGACAGGGAGCCTCTGGTAGGTCATCCAATAAGATGAAAATTCTACAGGTAGAAACTCACACAAATCCCTTCTCTTATCTTCATTGGACAGCAAGATCAATTAAGATACATATCACCAGAAAATATCAAAGCCTGAAGCCACTTCTGCCACAGCTACCCCTGGAGATTCCAAACGGAGAGAGGAGATGGCAGAAATTATGGAGGTTCAAACAGAGAGGTCACATGATGAAATGAAGATACTACAGGTATGTACTTACAAAAATGCCTGCCGCCCCAAGGGCCAAGGCCTTTAGAACATCAGTGCCACGGCGTACACCTCCATCAAGGAACACTGGGACTCTGCCAGATGCAGCTTGCACAACCTACAAGGTGTGATGGATTTCAGACATATAGTCATGAGGTGATTTTTTGATGCATGAAGAGAATGTCCAAACTAATCTGTCCTTGGAAAATTTGTGAATAGGACAATGTCTGCAGTGCATGCAGTCAAGGAAACAAACCTCCTCAAGTGCTGAAATGGTTGCAGGAACATAGTCAAGCTGACGTGCACCATGATTAGACACAATGATACCTGCCACCCCTGCTTGTAGAGCAAGCTTTGCTGCAACAAGATTCAAAAGACAAAAGTTGAACCCAGACAGCATAAAATGCCAAACAACAGTTCCTCAAGAGTGAGAAAAGTTAGAGATAATATTGGTAGATAGCTTCTCCTGTTCATCAAAAGATGACAAAAGTTCATGATACATAAGCCATACTAAAAGGAAAGACAGAATATGGCACCACTAAGAAATTGTTACTCAAAGAGACTAATTGCAAGAGTTTGAGATTTTGTACTGTCTTCGGCTGTCATAACTCCTTTCACAAGGATGGGAAGCTTTGTGATTGTTTGCAGCCATTTAACATCCTGGGCACACATAAAGTCATCTCCAATGAGATTTGATTGATCCAAAGGGGCTAAGTTTGCAAAATGTTCGAGTACTACCATACTTGCAAGGATGGAATCACATCTATGAATATCATTACTAGTTCCTGAAAAAGTGTTAGGCCTATCATTAGAATGTAACAAAGCCACAATGTTGTAACTGCTACTATGAAGGGTGTAAAAGTCCATGGGTGTGTACCTTCCAACTAAGGGATCTATCAATCTGGCCAGCCACATATGAAGCCAGACCTGAGTCACTTGTCTGCACACAAGCAACAGAAATCCAATGCACAGAATGAGGCAATTCAGACATGTAATGTGGTCTGGTAATACTTGATCAACTCTACTTTGTTGGTGCCATGTTGGGAAGTGGGATCACTGTCATAAACAGTGACCATCATGAAATCCTTGCACAAGAGGAAAAGCCCAAAACATGCTATCTAGACTGCTTGCATCTCACACTCAAAATTTGTACACCTGGTGAGACTAGCATATATGCTGACTGGATAATGAATTTGAAAACTAAACCAACACACCACATTCTCAACCCATACTAAGTATGAATTGAAACCAAGAGAACAAAAGAATTTGATTACCTTCTCCATGTGCCCAAGGTTCAAGCCCTCAAAGTTCTTCAAAGTGAGATGTGGTGGTAATGCAAATCTGTAATGAATGCAATTTTAGTACAAAGAGCAACATACATAGCAGCAGGATGAGACCAAACCAAATCACCCTGTACGACCACTTCATATTGAGTGAGAATGGTAACTCAGCCTTCAGATATCCAACATCATAGGATAGAACCTTGAGTAGAGCAAATACAATTTGCAACTGAAAGATGGCTCTAACACTGACCCCTTGAGAAATGAGTAAACAACATCTAGGCCATGTGTGATTGAGCTTGACCTGTTCTTAATATCGGACTCTCTGCGGCCAAGTCGAGGGGTGTCTACAGTAATTGAGAAATGAGTAAACAACATCTAGGCCATGTGTGATTGAGCTTGACCTGTTCTTAATATCGGACTCTCTGCGGCCAAGTCGAGGGGTGTCTACAGTAAGGGCAATGGCTTTAAATCCAGCACCCTCTGCTCTTCGTACCAACTGTGCAACCACGTTCCGGTCCTTGTAAACCTATTTCCAGCCAGTTGATTTGATATAAGTACAAAATTTAATGGTACATGGGCTTGTTCTGTAGGCTTCAAAACAATTCAGCAACACTCCAACCATTACAGAAACACCAGACATGGACATTGTAAATCATCAGAACATAGTTGTCTTTACACAGAATTTGCAGAGTCTGTCCAATATGCAGATTGTCCTTGGATGAGGAGCAGTGGAGCAAGATGCACATTAAGGCCACTATTATGGATGCCAAAATAACATAACAGAGCACTGCAGGAAAAGTCTGTTGGGACTTACATAGAGCTGAAAGAAGCGGATACCAGGACCTACTGAAGCAACCTCTTCAACACTGCTAGTGGCCCAGGATGAGAGGGTCTGCAAATCCAGTCAACATCTCAGACTTCTGACACTTGGACAAACAACTTACACTGTAAGGCCACTATGAGGAGGGTGTGCATAGATTGAAAGGATCACACCATAACAGCAGATGGACAACAAGAGAATGATGAAACATTGACTTCTGCCACATGTCTACATGAAGAATGGTGATGTTACCATGATTGTCCCAGCAGCAGCAGTTGCTCTTGCAGTAGCCAACTCGCCTGAGATCAGACAGTAAAATGACATCAGTGACATCCAGCCTGTGAGTATACTAAGAAACAAGAAATACATGCTGGCTGCTTTTGAGAAAATTCAGAGAGCAAATGTATGATATGGGTTACATGCCTTCAGGATGAGCCATCCTCTGCATTGCTGTTGGGGCAACCATGATAGGCATGGAGATTTTGAATCCCAGTACAGTGGTGGTTAAATCGACACTTGTGACATCGATCAAAATTCGAGGACGGAACCTGACAGAATATGGCCCAATAACCCCCCAATCAACAGGGAGTCATGAAACCAACAAATGTAATGGGGTTCATGCTGTCATCATACTGCAGAGATGATGATGAGTCTGGAAATTATTTTCTACAGCACTAGTACTGTCAATACCAAGAGAGTGGAAATCAAGCTCAGAAGTCCTCGGATTACAACCATGTTATATGCTAGTGACACATTGACACATTTGGATAACCCCATGGATATTCTTTCTGGAACAAAGGAAGTGTTCAGAACCTCCATCCAGAAGAGACATTCTAGGAAAGTGCACACTCCCAGGGTATAAGGACACTGTAAGGTGGATAATGCACAAACTCTCCTGCCAAATTCAGAAGGTGATCATCATTGACGTGCACCGGCACTGACCTGATCCTCTCAAATGCCTCTCGGTTCTCTTTCAAGGTCCATTGATCCTCAGCCCCAGAGGCATAATAATCAAAGACCATCTTTGGAAGCTTGTGCTTGGCTGCCTCCTCATACTCACAGACGTTTACTATCTCTGTCGACATGATGATGATGGCCTGGCTGTTTGCTCTGAGGTCTTCAGACTCCTTCAGGTAGGGAGCTTGAGAGTGGCAAGAATGATTATTTCCTCTGGTCGGAGCTGACTATGATGCTGCAATTACCAAACCTGCAGACTTTACGACGTGCTCTTCTCCTCTCAACACACCTGCTTCTTCATCTCTTGCGAATTATATCCCCCTGCAACCTGCAAAAATGGAAACAAGGCTCAGAAGAACTCCATTGAGTGAAAGTTTCTGGTACTGCATGGAGGTAGATTGTGCTGTTCAGACACACAAGCAAGACAGACAGGTCCCTGAGGAAGGATTGATTTCCTTCGGGTGCATATCACTTGAAACAAGAGAAAAAATTGTCAATGCCGTAAAGGTCAGCACAGAAACACATTAGCAGTCTACCGTCTTCAGGCACAAAACCTTCCACAATTCCAATTTTTGGCTCCCATACACAATATGCGAGAAAGAGTGTAGATTCAGATTTTGTCCTGTCAGCAGAATTCCAAAGTAGTGAAGAAGAAGAAGAAGTCCTCACTCTCACCACCAAAAGCAAATCAAGAAATCAGACACAAATCGCAGAAAAGAGGCAATCCGTCCGGACAAAGTGATGATCAACGACACAAGGCGAGCAAACGAAACAAGTATAAACAAATGTTTCCAAATTGACTCCGAAATGGCCCCTCCCCCTCCTCCTCCTGTCGTCTCCGCGTTTTCTTGCCAAAAACTGAAATCTAAATTTAAAAAGCAGAGCGCTGAAAAAAGAGAAGAAAAAAACACGACTCTATAGCAAGTGATACACAGCAAAAAAGACACAAAAGAGAGCAGGATACAAAGTGCGAGAGAATCCAGAGGTCGAGAGGACTTACAGGAGAGGAAAGTATTCCGTGAATTTGTAATTACGAGAGAGAGACACACAGGATTCTACAATGGCAAAAAGCGAGAATTCTTCGCAGCGCGAAGAAGAGGAGAAGAAGAACGCCAGCAACACGGTGGGGCGAGAACAACAGGGATAAGAAAACGAGGTCCACAGACGAGATCCATATGAAAAAAGATACAAAACCCAGGTGCCGAAAAGTTTCAGACTTGCTTTTTAACCAACGCACCTTACCCAGTTCGGAACCGGTTCCTGGACTGCATTTTCCAACGTGTCACTTGGCCATTGGTAAAGAGGAGGGGGGCTATAATTACATATAGTAAAGGATGTCGTGATGTGAAGCATCAGTTCATCCATCTCTCCCATCATCCATCCGTCCATCCGTCCGGTCATCCATGCAAATCAACACCCTGGAAGCTCCGAGATTGCCGGCTGCACACCATCCCTCTACTGGGTCTGACACTGGAGCTTTCTGCCCACCAAGAATGCAGCTTTCGACATCATCATCCTCCATGTGCTCCTTGCTTGCTTGCTTGCTGGACGGTGCATAAAATAATCACCACGTATGATCAATAATATTTACACATGACCGCATGTAATGTGTTTTTTTGTTTTCTTTCAATTTTGTAATGCAGCCAAAGTGGTGATGATCCACATGAATAATTAGCCATACATAAATATTTTCAATAGTCAGAATTTTTTTTAAAAAAGGAAAAATGTCAGATTTCTGTCTATACATGGTTCAAGAATATTTTAGCCAAAAACATAAAAATAACATGTTATGACAAGACAAAATGTGGCATAAAATTTGGTAATTTAATAAACAATAAATTTTTTTATGAAGTGTCCAATATGCCTTTGATATCTATGTTGCATTGGTGCATTTGTCCGAATATGATCAATTTGTGTATGTTAATAATTAAGTTGTTTAAAAAATCTAAATGTATTTGTTATAAAAGTATGTGTGTTTTGGCGATGAAAAGAAGTGTGCAATGGAAGTGAAGATTGGAGACGAAGCATTCGACGAAAATGGAGCAACATACAAATGAGAGGGTGAAGTGTCTAGAGTTGATATATGAAATTTCTTTTTCCACTTCCATTTTCCAAAACTAACTAACTAGCAAGCAAGCTTAAAGAAACAAAGGTTTTCTCTAGAGATGATAATGTAGTAAGAAGATAAGCTCAATGATGATCAGCACAGCGCATACGAAACTATTTTGAATGTCGTGACGAACAAAGAAGGCAAACTGTTCTTTGTGTATGGCAGTGGTGGAACCGGCAAAACATTTGTTTGGACAACGCATCTATCCCGTCTACGAAGGCAAGGTAAAATCGTGCTTACAGTTGCCTTGTCAAGAATTACATCTTTGCTGCTTCTGGGCAGCAGAACCGCCCATTCAAGATTCAAGATTCCGATTGATCTGCACGATGAGCCGACTTACAACATCACACAACAGATGAAAGTGGCCAAGTTGGTGCGTAAAGTTGATCTGATCATTTGGGATGAGGCACCGATGATGCATTGCTAAGCTTTCGAAGCTGTTGATTGGACCCTGCGTGATTTGATGCAATTGGATGACGCATAGGCAACCGAAAAGATCTTTGGTGGGAAAACCATGGTCCTTGGTGGGGATTTTCGACAGATCTTGCGTGTTGTTCCCAAGGGAGGACGAGAAGTCATTGTCAGTGCTTCATTGCCTCAATTGCATCTTTGACAGCATGTTACAATTCTTCATCTTCATATCAACATGCGAGTCATGGCAGCCAATTTTGAAAAACAATGAGAGTTTGCCAAATGGGTGTTGAATGTTAAAGATGGCAGTCTTCTTGCCATTGTAGAAGAAGAAGGTGTCGATCTAGATTGGATCAAGATTCCGTCCCATATGAGGCTCCTAGCAAAAGATTGGAGCTTAGGAGGATTAATCTGAACCATCTATCTAAATCACTAACACCACTCTAGAGATGCCATGTATTTTATGCAATGCAGCATTTTGGCCCCCAAAAATACTGACATTGATGAAATCAACAATGCAATTCTAGAATCGTTATCTAAATAATTGCACACATACCTAAGTGCAAATTCTTTGACTTCGACAAAAGAAGGTGCAAGTGTTGCTACAGGAGTTTCAATGGATTCATTATATCTGGTGGAATTTTTAAACACTTTGCAATTCAGCGGTATTGCAAATCATAAGCTGGAACTCAAAATGAGCGTGCCAATCCTTTTGTTGCGCAATCACAATCAATCAATAGGATTGTGCAATGGTAAGAGGTTGATTGTTAAGAAATTGGGTCAACGTGTCATTGAAGCGGAGATCATCATAGGGAACAATGTTGGCAAACATGTGTTCATACCCCGCATCATCATGTCCCCCTCCGGGACTAATTGGCCATTTGTTTTGCGTCATCGTCAATTTCCTGTTCGAGTGGCATTTGCGATCACAATCAACAAGAGTCAAGGTCAAACATTAAACAACATTGGGGTATATTTGCCGTCTCAAGTCTATTCCCATGGTCAGTTATATGTTGCTATCTCACAGGTCACAAGCAGTGTAGACATCAAGATTTTCAATGGCCATGGTACCGATGGATACATGCGGAATGTCGTATATAAAGAGTTTTTGGAAATGTAATTTATAATTATAATTTTGTAATATGTACCATCAAATACACAAACCTGTGCATTAGGCACAGGGTTCAAACTAGTTTTAGACTTGCCTTTTAACCAACTTCACACCTTACCGGAACCGGTCCCTGGACTACATTTTCCAACGTGTCACTTGGCCATTGGTAAAGAGGAGGGGGGCTATAATATTTAATTTTCTCCCTCTCTCTCCTCTAGTTTTTAGTTTTTACCTACTTGTCCAAAAACAGGTTACGCCCGGTAACCGACCAGAGGAGCCGGATTACCGAAATAATCTCAGTGCATTCGCGCCTCGACTATATTCCAGCTCCTCTGGCCACTTACAGAATACATAACGTGCAGTTCAGAGGTTCGTGAGATTCGGATTTGGTCCTCCTCCTGTAACCTCTCTCTTCCTCCTTTTTTTCTTCTGTATTTCACTTGTACATATATAGGCTATGAGTTTTCAATCATTGAGAGCAGGGTTACATTTTTTCATCCATCTGAAAGATGGTTCTGGGCACTTTGTCATCCTTGGACAAGAGGGTTATGTTATTGCTCTCCAACCTCTGCACTATAGGTGTCTGTCTGGTAACCAGCTCGAGCACACTGGTTACTGTGAATAGTCAAGTTCTTCTGTTCGTGGAACAGGGGAACAGGGTTCTTCCATTTTCTGAGATCTTGGATGTAGAAAAATAAAACAAAAATTCATTGGCATCTTTCCATGGGGCAACACCTTCAGATGGATGAGAGCGGAATCATTGGAATTAGGCCAACGTTTGGCGATTGCCTCACATGGGGCCAGGCATGGGCCCTCCTTGAGGGTGACGCCTTTGTCTGGAGGCGTTGCCCTACACCAAAAATCTGCAAACAAAACATAGCAAAACCACAAATAAAGAAAAAGCAAAAGGATAAAAAGGAAAGAATGGTACACTTTCCTCCACATTTGATATTCCAGTCGGAAAAAATGACATAGGCATTTTGGAATTTTGGAATTTCCGCACCTATGTGGAATACTCCACAACAGGCTCTTTCTACACACTAGAAAAATCCAAGGAGGTCTTTTTACCGGTGTTGGCCAGTTACCCAGGTGCACCCAGTTACCGGAGCCTGGTCTGGTTTGTTGGGCCCATATCTAGAACCAGATAAGGGGGTCATTTGTGAAACCGGATTGGAACCACCCCTGGGTTATGGTATTGCAAGTATCTGGAACTGGACTTGGGGTTTGGTTCCAAACTCGTTTGAGAATCAGAATCGGACCCAAGGTCTTGGTCCAAACTTGTTTGAGAATTGGAATTGGATCAGATTTTTTTTATAAATTTGGTTCCATATCTGATTCAAGGGTGTGAAATGGGATTTTTGGGGGATTGGAATAGGGTTCTTTTGGTCTAACATAAGGTTTTTTTGAGGTTGAATTCTGATTTTTGGGGGATCTGAAATAGGTTTTTTTAGGGTCTAAAGTAAAATTTTGGGTTTGGAATAGGATTTATTTGGGGCTAATGTAGGATTTGGGAGGGGGGGGGAGCTCAGCGATAGCTTTGAAATAGGATTTTTTTGGGGATTTAAAATAGGGCAGAAGTGGGCATTTTCAAAATTGCTAAGAGGCCATTCAAGGTAGTAGCTACAATATGGAAACCCTACACATGGAATCACATAGGAGTTTTTTAAAAAGTTATAATCTTTTAGAGACATTCAGTGTAAATTAAGATTTCTAAATAGGCTAATTTTAATTATTCTCAGATTTTTAAAATAATAATAATAATTTTTATTTAAAAATTCATTATTGATTTTGATATTTTGAATGTTAGAATCAAAACCAAAGGTTACTTTAAACAAAAAATTATTTAACCAAAAATCAGAACCGATCTAACTTGAAAATAAATTTAAAACTGGAAGTACCAAAATTGCTCCCCTCATTACAAAGTCAGAATCAAAACCGAGTCCCATCTTTAAAATAAAAAACTGAACTGGGATCAATCCCTTTAAAAATGTAAGGAACTGGAACCAAGGGGTCCCCTTAGAATTGAAGAACCAGACAACACTGATATTTACATTCTCTTTTTTACTTAATACCAAAATGGACATGCCCTCTCCTCAGAATTTTAAAGTAAGATGCTTGAGTAATATAGGGTCCTAAAATAAAAAGCTTAGGTAACCTAAGATAAAACGTTTAGATAACTTACAATAAAAAGCCTAGATAGCCTAAGATAAAAGGCTTAAATAAATTCAAAAAATTAAGGAACCTAAGGTAAAAGGCTTGAGTAACTTACAATAAAAAATTTATGTAGCCTAAGGTAAAAGGCTTAGATAGCCTAGAGTAAAAAGTCTAAATAATTTATGAATCTTAAAATTTTAAAAACCTAGATAGCCTAGGGCTTTTGGATAACCTATGAAACCTAAAATTAAAAAATTTAAATAAGCTAAGAACCCTAAAGCAGAAAAACCTAGGTAACCTAGGAGTCCAAAACTGAAAAAAAAAGCCTAGGCTTCCCAATACTGAAATTTGGTGCAGGTTGCTAAACTGCCCGTAGTGAAAAAAAATATTAATCAAAAATTAATTAAGGGATTTATGTGTTCTTCCAAACCCTAACTACCTACAATAGTCTATTCTTTTTTGACTGTTCTTGTGTTGTCATGCACTTGTTAAGAAAGACTCAAGCTTCTCAACAAAATAAAGAAAATAGAAAGAAAATAAAGAGAATTTTTTTTAATAAAATTTTCATAAAATTCTCCATAAACATTATAGTAGAAATATTAGATTATCGTAGGCTACCTAAGCTTTTTGATTCAGTTAATCCTTTTACTTTAGACTACTTAAACTTTTTATTGTAGTTTATCTAAACTTTTTTATTTAAGATGCATAGGTGACCTAGGTTTTAAATTCTAGGCTACCTAAGCTTTTTTATTTATCTAAGCTTTTTACCTTAAACTATCTAAACTTTTTATTGTAAGTTATTTAGAGTTTTTATCCTAAATTATTTAATTTTTTGATTTATTTAAGCTTTTTATTTTTGATTACCTAAACTTTTTATTGTAGGTTATTTAGATTTTTTTATCCTAGGTTACTTAGGCTTTTAATCCCAAAATTCTTAGGCTACCTAGACTTTTTAGTTTAGAACACTAAAGTTACTTGAGCATCTTCTTTAATAATTTTGAGGATAAGGCATGACCATTTTGGTATTCCATTGGGGGAGGGGGGGAGGGAGGGGGGTGTTTGTTTATGCAATGTGATAATTTGACGTTTTTGACTTTTAAAATATTTCAAGGTCTAAACAATAGCCTAGCAAATATACAATTTTTAATGATAAAGTTTGGCAGGGATTCATTATCATCAATAAAATGCATGGAGAATGAAAGGGGGAGGGGGGTAGGAAGGGATGGTGGGACTTGTGGTTATCCTTAGGGATGTGATTTATATGGCTCCCAATAATGTGGAATTTATTTTTCCGCAACAAATGGATCAATCCCACCAACCCCAACTTGACCCCAGTCCAGATACACAACCTAATCCCACAAAGTACGGAACCCCTAGAAAGCTCTGAATACCCTTGGATTCCAATTTCTTAAGTATGTTGAAAATTGAAACAAGTGTAAAGGAAGTCCAAACCTACAATGCATCTAGGCCAATCCCAAGGCCTCCTTAATGACGCAAAAGGAAAAACTAGGGTAGTTCCTTATAGGAAGCGGAGAATGATAACAATCATTTCACAATTTTGTAGAATTTAAGATTTTGGGATGTATGTGTTATGTGATGGTTCACAAGAAAAATAAAACACGTTACCATAGTATTATGGCAAGTTTCCATGTTTTAGTGTTCAATAGTTAGTTCATTTTGAAGATTCTCTATTTTCCTTCACAAAATTTGGTTCACTGGAAAACAAAAATTAATTAAATAAAAAATTTAACCTTTGTGAAAATAATATAATTTTTGTAAAAGCTGCCAATCTACTTTGATTCAAGGGTGGCAGACCCCGGTTTTTTGCAATCGGGTTATTTAAGGTTTTAATATAAGACCCGATTGTCTGAGATCGCACAAAATCGGGTTTTATTTTGAAAATCGGGTTTTAATAGGGTGCGGACTGCAAAAGAGGGCAACGGTAACCTGGCAACCCACTCCGTGTTCAGAACTCTGAACTTCAGAGGTGGGCAATTGGCAGTTTGGCTTGCACTCAACTTCAGTGAGAGTGATTCCGATCATGCCGGCCTCAATTAATGTTACCCAGAATAAAACCATGGTTTTGATACAAATCGGGTTTTATTCATTTAAACCTTAAACCCGATTTGTCGGGCGGAAAAAATCGGGTTTTTACCACCCTTGCTTTGATTATTGATGCCATTCAATTTTTTACGACTTAGAACACCCTTCTCAAGCAAAGAAGCATCTAAGGTTTCTGCTATGGCTGCACATGAGACCTTATTTGGATAATGCCCCAAGCTTGACATTAACACTTTCAGATGTTTTGCTACTAGGTAGTGCCCTTTGGAGGTGGGTGAGGTTTTCATCAAAATAAATACTTATAATTTGGACTCCAGCCAGAAAACCCAACTGATTTATTTTTCAAAAGTGCACCAACAAGGGTGGTGGGGACCATAGTGAGAATCATAGGCCAACTCTAGAAACTCATTGACAAGCTGATGACTTAGGAGTTCCAGCACTTGTCTCAACTTGGCTTCCTTTCAAATTGCTCCATGTTTTCAAAGCTGCTTACATTCACATTCTGGAAATTGCAAAGCTTCATTCTTTGATTCTTGAATCATATTTTCATCTGAATTCTTTGGTGAGTAGGTTCCAAAGTTGATCACTATGTGTGTCATTCAATGATGCATACAGTAATCTTGTGTCAAAAACTCTTTTTGTCACTGAAGTTTGGGATTTAACAGTTGCCCAATCCTCCATGAACTTAATCTAGCTTTTCCATCTTCTCTTCCCTGACTTGTTTTTTGTGAAATGTACATAAAAGATTTACAAGAGCAACTTTGAATTCAACTATTGGATTTTGTAATCCTGTTCATATGGATAAGTCAATTGTTCAGCTTTTTCAAAGCTACAATCTCACCTAATGTTAGCACCTAACACTAACATTAAGCTAATATTAAACTAATACTAAATTAATTTTTAAAGCACAATGTTAGTTAACATTAATTTTAATGTTAATTAACATTTAAATTTTGATTCACATTGTTTAAGTTAGTGTTAGTTTAACATTATGATGATGGATTCATACCATCATCATGATGCTACCAAAAATCTCCCTGTCTACCAAAAACATGAGCACCTAGTAGCCAAGATGCTGCTACAAAGTTTGGAATCAAATAGTGCTGGAACTTGCAACTAGATGCAGAAAGATTGCAGCAAATGTTAACAAGCAAATACAAGGTCATCAGAGTGCTTACTTTCTTCAGTTTGTTCATCATCAAAGCTAGAGAAACTCTCTCAACAAGATTATCCATGGAATATGATGGAGGCATAACTCCTTTTTCTGTAATCTTGAATAGTAGAATTCCTGTAGAATTTGAGCAAGACCAGAAGAAGAGGTGTGCAGGAGAGAGAAGATTCCTCATCATGCAAACCATTAGCATTTGGCATCTGAGTGAAAGCGGAATCGTGTTGTTGGCGCCTACACATGCTTCAAGCTTCAAGTTTTGCCAGACCGCTGAGAGATGCTTTCTTTCTCTAGTGACAAGTGAATGGGGAAGGATTTGCAGCGATAGCAGAAGGGCTTCGCTCGCGCTCTGTTGAGCAAGCCGTTTTTTAAAGAGATTCGTCCAACTCTGTCGCGTGGGCTCCGCAACAAACGTTCTAGAAGCCCCTAGTGACGGCAACAACATGGACCAAACCGGAATAAGGGAGCAAATAGCAGATCAGGGAGAAGGGAGGGAGATGGGAGGAGTGGGGAAGGAAGAAAGGAAGGCAATCTTCTTCCTACAAGCTTCCAGGTTTGAATTTGTGAGCGGTTGGGGGCCTTTTTCTTCTTCTTTTTAAATTAAAAAAACATCTTTAAATTTATTTTTTGGGGCGGTGTTTATCTTTGCGTCCCAGTTTCCTGTGGCCCCTTTTTTTTTCTTCTTCTATGGGTGCTTTGCTCCCGGTCGGGGTCAGTTTGCCCCCTATTTCTGGTGGGTCGGTCCTTTCCTTCCCCCTAGACCGGCTCCAGCTTTTATTTCCCCTTCTGCCCCCTTTTCAGTGCAGCCATTCGGGCCGGTTGTCGATCTAGGCCCACTTCTTCCCTTGCCGGCAAGAGCAAGGCCCGATGTGATGTCCTGTGTACTGAATGTGGTGCCCTTTTTTGGGGCCGTGGTATGTCTCGTCATCAGCGCCATTGTCAAGCTTTTCAAGTTCTTTCTTTTGGTGGTTTTTCTTGCCCTTCGGCTTCCCTTCTTGCCCCTTCTCCCATTCCAGTGGCTTCGATTTGGGTGTTAGAGGTGGACCCCTTAGCACTTTCCATTTAGGTCTTCCTCAACCTCATTTGTATTTGTGAATCCTTTTCACTTTGCAACAAGAAATGCAGGTTGTTTTTCATTTGCCTTTGGATCGCCTTGTTTGAGACCCATTTGACACTACTACCTAGCATTTATTTTTGCTTATCCCTCAATGGTGTCTTGTTCTCTCCGCCTATGGTGATGTGCTAGACACCAAGACACTAGAGTTTGGCTTTGGCAATTTTTATTGAGAGATTAGGAAAAGTTTCAAGTGGAACATTATTTTCAAAGGCAAGCGCTTGCTGTGAATATACCTTTGAACCAAGGCCCCTCAACACCCTTGCTCCCTTCATACTCTTCTTCTAACATGCCCCCCTCATGGCAACTTGGGCGGAGCTTGGCTCTAAGGTGTGTTGGAGAATATGGTTGTGCAGTGAGGGCCTTTGCCCCCTTGGCCTTGATTGTTACTTCCTTAAGAACTGTGTTAGCTTTGCATGCTCTCCACCCTTCAGTTTCACCATCCCTTACCCTTATTCTTTGATGGACTTTTAACTGAACAAAAACTTAGAATTATCTTTGGGTTTTTTTTAATTAATTTTTTTCCACATGTCCCATCTTTTCGTAGGAGGACCTTCTAACATGGTCTTTTAGCATCTTTGGGATGCTTTCAACTTCGAGGATTTTGTTAGCAGTTTCCTACAACTTCACCAACTGAGTTCCCATGTTGCCATAGGTCGTTTCCCAAGGTCTATTGCTCACATCCTTGGTGCCGCTAGGTTTTTAGCCTTGGTCAAGCCTTCAAGTGGCATTAGACTAATTGCAATGGGCAAGGTCTTCTATTGGCTGGTCAAAAAGGGCTTATGCTTTTAACTTTGGGATAGATTTCTTTTCATTTTTCACTTCATCAGTTTGGTGTGGCAGTCAAAAGTGGATGTGAAGCGGTGATGCACAACATTTGAACTATGTTGGATGTCCACCTCGAATGGGTGGTGTTGCAAATGGATGTGACGAATGCATTAATTCCATCTTACGTAAAGCCATCTTCTATGAGCTTCATGTGATAGGAAACCAGTTGTCTTTGGTTTTTCCTTTTGTTTATTCATTTTATGGCTAGCAATTACCTTTGTTCTTTAATCATCATTCCCCTAGTGGTGAACTCTCTATTATCTTTTCGTTTGTGGGCACACATTATGGTGACCCATTTACTAGGCCCCTTTTTGTTTTAACTCATTTTTGTGCCTTGCGAGCCCTTCATGTCTTTTACCTTTGTTGGCAGATAACACTCACATCTTCGGCGTTGCTTCCCTTGTTTTCCTTGTTTTTGACCATATTGCTTCCCAATTGGTTGATGTGGGTCTTTCTATTTAGCCCCGCAAATGTGTTGATTGGTCCCCTTCCAACTTGCCCTTCAATTTTCCCCCCCTCATAGTTTTTGTTGCCTTCCAAACAACATTAAAGTTTTAACCCCTTTGACTCTATGTTGTTTTCCTTTTTTTTTTTTACATGATGTTTTGGATGAAGAAGTTTGCCATGCAAGGGTGCTTTCGGGGTTGGGGGACATCCAAGTTATTTTTGGGATCTTATTTCGATGTTTTGTGCAAAGGCCTTCCTATTTGCTTCATGTGTTTCCACCCCTCCCGAACTTTTGACACCAACTTGCATCTTTCAATTTGACCTTCATGCAAGTTTTCAAGAGGCTTTTAGGCCCAAGTATGTTTGAATGTCTAAAAGCCGCTTTGGTGTGTTGATAGGTTTTGCTCCCCAATTCTAGTGGTGGGATAGGCTTCATTTCTATAAAGATCATTACATCAACAACGTATTTGGGGGGTTGGGCGTTAGTTGTGTTGATCATTGTTTCTAGATTTTTGTTGGATTCACACCCATTCTTATTGGTGGTTATTGGGGCAAGTAATTCGAATTCGTTCCCCTTCCAAGTGCACTTGAAGTTGTCTCAAAAGTTTCTTCCTTCGATTGTAACAGCATGTCTACATTTGTTCGAGCAATTTGCAAGGAGGGGAATAAATTGACTTAAGGAGACTATTTCAAAAAAACTACATGACCGTTCCTTTTCCAACATCATCTCTGACATGTCTTTTGATTTACATCAAACATGTTTGAGGTCTTGTGCAAAACTTGGTGTGGGAACTTGGTTATTTGCTTGCCTTGTCATCCCATACTTTCATCTACCTTCAAATGTTTTCCCTTCAACATTGTGGACCAAGTTAAGCCTCCCCATCCTTTGACTTTTGGTCTAATCCATTGCATATGTGGCCAACTGTTAAACCCTTTGAGGATCCACCTCTTTCGTTGTGCCCATGGTGGGGAGAGGACTATATCCCATGATGTCGTTTGAGATGTTTTTCCATTATAAGAGATGCGGGGTTTCACATCTTGGGAGAACAAACACACATTCTTCCACCACCTCTCTTAAGTCTTCTTATTGATGGGTTGACATTGTTCTATCAATGGATGGCATTTGCACATTGGTCGATGTCATCATTGTTGACCCCATTCAAACAAACTTGGTATCTTGGATGGTTCTTTTTCATGGGTGGTTGCTACAGTGGCTACTCGAATGAAAGAAGGCCTTTATCGCAACCACTACCTAACAAACATGTTTTTTCCTCTTGCCATAGAGGTTTTTGGGTGTTTTCTGACGCGCTCCCAAGTCCCAAGTTAGCCCCAAGTCGAGGCTAGGTTACTCAAATTACGGAATTTTTGGGACTCGGGGCACGCTCCCAGCTTCCAGCACTAAAGGGGGTGAGAGGGGCATGTTGAAAGCTCCGGGATAGTCTAGGAAGAGGGACAAGCTTACTCAATTATACGGTCCTGCATCCAAATCCAACCAACAAGTTGGTTAGAACTCATTCTGCACCCTTTTGGTGTTGAGACAATCCACGAGCTACCTTGGACTCACTTGACTCACCACGGCCCGGATTCGGGGGAAGCCACCACCTTCCCCCATATGGTATTCTTTGCAGCTCTCCGCCGCACTTACATCCAAATGGCTCTTTTTCCCGGGACTCCCAAAGTGGAGTCCCGAAATTATCCCGATTTGGACTCCCAGGACTTTGGACGCTCATAACTTCTCACTCCGAACTTGGATCGGGACGAGGTCTAAACCAAAGTTGTAGCTCTCCTCAAGAGCTTTCCAACGGTGTGTCACACTTCACCTGCACGCACCGGAATTGGGTCGATTCCCGACTTTTAGTGGTCGGGAGTCAAACTGCCAATTTGACTCTCGCCCTTCTTTCGACCATAACTTGTGTTGTAGATGATTAAATGGCTCATGCGAGGTCATTTTGGACATCTACACTTCAAGACCTTTCCAACGATATAAAGAACACCTCAATGCGAGGTGTTTTGATCCTTGCAATCGCACTCTGAGTTTTTGAGAGTCCCGGAGGACTCCCAAGTCCCATTTTCGAGAGTGGGAGTGGCGACCTCACACTTCCCTCAAAGTGGGGTTGCGACATTTTCACTAACAATTTGACAACTTTATCCATCAATGTGCTAACATGGCATGAAAAACAAAAGGCACCGAACGCCATCCTTTATTGGTTTTACATTTTTTTTATCAACAAAGAGTGTCGTTGGTTTTACAAAGAGTGCAAGCCACCTCCATCTCAAGGCAAGCTATTATGCAAGGGAAGGTTCTTTTAAAATTGGAGTTTTATCAAATTTACCTCCCCTATTTTAGTTGATATGCTTCATGCGACTAGTGCAAGTTTCAGTCCTTAATGGTTCCCTTTCTTCCATGTGGCTCGCCTCTTTGGGGCTCCTTTGTTTACCTTGCATTTTGTTTCTTTTCTCTCCCTTTCTTGGGTGCTTTCTTCTTATAAAGTTTGACATGGTTTCATCATCAAAAAAGGAAGAAAAGAAAGAAGGCAAAGAGGGTAGAAGGTAAAGTGAAAGAAACATGGAGCGTGAATAGGAGAGGTATGAAAAGGGAAGTATAGGGAACATTGGAAAAAAAAATGGTGGTATCTTACCATGGACTTATGGGCTCTTTTTTGGGGTTACTTTAATGGTGCTTTCACACTTGATATTAAGTTAATGTTAAATGAAAATCTAGATGACATCCAAGGTGGCACCCAATGTTAAATGGGCGATAGTTTAATGTTAAATGAATGTTAACATAAAATGTTCATGGTAAGTAGGTGTTAAGTCCTAAATGATTAGCATGGTGTTAGGGACTCTACACTAAAATCTTAAACACCAAGTGTGAATGCACCTATCAAACTTTTATGTTAAAATCCATATTTTTGTTAGATTTGGTGGTAATTAACACCAATTTAACATTGCATTAACATTTTCTTAACATTGCGTGCCATCTAGGATTTGATGGTAGTTAATTGTTTTGGTGTGAATTTTACAAAATTTGCTCCTCTCCTAACATTGAATTAGCATTGTGTGATTACAATTTACCCATGGCTTCAAATAAAAGATTAAATGGTGTGAAAATTTGAAGGGCATTAAATTATTGAGGGTTAAATGTAGTATAATGTAAGGCTGGGGGGACATTGATATCTATTTGTTTGACTCTTTTATATATTTTATAATTTAATATTGAAATTCTTGGAACTTAATCTAATTGAAATTAGATCAAGTTCCAAGAATTTCAATATAAGTGGGTTAGTAATATGGCAAAGTACCTATATTGTTCTCTTTGTTTAGTTGACATAAGAATGTGTTTCTTGATGAGAAATGGTTCCAACAATGCAGTGAGCTGACCTGCCATGGAGAATAGTGTTGTCATATGCTACCACTTCAGTTTGAAGCTTCTCCTTTTTGCCGATTCCTCCATCTGCAGCTGTATATTTGCTGCCGGAAGCTGTTCATCAGCCAGTTTCCATGACGATCTAATACCAAACCTATGACAGAAGAACTACAGAATTTCAGAGCTTCAGTGAGAGGCTCCTTTGTCTGCCACAGAACAAAAAAAGCAATCCTAGCATCATTAGAGTAAGAGAGTCACCCTAAACCCTAAACCCTAAACCTAAACCCTAAAACCCTAAACCCTAAACCCTGAGCACACAGTAGTTTGGGTTATGCTCTTGAAGATGGCATCCACTGCCACCTATGAGTTGCTGCAAGAGAAAGATATGTCAGCACAGATTTGATAAAGAGGCCAGAAGTCTGCTTCCTAAAGGTCTTTTGTTTGCTGTCTGTCTTTGCATCCTCCTAGAAAAAAATGATGGGCATCTTTTTGCTAGAGAAACAAAAATACACTCGATACACTTGATTATCAGAGAGCTCCAGAGCTTCCATGGCTGCCAAGATGTGAGCACGACAAATCCTCTTCAACTAGGTATAACATTTTAGAGTTTTGAACCTGTTCTGTTGCTATTGCTGTGATTGTAATCTGCTGGTAGCTGCTGCAGATGACAATTTGCAGTGGTCGCATATACTACTACTGGAAAGAATTGCTGGTGCACATCACCTGTCAACAAGTGCACACACACCCCCTCCTTGCAGTATGTTGTGAATGGGAACTGTTGTAGAGCTCTTCATTATGGTAAATGTCGTAAGTGAGCAACACAATAGCTCATCAAAGAAAGTCGGCAAACGGCAGCACTCGTGACTCATAAAATTGGAAATCTCCAAGTGATAGTCTTGTTTGGATATTGCATTTGTCAAAATCCATTACATCCTTGTTGCAAGCTGCACAAACTGATTGTTTCATTCAGAGAATGCATTCATTGAACTCCATTGCATCCTTGAAGCAAAAAACCAATTGTTTCATTTAGAGATTGCATTCATCAAACCCTATTGCATCCTTGCAAGCACAAGCAAAAAACTGACTGTTTTGTTCAGAGATTGCATTAGTCAAAACCAATGCATCCTTGCACGCTCAAGCACAGACTGATTGTTTCATTTTAGAGATTGCATTAGGTCAAAAACTGTTACATCCTTGCAAGCTGAAGCACAAACTAATTGTTTCATTCTGAGATTGCATTCATCAAACTCCATTGCATCCTTGCCAAGCTCAAGCTCAAACTGATTTTTAAGGAAATCAGAATACATCACAAGAGCTTCTCACCTCTTCTTCAAGCAGGAGAGCATGTCTCTGCAGGAATATGGCTGAAGGATTATCCTCAAGGATCTGGTTTCAAAATGATCTGTAGAGACCACAGCAAAATAATTGAAAGATTCTGAGGGGGAAAAACGCCACACAACTCAAGCAATATACAAGCAGCAGCAAAGTTTGAAGAAAATGAATGAGGCAAAAACTGGAAGGGGAGGTGGTATGGTGCTAAACACTCCATTATGGTTTTCTCCATAGCCTTGTCTATCATCTAGCTTTTCTTTGTCCACACTTGAACTTCTTCATTGGTTTAGCAATCACACAACAATTTGTGGCTGAAAACCAGCAGCAAATGTTTTACAGATTGTTTCTCATGAAGTTGCAACTGCTTCATTCTGCAGAGTTGGTGGTAGATAGATAGATACTGCAAGTATCTATTGTTTTTTTATCTCTTACTGCTGCTGCAATCAAACATCTTGAGCACATTCACCTGTGAGTGCAGTACAAAGATCTTGAGCATTTCTTATTAGCATCAATGCATTGCACAGTGTTTCATGATGGATTTTGTGATGATCAAGAGAGGGAAGGTTAAACAACAGAAAGCAGCAGCTTGGACACACGCACAATGATTGTCTCTCTCAACTGAGGAAAACAAATGCTTCAAAAGCACACCAAGATTTTGTTTGCAGCAGCAATTCAACCATATCCAACATACCTTCCAAAGACGCAGAGATCTTGCAGGAGTGGATTTTGGGAAGCTTAACAACACACAGGAGCAGCTTGAACATGAGCACAACGATTGTCTCTCTCAACAATGGACAACAAATTCTTCAACAAAGTACCCTGAGGTTTTGTTTGCAGCAGCAATTCACAACCGCATCCAAGATACCTTGGAAAGATGCAGAGACCTTGTCGGAACGTACAGCGCAAGTATCATCATCATCACCCTCAGCGCAGGTATCATCATCATCATCAATCCTCATGGCGAAGATCAAAAACTCGATCAAGATGTCTCTCCTCTTGCGGAACTGCAAACGGTCAAGATATCGAGCGGCATTCGAGCACCAGCCAACAACCGCCAGCATAGTGGCGCCCCTCCCATCCACCGTAGACTGTTTTCTTCGATTCAGTCGAGTAATAAGCCTCTTGCTTCCGCCGCAGGAGATTGCAAAAAAGATCCGCGATGGCACCCTTGCAAGATGATCTGGACTCGTAGAGAAACAATCAAAGTCTACTCGTGGAATTATTCCGAACAAAACGTCAACAAAAAGCCGAAGTACCTTTTAAAAGAAACACTCCGAAAAGTCCTCTTACGGACACACAAAACAGGGTCTCTTACGGGCACAGAAAAACAGGGTTGGTTTTCTTGGGCATACAGTGTAGCGCAATCAACTCATCTTGTTGTGCTATTGCAATGCGGGTTGTGAAGGAGCTTTGTTCGTCCTCCAGCTTCGTACCGCCAGCAGCAACTTCTTCGTACCGCCGTGAGCGCCAAATGTGTACGCTTTTTGTCCATCTTCCCGCTTCTTTCCGTGAGCGCCAACCGAAGTAGTGTCTGTTTCGTTGTTCCTCCTCCTCGAGACTTTCCTGCCGCGAGCGCCTCAAGCTGTAAGCTTTCCACACTCTCTTTTTTACTATGCGCGACATGTACATCAGCAGCAAGCCATAGTCGTCGTCCTTGTTGCAGCGTCCATAGTGCAGCGGGAGTAGTCCTCTTCTGCAAGTCCTTGCCGAGAGCTTCCATTGAACATGCGTTCTTTGTCTGTTCTGCAGATTGATTGATCATCCCGCTTGACACGCATCTTTGAAGCCAGGGTCTTCAGTTTTCAAGCACTATTTGCAGTACTTTTCTGTTGTTTCATTGCTGCATGGTGTTGTCTTTTGTGATCTGTTTCCGCTGAGAAAGGAGACCGAGAAAGAGTCGCGAGAGAGAGAGAGAGAGTCGAGGCGGGAATTGTTCCGTTTGTTCGGTGATGGTGACGCAGAGGAACGAGACATGTATACAGCTGAACGGAGTGGTGCGATCTGGCTTCTCGGAGAGAAGCAACACGATCTACATCAAAGGAACATGGTACCCGATGCATTTTCTTCTCCTCATCACGGACGGCATCGATGCTTGGAGGATCGATGCGACAGAAAACGTGGTGACATTGCGGGCGAGAAGCTTGCAACTCACGGAGAGCGAGTATGTAGATAAGGCGCATTCTTACCTCGGCCAACAACACGCGAGCTCGCTCTATTCTCTACATCGCACAAGCTCCGAGGCAGTGCAACTGATGTGCACTCCCACGGACAAGCAATACACTGTCGGATTCAACTTGGAACTGATCTTGAAGAAGGTACCAGCGGTGAGCATCACTTTCGACATGTTGCAATTTCTGATGCAAGCTCACAGAGATCTGTTGGAGCAGTCGGAGTATAAGACACGAATGTTCGAGCGCACCAAAGCTGCTATGGAGAAAACCATCGTTGAGCTTCAGAAGGAGAAGCATGAGATGGAATCAGAGCTTCTACAGCTGAAGACAGGGGAGGAAGAGGACGACGAGGAGGAAGATGATGACGATGTTGGTGTCATGACTGTCATATCAGCAGCAGCAGCAGCAAAGAGGAAGAAAGGTGAGCATACTGTGGAGAAGAAAGGAGCTTCTGTAAGGAAAAAACCTCTATGGAGTTTTTCTGTCGCATCACCACCATCCTTGTCTCCTCCTCCAGCAGCAACCTCCAAGGCGCTGCCACGCTATTCCAATGGCAGCAAAGAGATTTCCAAGTCTGGGAGCAAAGCAAGACGAGGAATTATGACACCAACAAAGATCATCAGCAAGCAATCTGTGTCTGAAACCAAGTATGGCAACAGCTGGGAAGCACAACCAGCAAAGTTCTCTGTTGTTGGAGCTGCTGCTGGTTATTCAGAGGAGCATCAGACTGCTGAAGAAGATGATGATGATGATGATGATGATGATGATGATGATGAAGATGATGAAGGAGGAGAAGAAGAAGAACACAAAGGAGACAAAGAAGAAGAGAAGAAGAAGACTGGCAGAGTAAGACACAAAAAAATGATCATTGCTCATGCAAATGTAGAGGGATCTCAATTTGCTGCAGGAGACTTAGCCTTTACAGAACAGCATTATCAGTTGATGAATGCACACAAGGGAAGAAGAGCAACTGGATCAACGAAGGAAGGCAGGAGATCAACAGCATCTCACAGTAAAGTAAAGAAAGGTGAAGGCAGTAGATCTGCTGCAATATCTATTTCAAAGAAGAAAGGAGGAGACATTGTTGTCTCTGCAGATCCAATAGAGGAGCAAGCAGTGAAAGGCATCAAGGTGTTGGTACCATTTACAACTTCTGGATCTACTGGCGGTCAGGATGGAGAGAAGAAGAAGAGGAGGAGCAGGAGTGATGAGAAAACACCAAACCCAAGCAAGAAAAGAGGCCGACCATCTGACCCTGGAAGCCAGCACAAACAATCTTCTGAGAAGAAAAAAGCAGGAAGTTTGCAATGGATCAGCAGCCAAGCAGAGAGTGCAGAAGCAAACTCACGATCACAAAATGCATCTCTTGTTCATGACACTGATGATGCGCATCAGCAACAGCCCTTTGGAGTGCTGGAAAATAACAACAACAGTCTTGCCATTATGCCAGTGAATCATGAACAGAAGAAGTTCAATGTCATCAGTGCAGATATTCATGATTTTGACAGTGACCGTACAGAGAAGGCGATGGCATTGCATCAATTCTGGGCACTCTATGATGACAAGGATGGAATGCCGCGGTTTTACGGCCGCATTACGAAGATGAGACACTCTCCTTTTGAGGTCAATGTTCAGTGGCTGGAGCCTTATCGTCCCGTAGTTCGACGGTCAGGTCTTGTGAAATCAGCAGCACTTTCCGCATCATGTGGAGAGTTTGTGCTTGCAACTGAATGTTCACAAACATTGGCTGCTTTCTCACACAGAGTGGAGATAGAGGAAGATGTTTCAAGAGGCACTTTTCAATTGTATCCAAAGAAGGGTGAGGTCTGGGCACTTTACAGAAATTGGTCAAAGCCCAAACCTGAGAAGGTGGCTGATGTAGCAGCAGATGAGGAAGAAGACAATGTGAAGTTTGAGTATGAATTAGTGGAAGTACAGAGTGATTATTCAAAGGAGAAAGGTGTGAAAGTAGCACCAATATATAAAGTTTCAGGCTTCACTGCACTCTTCAAATCAGGAGGATATTGGGCAAGCATTGCAATTCCTGCCAAGGATGTACCATCCCGCTTCTCTCATCGAATTTCTACTTACCAGATTAGTGGAGATGAGAAGCCAGGAGTGCCAAAGGATTCTCTGGAGCTTGATCCCGCTGCTACTCCTCCGGAATACCTTAAACAATCTACAAATGGGTATGGTGATGGTGTTGACAATTTTCCAGTTCCTGAAGTGGAGGCACTTCAGACAGTTTCTGAGTCTGGTTGAGTGGCAGCAGTGGTGATGCGCACCATATGGCTTTTTAATTTATCTCATCTGGAGCATTTTCTTTAGCTCTCTGGGGTGTTTGATTGAATGTCAACTATCCAACACCTGCTTCAACAAAAAAACAGCAAGTAACAACATACTGACAACCAACAAAATTCACATTTGAAAGTTCCTTGAAGAGATGATTGAAATCTGCTGTTGATGGGCTTGTTGAGTTGGGAGATGAGTGATTTTTAGGCCTCTTGTATGTTGGTAGAGAACAAAAAGGTGGGGTTGAGAATGCTTGGGTTACAACAAAACACAGAGGTTGTGACAGACAGAATGGCCCCTCCCATCCTTTCAAATCTCAACTGACACTGAAGTCTCTCCAGTGCTGCTGACTGACTTGTGCAAGAAAAGAAAACGCTGTTTGTGACATATTACTTGCTTGTTGAAAAGACCCATTTGATATGGATGGACTTGCACAAGTTCAAAACAGAATAGATGATTCTGGTTTGCCTGCCACTTGAGTTGATGGTGCATTGAAAGTTTTGAAACATACCTGTTGTGACGCTCAACTGGGTGACTGTTGTGAAGCTCAGCATCACTGCTATTTATGATGAAGAAGATGATGAACTTCTGACACTTCCTGGCGAGCAACTCGCTCGCAAGTTCAAAACAGAGTCGATGATTCTGGTTTTCCTGCCACTTGAGTTGATGGTGCATTGAAAGTTTTGAGACATAACTATTTTGGAGCTCAGCTCAGTGTGACTGTTGTGAATCTTGGCATATCTATTGTGAAACTTGGCATCACTGCTATTCATGATGAAGAAGATGTTGAACTTCTGACACTTCATGGTGAGCAACTCACTTATATGGTTATGACTGGTACTCTAATTGTTGTGTGACCTTCAAAGTTGTTTGTTATTGAGAGTTAGTTCTCTGCAAAATCTTAGACACAAAATCTTGCCCCCATGTGTCCTCTCTTTGTATTGCCATTAATCTTTATTTGCCAACAAGGAGCACAAGAGGCAGCCCTCAGTATGTGCTCTGGTTAAACATGCACTGAGAGTGTGCTGAGTACGCTCTCCGAAACACAACACGCTCTTGTTTCTAGGCTTAGATGCAGTGGTCTTTGAAAATGTCCTTGCATATGGAATCTCATGAATAGTGGTTTTTAAGAAGAGCATGAGAACATGCGGGGAACTCATGATGAGTGTTTATTATCACAGTCGAGATCACGCCTACCTTCTTTGAAATCAAATTTGTTGGCAAGAGCTAATGGCCCACCCATGGGTACAGTGTCTCTTTTGGGGGGTTTTCTTGCCACTTTGGTGACCAAAAAATTCCAGTTTGAAAGCTCTGAAGCCATGTTAAAGCAATAGGTTCCACTTGGTTGCCAAATTATAGCAGAATTCATAAATTGTTCGACTTCTGCTCTGACATGGAGACAAATCTGACCAATTCCTCTTGTGGATGATTGCTGGTGTGTGTGGCTACATTACAGAATTGGAAAAAAAAAATCTTGCATGCGTACAAGTGCAACAAATGTGCTCCTTCTCTCCTGATATCAGAGATGTGTTATACAAGAGTTCCCAACAAGATAATGAACTGCAATTGCCTCTTAGTGCTGCCCCTTAACTGTTGGTCCATGTATATTAAATCTCTTGCGAGGTCACCCATCCCAATACTATTCCAGTGGAAGATAGCTAACGTCACAGTTCTTATGGACTCCAAAAATTTGATTATGAGAAAATATTTTAAAATTTGAGAAATTTTAAGTTCCAGAGAAATCATTCTAAATTCAATAACTTTTGCTCCATTGGTCCAAAAATTGTAAAAAGGACAACTGTGCACACTACCTTGTCAAGGGCGCTCCATTGGTACCAAAAGCATACCAGGGAGCCAATGATTTTGTAGGTTTACTGCATGGTCACATCCAATCAGACAAACAAAACAAACAAACACCTATCTTCATATATAGATGTACTCTGTGTATCAGAGTGTGTCTTTAGTCAAGAGATTATTCCACCAGGAACCCAACATAGTCCATCAATGTGGATTCTGGATGTCCTTGCATTGTAATAACACAGGTGTTTTTATGTACAAGGTGGAAACCAATTAGCTTGAATTTGGTGCAGGATCTTCTTCCTGCAATTTTTTTTGACATGGAAGGAAAAAACTCCTGGTCTGGCAAAACACCAGCCCTGCTACAAGCTGGTTTGTATTTTAAATTTTACATCTTGCAGCAGCTACAAGTCCTTTCTTTTGTGATGAAACTTCACCACTAGGCAACAAAAAACCAAAGTCAGCATCTCTCAAGGGAAAAAGGGTTTGAAATCACTGTATTTAGACCATAGGTCATGCACATTGCCAGAATATTCTGTAGCAGGATATCAAAAATATATATTCTTTCCTATGACATGAACCCAAATTTTGGCTACCTTCTCGTTGTGGATCATGGCAAGTCTTGCTACGTCACAAAATTGAAAAAAATAACCCTGCTACAAGTTTAGATTCTGAGAGAAGTTAGTTTAGGTTCCCTGAGAAAGTAAGTATGGAGAAACTGGATCCCACAAGAAGCGAATATTGAGATCCCATTCTCAATATACATCATGGTCCATGCACTCAAAGTAGAGCCCGGCCCCACAACAAAGCACATACAGTTGCACCATCTCAATATCTACTGGATTTATCTCTCTCACTGCATGCAGGTTGAGATTCCAAAAGCTTCTTTTCAGGTTTAATGGAACAACAGAAAACATAAAAACAGTTTTTTGTCAAACATCAACCAGATATGCACACTTCCCTGAAGCAGACAAATCGCTCCTCTGACATAGTTTCTGCATCAGTTTTTCCCTGCATCTAGGAACCTGTGCTGACCAGAGATCTCTGACTGCAGAACTTGTCTTTCAAGCCTTGATGTCAACCAACTGCTAGAGAAGCACATGTGCACCCATGTGCATAGCATGTGCACACACATGCAAACAGTCAAACTATTCATTTGTTCAGCTGCTATGTGACAAGGCATACCACAAAAGACAAGTGTCTTTATTTGTCAATCACGAGTGATTGACCAGTTCTACAACCTATATGAAGTTGAATAGGGCTACTGCTGCCTATTGGTAGGGGTCAAATTCCAACCACTGAAACAGGAGCGATACAAGTGGTCAGCCTCCAATCACTGTAACATTAGCAACGCCAAGTGGTCAATTTCCAACCACTATAACAGGAGGAACATGTCTACCCAAATGACCCTTTCCCTCAGGCACCCGCATTGATTTGGGGTGACCAATAAACCCAATTAGCTTTCCAGTGGGTACCTTTCTATCCCCATGTTGCAGGAAGCCAAGCTCTAATGTACCATACACTATGCCTAGAAGCTCTTTCACAAGAGCTGTGAAGAAGATTCCACATTACAATTCCTCCCATACCATTGATAAAACAAATTTCAGATGCTTTTCCAGAACTGGGCAATATTTGGCCTCCTGAGATGGGAAGATGCCTAAATGGGCAGGCAAATGTAGTTTGGACAGACAAAATCAACAAAGGGGTAGTAAAAGACAAGGGTGCATTACCTCTTATGTGGTCCAAATTCAACTTTGTCTACATTCAAAACAAACATTATCACAAAGACAAAAACAAAATATTGGAAGAAATGTACCATCCACACTTCTCTACAACTGGTTTGAAAAGTTTGTGTAGGTGATAGCTTTCAAGCATCAATAATTGTTCAAGTGCGCCCCCCCCCCCAAAACACTTCCAAAACATATGAGGAAACTGTATTCTTCAATATGGTACATCAGAGCCAATATTGTGATAGGACCTGCAGGATACCTCTCCATGGTAGGTTTCAAAGTGTTGCAAGCACAGCTGAAATTAATCTCAATGGTCCCTCCTGGTGTAGAAAAGAGACAACCCAAAATCAATCTTCACATTGTCACACAATGTGTTACAATGGAGTAAAAAAAGCATTGACAAGAGCACCTCAAGCTGTTGTTTTGACATTACACCGCAAGTTCAAACAGATGGAAAGGAAAACATTGTTCAGAACTTTACTTCATCACCATCTGACAAGACTAGCTAAACAAACTAGCTTTCACATACACAAGTCAATCTTTCCAGCAATTCACAAAGTCCCTGCTACTGCCCCTAAAGGATTCATGAACAGCACCTCCCCAATATATATAGGTCCTGAAAGAACCTGAGAATTTTGAAGGAACAACACGGTAGTACAACCATAGGCACCATGTCTATTGCATACACTCTAGGAAACCAAATCAAGTCACATTCGTACATGGCAATTCATGAACTATCACAAACCCACTGATTGCCGGAACTCCTCAATAGGAGTAACATATTGCTAACACATTAACACTTGACTTCCTTCAAGGCATCAGCAAAGTAAAGGAATGTGGGATCCGATTTCCCATCCTTGTAATAAGCAAAGACAGTTGACGAATCATCCTTCATGCTCTCACCCACAAAACTGCACACAACACACAGAAATCAGGACAACAAGCCACCATTGCAAGAATAATGTCTGCTGGCACATATCTACACTCACAACATTACCCTGAGCTAACTTCAAAGATTGATTGCCCAAAAGAAAAGAGCATAGGGTGCAGATGCTCATTAAAAAATGTTTTTAGCTTCAAGGCACCTCACATATCTATGAGATAGCAGACAAAACTTGACAATATCACTTTGAAGGTACCCATTAAGTGAGTTCCAGAAAAACCAAAACTACAACAGTGAGAAAGACTCTGGTCATCACCTTTCGAGTGTCACTCACAAAGTATCAGACCACAACCTTTCCCATCAATAACAGTAACTAGACTCCCATAACTCCCACTGACTTCATCAGCTCCCACTGGTGGGTGCAGACAAGGACACATGAATCTGCCCAGAATTCTGGGCATAAAATCATGCAAATCCTGTTCCCTGAGTTTACATTGCAGTTCTCAAAGTAATGGGAAGAATTGATCACCTTGGCTAGCACTTAAGAGACATAGCTTGAAGGTGCAAAATATACTTGCAGCTTCATATGTAGGCAGAGTACAAAAACAACAGGGTCGTCTTCACAAACAAGACAAGCTGAACAGACAACACAGATAACCTCTCCCTGACCTCCTGCCATACATTCCACATACATAACCTAGCACATGGTCTATGAGAAAACCACTGACAGAAGAACAATGCATAACTCCAGTCTTACAATTGGAAGTCGCCCAACTTGGAGAGCAAGAACTTGACTGCTCCTTCAACATCCTTCTTAAAGGTTGCCTGGCGCTCCTCAGGCACAAGAGGGGTCAGAATCTTCAAATACTTCTTGATGTATGCCATGAAACCCTTCTTGTCATATGGAGGTTGCTCCTGAGACCCGAAAAATAATCAGTATTGCTAGTCACACACTCACATTCGGATAGGAACTAGGACTATTCCTAAACAAGACAACAAGGGATAGCACCAATGGACAAAGAGGAATCTAGACCTGCAGTCTGAAAGTGTCAACAATGTCAACAACTTTGGCTGCTTGGTCATCGGCTCCCTCTTCTTCTCCACCTTCAGCTGAAGGATTGGCTCCAATCAGACTATCCACATCAAGAGCACCCTTCACTACCCACTGCATTCTCCCAAAGCATCATATAAATCACATCAGCCATTGGCATTGAATGGTAACAACATTAGACCACTGCAATTCAACAAGAGAGCTACATGGACAGACACCCGTTGTTTTTCCCATTTCATTACTTGACCTAGATCTGGCTATATACAAGCATCAAGCAAGACATGCACTGTAAAATGTTATAGAAATGCTGCAAGACAACCAGACCTCACAGCAAAAACAGGGCAAAGGGGATACAAACTTGAAATCTAATGAAAGAAAGGACCACAAGGACTGATCCAAGCTGCATCAAACTGCATAGCTTTCTGTTTCAGCAAAGGGTGGCACAGCAATATCACAATATTAGGGCAGAAGCACAAAAAGGGAAAAAAGCTCACACCTTGCCCTCAACCTCCCAAATGACACCATTGTGGATCTCCTCGTACGGAAAAGAGTCTGACAGCAACTCATCTCCTGTGAAAAACAGAAGGGAAAAGCAAGTTAGATATGTCTGAGATGTCTGAGAACCAGCATCAGGAGATGATTAGGTACATAGAATACCTACCTTTCACAGAAACCCAAACTTGTATTTGCTAGACCGTTTGTTTTCAGAAGGCAAAGATGAAGGTGACACATTCAAGCTATATATTATCTGAAATGTAGTAGCATAACAACACTATGCAAAGAGCATTCACCTACTCTACAAACAGAATTCTGTCCAGGAGCCAGACCTTTATCTCTGCTGAAAACCCTCCAGCATCAACTATGAGGCCCTCTTGTACAGAGGTTTACAGATGCAAAATCATTGAAATTCCACATGAATCAAAAGGCCAAGATAGAGCACAAAACACAGTCCCTAATTCATCCGCAGAGATATCGTGTCTTGGCTTCCCAAAAAGTTTAGAAATCAGTCTGTTTCTCACATAGCTGTTACTCAGCATTGAAGAAAAGACATAAAAGAGCAGTTGCTCTCAGATTTCTTCCAACCGAATGCAAAAGCTTGGAAACACAAGTTCCCCCGCTCCATCGCACGGTCTAGACTCTAGACAACAAATTCAAAGCAAAACAAAGCGCAGGCACGTGCGACGCCGGCGAGAAAACAAACCAAGCTCCCCCTGTTCACGAACAATCTTCCTTTACAACTCCGCTAAGAGATTCGACGAAAATAGGAAATCAGATCACAGAAACAAAAACCCCTCCACGACAACACTCCATTACCCGCGGACAGAACCGATCCGCAAACCACGCCTGATCAGTTTTTGCACAACAATCCCGCGAAAGGAAAAACAAAAAACGCAAGACTACGAAACAGCAGGACGTTGCTAACTTGCAGGCTTCACACAGCAACGAACAAGCAATGCAGAAGATAGCAGAAAAGAGAGAGAGGAAAAACCCTGGACGAAATCGCCAGAAATTTGCCCCTAAACATCCTCTCGCAACACATACCTGAGACCTTGTCCTGATACACGAGCATCTTGAACCACGTCCTTATGCCCCGGAGAGAGGGAGAGAGCCGAGATCGAAGACGCGAGAAGGAGCGCGAGCAGATTTCTCGCAGAGAGGTGCGCACGAAAGAGAGCTTGCGAAAGGAGCGCTGTGCGCTCTTTGGAGACGACGATGGCCCGGGTCGGGCTAGCACGGGTGCTTCACCCGTTTTCCCATCGGAACCACAGTATGCCGAACTCGGTCACCGGGTGTCGCAATATGCCCACCAGGTGCCGTAACAGGGCCGCCGGGTGCATTACCCGTGGTTGGGTGGGCGGCGGGCGCCGCTCTGGGTTAAGGGAACGGACTAGGGTAGGCAGGTCTATGAGCGAACACTTAAGCTGTGAGAAAGAGTGCGTTCACTCTCCCACCAGTTTCAGCCCGCGAGGTTCAAACGGTCTAGGTAGCCCTTCACCTACTACCTTATAGTCATTTAAGGGCCTTGGGTTTGAAACAGACAGTATAAAATCTTCCAAACTAAGGGGGGGCCACAAATTCATTTTAATTTTTATATTTGATAGATAATAAATTTGTGCCCATAATAATTTGGATTGTCAATATTTAATATTATGGTTTTAGAAATAAATTTACTTTCCATTACTTGCAAAGTTTCAATGATAAAATTTTTTTGACTTACTTACTTACTTACAATTTAGCGTCATTAAGTGGGCCAAACAGCACCCGGGCCAGAACCCAATTGATGTTAAGTTTGATGAAGCAATTCAGATCTAACCGTCTGACATTACACTAAGAATCTAGCAAGGATGCCTTGCTGCTGACAGCTCAGTAATTCAGCCAAAGGTGTGATGGCAATTAGTGGCAATGAACCTCTAAACCTCTCTCAAACACTTTGATAGGCAGGGCAAACCAACAAGAAGTGGTCCTCATCCTCAACTGCACCCAAGTTGCACAATTTGTAATAACGTTGCTGCACCGGCACCTTCACTAGCTTGATTTGCCTTCCTAGCTCAATCTGCAATTTGTGATTCGCATAACGAAAATGTGCCAAGCTTCTCCTAAGTTATGCATTGTCTACCTTGGAGAAGTATTCTTTGTACCCATACTGCGCTAAGCTATTCAACCCCAGATAGGTTCTCACCCTACTGGAGTCAGCTGCAGCCACTTGATGGTGTATAATGTATTGCCTTTCAGCTAATTGCTTGAGGCAAGCACATGGTGGCAGCTGATCGTTATCGATGCACAAATTGTATGTCGACAATCGTTCATCTACTTGTGCTAGCCAGCAAGCAAGCAATCGGCTCTTTCTACCCATAGCATTCTGGTTCCCGAGTAAGACTTTTCGCCTGGTTGCAAGCAACTGCAGTTGTACATCATAAGCTAGCCTAAGCATGCGATCTGAGTCTACCTCAAAACTGACATGTGAGAAAAAACGCATGGTCTGTTGCCACCAAAATATTTTTAAGGGAAACCTGTCAAATTCTGCCAACACGATGTAACTGGATGTCATGGTGTTGACCCCTAGTGACGACTTCAAAAAAGTTCGATGAACCACCTCTAATTGTTCGCATGCCATGTGGTCTGACCATACTTCACACCCATAGCTAAACATTGGTTTAACTAGTGCATCAAACAACTAGCATTGTAATGCTGGGTCAAAGATGCGCAGCTCTGCGCATCTGCGCCACAATGCAAAAACTGCCTTTTTCCCTGACATTACTAACCGTTGTATTGCCGCTTGCATACCTTTTGTGCCGTGCAGCTCAACACCTAGATACTTGAAAGAATTTAGTTGCTCTATAATTTCGCCCTCATACTAAAAAGCCTGACACATAGACTTGCGTGCTTCAAACACAACAACCTTGGTTTTCTTGACATTCACATTCAACTAACGCTCACAACAAAAAGCTTGCAAGACATCTAATTGCTTTTGCAATCCAGTAGGAGTGTGTGACATGAGAGCTAAGTCATATGCATGCAAAAGCAAGCGAACAACTAGCTATCCCAACATTGGTGGTGTGTGACCCTCCAAAGCATTTAGCCGTTTCTCTAGGCCATCTATGAAAAGGCCAAACAAGAGCGGGCTGAGGGGGTATCCTTGCTTCACTCCGATGCGGCAGAGGAAAGTGGGCGTGAGCCCCTCCTTTGGATGGTGCAGGCAGGCCTGGTCTTGACGGTACATGGAGCACAAGCACTCCAGTATTCGCCCACTAATGCCAAGTCCCTCCAACACCTGCCACAACAGGTCCCTTGGTACTGTATCAAAGGCTTTTTTGAAGTCCACAAAACAAGTGTATAACTTTTTTTTCTGAAATCTGGCTTGTTCGGTTAAAGTGTGAAGAATAAATAAGTTATCTGTTGTCCTAAAGTCCTTTCTGAAACCAACCTGTCCCTTTGCGCGTAAATCATTAGTCTCCGCCCATTGACTAATGCAGGACTCAAAAATCAATGTAAACACCTTGGCTAAGACTAGTCTTACTATGATCCCCTTGTAATTGTCAAACTAACTACAGTCACCCCCTTTGTATAGTGCATGTATGATCCCAACAGAGAGTGATTCACAATAGCCCTTGCGAAGAATTTTGTTAAAAGCAATCAATAGTGGTTATTGCAGGGCAACAACCGCATCCAAAAGGAACTCTAGTTTGATGCCATTAATGCCTATAGCTTTGTGTCATTTTAGTTTTTTGAACGCTTGTTGTACTTCAACTAGTGTGATGTCAACATTCAATTGTTTGCAATCAATACCATTGGGTGGAAAGGAGACCACTTGGGCTTGAATAGCGGCACCTATCACAGCTCATGCTGTGATTGGTGCCGCCAGAAGCTGGAGCAGTCGTTGGAAGCCATCCCTAAGCGTTTCGCTGGTGATGCCATTAACACCCTCAGCACACTTGCGGTACTACTTCCAGAATGCTGCAAGATCCACCTTCGCTAAACCACATAGTTGTTTAGCCTTGAGCACATCATAAGCACGTTTCTTCCTTTTGTACAACTGTTTCATTTGCTTAAGTCTGACCTACCTATTTGGGTGCACATGTGACAATTTAGCAAACTGGCTTTTATCTGGTGACATTTTGTGTCAAACCAAGGTTTGTGGCTATGCTTTATTGTTTTTCCTAAGGCCACTTGTCTATTTCCAAACACATCTTCTGCAGATTGTGTGATGCACTGTTGTAACAGATTGACTGTTGTTTGTACGTCAGATGCATCAAGTACATCTGGGCTTGCCCAAACACCGATGTTATGTTACTCTTGCTAAACTCGACTGCTTTGGCATTGTCATATTTGAAACGTGGTAGGTGTTTGATTACTTTTTGTTGAACAAGAGGGGGTTGCCACTGTTGTGTGATTGTAAGTACCAATGGTCTATGATTAGAGTGCGCATCTTTGTGGACCTGAGTACTTTTCATCGCAGTTAACTTTTAAGCGCTGGACACCCTCTAATTGGTCAGCTGTCCTAAGAAAATAGTCCACAGTGCTAAAACCTTTATTAGATAGGCATGTGTACTCCCCTGATATGTCTCCTGGTGTGCGGCCATTAAGGATGAACAGCCCAGTAGTTCTGCAAAGATCCAGGAACTCACGATGCTAGCCAGCCATGACGGTGTCGTGGTTCTGGCACTCCAACATATCGTTGGGCAGGGTGTCCTTAATGGCCTGTGGCACCAGCAGCACATCTGCTAGTTGATTGTAATCAATGAAGTCAGTGTTTGTGCCTGTCCTTGCATTGAAATCCCCAGCAAGAAGCACACCGCCTAAGCTCATGGCTTCTCCAACCTCTTGGCATATGTGTTCAAACAGGCTGCTGTCCGCATATGGCGAGCCTTGTGGAGCAGCATATACTATGCACAGGAA